>Ga0070670_100001139_pt1 | contig 21120 bp, 16 predicted proteins | sample KBSS63metaG_FD_64665 | JGI IMG/M metagenome (GOLD analysis project Ga0070670, IMG submission 64665) | Switchgrass rhizosphere microbial communities from Kellogg Biological Station, Michigan, USA - KBS S6-3 metaG | ecosystem: Host-associated > Plants > Roots > Rhizosphere > Soil ... | reverse complement strand
TCGTCATCACACTGCGCTGGTTTGTCTCACGAAAAAAAATCGCGCAGCGTTTTCTTTGGGCTCATTGGTTTCACTCCGCGCTCACGCCCAAAAAAAACGCATGGCGCAGAATCGCTTCGCATGCGTTTTGCGCGTTTTAAAAGATAAGCGGCGCGGCCCAACGTGGAACCATGAAGTTCTCTACAATGGTCCGGCTGGGTTGTGTTGATTTACCGGCTTTTCCGCTTCAGTTACTGCTCCGCCGCCATCCGGAATGGCGTGCCGATCCGGTAGCCGTTGTCGACGAAGATAAACCGCAAGGATTGCTGCTTTGGGTCAATGAAAAAGCACGCCGGCAGGGAGTGCTCCCCGGGTTGCGCTATGCGGCAGCGTTTTCTTTTGCTTCTACGCTTCGCGTCGGTCAGGTCTTGCCCGCGGAGATCGATAACGCTGTCGGTGAATTAGTCAAGGCGCTCATGTGTTTTACTCCGGAAGTCGAACCCGCGCGTGAAGAGCCGGGAGTTTTTTGGCTCAATGGCGCCGGCTTGCAACGCCTCTATTGTTCTCCGCAGCAATGGGCTCATGCCATTTACCAGAATTTGCGTCGGCGAGGATTTGCGGTGAATCTCGCGGTCGGCTTCACGCGGTTTGGCACTTATGCCACCGCCAAAGCCAAAGGAGGCGCTACTGTTTTTCACGATCCGGAGACGGAACGGAACACTGCGCGCAAAGCTCCGTTGCAGCGATTGAATATCGAACCGGAGTTGCATGACGCGCTTTTTAAGCTCGGAATAAAAACCGTCGGTGATCTACTTTTACTGCCACCCGCCGGACTTCGGGAGCGGTTCGGTAAGGAAGCCCATCGGCTTTATCGTATGGCCGCCGGCGATCTCTGGATGCCGCTGGAACCGGAATCATCGGAAGAACAACTCATACAAAAATATATTCTCGATGATCCCGAAGATGATGCCACGCGGCTTTTGTTTGTCATCAAACAATTACTTAATCCGCTGCTCGCGGCACTGGCGAAGCGCCATCAAGCACTGGTCACGCTATCGATTTCGCTCGTGATCGATCATAGCAATCGAATCAGAGAATCGCTGCGGCCCGCGGCGTCAACGCTGGATGCCGTGCAGCTCACGGATCTTATTCGCCTACGTCTGGAATCGCTTCAGCTCGACGCGGGTGTCGTCGAAATCGAGCTCACGGTCGAATCATGCGTGGCTACGCGCGAACAGCTTTCTTTATTCGAACGCTCCGTTTTGGGTCAAATCGAAGGGGTGCGCCGCAATCTCGAAGCGGCAAACCGCGCGTTGGCCCGCTTGCGCGCCGAATTCGGGGATCAAAGCGTAGTCTGTGCTAAACTCAATGACGGCCACCTTCCTGAAGCGCGATTTATCTGGGAGCCTCTCCATCGTATCCAATTCCCCAAGCCCAACGCGAGTACCGTCAAAACTTTGATCCGGCGCATTTGCACAAAACCCGAGCCTGTCGAGGGCACGCCGCTACGGTCGCATGAAGACGGCTGGCTCTTGGGTACGAAATACGGCGCCGTTGACAAACTCGCTGGCCCCTATATTTTTTCCGGCGGCTGGTGGAATCGCGAAATCCAGCGCGAATACTATTACGCCGAAACCCGCAACGGCGATCTCCTATGGCTCTATTACGACCGCATCAGGCGCAAATGGTTTTTACAAGGCGCCGTCGAATAAATCGGTTCGTAAGGTCGCACTTCCATTTTCTATGCCTGATATGTTTGACTAAAAGTTACCGGTCGACGGGCAGGATCCGTTCCGTCGAGCGAAGCGAGCCGGCAGCGGAGTTGGTTGTGTCAGACGATTTTTGACGGTGGAGCGGTCGACCGGAGACTCAGTGAATTTTACGATGGATAAAATTTCTCATTGTCGGAATCGACCATTGCACTTATTTGGAGAGCTTATGAATCTTGAAGATCTGGCCAAACGTGTCCGGGAGGCATGCCTTGAAGCCATCATTCAAGCGTACGAGGATGCCGGTATACAGGGGTTATGCGCCGAGGGCCGGTGGGAAGTCGCTGTAGACGCGCTTCGGACAGTTGATTTGACGGCGGTGTTGCGTGAGTTTCAGCAGTCATCGACGGAGCATGCTCGGAATGAGTGACGTGCGGGTGGAGACCTGCCTCTCGTATTTTGCATGGGTGGTTTCGCACCCCTGTACGAAAAAGATCGCCAGTGAGTCGAAACGTAGCCGGCCCTTGTCTCAAGCGCCTATTCGTTTTCTATAGCGCTCTGTGTGCACGGACCGCTGCTGATTAGGATGGGTGTGGGATCACTCGCCGAAGGACTTCGATGAGATTGTCGAGCATGTACGGCTTCTGTATGTAAGCTGCAACGTTGTCTTGAGCGATATCGGCCTGGAGATCGGATTCAAAATAACCGCTCGCAATGACGATTTTAACGCTCGGCTTGATGGCCTTGATTCTGATGAGCACATCTTTGCCGGACATTTTTGGCAGGCCCATGTCGAGCAAGACGATGTCGACCACTTCTGTGTATTGGCCAAAAATCTCGACTGCGCTTTCACCGTCCGATGCGGTCAAAATCTTGAATCCGCGACTGGAGAGCACCTTGGTTAAAACGCTCAAAGCCGCCGATTCATCCTCGATCACAAGAATTGTGGCCTGTTCCGAAAGTCCATCGACGCAGGACCAGACCTCTTGCGCTCTGTCCTCAATAATAAAATCGCTGGCGGAAGCGGCCGGAATGTATATACGAAAAACAGTGCCGCAGCCTGGCTGACTCTCTACGTCGATATAACCCTGGTGGTTCTTGATGATGCCATAAACAACGGACAGGCCTAAACCGGCTCTTTGGGCCGTCTCCTTGGTGCTGAAGAACGGCTCGAAGATTCGGATCCGTGTACTTTCATCCATACCGATTCCGCTGTCGATCACTTCCAAACAGACGTAGGGTCCCGCCGTGGCCAAGCCAAACTGCAGACTGGCTCCGTCCACTGAGCAGGTCTTTAAAACCAGCGTACCTCCGGTGGGCATTGCGTCTCGGGCATTGACGAAAATATTCAATAGTACTTGTTCGATTTGGGTCTTATCGCCCAAAATCGCCGGAAGATTTGGATCCAGGGAAAAAGTCAGTTCGATGGTTTTTTGAAAGGTCTCTTTGACAATTTTCAACAAACCTTCGGCCACCGTATTGATATTGAGCAGCACGTAGCGAGTGCCGCGGCTTTTCTGGCCAAGGGTAAGGAGCTGTTGAACCAGCGCGGAGCCGCGCTGCACGGTTTCATTGATGACTCCGACGCTCTCTTCCATCTGCTCGGCTTGGCCGCGGGACTCGGTAAGGAGAAACATATAACCGCTTATGATGTTCAAAATATTATTAAAATCATGGGCGATCCCGCCGGCAAGAGTGCCGATACTCTCCATTTTCTGCGACTGCACCAGCTGTGCTTCGAGCTTTTTCCGCTCCTCTATGTCACGCAGCAAAGCCGCATTGGCTCCCTGTAATTCCTCGGTGCGCTCGGCGACTCGACTCTCCAGTTCTTCGGCGAAATGCTTGAGATCCTCCTCGGCTTTCTTTCGTTCCGTAAGATCGAACACCGAACCGATGTAACCGAGAAATTCGCTATTCGCTTGATGGCGCGGAACACCGTGGTCCAAGATCCAGCGATATTCGCCGTCTGCGCGGCGTAAACGGTACTCCATCGAGAACGGCTCGCGGGCATCAAATGAATTGGCGTACATTTGAGTCATTCGGTTCCTATCATCGGGATGAACGTTATCGAGCCAACCGTCGCCGATTTCCTGTTCCATGCATCTGCCCACGAAATCGAGCCATTTATTGTTGAACCAGGTGCAACGCTTATCCGTGCCGCTGACCCAAATCATCACCGGAGCGGAATTCGCCATGAGGCGAAATCGTTCTTCACTTTCGCGCAGCGCCTCTTGCGCCTTCTCCGCCTCGGCTCGTTTCGCGTCCGCCACCAGCCTTCGTTCGCGCTCGGCTTCGGCCATTCGTGCTGCAGCGCTGGCTTCCAATAGAGCTCCATGTAATTGTTCGACTTCTGCTACCACGGATTGTTGAAGCTTTATTTTTCCCCCTCGCTGTATGGCATCGGCAGATTGTGCCAGCCGCGCTATCGGCCCGGATATTCGGCTGCCAAATACCAACGCGGCGCCGAGTGCGAGAAATGACAGGAGTGCCGCGCCGCCGATCAGGATGGCAACTGAATCATTCATGGGCGCATCGATGGCGGCGCGCGGCGCTCCGAGAACAATTGCCCAACCGGTCAGGTGCGAGCGAGCAAATGACGAGTAGACTTCGATTCCGTCTTGGGTCCAACCAGAGCCCCATCCAGTGTCTCCGCGCGAAAGGCGCGCATTCAAGCGCGGTGAGGTCGGGAGCCCGACGAACTTCTCAGGAGCCTCGGTGCGCGCTACGATAATTCCCTTCCGGTCAACAAGCACCGCCATCCAACCGGCTGGAAGTCCCTGTTGATGCAGCAAGTCGTTCAGATGATTGGCAGTCATCGCCAAACTGAGCGCATAAATGACTTTCCCGTTCCTAACAACGGGAACCGTGACTGACAGCAATGGGAGCTTAGAGACAACTCCAATGAATAAATCTGAGAAAAGGGGCCGGCCCGTTTGGAGTACGGTTTTGATTGCTTGGTTGCCCATCGGGAGATTATTCTGCTTGTTTGCGGCGCCCTCATTGCTGTCTTGGAACGGATTTGGCAATGGTACGCCGAAGGGCTCACGCGTGTTTATGATCATTTGACCGGTAGGGTCAAATAACACCACCCATCCGTCTTTGATTGTCTCCGCTGCCATGGCACTCAGGTCATAAAAGGGCTTGAAGTCTCGGCTATCGATGTCGGGACAAGCGGCGAGCGTTTGAGCCACGGCCAGAACGCTTCCGACCTCGCGATCTACGGCAAGCGACAAGGCGCGAGTGGTGTTGCGCATGCCGCGCTCTACTGCCTCGTGGCGCAACTGCACATCGCGCCAGAACAGTAGCGCCGTTAGCACCAGTAACGGCAGCACCGCGGCGAGAACAAGGATGACCAGGTGAATACGAACAGAGAAGGCTTGCCGCGGTTTTCGCCTCAATAGTTCGATGACTGGCGCAACCCGGCTTTTCCAGACCTGTGACAACAACTCTCCGCCTCCGAACTATCTGGGGAATGCCTGAAGGTAAATTGAGACTGTCACGGAGTCAACAACAGGGCGCTTTTTTAATTGCCGCTGTTTGGTTTCGGATCAGTGCAGCGCTCTTACTTGTGCCGCGCGCTTTCACCAGGAATCATCGAAAATCAGGTTTTGCGTCATTTCAGGCTTCATCTTCGGACTATTTGGCAAGGCGGTTTCACGGATAGATGTTTTTCGATCTTTTCGAATGAAACCTCCGAATGGCGAATTCTCCTAATGGATTGCCGGCGCAAATCGCGATTCGTGAGTTCGCCGCAATATGAGGCACAGAATAGAAACGAACTTAAAAGTTAGTTTCTGTGGGTGTCCATTGAAAACCGTTTACAACCCATCGAGCTAACTCGGGGGTTCGATTAACCACAGACACGACGTGAACCACGGGTTGGTGTTCCCGGAGCAACTCGAAGATAGCGAACATGCGTTGACAATGGGCCGATCGCCTCGGTTGGCTCGTTTAGCATTACCTGACGACATTGGACAGGGAAACGCGTCTAATGAAACGATAGGCCAAAAGCGAACGGGTTCTTTGAATCCATGTATACCCCCGAGACTCGGAGGATTGCCAAGATAAGCCTGGAAATTACAAGAGAGTACCGCGCTGGGTGCATGGTGTCAGGGATTATCGATGGCATCGGTACTGCAGTCTGTCAGCACCAATGGGTAGCCAAAAGAAAGTGCTTATCGTGGATGATGATACTGGCTGTCGTGAGTTGCTCGTCATGATCGCCGAGAAACTTGGTTATTCGGCGCTCCAAGCAGTGGATGGTGTCGAGGCTGTAAACCAAGCATCTGAGCGCCATCCGGATTTGATATTCATGGATCTTTTGATGCCCCGAATGAGCGGGGATGAGGCAACAGCACTCCTGAAAGCCAAACCGCCGACTAAGAATATTCCCATCGTGATTTGCACCGCTCTTTCCCAGGGCTCTCAGACCACAGCAGCGCTTGAGGCCGGCGCCGAAGAGATTTTGCAGAAGCCGATCGGGATGTCGGCCATTCGGGGCGCACTCCAAAGATACGCTCCCACCGCTGCCTGAGTATTGTTAAGAGGGATTTTACTGCTAACAAGAACAGCATACTGTCGAATATCCATTCAATAGAGTTTTACCAATCATCGTCGTAGAACTTACCTGTGCTCTGGGCAAGCTGATATTTGTGTATTTCGGCCCGCGCCGCGGCTCGAGTTGTTATCTCGAATCCGTGGGAGCACGGGCGCGGCGGAGGTCTGCAGGCTGACACGGATCGAATCAGGGAAGAAGCGGTACTACACAAGCACAGTCCACGAAAGCGCGCCGAGAATTACCAGCCACGATTCGATTAACTTCTTGGGCTACGACCGTCGCGGTGTCACCGTCCAGAAGCGGGCGCGGCGCTCTCGACTGCACTCCCGGGAGCGGTCGATGAAAATTTTTACGACCCCTCTAACAAAATCGATTCAGAAGATTACACTGACCTTATGATGTACGAAGTTCGTGAGTCGGAAGAGAAGAGAGGCGACTTTCTCGCTTTCGCGGTGGACAATAAAAGTCATGGTGAAGAATATATTGCACTCTTTTCTGGGCCAAAGGCGAGAGAACGTGCCGAGGAATATGTCGCTTGGAAAAACAGCGAAGTAGATGCACCGAAAGTGGCACCTCAGAGTCGATAATCTGGCTCGACCGTCATTTTCAATTTCGTTAGCCTCTCGGTAGGCTGCTAGAAACCATTTTGGGCTGCGCTGTGTGGGTGTGTCTTGGAGAGAAACTGAGATCCAGGTCGCCGACGTCTTTGATTGACCAACCGACGTATCTCTGCAGCAAAGTGTCCAACTGGCAACAAAATGCCAGGTCCGCCCACGCCAGAAACCCCATATAATCTTCTCGCTTGTACGCCATCTTAAGAAAGATCGTCTGGGTAATCCTTGATTCAGGACTGTGCCAGTAAAGGTTCTGATTTCACCTTCAATCCTCTTAAACGGCTATGTCCCGGTATGCATCCAGACTGGCAGCAACACGGATCGGTAGGCGAAAAGAATCACTTCGAATAGGACGGAATGGCTAACCCTGGTGCCACCTGCCCGCGTAAAGTTCATTAATGATGCCAACAGCAGAACCAGCAAGTCCGCACATGGCCAGCGTATGAAATGCAGACATCAGCAGTGCGAATCCAACCATCGCCGCACCGAAAACAGCGATCACTGGGTTGAATGAAGGGGTGGACGCGCGAGCGGATGCTTGCTTCCGCGACCGCACCACCCTCCAGAAGCGATGGTTACAGTCTCGACAGCGAAGTGGTCGGATCCAAAAAGCGCCCAATGCCTTTTCGAGATCGGACCTGCGTCGGGACAAGTAGAGATGAGAGCCAAGACAACGCGGGCAAATTCTCGCGGCCAAAACGGCGCTTATGGGTTCTGAAAGCTTCATCCTGCTCCCACCGCTTTATGAAAGACGCGATGCAATTGCAAGCGGCGCGGATTCGGCGATGCTTTTTGACGCTTACTAGAACCGAGTTCGGCATTCCAAGCAGCGAAAGGGCTCAGCCAGAAAACGATCAGTATTTTTTCAAATGGCTTATGTGAGATGGTCGGACTTTATCGTGAAGCATTATGGACACAAATTTTTATTTAATCAGCTGCAATTTTTTAAGCGCAGACCCAACCACGGTTCAATCTAAGACCGCTAGACGGCGTGAAGCAAAATTTCAATTAAAAACGAATTGCCAGTGCACACGAGCGGCGACTCGGTTTCTGCGCCACCCGCCTCGATGTCCAAGCTGTATCGCGCGGCATAATATTCGGACGATGATCGCGGACGTACGTCGATTGCGTTATGCAAGACACGCAACAAAAAGAAGTAGTCGACAGTCCTGAGGCTTGGCGGCGCAAACGTTGAGTGCGCGGTCAACCGCCTCGTTTCTCTATATTCAGGACTGGTGTTGTCTTTAAATCACATTGCCATCCTTGTCTTCGATGTCGCCAGTGCTGAAACTTTAACGCGAGAGTTGGCGAGCAGGTTTGACACCGGACAAGTAGCTGGGCGTCGGTTTATTTCCACAGACTGTGACGATTTCACTTACGTCAGACTGACAGAAGCTCGCTAGCTGCGTCCAGAGTGCCTTAAACTGCGGGCATGGCCGTTGCTCAAAATACAAACCATAGTTTCCTCAGCGAATAACCAGTGAAGCTCCGCGATCACCCGCAGATGACGCGCAGAGATGGCGTTAAAGTCTGGCCACCACGATGGACAGCGGGAGTTCAGCCGGCTGCGCGATGGCCAACCGGAGAGATCGGGAGTTTACAGGAAGTATCGAAGCCGGAAAATTTGGACTCGTACCTTTTTTTGACGATCGACTATGATGGGCTTCAGTATTTCGGAATAATGCATTTCGACGACCCGAAATTCTGCGAGGAGATGTACATTGTTTTGCAATCAAAGGTTGGCTTTTCAATCCAAGAGATCGGCGATTTGGATTTGTTTCGGACACTCTAATGTGCTTTTTAGCGAATAAATTGAAACGGTGAGCAGCATTTGAACCGGACCCGCTATCACTTGCGATCGAGATGCGCTGAACCTCGGCTCACGGCCCAACGGGCCTCCAAGCGGCTAACCGTGATTGAGCAGGCGGACGGCTGAAAGTTCTTGTTGAACTTGAGTCGGAATGAAGGCTGACGGTTCTGACTTTCCCCGGTCGATCCAGTTTATACAAGAAATTATTCCCCAGCATTGAGCGTCGACAGCTGAGACAAAGCCCTGATACGGGCCATACTTCATTTTTCTTTCAACCAGGCCTTGTTGCCAAGTCACACTTACTTCAACGCCCCAACTCCCAGCTTTCGATAGGGTCGTCACCACTTGGAGTCTATGCTGCTTATATTCCGGATTCGCAATCATTCTGTTTTGTACCTCAAAGAAATGCGGCCGAGAGTGGGTGCGACGAACGCCGAACAAAGGAAAAATCGCCGAATCGTCAGCTGCAAAAGTAGTGGTGAGCACGGTTTATGCTGTTTTTGACCGGAAGTTTAAAGCAACCGATGGAAAACGTGGGAAGTCAAGCCTTTAATATCACCGGCAGTTTTGCCCGTACGATGCGTATAGCCGAACATTTCAGGTGCGAACTGAACAGGCGCTGTCCTATAGCTGATAGTCGTTGACAGCTTAGCCGGAAGCGCAACAAACCAAGAATCGGTATTACAGTGGATACGGGAAAAAACTTCGCCGTATTTGTTGGGGATGTCTTACGCTCAGTAAAAAACTCCGCGCGTGCTTTAGCGCACATGATTGAGGACATCTGGAGACCACCGCCTATGCGATTCCGCTGGGAGCTGTAGCGCGGGGGTTGTCACCGAGCATCTTAAGGGAGCCTACATCGCGATACCGAGTCATTTATTGTCTCTCCGCGGAGGCTTTTTGCATTAATGGACGCAGTAACGTTTCTGGTCGCACCGTGACCCAGATTTAACGAACACGGGGTCGTTGCCGTCGAGCACTTTAGAACAGAACCGCACTTACCGTCGGCGCGGAATTTTAAAAATCCAGCCGCAATATCTGCAGTCAGTATCGGCGCGGTGGACTTTTTCGCCGCATGCAGGACAGGGCTTGCTTGATATGACAAAATAGATACCGATGCTCATCAAGAGAATAGAAATAAAGAAAAGCAAATTTTGTACGGGTGCAAGCATAGTAATTTGCATTGCGATGTCGTCGGTCAAAAAGACATTAAAGCCAAAAACAATCAGGGAGCCGCCGATCATAAAGAAACCAGCTTTGACTCGTGAAATAATCATACAAACTTACAATGGCGATTTTCGGCTGGGCAAAATTAAACGAGGGATTCGCAGAGTCGGAGGTGACCAAGCGCGGTTTTGATCTGCGCCGGCCGACCGGTCTCCATTCCGATTTAGGTTGTTTTCAGGCTGTATCCGTTCCTGTTTCAACACTGAGCCTATTGTCCCATCGATTTCATTGGGGTCCTCGGCAAAAAAGGGCGAGCCCCACTTGTTCACAAGCAGCTAATTATCTTTAACGTACAACAACGCTGGTGCGTCATTTAGCCATTCCTCATAATCTCCCCAAGTCCACTGCTTCGCCAGATCATCTCTATTGAGCATGCGGCATGCCCTTGCGGCACAGGATTTCAGCAGGCTTAGAGGAACATTTTGGAATTAAAGCTTTAGCGATTCTCGACATTTTTGCCCGTGAACCCCAATTTACGAGAACGTGGTAGGGTCGGATCGAACCAGTCGTGAAGACCGTTAAAGCCTAGGCACCAAAAGCTCCGTCAACATGAGTATGAGACAAGTAATCAGATCGTAGAAAGCAAATATCGGAAATAAGCGTAACAACACTGCAAAGCTAGCCGAAAACGCGCCCCAAGCTCAAAATGACATGATCGAGCGCGCGGGCGCGGGCCGTCGACGTGACGATTTCCATCTCCAAAAGCGACTCAAGCAGTTTCGACAGTGGAAGGGACGAACATAAAGAATTGTGCTGATGATTTTTTCATAACCAGTTTTTCTACGAGAAAAGCAAACATCCAAACTGGAACAAAAGGGGCAGGTTTTATGGGGCAAGCCAAATATAGCGCGTACTCTCATTGGCCTGACGTCAACTTTGAACTCTCGCTCAAAACAATAAGCGCAGTAGCAGCAAGATTCAAGGGCCGATGGTCGCTCAGCCTGACCAAGTCAAACTCTCCCAGAACCCGCTTAACTTCAACAATATCAACTCAGTTGAACAGCACTTTACCGATTCCCCTTTCGCACTAGTCTTCATAAGCCTTGAACTTGTCCACAAAAGTGGACAAGTTATTGTTGAGAGCGGGCCTTGCAGAACTGTCCATGGAGAACCAATCTGATCCGACTTCATTCCTGAGTCCACGCCAGGCCGCTAAATTGCTGAATCTGCCGACCCACACCGTACTGAGAATGATTCACCGCAAAGAACTGGCGGCTCTCAAAGTGGGCACCCGTTGGCGTATACCTAGCACCGAACTCGCCAAATGGACTCAAGCTCACCGCGAGACGTGATCCGGGTGTTTACACACTCAGACAATTCTTCATAGCCGTAGCAGCGAGCGTATTTGCTGGTATTCTGGAAGGATCGAGCCGTTGAGCACCATTATCCGTTCCGGTGAGGAAGTTTGTAGTGTCCGTCAAAAAGAATCCTCATCGTTGACGATTGACCGGAGATTCGATCATTCATCGGCTCATACTTGGATCGCCGTCGCGACGAGCGTCTTTCACACAAAAAAGGGCAAAGAGGTGATCGAACTGCTGTTCCTGAAAGTACAATTTGATTTTCATAACCTCAGACTCCAGATGGATAGAGTGAACGTCGGCGCGCTCAACAAATCTCCGAGTACTGGACACACATCCCGCCTTATCGGCTGGACTGTCAATTCCGGGATTAAAGCCGGCCCGAGAAGCCGTTGGACGGTGCAGGATTGCTTGTTGTTGAGAAGCCATTTTCTCTTATGCCCTCGAGGGTTGTTGAACATTTGCCCGAGGGCGTAGATTGATCGTGCTCGGTTAGCATAAGCGCTCTTATGTCCACCATTCTAAATCTTCTGTTAGTTAGCGTCCTCGTCATCGCTATAGACTTTGCATGGTCCTTCTTCGACAAGACGGAGGTTTACCGATTGCTACGTGATTCACTGGCACGGTTCTCGGGCAAGGTCATGCGCCTCTTCTTCGGTTAGCCGTTCGAGCAGCTTCCTCAAACGAAGGGTCGCGGTGCGATAGAATCGTCTGTCCGCTTGTAATATATTTTTGCCCAAGCATTAGAGCTTTGGCAAATTTACGGCTCATGCTCGAAGTGGCCCTCCAAATCGTTGCAACCTCATTTGGCTGGACACAACCGACGCGAATTAAGCTCTGCCCAAATGCGCTCGGTACAAATCAGAGTGCGTCACGTTAACTTCCCATCGCCGTGATCTCCACGGCCCGACTCTGCACAACATCTCGTTTTCTTCGCGACTAAGCATCTAAAATCCTTTCAGTGGTGTTACGCCGCCACCAGCCGCTGTTTTTTTCAAAAACGCCAACACCGCATCGTTGAATTCGCGCGGGTTCTTCAAAATAGAGCGAGAGGCCGGCGTCCTCTATCTCGCGGTAGCGCGAATTGGGAATGCGTTGTGGTGCGCTCGGTGACGAGTTGACATTGAAGCAAAATGGCAACAACTCGGCCAGATCTAGTTCCAGCAGGTTTCTCTCCGTGCCAAATTATGACTGCCCAGCATTTACTTTGCCCGTCCATTTGCAAGGGCGGATCAATCATTACGCCAGGAATACACCGGCTTCCAGCCGAGTAGCTCTTTGGCGCGAGCGTTAGCATACGCGCCCGTGCCCCCGGTGAGCTTGTTCGCCTTGTCGCCGATGCTCGGTTTGATGCGGGGATAGAGTTGACAGAGGGGTTCCGCGATGGTGCTGTCATCGGCAACGACAAACATTACGGTCGCCCCTGTCAGCGGGCGTACAACCGCCAAGCGAAATGCTACTGCCAGATCACGGGCGTCGATGTAACTGTAGGCTTGAAAACCCGACGGTGTGCGACCGCCGGTTTTTTTGATTGCTTCGAGCTCTTCCGGCGCCACCACTCCGCTCGGGCGCAGGCTGACAGTTTCGAGGCCCTTTAGTGCATAAGAGCGCGCAATCGTCTCACCGATTTCTTTCGATAGTCCGTAAGGATCTTCGGGACGGAGCGGATGATTTTCGTCCACGGGCAAATAGTCCGGCTCGAAATTGTCGCTGTAGCTCCAGCCGACGACGGCGTTACTGCTCGCCGAAACCACACGCTTTATGCCGAGGCGAAAAGCGGCGTGATGGACATTGAAGGTGCCGACAACATTGGTCTGATAAGTCACGGTTGCGGTGGCGATGTTGGGATTGTGGATCGCTGCGAGATGAATCACCGCGTCAGCGCCGTGCATCGCTTCCATCACTTCACCGAGGTCCTGAATATCGCCAACTAAATACCTCACGGCGCCACGCTCGGGGCCTGGCACTCGGTCAAACACGGTAACTTCGTGAGCCGAGTTCACCAACTCTTGCACCACAAACCGACCCACTTTGCCTTGACCACCGGTAACGAGAATCTTCATTTTGCGGATTCGCCCGCCCCTTAGCATAGATTTCGCATCGGAGAATTCACCGCCGAGGCGCAGAGATCGCGGAGAAAGGGTCCTTAGAAAGAACCCTCTGTGTGCTCTGTGCCTCTGCGGTCAAGGCTATGTCAAATTTATCGCAGCGTCTTCTGCTTGAGTCACAGCCCATAAAGTGCTCGCGGGTTGTCGCAAAGGATCTTTCCGACAACCGCGGGATCCAAGCGCGAGTTGTTCGATATGCCTTCTAGCGCGCGAAGTTCCGTAGCGCTGTCAGCGTGACCATAGTCAGTGCCGACCACCAGATTGTCATCGCCGGCTGCTTCAATAATGTACGGCAGATCATCGCTAGTTTCGCAGCCGACATAAAACCGGCTTTGACACAACAGACTTTTTGGCTGCAGCTCGCGGCCCTGCAAATGATAGCGCTTGGCCAGATCGGTGAGCACATAAGGCAGCCACTGAGCGCTGACTTCGAGGAAGGCGATTTTGAGTCTGGGAAAGCGCTCGGGGATTTTGTCCATGATCAAGTTGTGAAAGGCGCCGACGATCACCAGTTTAAATTTTGCAAAACCGATGGTCTCATATTTGTAATAGTCGAACAACGCTGTGCTGCCGGTGGCGGAGTGAATGCAGATCGGCAGATCCAACCGGCTTGCGGCAGCGTAAAGAGGATAAAAGTAGCTGTCACTCAAAAGCTTCTCGCACTCGGAGCCGCGGAGAAAAATACCGACCGCGCCGTTTTCCTTGGCAGACTTTGCTTCCTCAAAAACTTTATCCATGCTGAAAAGTGGCAACACAGCGACCCAGCGCAGGCGCTCCTTCGCCTGTTGCCAAATATCGGCCATCCACCGGTTGTAGCTGCGGCAGAGCGCCAGCTCGATGTCCGGACGCTGGGTCAAAGGGATAATGAATATCGTTGGAAAGATGACTTGAATATCAACGCCGAGCTCATCCATATGTTTGAGCCGCACGCTGACATCGCGCAATTCCCGCGATGCCATCGGCGTGTTTTTGCCGACATTGCGCGACTTGAGCCGCAGGGTACCGTCCACCAGCCAGTATTCGTCATTCGCCGAACCGTCGGTGCAGCCGACAATCTGCGGCCGGTATTTGCGATCGGTCCCTTCCATGTATTCCCAGGTTTTTTCGGTTTCGAGCACATGCGCGTCGGCATCGATTTTAACCATGGATTGAAATCCCCCAGACAGCGTTCTTCATGAATGTTGTTGTCATAACACCCGGGAAAGCGCTGCGTCAATTTAGCCTTGAAAGTGTCGGGCCTTGTGATAACTACCAGTCATTGTGACCTTGCAGCAGTGTCGGAAAACGATTTGGCATGCGACGCTTTGAATTAGCCGAACCGCAGACGTTAGAAGAAGCGTGCGCGCTACTGAGCGACGACGACGATGCCAAGGCGCTGGCGGGCGGCACCGCGCTGCTGACGCTCATCAAACATGGCATCTTCATTCCGAAAACCCTTGTCAATTTAAAAAAGATCGGCGGCATGAGCGGCATCGACTACGACAGGCAACGCGGTCTTCGCATCGGCGCATTGACGAGGATTTATGACGTCGAATCTTCTCCCGTCGTAGGTGAACACTACCCATGGTTAGCAGAGGCATGCCACGTAGTTGCGAATATCCGGATCCGCAACATGGCGACCATCGGCGGCAACTTGGCACACGGCGACTATCAATCCGATCCTCCCACAATGCTCGTGGCGCTGGATGCCGGCGTGGAATTGATGCGGCGCGAGGGCACCCGCCAGATGAAGTTATCGGAATTTTTGCTGGGCAGTTACGAGACTGCGCTGGAACCGGGAGAGTTGCTTTCAGCGCTCGTAGTTCCGCCGCCGGACAATTGGCGCGGCACCTACGTCAAGTTCACCACCGGTTCTTCGGAAGAGAGGCCATGCGCCGGCATCGCCGCACTTCTACGCATGGAGCAAGGCGTATGCCGCGATCTGCGGTTGGTGGTGGGCGCGGTTTCGCCCCGGCCGGTGCGTATGCACCACGCGGAAGAATTTGCGCGCGGCAAAGAAATCACTGAAGCCGTTTTGCAGACGATCGGCTCCGAAGCGAGCCACGTTGTCGAGCCCATAGACGACCTGCGCGGTTCAGCCAGTTATAAGCGGCACCTGGTTGGCGTGCTTGTGCGCCGTGCGCTCGCGGCGGTGATCCACTAAAAAAAGGAGCTTTTAGCATGGCATTGGTGGGAAGTGACGTGACGATGGTTGGCGGGCTTGCGAAAGTGACCGGTGCCGTCAACTACGCTCCCGACCTCCAATTCCCGCGGATGCTGTACGCCAAAGCGCTGCGCAGTCCTTACGCCCATGCCAAGGTCCTCCGCATCGATGCGGCCACAGCAGAAAAGCTTCCCGGAGTGATCGCCGTCGTAACACGGGACGATCTCGATGGGCTGAATCCCTATTTCGGCCCGGTCGTCGATGATCAGCCGGTCGTGGCTACCGATCGTGTGCGCCATGTTGGCGAAGTCGTCGCATTGGTCGCTGGTGAGTCGCGCGAGATTGCCGAAGAAGCGGTGGGTCTCATCGAAGTTGATTATGAAAAGCTTCCAGCAGTGTTCGATATCCTCGAGGCCATCAAGACCGACGCCCCGGTGCTCCATGCGCAACGAAAAGAAACTACCGCCGGTGTGCACCGAGAGGAATTTAATTTTCAGGTCGGCGGGAATGTATGCAGCGTTTATCATGTGGAGGACGGCGACGTTAAACAGGGATTTCAGGAAGCAGATGAAATCATCGAAAACACATACACGCTGCCGCCGGTGCAACATGGTCACATCGAACCTCACGCAGCGACGGCTTACTGGGAGCCGAGCGGCAAGCTAGTGCTTCATACTGCGACGCAAAACCCTTCCGGTGTTCAGGAGCAGCTGGCACAAATATTCAAACTGCCGGAAAATCAGGTGCGCGTCATTGTACCCCTGGTCGGCGGCGGCTACGGCGGTAAAACGCACGCGCGACTTGAACCTGCTCTAGCGCTCCTGGCACGCAAAGCACGCCGACCCGTTCAGTGGGTGTTGACGCGCGATGAAGTGTTTCTCACTGGCAGACGCTATGGGGCAGTGGTCAAAATCAAAACCGGCTTCAAGCGCGACGGTCGTATTCTAGGACGCCAGGTCGAAGCTTTTTACGAAATCGGTGCATACGCCCTCAACGGTCCGGTCAACGCCAAAACCGGCTGCTATGTGTCAAGCGGGCCCTATAATATTCCCAACCGTAGCCTGACGACTTATTCCGTATACACGAATCTGCCGCCCACCGGCCCGTTTCGCGGTGTTGGCGTGTCCCATGTCTGTTGGGCATACGAGTCGGAGATGGACGACATCGCGCGGCGCTTGAACGTCGACCCGGTGGAACTGCGTCTGAAACACCTTGTCCGTGAACGCGATATTTTCGTTACCGGTGAAGAATTGACTTCGGTTGGGGTGACCGATTGCTTACGGCGGACCGCCGAGGCAATCGGTTGGAAGGGAAAAGAAGAACAAGCAGAGCCTCCGAAGAAAAAGAATCTTTTGCGCGGCAAGGGACTAGCCGTTGCGATAAAAAGCACCACTACGCCCACAACATCATCGGCCAGCGTGCGCCTCAATGCTGATGGGTCGGCCGTCTTGCTTACCAGTAGTGTCGAGATCGGCCAGGGTCTACTCACTTCCATGGCGCAAATTGTCGGCGAAGAGTTGGGATTGCCATTCGAAAGGGTCACGGTCAGCTCGCCCGACACGGATCTGACGCCTTACGACAAGTCGACAAGCTCAAGCCGGACAACCTTTCACATGGGACAAGCGGCGCAGCAAGCGGCGCGTGATATCAAGAACCAACTTTTCGACGTCGCTGCGAAAAAACTCGAGGCGAGAATAGAAGATTTGGAACTGCGCGACGGCACCGTGTTTGTGCGCGGCGTGCCCGACAAAAAAATATCGATCGCAGAGATTTTCAGAACGCGCTTCGGTTCGACGGTCGGCAGCATGTTTGGCGGCTACTGTTTTAAGACAACAGGCGGCCTGGACCCCAAGACCGGCAAAGGCAAAGCTGCGGCGTTCTGGTTTTTTTCGGCTTGCGGCGCCGAAGTTGAAGTCGACATCGAAACAGGCAAGGTGCGCGTCTTGAAGACCGTCGCCGCGGTGGACGCCGGTCATGCAATTCACCCGAAGCAATGTGGATTGCAGAACGAAGGATCGCTGCTCTCAGGTATGGGTTCAGCGCTTTTCGAGGAAATGGTCTACGACAACGGCCAACCGATCAATAGCAATTTTTTGGAGTACATGCTGCCATCCATGGAAGATCACCCAGAAGAATTTCAGTCGATCCTGGTTGAGATACCCCATCCGGATGGTCCCTTCGGCGCTAAGGGTGTCGGCGAGGCGGCGTTACCGCCAGTGGCGCCGGCAATAGGCAATGCGATTGCGAATGCCCTCGGCGGGGTTCGCATACGAGATTTGCCGATCAAACCCGACAAGCTCATCGCGGCGCTTCTGGTGGAAAAGGAGAAACGCTGAGGTGAAAATCAACATCTCCACGACCCTCAATGATCAAACACTAGAAGCATCGGTTTATCCCAACCAGACGTTGCTCGAATTTTTGCGTGACGATTTATCCCTCAAAGGCTCGGTAGAAGGTTGTGGGGTTGGCGTTTGCGGTTCTTGCACGGTGCTGGTTGACGGCCGGCCGGTGAGTTCGTGTCTCATGTTAGCAAGCGATGCTGCGGGGAAAAGGATCACTACCATCGAGGGCTTGGCCCGCAACGGCGACCTCGATCCCGTGCAGGAAGCCTTTCTCAAGCACCAAGCCTTCCAATGCGGTTACTGCACACCCGGGATGATTATGGCGGTGAAGGGCTTGCTTTTGAACAATCCGCATCCGACCGAAACACAAGCGCGAGATTATCTATCAGGTAATCTCTGTCGCTGCGGCACCTATGTTGAGGTGCTGGCAGCCGTTAAGGAGTTAGCGGGTCGATGAGAGTTCAGTGATTTAAAACCTGCAATGGCTCGAATCGGTGGTTGTTCGTTTCAAATCTTAAACAAGGAGTCATACTCATGGCAACTCCAACTCCCGTTCGTATCTACGCCGGCACTCAAGAAGGTTTGTTTGTCTGGCGCTCGAAAAATGGTTCTTGGAAAAATCTCTCGGTTGCTTTCAAAACAGGCACCATTGATGCCATCGACGGTCTGCGCAGCAAGCCCAATGTCGTTTATCTTGGCGTTACGCAGGATGGGCTCTATCGAACTGATGACGCGGGAATGAGCTGGCGGCGGGTCTTTGAGGGAAACGTTAGGGCTGTCACGGTCGATCCTACCGACGAAGAAGTTATCTATGTCGGTGTGGAACCAATTCATTTATATCGCAGCGAAAATGGCGGCAAGAGCTGGGAGGAGCTCGTCGGCGTTCAGGCGTTGCCCGCTGAAGTGAAGAAAAAATGGACCTTCCCACGGCCGCCACACCGCGAGCACGTGCGCCATGTTTTTGTTCATCCTGAAGATTCGGCCCTGCTGCATGTTTGCCTGGAGCACGGGGGAATCATCCGCAGCGATGATCGCGGCAAAACATGGGAAGATGTCAGCCAGGGTATCGACTATGTAGATATCCATCACTTCAGCAGTCCGCCCGGACGCAAGGACCTGTTCTTTGTTGCCACGGCGCGCGGATTTTTCAAAACTAACGACCCCAGGCAAGGTTGGCAGCGTGCAGAGAATGGCTTTACGCGCGACTACTTTCACGATTTCGTTTTTCTACCTGGAAATCCTGGAGCGATGCTGGTTGCGACGGCGGACAAATCTCCCGGCTACTGGGACCGTCCCGAGCGGGCGCAGGGAGCCGTTTTCCGCAGCCGCAATCTCGCCGCAAGCTGGGAGCGCGTCGGTGTCGGCAAGTGGCTGCCGCACGACATGAAACAAATGGTTTGGGCGTTGGCACAACACCCGGAAGATCCGTCCATCGTCTATGCTGGTCTGGGCGCCGTATCACGCGGCCGCTCCGCGGACGCCAGTCAAAAAGGCGAGGGTGATATTTTGGTCAGCGAGGACCAGGGCGACAGCTGGGAAAGATTACCGCTCGATTTGCCGGCTGACCGTGTGCTGTGGATCGGCGCAGATTCCTAGTAGGCTGCTGAAAAGGACTCATAGGCTTCGTTGCGCTCAATCGCCTTGCGTCAACGTACTGCCGATGTACGCCTCCGCGGGTCGATTTTTCGCGCGCCTCGCCTCTAAGCCTTTTTGAGCAGCCTGGAATCAGAGGTTGTCAGCAGCCTGCTAGTGTCCTCGTGAAGCACGAGATTCCTGATTGGGAGAAGAGTATGGGTCGGACGCGCATGTTCGGTAGCATCCATTTAGTTTTACTGTCGCTCGTATTTTGGCTTGCGGGTTTTGCTTATTATGCATTCGCCCAGTCGCCCGAACTCGTTCAAGCGGCTAAGAAGGAAGGAGAGGTGGTCGTTTTCGGTTCATTGGAAAACGATGTCGCTGCGGCCATCAACAAAGGGTTTGAAACGAAGTACGGTATCAAAGTCAATTATTTTCGTGGTTCGTCCACCGTTATCATCGATCGCGTGACCACCGAGCATCGCGCTGGGAAGATGAGCTCCGATATCATCTATACCACTTCGGAGCCGATGAAATTCATCAATAAAGAAAAGGGTCTGTTTGCCCGCTACATTCCGTCTTCTGCTAAAGGTTACGACAAAAAACTGATGGACGATTTCTTCGGCCCCAACTATCGCAGCGTCATTATCGGCTTCATTTTCAACAAGAGTATGATTTCGCCTGATGCGGCGCCGAAATCTTACGAGGATGTGGTGAATCCGAAGTGGAGGGGCAAGATCGCAATGGGCAATCCGTCGCTGCACGACACTACCATTGACTGGCTTTCAAGCATGGATACTGTTTTCGGCTCACAAGCGAAGGCCAATGACTGGATCAAGCGGCTTGCTGCCTTGAAACCATTGTTGCTTGATTCCATGGTGCCGGTCGGCGAACGTGTGGCTTCAGGCGAGGTTCCTTTGGGCGTTGCTTACGTAAAATATGTTCAAGTCTGGGGCCGAAAGGGCGCGCCCGTAGATTATGTGAAAGGGCTCCCGGTGTATTTGGGCGACGGTAATTACATCGCGATGACCGCCAAGGCACCCAACCCAAACGCGGCGAAGCTTTTCGTCGACTATTTCCTCGGCGCAGAAAGCTCAGCGATAATGGCCGGCGTCGGCGAGTTCGTAAACCGCCAAGGTATCTATCCGCCGATTTCTGGTGCTGACCATGTCGTTAAGAGTTTTGTGCAGATGAACAGTATGAGCGTCGACGAATACAACAAGAAGAAGGAAGAGTACCGCCAGATTTTTAGCCGCTAGGCGGATAGGAACAGCCCATTGATTTCGTACTCCCTGTGAAGGGGCTTTTCCTTCGATCATCGAGCAAGAACGGCTGACCCGATGAGCTCTTACTTTTGCGTTCTTCAATGTGTGCTCGCCATCGTTGTCGGTTTCTCCTCGGCGTCAGCCCAAGATGCCAATCTGTTGGCAGCGGCGAAACGCGAGGGGCGAGTGGTGTGGTACAGCAGCGTCGGCGAGTCGCAACAGTTCGCCCAGGAGTTTGAGAAAAAGTATCCTTTCATCAAGGTCGACGTGGTGCGCGGCACGGTGTACCCGCTGATGAATCGGATTCTCAATGAAGCGGCGGCGGGAAATTACCTTTTCGATGTCGTGCGGCAGGCGACATTGACGATCGGTCTGTTGATTCAGCGCGGGCTGGTGCAACCTTACGAGTCACCAGAGCGCGCGGCCTACGCGGCCGGCTGGAAAGACAAGCAAGGCTACTGGACCTCGACGGATGATAACTATTTTGTC
>Ga0070670_100001137_pt1 | contig 21140 bp, 15 predicted proteins | sample KBSS63metaG_FD_64665 | JGI IMG/M metagenome (GOLD analysis project Ga0070670, IMG submission 64665) | Switchgrass rhizosphere microbial communities from Kellogg Biological Station, Michigan, USA - KBS S6-3 metaG | ecosystem: Host-associated > Plants > Roots > Rhizosphere > Soil ... | reverse complement strand
TGCGGAGATTCACGATCGCTTCGCGGTTATCGCGAATGAGCATGACCCGGTCACGTCGCCCTCGTTCGGTGGTGCCACCAGCAACAGCGACGGCCTGGGCGAGCGACGTTTCCGGTCGCAGGTTGTACAGATTGGGTTGCCGTACCTCTCCGGCAACGGAAACGCGGAGTAGCGGCTCGACGACGAACTGAGGATTTTCTTCGAGCGTGCCTAGAAAGTCGCGGATTCGTGTCTCGACCGCAGGCAACGGGATGCCGGTCACGCGAACGCTCCGATAAAGCGGGTGCGACACGGTGCCGTCGGTCGCGATGATGAACTCGCCACTGAGCTCGGGCTTGCGCCATACGGTTATACGCAGCACGTCGCCGGGATTGAGCGAGTTGGCCGTAGCGGCGGCAGGCTGGACCGCAGTTTGGGCGCGCGCTGTCCCAGTCGGTCGGCAAAGGCCGATCAGCATGAGGGCGACGAAAAATCCCTTCATCGGTGCGTCGGTGACGTTAGGCGAAACAGGATTCGATCACGATCCCGAGACTACCCGGATAGGGTTGACACCGGGATTCCGAGCTCAACGCTGCGGCATACTCATCCGTCCGTTACACGTTACCGGCTCGGCGAGCCGATTGAGCTGCCAACGCGGCGGACGTCCAACCGAACATGCCTAACGCTAGATTAATGGAAGGTAATCAGGCCAAAGCCATGTTAATGGCTGTTCGGTATTTGTCCATAGCAAACAGGGGGTCCCGCCGTCATCGAACCACCGATCTGCCATCATGACTCAAGTCGTTTTATGGCAGTAAGTTACATAGCCGAGCTCAGCCTGTCTTTCTTTGGTCGAAATCGCCGGGCGCGCCGCGATGACGACTCGCCGCCAACTCTGCTGCACAGTCGCCACAGATGTGTAGCATGTGATAGTCCGACGGCCTGTAAACCTCTGGCGCGTTAGCGGCGGCTCATTACCATCCGCCTGTGACCCGAAGCCCCCATCACGGCAAGCCGGCAGCCGTGCGACACTCGTCGTAGGCGAGCGGACCGAACATGAACGTCCTGATCACGTCGGTTGGCCGGTGCAACCGACTGCTTCGCGATTTTCGGCAGGCGCTGCCGGATGGGGGGCTGCTATTCGCGGCCGACTTGTCCGCGGCCGCACCCGCGCTCCGCGAGGCCGATCGCACGTTCCTGATTCCGCCGTGCACGGATCCAGCGTACGTCGATCGCCTCCTCGACATCTGCCGCGAAAACGACGTGGGTCTCCTCGTACCGCGTCTCGACCGCGAGTACGCCGTGCTCGCAGGTCACCGGGCTCGATTCCTTGCGTTAGGCACCGCCCCGGTCGTGTCGGAGCTACGCATTCTCGAGCTCTGCGAGGACAAGGTGGCCACGAACCGTTTTCTCACCGACTGCGGGCTCCGGACGCCGAAGACCTGGCTGTCGCTCGAAGAGGCACGCCAGGCATTGGATGATGGGGAAATTGGCTACCCCGTCGTCGTCAAACCACGTTTCGGCGTTGGGTCGGTCGGCTTCGAGGAGGCATCGGACGTGCGCGAGCTCGCGCTCGTCCACGAGCTGGCGGTCATGAGGGCGGCGCGCCAGCGGCGGGTCTCCGGTGGTGTGACGCCGGACGAGTCGGTGCTCATCCAGGAACGGCTCTCGGGTGTCGAGTACGGGATCGACGTAATCAACGACTTCCAGGGCCAGCACGTGACGACGTTTTCACGGCGAAAGGTGCAGATGCGGGGCGGGAACACCGATCGCGCCGTTACGGTCGACAGCCCGCAGCTCGCCACACTCGGTCGAACGTTGGGCGAGCGACTCGGACACATCGGTTGCCTCGACTGCGATGTGTTCGTGTTTCCCGACTCGCCTCCAGTAGTGGTCGACCTGAACCCCCGCTTTGGTGGGGGGGTGTTGTTCTCGCACATGGCGGGGGCTAATCTCGCGAGAGCGCTCGTTGCCTGGCGGCTGGGGGAGACCCCAAGCCCAAGCGTACTCGCCCCACGAGCCAACGTTCATGTCTCCAAGTACGAAGATTTCGCCGTCGTGGGGTGATTCGTGCCAAGAACCAGTGATGTGAGCCCAGCGCGGATGTTCCTCTCGCCGCCCCATCTTTCCGGGCTCGAGCAACAATATGTCGCCGATGCATTTGCGACGAACTGGATAACGCCACTCGGCCCGCACGTCGACGCCTTCGAGCGCGAGTTCGCCGAGGCTGTCGGGGCAGATCACGCGGTCGCGCTCAGTTCGGGCACTGCGGCGCTCCATCTCGCGCTTCAACTCGCCGGCGTCGGCTCCGGAGACGAAGTGCTCGCGTCGACGCTCACTTTCGTCGCGAGCGTGAACCCGATCGCCTATCTCGGCGCGAGACCGGTGTTCATCGACTGCGAGGCGTCATCCTGGAACATGGACCCGGCGCTGCTCGAGGAAACACTCGAGCAGAAAGCACGCGCGGGGCGTCTCCCGAAGGCGGTCGTCGTCGTCCACCTCTACGGCCAGAGCGCCGACCTGGATCCGATCGTGGCCGCCTGCGCCCGTCACCAGGTTCCCCTCATCGAAGACGCGGCCGAGGCGTTAGGCGCGACGTACAAGGGCCGCGCGCCGGGCACCTTCGGTGTCGCAGGCATCTACTCGTTCAACGGCAACAAGATCATCACCACCGCCGGCGGCGGCATGTTGGTCACCCCCGACGGGGCATTCGCCGCGCATGCGCGCAAGCTGGCGACCCAGGCCCGCGACCCGGCGCCGCACTACGAGCACTCGGAGCTCGGCTACAACTACCGACTCAGTAACGTGCTCGCCGCGATCGGCCGCGGGCAGCTCAAGGTGCTCGAGGAGCGAGTTGCCGCCCGGCGACGGAATTTCGCATTCTACGCCGAGGCGCTCGCCGACCTGCCGGGCATCGCGTTCATGCCGGAGGCAGCGTGGGGAACACACACCAGGTGGCTCACGACACTCACGATCGATCCGCAGCAACTCGGCGTCGATCGCGAGACCGTGCGTCAGAGCCTCGATGCGGCCGGTATTGAGGCAAGGCCGGTGTGGAAGCCCATGCACCTGCAGCCTCTGTATGCCGGCTATCCCATCACCGGCGGAGCCGTCGCGGGCGATCTGTTCGCCCGCGGGCTCTGTCTTCCCTCAGGATCGAACCTCTCGGAGGCTGACTTGGAGCGTGTTGTTACCGCGATCCGCCGTGCTGCGGGAATTGGCCCCGCACGACTCACCACCGTTGGAGACCAGCGATGACGACTCCCCGACGGAAGGTGGTGCTCTACGGAAACAGGCAGATGGCGACGTTCGCACAGGCCGTTCTGACACACGACTCGCCTTACGAGGTCGTGGCGTTCACGGTTGACGATGCGCTGATCACGGAGACGACGCTTCTCGGTCTGCCGGTGGTGCCGTTCGAAAACGTGGAACGCCTATACCCGCCGGAGGACCATTCCGCGCATATCGCCGTGGGCTTCCGGCGCGTCAACGGCGTCCGCGCGGAGAAGTATGCCCAGGCGAAGGCGAAGGGCTACGAGCTGCTGACCTACGTGAGCTCACAAGCGTTCAAGTGGCCCGATCTCGTCATCGGCGACAACTGCTGGATCCTCGAGCACACGATTCTCCACCCGTTCGTGACGATCGGGAACGATGTGTATCTGGGATCGGCGTGTCACATCGGGCACAACTCGACGATCGGCGATCACACTTTCATGGCCGGACTGGCCGGACTGGCCGGCGGCGTCGAGGTCGGCACGCATTGCTTTTTCGGCATCCACTCGACGGTGCGCAACGGGCTGAAAATCGCCGACCGCTGCGTGATCGGCGCAGGCGCGACGGTATTGCGCAGCACCCGCGAAGCCGGCGTGTATGTCGGTCCGCCAGCGACGCTCTTGCCGACACCAAGCGACGCGTTGCCCGACGATTTCCGCGAAGGGAAAGCGTTCTCAGCGCTCGACTGAGAGAGCCTGTCGTTGCTCGGATCGTTCAGCAAGTCCGGCAGCGACGTCTGCGACACCACCCATCGAGAGCGACTGCATGCCGTGGCTCTCTCGATACCGCGCGAACGCACTCAGGATCGCGCGAAGGGTGGACATATTCCCCTCGAGGTTCCCGCCGAAGTTATGGGGGTGACAATAGAGGTGTACGATCTCTCTCGACACTGCCGCCCGATGTATGAGGCTCGCGATCCGCTGGACGCGGATTGACTCGAACTGTCGCAGACGAGACGAGTACGGTTTGAGAAAGAGACTCGCCGGGAGGTTACAGAGCCCGTTCGGCTGTACCAGCCTGTCCCATCGCGACGTACGCAACCCACTGAGCGGCACGTAGGCATTCAGCAATCGTCCGCCACGCATGAGAGGACCCTTGCCGTCCTTGAGGAGCGTGGCGGAGTACATCCAGCCTGGCGTGTTCCCGCGAAAGCATCGAATACCGGTGGACAACAGCACATCGTCGTACTCGGGATTGTGCTGATTGCGTGGAAAGACGATCGACCGAAGCTGAACATTGTGTTGCTGTGCGATTGCGGCCGCGCTCGCGAGGTCCGCACGAAACTCCTCACGTTTCTGGCCAGGTTCCTGACAGTAGTAATGCGAGAACGTATGCGTCCCGATTTCCTGCCGACGCGCCGCGCGAATTGCCGCGATCAGACTCGGGGCGTAGTGGAGTGGATCATCGCTTTCGCTGTCTCCGATCTCTTCGTCGTAGGGAGACAAGGAGGCGTCCGCATACGAGGGGCGGGTGGCCGGCGAGAACCGACGAAGTTCCTCACGTGACCGGGCGAAGAGAAAGCCGACCGTCGCCCATGTCGCGGCGACATCGAATTCCTCGAAAACCCGGAGCATCTCCGGAATTACACGCTGAACTCCAACGAGACTGGCGGCGTAGGCCCCGCGTGCCGGGTAGCGGTACCGGACTCCCCAGTGAATCGCGAAGTCCAGCGAGATGACCAGTGCGCCGAACTCGGGTGCCTTACGTGTCTCGATGTGTTCCATCACTGATCCCGGCTCGTGTCGTGACGCGCTCACGCCTCCGCGCTGAGCCCCATTGCGCGCATCATCACGCGGTTCACCAGGTGGACGTCGTATTTCTCCTCCGCGATTGCTCGGCTGCGCATGCCCATCGGTGCAACGAGTCCGGGATCACGGAGGAACCTCTCCATGGCGCCGGCGAGTGCGATCGAGTCGCTCACGGGAACCAGGAATCCGTTCTCGTCGCCTCTTACCGTTTCGCGGCATCCTGGCGCGTCGGTCGTGATGATGGCCCGACCCATGGCCATCGCTTCGAGAATCGAGCGCGGAGTGCCTTCCCGATATGCGGAGGGCAACACGAAGACGCTCGTATCGGCGATGGCGGGGCGCACGTCGTTCGTGGAACCGAGGTACTCGATCACGCCTTCGGCGCTCCAGGCGTCGAGCTGGGCGCGTGAAACGGCTGCCGGATTGGGGTCGAGTGGTCCGAGGAGACGAAATCGAGCGGTCGGGTATTTTGCTTTGAGGTTTCGCGCGGCCTCGACGTACTCACCGACTCCTTTCTCCCAGAGCAGTCGAGTTGTCAGCAGAAAGGTGGGCGTCCCTTCGGGGAGCGGAGCGACGCGGAAGTGCTCGAGATCGACGCCGGATCCGTTTACCAGAACTGCCTGGCGATCGCTTGCCAGCCCGGCGTCGACGAACTGACGGAGGTCATCGGGGTTCTGAAAGAAGACGACCTCGTTATGCGCGAGCGCGAAGCGAAAGAGGGACTGCACGACGGGGTTGAGCGCGCGCTGCCGCAAGGTTGCAGTGCCGAAGCTGTACCCGAGTCCAGTGATCAGTGAGCAGATGCGTGGCACACGGGACAGGCGAGCCGCGAGCGACCCGTAGATGACCGGCTTGATCGTGTAGGTGAGCACGAGATCAGGCTGGACTTCGCGGTAGAGCGCAGTCAGTGCTCGCACCGTGCCCACATCGCGCATCGGATTCATTCCTGCGCGCTGAATCGGGACGTGACGATAGGCGATGCCTAACGCTGCAAGCTCGCGGCGCACGTCGGCCCCCGCGTCCGGCGCGCAGGCCGTGACGTCATGGCCCTCGGCGACCAGCCGCCGAAGGAGTGGCCCGCGAAAGTGGATCAACGAATCGGCGTGTCCGCCGACGACCATGACCCGCGCATCCCCGCTCATTCCGCAGTCGCTCGCCCCCGGTGACAGTGGATGCCTGATCGTCCAGCCTTTTACTGCGGGAGCCCGTTGGGGCAGAGCTGGCGCGTATCCAACACGTAGGCCTGCATGGGCTTTCCGCTCCCGGCACCCCAGTTCGAGCCGAACAGCACGCGCCTGCCGTCAGGCGAGGGCGTTGGAAGCGGAGCCGAGTTGTAGTCGATATTGTTCGACCGGTGATGGACGTACCGTTGCACCGTGCCCGATCCGTCCAGCTTGATGGAGTAGATCTCGCCGTCGAGCGGAGCTCCGGTGTTGTCGTTCGTCGCCGCGTATCCCCATTCCGGCCGAGCTGCAGCCCGCGTGGTAGCGTGCCAGTTGAAGCTCGTCACCGCTCCGGTCAGCTCCAGAACCGCACCGGTGTCCAGACGCCGCGCAATGTAGTGGCGCGCCAACGGTCCCCTCGACACGGCTCCGAACGCAATCTCGTTGCCCGACTGGTCGAGGCCCAGATCGTAGTGCCCGAGCGGGTAGTCCTGCCAGTAGCCAACCAGCGTCCCATCGCGTCGCCACACCCTTGTGCGCTCGTTGGTGCCATCGATGACGCCATAAGCGACGACATAACTCCCGCTCGGAGAGATCGAGACCCAGTCGAGATCGGTGATGTTGGCGGCCGTGAGGTCGATGTCGGGCCCTTTCGTTGCAGCGTCAACATCGACGGCGAACGCGACCAGATGGGCGTCGGAGTTGCGCTTCGCCTCCACCACGAGACTCCGACCGTCGCGTGACGGGTTGCCCTCGTAGTTCCCGAGGCTGGCACCGGAGTATCCGGAAGGGGTGAACTTCACCGTCGTTAGGTTGGTCCTGGGGTTCCAGGTGCCGACACTCCCGTCCGCGCTCACGAACAGCATGATGGCCGGGGTGGTGGGGTGCCATCGCGCCTCCACGGCGCGTGGACCGGACCGCGCGAAGAGCACTCGATAATTCTGCCCATCCAGAAAGAGCCAGTTCGTTGCCGACGGGTTACCGGTGTGTTTGAGCAGCAGCAGCGACTGATCGGCATTCCAGGCCGGGTCTTTCGGATAGTTGCCGTAGACCAGCGTACTCCACGTTCCACCGACGACGGGGATCGGCGTTCCGGGGTCTCCGCTGATTCGCGTTATGGTCGTGCCAAAAACCGGGTCCGTCACCGACTGGAGGTACCCGGGTTTCGCCAACGTCGCCGTGGGTTTCTTACTCACGCCTTCGATCAGCGCGCACGTCGCGACGGCGACGACGGAAACGCTAGCCTTCCCGGACGTGCCGCTGCTCGTCGCGGTGACCGTGGCGTTACCTGGAGTCAGCGCTGTTACAAGCCCCGCTGATGAGACGGTGGCGACGTCAGGCTTCGAGCTTCGCCAACTGACGTCGCTGCCCGAGATGACGTTCCCCGATGTCGCGCGAATGGTTGCCGCGAACTGAGCCGTGCTAGAGACGGCCAGGGACACCGACTCCGGCAAAACGACAACGGAGGCAACCACGTTCGTGGAGTCGAGTTGCGGGGCGGCATTGTCGGTGTGACCGCAACCCGGTCCGCTCGACAAAATCACGGTCGCCACGATGGCGGTAGCGCCCCACCGACGGCGTGTGGGTGACACCGTGGCGTTCGGTTCGCGAGCATTCGCGACACGTGATGGGATGCCATTTGCCGCCACGGAGCCCCTTGCACTGCAGGAACTCAAATATGACGGCCGCGCGGACGACGGTCGATCCCGATGCGGTGAGCGATCTGCTATGGCATCCCCGGGACATCAAATCGGGCGCTGTGTCGTCCGCTCAGCTGGCACTGCCCGATGGAACCAAGGGCCTGGCGTCGCCCTGCTCGCGCAGTAGTCGCTTGGACACCTTGGCCGTCGCCGTCTTCGGCAGCTCGCTCACGAACACGACGTCTCGCGGCACCATGAAGCTTTCGAGCCGAGACAGGCACTCCCGCTTTACCTGCTGTTCGGTGACCGTCGCGCCGTCGTCGAGCACGATGAACGCACGGATCGCCTCACCGAGCGCTTCGTCGGGCACACCGATGACCGCGGCCTCGCGTACCCCGGCGATTCGATGGAGGACGTTCTCGACCTCGATCGGGCTCACCTTTTCGCCGCGCGTTTTGATGATGTCGTCGGTTCGCCCGATAAAGTACAGATCTCCGTCGGCGTCCATCGAGAAGATGTCATGCGTGCACAACACGCGCTCCCCCGGCAACCGGCCGGGCTTGAGCATGTGGTTCGTCAACTCGGGCTGCTTCCAATAGCCGAGCATGACGTGTGGGCCGCGCACGTGAAGAACGCCCGCCTCACCCGGTGGCACAGGCGCGCCCTCGGGCGAAAGGAGAAACACCTCGGTGCCAGGAATTGCCTTGCCTACGGACGTCGGCTTCTCTCGGACCCGTTCCGGCTCCAGGTACGCGACTCGCTTGCACTCCGTGAGCCCGTACATGGCGAAGATCAGCGCGTTCGGGAAGACCGTCGCGAGCTTGGGAATGAACTCCGCGGGTAATGCAGCCGCGGTGTTCGTGACGCGACGAACGGCTGGGAAAGTCCAGCCGCCGCTGCGGTTGAGCGAAAGCAACGTGGCACCGATCGTCGGAACGATCGGGAAGACCGTCACCTCGTGCTCGATGACTCGCTTGAGGACGGGCACCGGGTACACGAACGACGGCTCGACGACCAGCGTCGCGCCCATCAGAACGGTCATCAGGAGCTGGTAGAGACCGTAGTCGAACGCGAAGGGCAGCACGTTCATGATGCGGTCCGTCGCATCGAGTCGCAGGTACTCGGAGATGCTCCCGGCGGCAAACACCATGTTCTGATGCGTGAGCATCACCCCTTTGGGGTTACCCGTGCTGCCCGATGTGTAGATCAGCGCGGCGAGGTCGATGGAAATCACGCCGCGAGAAGCGGGGTCGGGATTGGTGGCGGCGAGCGCCTGCTCGAACGAGAGTGTCGCGCCATGGAAACGCGGCGCGTCACCGCCCGGATCGTCAGGCAACCCGCCGCTCGAAATGATGCAGCGAACGGTAGGCGCGTCGTCGAGCGCCGCGAGAAATACTGGCGCCAGGGAGCGCTCGGTCACGAGAACACAGGCTTCGCTGTCCGCGAGCATGTACGCCAGCTTTTCCGCTTTCGTTTGCGGATTGATGGCGGTGAGCACGCCTCCGCTCAGCAGCGTCCCGTAGATGGCGACGACGGCATCCCAGGAGTTGTCGAGGAAGATGGCGACGCGGTCGCCGCGCCCCACGCCGTTGTCCTGCAGGCTTCTCGCCAGCCGGAGCGCCTGGTCGAGGAGCGTTCCGTACGTCTGCCGGACACCGTCGGCGATGACGGCCACCTTGGCCGGCTCTCGATCCGCCGACGCGAGAAGCGCGTCATGCAACAGACGCTGTACCCGCGGGCTCACGCAATCCTCCTGGGATTTTCCTGGTGACCCGGCGCAACCGTGGTGGCGCCGATCACGACCTTGGTCGGTTGGGCTGGAGCGGCCAGCACCGGTTGCCGAACGAAGAGCTCGTCGAGCAGCATGACCGACAACGCCCCCACGAGCGCCATCTCGTCGCTCTCGCTCACGAAGCCGTCGGCGTTCCGCCGGCATTTCTGAACCAGCTGCTCGAGCGCGCCCGGGGCAAAGACGCCGGCCTCACGCAGCCGGCCGCTCTCCAACAGGTCGCCCACGTACGCGGGCGCGCGGGGGCCCATGAAGGCACGGAGAATCGGGGCTCGATACGGGCGTTTCTCGCGCCTAACGATCTCCGCCGGCAGCAACGGCTGAACCGCGCGGCGCAGAATGTATTTCTCCCGGAGGCCCGGGAGCTTCGCCCGGTCCGGCAGCCGTGCGGCGAATTCGGCCACACGGTGATCGAGAAACGGAAACCGTCCCTCGACAGAGTTCCCCATCAACATGCGGTCGCCCTGCGAGTGGAGCAGGTACCCGGTGAGGAACGTGCTGATCTCGACGTACTGCGCACGCCCCAGCGTGCTGAATGCAGCGTAGCCAGCCGGGAGACGCGCCAAAACGGTGTCGCTCGGGTCGCCGGCGGCTTGCGCTCGGTCGAGCAACGCCGGCTCGAAGAACCGAAGCGAGCGCGCGGCATGCTCGAACCGAAGGCGATGGCTGTAGAGCGGGTCGTCGGTATTCGTCAGCCCGGAGCGGAAGACGTTAGGCAGCAGCCGGCCAGCCCGACCCAGGTCTTGCGCCAGGTACGGGTAGAGGCGATGCAGCAAACGGGGGCGGCACTGCGAGTCGGGGTAGCGCGACCAGAAGCGACGCACCTTGTCGAGCTTGAACACGTCATAGCCGGCGAACATCTCGTCGGCCCCTTCACCCGTGAGCACGACCTTGTAGCCGGCGGCGCGAACCGTTTCCGACAACTTGAGTAACGGCGCCGGTGCGGTCCGGAGCGTCGGCTTCTCGGAGAGGTGAACCACCCGCGGCATGAGCTCGGCGATGGCGGTCCCGTCCATCACGATCCGTGTGACCTCGGTACCGAGTCGATTCGCGACGAGGTTCTGTTCCTGCGTCTCATCGAACGCCGCGTCGGTGAATCCGATCGCGAAGGCATGGACTGGATGGCGCGTGTGCCGTTGGGCGAGCGCGGTGACGGCGGATGAATCCAGTCCGCCACTCAGGTACGTTCCCACCGGCACGTCGGCACGCAGGCGGATGCGAGTCGCATCGTCGAGGAGCTCTGCCAGCTCCTCCACGAGCATGGACTCGGGCTCAGTTCGCGCGTCATCGGGCGATGCAAACCGAACATCCCACCAGCGTCGTTCTTCACAACCGCGCGGGCCTACGCGCAACCAGTGTCCCGGTGGGAGCTCGCGGATGCCCCCGAACGCCGTACGCGCCGGCTCTGTTGCCCAGAGCGTGAACGCCTGGACGATCGCAACGGGATCGAGCGCGCGTGCCGCATCCGGATGTCGGAGCAGCGCTTTCACTTCGGACGCGAACGCGACCCGGCCGCTGTTCTCCATGAGAAACAGGGGCCGGATACCGAACCGGTCGCGCGCGAGGAACAGCTCACTCGTCTCACGGTCCCACACCGCGAACGCGAACTCGCCGTTGAGGTGATCGAGGCACCCGGCCCCCCATTCCTCATAGGCGTGGACGAGCACTTCGGTGTCGCTGTTCGTCGCGAAGCGATGACCGAGTGCGGCGAGCTCGGTCTGCAGCTCGGGGTAGTTGAAGATCTCCCCGTTCTGCATGACCCAGTAGCGGCCGCTCTCATCGCAGAGCGGCTGGTCGCCGCCGGTGAGGTCAATGATCGCGAGCCGCGTATTGACCATCCCGAAATGGCGGTCGATGTACAGCCCGGTTCCGTCAGGGCCACGGTGGCGCAGCTCGCCAGCCATGGCGGCCAGCAGCTCGCGCGACGCGTTGTCGCCTGATCGTCCATAGATTCCCGCCAGACCGCACACGTGCCGTGTCCCCCACCATCCCCTGCTGGGGCGTCTACAGAGTTCGTGATGCCGCGTCGCGAGCGACTGCGGACGTCAGTCGCCGACTTCGTTGACGGCGGCGACGAGCTGCGGTTCGAGGTGCAGGTAGCGGCTCGCGCGTCGCTTGGAATCGATATCGCGGAAGACGCGGTCGATCTGCTGCTCGGACAGGCCTAACGCTGCGGCGACGTCGGCGGGCTGGATGCCGTTGTTCCGCGCGTACAGGCACAGATCCATCTTGTCGTACGGCAGGGAGAAGTAGAATTCCTCCTGCGTCTGCGGCAGCGAGTAGGTGTCCGTTGTGGGCGGACGTGTACGAATTGTCTCGGGGACCCCGAGGTATTCGGCCAGCTGATAGACCTGGCTCTTGTACAGGTGCGCGATCGGCTTGATGTCTGCCGCGCCATCACCGTTCTTCACGAAGAACCCCTGATCGTACTCCAGCCGATTCGGCGTGCCGATGACCGCGTAGTTGCACCGATCGGCGTGGTAGTACTCCATCATCTTCCGCGCTCGCTGCTTGAAGCTCGTTGCCGAGATCATCTCGAGATACGCCGATGGCGACACGCGCGCGCGTCGCTCGGTGCCGTCCGGTCCCTGGGCGATAACGGTAAAGATCCGGAATCGATCGCTCTCGACAACGCTCGGCAGCGACACCTTGCATCGCCATCCGTCTCCGTACTCCGGGATCAGCGTGCGGATGGCGTCATCGCGCCGCGAGTAGCACCCGGCGGCGTCGAGCACGCTGGAGATGTCTTCGACGAGAACCGGGATGCCGGCGCTGTCGGCGGCCAGGCGGCCGAGCTCGAGCGAATCGGGCGACGACTCGCGCTCGGGCATGAGCAGCGCGAGGACGCGCTCGGGACCGAGCGCGCGCGCGCAGAGCGCGGCGCACACGCTGCTGTCGACACCGCCCGAGAGCCCCAGGACGACGCCGCGCTTCCGCATGCCCTGCACGACCGCCGATTCCACGGCGGCGGCAATCTGTGCGGTCACCTGCTCCGGGTCGATTCGGAGCAGGTCCATCGAAACGTTAGGCGCCAACGTCACGTGCCGTCGCCTCGAGCGCGCCGCGCTTCGCTCCCACGAACCGCACGATGTTGTCGATCGTGTCGATGTTCTCGGGAATCGTTTCGTCATCGTTGACCTGGATGTCGAACCGGGTCTCCAGGAACGTGAGCAGCTCCACGATGCCGACCGAGTCGATGAACCCGCGTTCGGTCAGCGACTGCGTGGGAGAGAGATGACTCACGTCACGTCCCAGAGAGAAGTTTTCGGCGAGAAACGTGCGAACGTCCTGCTCGACTGTCGTCATCTCCTTACCCCCGTAAAAGGCGTCACTGTCGTTCGATCCTGGATGCCCTGGAACTTCGGCACATCGAGGTCTCCGTCGGCGTTGACTTCACTTCCGCGGAACATCCGGATGACCGTTTGGGCGAGGATTCGCGCATCCAACCACAGACTCGCGTGGTCGACGTACCAGACATCGAGTGCGAGTCGGTCATTCCAGTTCAGCGTGTTGCGGCCGTTGATCTGGGCCAATCCCGTGATCCCCGGTGCGACGTCGTGGCGGCGCGCCTGTTCGGCCGAGTATCGGTCCAGGTACTCGACGAGCAACGGGCGTGGACCAACGAGGCTCATCTCGCCGCGAAGGACATTGATGAGCTCCGGGAGCTCGTCGAGACTCGTGCGTCGAAGAAAGCGCCCGAGGCGCGTGATGCGAACCTGATCCGGCAGCGGGTTTCCGGCCGTGTCGTACATGTCGCGCATCGTCCGGAACTTGTACATCGCGAACAGTCGACCGCGCAGGCCCGGGCGTGTCTGGTGAAAGATGACCGGGGTCCCGAGCGTTAGGCGGACGAGCGCGGCAACGATCGCGATCGGGAGGGCCAGCACGACGATGCCAATCGACGCCCCCGCGATGTCGATCGCCCGCTTGCCAGCCTTCTGCAGTCCGCTCATTCTCGCCACGTTAGGTTATCGCTGCGCCGTCCGCGTCTTCCGAGCATTCTTGCATTGGGCACAGACGTCCGCAAGGCCGCCGCGGGCCGTGCATGTCACAGCCCGCGGCTCAGCGGCGTTTGCTCACGACGCTCGAGCAACGTTGGCCGTCGCCGTCTTGCTGACGTCGAGCGGGCTGCCCAGAGGCGCGAGAACGGGCTGCGCTGCCCGGCGAATCGCCGGAGCCGGGCCAGTCGTACCAATCGGCACCTCGACGTCCGCGAGCGGCGCACGTGGCGTAAACTCCGAATACTCGGGCACCAAGGCGCGAATTGCGTCGCGGATCTCCTGTTCCGTCCCGATGGCAACCAACCCGTCCAGCCGATCGAGGCCGTACGCAACCAACTCGGCGTCGGCCTCGTCCGTGTTGACGAGCCGGATCTTCTCGACGACCGTCGGCATCGTCGCCTCGACATTCGAAGTCAGTTCCTCGTCGAGCTTTTCACCGGGGCGCAATCCGGTAAAGACGATCGGGACGTCCTTGTATGGCGTGAGCCCGGACAGCCGAATCATCTGTTCGGCGAGGTAGAGAATGCGGACGGGCTCGCCCATCTCGAGCATCGAGATCCGCGCTGCGGCTTCGGGCAGCACCGCCGCCTGGAGCACCAGCTGCACCGCCTCCGGGATGGTCATGAAATAGCGCCGAACTTCCGGGTGCGTGACGGTGAGTGGCTGCCCCGCCGTAAGCTGTCGCTGGAACAGCGGGATGACACTGCCGTCGGAACCGAGCACGTTGCCGAAGCGCACGATACGGAATTCCGTCGACGCTTTTCGGCACATCGTCGATCCGAGGAGGAGTCGCTCGGCGATCCGCTTCGTCGCACCCATCACGCTCGATGGGTTGACGGCCTTGTCGGTGGAGATCAGGACGAACTTCCGCACGTCGTGCCGGATGGCGCTTTCCGCGACGTTCCGAGTCCCGATGACGTTATTCCGCACCGCCTCGCGGATATTGGCCTCGAGCATCGGGACGTGCTTGTACGCCGCCGCGTGGAAGACGTAATCAGGCCGGTAGCGCGCGAAGACGTGTTCGACGCGATTTCCGTCCGTCACGTCTCCCATTGCCGCAATCACGTCGATCTGGGGATGGCTCCGCGTGATCTCGAGATTGACGAAATAGAGCGGCGTCTCCGCGCGCTCGAACAGGATCAGGCGGGAAGGCCGGAACGCGGCCAACTGCCTTGCCAGCTCCGACCCGATGGATCCCGCGGCGCCGGTGATGAGAATCGTGCGACCGGTTATTTCGCGAGCGACCGGCCCAAGATCGAGCGAAACGGGCTGGCGACCGAGAAGGTCTTCGATTCTGACCTCGCGGAGCCGGCCGCCGATCACGGGGCCGGAGAGCATCTCGGCGAGTGAGGGCAGGATCTTGTACTCGACGCCGGTGGCTGAGCACCGGTCAACGAGGTCCCGCATCTGTTCCTTTGTTGCGTGCTGCACCGTGATGACAAGCAGCTCGATGCGGAACCGCGCAACGAGGCGTGCCATGTCACGCGTGCTTCCGAGCACCGGAGCGCCGTGCAGCAGCTGCGTGTGCGTGGACGGATCGTCGTCGACGATTCCGACGATCGTGAGGTCGTGCCCCCGCGTGTGCTGCGTCTGCCGCAGCAACTGTTCGGCGCCGGATCCGGCGCCGACCAGGAGCGTGCGTCTCCCCGCTGCTGGCTCGAGACGCAGTTCGCGGACATAGCGTGTGGCGAGCATCACGCCACCGCAGAAGAAAATCGTCAACACCAAGTCGATGATGAACACCGACCGGGGCATGTTGTATCCCAAGCCGCCGAAATACAGGACGACGACGAACAAGAGAGAGCTGAGCGTGACAGCGCTCAGGAGTCCGATGAGGTCGCGAAACCCAACGTGGTGCCAGTAGAGCCGAAACATCCCCCATCGCCAGAAGACGATGAGGCGAACCGGCACAAGCAGGGGGAGCGTGGTGAGGAACTGGCCGCCCCTTAGCGGGTCGAGCTCGAAATCGAATCGCAGTGCGAATGCGGTGAAATACGCCAACGCGAACAAAACGACGTGCGTGGCGACACTCACCCACGGGCGACGACGAGCGACGCGCTCCCCACGCTCGCTGCTGACCGAACTTGTAGCGATCAAGCTCTACCTCTATCGCGGTTCGCCACAGCAAACGTCCGACAGAAGGGTCTCAGCGTCGTCGCTCCTGGCGCCATGTCAGGCTGCGTGCGATCGGGTTTTACTGGGCCATTCAAGCCGCCGACCTGGCGGAAGTCCGACCCCGACCAACTCCGTTTTCACGCAGCATCAAATACGTTAGCGTCGTTTAATCGACTGCTCGGCCATTGTAATAACACGGCCGAAAATGTCCAGACCAAAAAAGCCAAGGTGACCGACGGGTTACGTCGAGTCGATATGTCACCTTGTTGTAGGTGGTTACAATGTTGACACTGCTACGCTGCCTGGTCGCCTTGTCGCAGTAGTTGCTGCCGTGTCGCCACGGTCATGATGCGGACACACCACACGTATTCGCGATGAGAGTGAGAGATCGTATGAACGGATGATCGCCATTCGAAAGAAAATCCCGTTTGGGAGCATCGTCTCGTCACAGATCGCTTGGTGGGCTGGCTCCGCACGAGCCATTCTAGCGTGGTTTCCTCTAGCTCGAACACCGTTACGTCGACCAAAACCGGCGATTCATGGAACGTCGATTCGCACGCCAACTTCGTCATGACGCGGCAGTTGCGATTAGTCAGCTCCGGCGCCGCCCCGGGTTCGCCGTCGTCGCGACACTGACTCTGGCGTTAGGCGTAGCCGTTACCACCGCAGTCTTTGCCGTAGTCGATACTGTGATCTTGCGCACACTCCCCTTTATGGAGTCTGAGCGTCTCATGCTCGTCAGACGCGCCCAAACGGGCGGTAAGACGCCGGTGGAGACGAGCTATCCGGAGTACCGCGACGTCCGAGACGGCGCAAGCACATTCAGTGGAGTGGCCGCTGTGCCGTCCACCATGCAGCCGGCGGTCCGGACGGACGGCGGCGCGAAGGAACCGGTGGCCGCCGTCGGAGCCTCCGGCAACCTGTTCGATGTGCTTGGCGCGAGACCGTTGTTCGGCAGAACGCTCACGCCAGACGACGACCGTCGCGGTGCGGAACCGGTCATTGTCCTTGGCTATGGGATGTGGGAGCGTCAGTTCGGTGGTCAGCAATCGGTTCTTGGACAGCGCATCGAGTTGAACGGCACGCGCTACACTGTTGTTGGCGTGATGCCACGGGGGTTCGAGTACCCCCGCGGCTCCGAGGCCTGGATTGCGCTGGCGCCGGCGATCGACAGCCTCGTCGACAACCCTCGGATCGCGTTTCTGAACATCGTAGGCCGAGTTCGAGCGGGCGTGTCGATCGAGGCCGCTCGCCAGGATGCAGAGCGCGTGCTCGCCCGGTCGGTGGCGGCCGCCGGCTTGTCGAACGCGGTGACCGGAGTCGTTCAGCTCACGTCCATCGACGCCGAGCTTCGCGGCGATGCGCGTCGCGGGATGCTGATGCTGCTCGCTGCAGCCGTGCTCGTGCTGCTCGTCGCATGCGCGAACGTTGCGAACCTGTTGCTCGCTCGGGCCGTGACGCGGCATGGCGAGCTCTCACTGCGCATTGCGTTAGGCGCGAGCCGAGGTCGCCTGGTGAGCCAGTTGGTGGTTGAAGCGGCGGTACTCGGTGGCCTCGGTGCGGCTGTCGGACTGTTCGCATGCGTCGTGGGTCATGGCGCGATTGTGGCAATGATCCCCGCCGACTTATATGGTGCGGCGACCGTGGAGATCGACGGTCGCATCGCGGCCTTCAACACGGCGCTCATGGTCGCAACGACGCTGTTATTCGGCGTCCTTCCAGCCGTGCGCGGAACGCGCCTCGATCCAGGAGCTGCGCTTCGCTCGGCAACGGGTCGTGCGACCGGGAGTTGGGGTTCGCGAAGGACTCAACGCGCGCTGGTTGCGACCGAGGTTGCGCTAGCGGTCGTGTTGGCGATCGGCGGCGGCGTGTTGCTGCGCAGCTTCATGGAACTGAACTCCGCTCCGCTCGGCTTCGACCGGGTCCATACGCTGACGGCGGAGTTGTATCTGCCCGATGCGAAATACGCCGACCCGGCAAAGGCACGTGCGTTCTTTCGGGATGTGACATCGCGCGTAGCAGAACTGCCGGGCGTCCGCGCCGCGGGCGCCGTGCTGCTGCGACCGCTCGCTGGACCCGATGGGTTCGACTATCCGCTCTCGCTAGAGGGAATGGATGCCGAGACGCAGCGGCGGCAGCCGCTCGTGAACTACGAGGCGGTGACTCCGGGCTACTTCAACGCCGCAGGCATTCCCTTGCTCCAGGGTAGGGGCGTTTCGACGAGTGACGACGAGACCGCACCGAAGGTGGTTGTCGTCAGCGCGGCCACGGCGCAGCGGTTCTGGCCCGGCGAATCGCCGATTGGGAAACGACTCAAATGGGGACCTCCAACGTCGCGTGAACCCTGGGTCGAAGTCGTCGGCGTCGTGGGAGCGGCGCGCTATCACGACCCGCGCGTGGAGTCACTCGACGCCTATGTGCCGTACATGCAGAGCCCGTGGAAACTCAACCACCTCGTGGTGCGTGCGGCAGGCGATCCTCGCGCGCTCATTGCATCTCTACGATCAGCGATCGCAGAGATGGACCCGGAGGCGCTGGCGGTCCAGGTGGCGACCGTAGGCGACCTCGCGGCGGTCGCACTGCGACAACCTCGATTTCAGATGACGCTCGTCGGCACGTTCGCCGTGCTCGCGCTGCTGCTGGGCGCGGTCGGAATCTTCGGCGTGGTGTCGTTCGCGACGGCGCGGCGGACCCGTGAGCTCGGAGTTCGGCTGGCGCTCGGAGCGCGAGGTGCTGATGTGAAGCGGCTCGTCATTGGTGAGACGCTTCGGACGGTGGCGGTTGGGATTGCGGTTGGTCTGGGCAGCGCTCTCTCTGGCGTGCGGCTGCTTCGGGGAATCGTGTACGGCGTGAGTGCCGCCGACCCGGTGACGTTCATCGGCGTGCCGCTGGTCGTGACGGCGGTCGCGGTGCTGGCGGCGGCGATTCCGGCGCGCCGGGCATCACGGATCGACCCGATACTTGTGCTTCGGGCGGACTGACGGCCAGCTGCCCGGTCGTCCCTTTTTGGTCCCGTTCGGACCGGGCGTGTTGCGAGCCTTGCTGGCCGGCTCTAAGCTCGGTCCATGATCATCGTCTCGCGCGCTCGAGAAGCCGAAGTCGTGTCGGGCATCGACTATCTCGAGCCGCCATCTCGCCGCCGCGTGTGGACGGTCGCGCTTTCGCTGTTCACGGTGACGGGCGCGCTTCGCTTCGCGTACAAGTACTTCGATGACGTCGCGCGTCGCGAGACCGGCACCATCGTGCACCGAGTGATCGAGGAGTCGACGGGCGCATACACGGCGGCGCTGCTGTTCGTCGTGGTGGTCGCGTTCGTGTGGCGTTATCCGCTGGATCGATCCGGGTGGCGAGCGCGCCTGCCGGCCCACATTGCGGCGCTCGTGGCGTACTCGCTCGCGCACACGACGCTCATGTTCCTGACCCGGACGTTGATCTTTCGGCTGCTCGGCATGGGGGCCTACGACTACGGCTACATGCCAGCCCGCTACCTGATGGAATTCGGCGAGGACGCAATCAGCTACGCGTCGTTCGTCGCGATCATCACGCTGTATCGGTACTACCGGGTGACGCGCCAACGCGAGGTGCGAACAGCGCAGCTCGAGCGAGGGCTCGCGCAGGCCGAGCTGAGGAACCTGCGGCTCCAGCTCCAGCCGCATTTCCTGTTCAACGCGTTGAATACGATCTCGTCCACGATGTACGACGACCCGCGGACCGCAGATCGCCTGATCGGCCAGCTGTCGCAGCTGTTGCGACTGTCGCTTCGCACGTCGCACGCCCAGGAAGTGCCGCTCCGCGAGGAGCTCGACGTATTGAACTGCTACCTCGGACTGATGACGGCGCGGTTCGGCAGCCGGCTTCGCGTGAACGTTGCAACCATGCCGGACGTTTCGGACGCGCTGGTTCCCTCGCTCCTGCTACAGCCGCTGGTCGAGAATGCGATTCGCCACGGCAACGCGTCGCGAGCGACCGGCGGTGCTATCGACGTGCACGTCGAGCGCGTCGGTGCGTCGCTTCATCTGAGCGTCACCGATGATGGACCGGGAGCGCCAGCCAACGCCGACATCTTCGCGACGGGAATCGGGCTGTCGGCAACCCGCGACAGACTCCGGCTGCTCTACCGGAATAACCATCGGTTCTCGGCAGGGAATCACGGGCCAGGGTTTGCCGTCAATATCACGCTGCCGTACCGGCGCGGGGCGATCGCTACCGCGGTGTCATCGGATGTGGCCGTCACGGACCTTCCTGGCGAGGGTGCGGCCGCTGCTGCGGCCGCTCGTTAGGTCGGTCGTGCGGATCCTGATCGTCGACGACGAAGCGCCGGCGCGGGCGAAGATGCGCCGGTATGTCGCCGAATCCTCTGACATCGAGATCGTCGGTGAGGCAGAGACCGGCGTCGAGGCCGTCGAGCGCATCGCCGAGCTTCAGCCCGATCTCGTGTTTCTGGACGTGCAGATGCCGGAGCTCGACGGCTTTGGCGTGATTGAAGCGGTTGGCGTCGAGTCCATGCCGCACGTCGTGTTCGTCACGGCATTCGACGAGTATGCGCTCAAGGCGTTCGAGGTCCGAGCGCTGGACTATCTCCTCAAGCCGTTCACGCCGGAGCGATTCGCGGCGGTGATCGATCGCGCACGAGCGGAGATCGCGCGCACATCCAGCGACGACAGCACGGCGCTTCGGAGCAAGCTCGAAGCGCTGCTCAGCGCCGTCGCGACTGCTCGGCCACGCTACCTCAACAGGATTCTCGTGCACCATGCGAACAAAGCCCTCCTGCTTCCCGTCGAGCGGATCGACCGCGTGGAAGCGGACCGCAACTACGTTCGCCTTCATAGCGGCGGCACGGCGTTCACGCTGCGGGGCAGTCTGACATCGCTCGCGGAGCGACTGGATCCCGAGAAATTCCTCCGGATCAACCGCTCGGAGATTGTGCGGCTCGATGCCGTGAAGGAGCTCCAGCCCTGGTTCCACGGTGACTACCGCGTCGTGATGGGTGATGGCACGACATTGATGTGGAGCCGCCGTTTCCGTGCTCAATCGGCTGGGGAGTTCGGCGAGACTTGATTGACAGTCAACCCTTTTCGCGGGCATGTTGTCGAAGCTTGAGGTATCAACCGCGAGGGTATCATGACGAACTGGACTCGCCGGCTCGTGAGGAGACTTCGCGCGCTCGTCCACCGCGACTCGCTCGACCGCGATGTTGATGACGAGATGCGCCTGCACATCGAGATGGAGGCGAATGAGCTCGCGCGTACCCACGCCGTCTCGGCCGACGAGGCAAGGCGGCGAGCGGCGATCGCGTTCGGCGGCGTGGACCGGTTCGCCGAGGAGCACCGGGATGCGCGCGGCGTGCGCTGGCTCGAGGAGATCGCGTACGACGTCCGGTACGCAGCGCGAGCGCTCAGGCGCAGTCCTGGCTTCACACTGACCGCAACACT
>Ga0070670_100001133_pt1 | contig 21169 bp, 14 predicted proteins | sample KBSS63metaG_FD_64665 | JGI IMG/M metagenome (GOLD analysis project Ga0070670, IMG submission 64665) | Switchgrass rhizosphere microbial communities from Kellogg Biological Station, Michigan, USA - KBS S6-3 metaG | ecosystem: Host-associated > Plants > Roots > Rhizosphere > Soil ... | reverse complement strand
TGTGATTCCGGTGGAAGTGCTGGTCTCACCTGAGACGGTCTCCGCGATCGGTGAGGCCGGCGAAGGCACGGCATCGGAGAAGTTGAAGATTCCCTCCGGCGTCGTGCCAACGTTCGGCGGGCTGCACGTGGACCTCGCGTCCACGGCGCTCGTGGGACTTGGCGAAGGGGCGCGGTATCTCGTGGAGTATCCCTACGGCTGCGCCGAGCAGCGAGGATCGCGCACCCTGGCGCTGCTGTTGTCGGCCGATCTCGGCGAAGCATTCAAGCTGCCGGGGCTCGACGGCGCGCAACTCAAGCCAACAGCCCAATCGGCCCTGCGCGATCTGGAGAAATTCCAGTGCGACAGCGGCGGCTTCGCTTACTGGCCTGGCGCGTGCTGGAGCACGTCGCCGTACCTCACGGCGTACCTGCTGCACGTGTTCAAGGTCGCCACGGATCTCAAGTACGTCGTGGACAAGCCCACGATGGACCGCGGCTATGCGTACCTCGAGCACGCGCTGCGTGAGAAGCCGCCTGTGAACGAAAGCTGGTGGCCCGGTTACACGGCCTGGCAGGCATTCGCGGTCAAAGTGCTCGTCGAAGGCGGGCGCAACCAGGATTCGAACATCACCAGGCTCTATGGATACCGGGAGCGGATGCCCGTGTTCGCGCTCGCGTATCTGAACGACGCGCTGGTGGCCAAGGGGGAGGGCGGCGGCGTCCGATCGGCGGAGCTCCGCCGGCGCATCGGCAATGCGATCCTTCCGGAGGCTGCCACGGCGCACGTCGAAGAGCTGGCGGATCCCTATCTGCTGTGGTACTGGAACTCCAACGTCCGATCCTCGGCCATCGTCCTGAACTCGCTGGTCAAGGCCGGCGATGCCGCCGCTCCCAATCGCGCGCTGGTGGCATGGCTGCTGCGGGTCCGGACGAAAGGACGATGGGGCAATACCCAGGAGAATGCCATCGCCCTCGAGGCGCTGGTCAATTACTACCGGCGCTTCGAAGCGGCAGTTCCTGATTTCACCGCTGAGGCCTCGCTCGGCCCGACCCGGATCGCCAGCGCTGAATTCCGCGGCCGTAGCGCCGACGCCAAGGCGACGGACATGCCGATGGCGCGCGTCCTGGCGGCCGGAGCACCAGGCGCCGAGCAGTCACTGACATTCACGAAGAATGGTGCGGGCACTCTCTTCTATTCGGCCCGGCTGCGCTACACCGTCGATGAACTGTTCCAGCAGGGGCTCGACCAGGGCATGCGTGTGCAGCGCAACTACGCGCCGTACGTCGAAAACGGCACCCGTCCGACTTCGACGACGTTCAAGGCTGGGGACCTTGTTCGCGTGACACTGACGCTGACGATGACCAAGGAGCGGCGTTTCGTGGCCGTCACCGATCCATTGCCCGCGGGATTCGAGCCGGTCGAATCGTGGTTTGCCTCATCGGCGTCGGAACTCGCGCGCGCGCAGGATGAACAACCGGGCGTGGACAACGACGGCTGGGAATGGTGGCGCAAGGGAGGCTTCGATCACGTCGAGCGGCACGACGATCGCGTGCAGCTCTTCGCGACACGGCTCAGCGAGGGCCGCCACGTGTTCAGTTATATCGTCCGCGCCACGACGGCGGGCACCTTCCGCACGGCGCCGGCCTACGCCGAGGAAATGTATTCGCCCGAGGTGTTCGGGCGGACGGCGACGGCGGTCGTGGACGTGAAAAAGTGAAGAAGTATCGGTGCTGTGAGTGCTGAAGGTGCTAAGGGGGCTAAGGGTGCTGGTGCCAGGGGTGCCAAGAGTGCCACGGGTGCTTACGGTGCTTTTAGTGCTGGCGCTGCTTGGTGGCGGCTTCTGGCTGCGCTGCGGAGCGGTGCCTGAGGAGCTGTTGCGCGGCGTCGACTCGCCGTCAACAGTCGTCGTCGACCGCCACGGGCGGGTGTTGTACGAAGCGCTCACCGCCCAGGGCGTCCGCGTGACGCCGATCGACGCGGCGGCGATTCCGCCCATCCTCGAAGCGGCCACGCTTGCCGCGGAGGATCGCCGATTCTATGCGCACGTGGGTGTCGATCCGGTGTCGCTGCTTCGCGCGGCGCGCCACAATCTCCTCGAAGGTCAAATCGTCGAGGGCGGGTCGACGATTTCGCAGCAGATCGCCAAGCTCCTGATCCAGCGGAAAGAAGGCGTCCACTATCGTGGGTGGCGCGCCAAGATCCGTGAAATGGTGCTGGCATTGCGGCTCGAGCATCGCGTCAGCAAGCGGGAGATGCTTGCGCTCTATCTGAACCTCGGATCGTATGGGAACCAGGCCACCGGCGCGGCGCGCGCCAGCCGGATCTACTTCGGTGTCGAGCCCGCGATGCTCACCCCTGCGCAGGCCGCATTCATTGCGGCGCTGCCGCAACGGCCGTCGGCGTTCAACCCGTGGAAGAACGTCGCGTCGGCGCGTGCGCGCCAGCAGACCGTGCTCACGCGCATGGCGGCGACGGGAACGCTGTCCGACCTGCAGCTCCGCGACGCACGGCTCGAACAGATCGTGCTGCTGCCGCACGCCGCGGCGTTTGCCGCTCCGCATTTCGTGGACATGGTGCGTTCGTCCGACGAAAGTGCCCGCATCCAGACGACCCTCGATCTCGACCTGCAGCGCGAGGTCGAGGGCATCGTCCAGCACGAACGCGAGAGCCTGCGGAAACACGGCGCTGCGAATGTCGCCGTGGTGGTGCTGGACAACGCGACGGGCGAGTGGCTGGCGTGGGAAGGATCGGGCAATTATGCGGACGCGGACCATGGCGGCGCCATCAACGGGCCGCTCGTCCCGCGCCAGCCTGGATCTGCGTTGAAGCCCTTCACGTATGCACTGGCGTTCGAGGAAGGGCGCGGACCTGAGTCCGTGCTGCCCGACATTCCGTCGCATTTCCCGACCGCCGAACCGGGCGTCCTTTACAGCCCCCGGAACTACGACGGCCAGTATCGCGGTCCGCTGCTCGCCCGGCGGGCCCTCGCCGGTTCGGAAAATGTTCCCGCCGTGGCGGTTGCGGCCGACCTGGGGGTTGCCACCCTCCAGCGATTCCTGACGCGCGCCGGACTCTCGACATTCAGCCGGACCCCGGCCTATTACGGCCTCGGGCTCACGCTGGGTAACGCCGAAGTGCGCCTGGACGAACTCGTTGCCGCGTATGCGACGTTCGCGCGCGGTGGCGTGTGGAAGACACCGAGAGCGGTCCGGAATAGCGCGGGAGAGGAAACGCCAGCGGAGGCCGTCGAGGTCGTCTCCCCGCGAACTGCCTTCCTGATCACAGACATCCTCAGCGACCCCGAGGCGCGGGCCTATGCGTTCGGGCGGGGGAGCTACCTCGAGTTCCCGTTCCCCGTCGCCGCCAAGACGGGGACGTCGCAGGCCTACCACGACAACTGGACGATTGGTTATACGCGCGATGTGACGGTCGGCGTCTGGGTCGGCAACTTCGACCGGACGCCGCTGCGAAACTCGTCCGGCGTCACCGGCGCCGGACCGATCTTCCACGCCGTCATGCTCGCCGCCAATCGCGGTCGTGCTTCTGAGCACGCCACCGCGGTGCTGCCGACGCCCGCAGGCCTGGAGCAGGGGACGATCTGCACGCTCTCCGGCATGCCGGCCAACGAGTGGTGTCCGTCAAAAGCTCGCGAATGGGTCGTCGCCCGAGGCTCCGCGGCCCCGTGTGCCTGGCATCACCGCACCGACGAAGGTCTGGTCACCATCTACCCGCCCGAATACCGCGCGTGGGCAGCACCCTTAGCACCTCCAGCACCTTTAGCACCAGCACCCTTAGCACCCTCAGCACCTTTAGCACCTTCAGCACCGACGTCGATCTCGATCGCAAATCCCCCCTCCGGCGCCATTTACTCCCTCGATCCGACACTCCGTCGCGAGTTCCAGTCGTTGCCGCTGCGAGTGGTCACGCCGAACCGGGTGCTGGTCACCTGGCTGGTGGACGGCCAGGCGATCGGCGAAACCGCGTCCGATCGAGCGCTGTCCTGGCCGCTTGCGGTGGGGCGACACGAGATCGAGGTGCGCGACGGAGAAGGTCGTCGCGCCACGGCGTCGGTGGTGGTCAAATAGACGAGTGATCCGGGTTCACACCATCGAATCCCCGATAGGACCGCTGACGCTCGCGGATCGGGCCGGACGCGTCTGTCTCCTGCATTTCGGCGCGGACAGCCCGGATCTCGACGCCACGTTCGAGCGCTGGTATCCAGGCGAGCCGAGGGCCCGTCAGGTCCTTCCCGATCACGTCCGCATTCTGCAGCGGTATTTCGCGGGAGACACTGGCGTCATCGAGACGGTCGCCGTCGAGCTCAACGGCACCGCGTTTCAGAAAAAGGTGTGGACGGCGTTACGCAGGATACCCAGCGGTATTACCATCTCCTACTCCGAGCTCGCCAGGAGAATTGGCGAGCCGGCCGCGGTCCGCGCCGTCGGCGCCGCGAATGGTGCCAACCCGGTCGCCGTTATCGTGCCGTGCCACCGTGTGATAGGGGCGAACGGGAGCCTGACGGGCTACGGCGGCGGACTCGAGCGCAAACAGTGGCTGCTGGCTCACGAAGGCGTCACCGCACCTCGACTGTGGTGATGGTGAGGAGCTTGCACTAACCCGCCAAGAGAGAAGGAGGCTACCAGATGGGTATCCTGTCCTGGATTGTGTTCGGGTTGGTCGTCGGAATTATCGCGAAGCTGTTGATGCCGGGGCGTGATCCGGGCGGCTTCATCGTGACGATCCTGCTCGGCATCGCCGGCGCGCTGCTCGGAGGCTTCGTTGGACGGGCGATGGGCTTTTATGGTCCGAACGAACCAGCCGGCTGGTTGATGTCCATCGGCGGCGCGATCCTGTTGCTCGTCATCTACCGGGTGGCAATCGGCCGTCGGCGCGTCGTCTAGGGCGTTCAGGCGGCGCGAATGGCCGCCGCGGCGAGGAGGACTGCGCCGATCAGGGAGTCGGCCGTGAACGGCCGGATGACGGCAGTCCCCTCGCCGGCGCTTCCCGCGTCTGCCTCGCAGATCCGTACGACCTGCAGGCGCGGGCAGTAGCGCCGCAGGCGCTCCCCCAGGGCTGCGCTCGTGGTGTCCGACATCGGGTCTTCCACAATCAACACGTCGAAGTCCGGCTGCTCCAGGCACGCCAGCACCGCGTGCCCCGTGTGGGCGACGGTCGTCACCTGCCAGCCTACCGGCCCGAGCGCTCGCGGCACGACGGCGCGCAGATCGCCGTCCTGCGTGACGAAGAGGATCTTGAGCATGACGTTGCGCACACTGCATGGGCAAGTCGAATGCCGCGTAGATCACGGGAGATTTCGCGTCCGGCAGCGCGGACGCTGTTACTTTTTGACGCAGCGATCACCAAACTGCGATCGCGCCGGCATTAACGGCGTTGTGCTGAAAAAAATTCTGTGTATCATCAACAGGACCAGTGAGCACACCGACAACTCGCGCTCGTACGTGGCAGGCGGGAGAGATTTTCACCGTTAACGACGCCACGGAACTCTACGAGCTCGATCGGTGGGGCAAGGGCTACTTCTCGATTTCCAAGGACGGCCACGTCCTCGCCCACCCCACCAAGGATCCGGCGCGCGCCATCGACCTGAAGCAGCTGACCGACCATCTGCAGCTGCGCGGTATCGCCCTCCCGGTCCTGCTGCGCTTTCCCGACATCCTCCGCCATCGCCTCGGGGACATTCACAACGCCTTCAAGGCGGCGATCAACCAGCACTCGTACGAGGGGCGGTACATCTGCGTCTACCCGATCAAGGTGAACCAGCAGCGCCACGTCGTCGAGGAGGTCCTGGATTTCGGGCGGGAATACGGGTTCGGTCTCGAGGCGGGCTCCAAGCCGGAGCTGCTCGCGGTGATGTCGCAGGCGTACAACGACACGCCCATCATTTGTAACGGCTTCAAGGACGCCGAGTACATCGAGATGGCGATGCTGGCCCAGAAAATCGGGCGGAACATCATCCCTGTCGTCGAGAAGTACACCGAGCTGGGGCTCATCCTGAAGTACGCCCAGAAGGTCGGCGTCAGGCCGCAGATCGGGATGCGGGTAAAGCTGGCCGCCCGCGGCAGCGGCCGCTGGCAGGGCTCCGGCGGCTACCGCTCGAAATTCGGACTGACCGTCGCCGAGGTCCTGCGCGGCCTCGACGAGCTGAAGCGCCAGGGCATGCAGGACTGCTTCAAGCTCCTGCACTTTCACCTGGGCAGCCAGATTCCCAACATCCGCATCGTCAAGGGCGCACTGAACGAAGCGGCGCGCATCTACACCGAGCTGGTCAAGGCGGGCGCCGGGCTCGAATTCCTCGATGTAGGCGGCGGCCTTGGAGTGGATTACGACGGCTCCCAGACCAACTTCGAGTCCAGCGTCAACTATACGCTCGAGGAATACGCGAACGACGTCGTCTACCACGTGCAGACGGTCTGCGACGACGCCGGCGTCAAGCATCCGACCATCGTGTCCGAGAGCGGGCGAGCCATCGTCGCCTATCACAGCGTGCTCATCTTCAACGTGCTCGGCGTGTCCGCGTTCGGCGAAGAGAAGATTCCCGAGCACATCTCGCCCGACGAAGCGGAGCAGCCGGTCATCGATCTGCTCGAGACGTTCCAGAACCTGTCGGTGCGGAACGCCCTCGAGAGCTACCACGACGCCCAGCAGGCGCTCGACATGGCGATGAACCTGTTCACGGGCGGCTACCTCCCGCTCGATCAGCGGTGTCAGGCTGAGAATCTTTACTGGGCGATCCTGGTGAAGCTGAAGAAGCTGGTGGCGCAGATGGACGACGTCCCGGAAGACCTCCAGGCGCTGGACGACGCCATGGCGGACACCTACTTCTGCAACTTCTCGCTGTTCCAGTCGATCCCGGACAGCTGGGCGATCAAGCAGCTGTTTCCGGTGATGCCGATTCACAATCTGAATCAGGCGCCGAACCATCACGGCGTGCTCGGCGACATCACCTGCGACTCGGACGGCAAGATCGATTCGTTCATCGACCGCCGCGACGTCAAGAAAACGCTGCCCCTGCACACGGTGAACGGGGAGCCGTACTACCTGGGCGTGTTCCTCGTGGGCGCCTACCAGGAGATCCTCGGCGATCTGCACAACCTGTTCGGCGATACGCACGCCGTCCACGTCAGCCTCGACGACATGGGCAGCGTGGTCCTCGACGCGGTGATCAAGGGAGACACGGTTCGCGAGGTGCTCGACTACGTCGAGTTCGACGCCGAGACGCTCGTTCGCAAGCTCCGGCACGACGTCGAACTTGCCGTCCGCGAAGGGCGCGTCACCTACGAGGAATCCGGGCAGTTGCTGCAGTTCTACGAGGACGGCCTGCAGGGCTACACCTACCTCGAGGAACCGCGCGAGAAGTAGGCGCGGGAACCTTCACACAGTCTCGCCGGAATACAGCAATGCGAGACGATTTTCTCTCGGCCGTGCGCGGCCTCAGATCCACTCCAGCTCCCGTCGCCGCCGCGATCCTGACACTCGCCCTTGCAATAGGGATGAACGTCGGGATGGTTGGTCTCGTGGCGCGGGCGCTTCTCAGTCCGCCCGAGCACGTCGCCGATCCGCAGAATCTGTTCACCGTGGCATTCGAGCGCGGGGAAGGCGACCAGCGGGCCCGGATGCTCTCGACGTCGTACGTCACCTACACGGCGCTGCGCGACAACGTCGCCGCCTTTGCCGGCGTGGCCGCGTGGCAGCGATCCGAGACGACAGCGATCATCAACAGCGAACAGGTGCGTGCCGACGCGATGTACGTGTCGGGCACCTATTTCGACGTGCTGGGCGCGAAGGCACGCATGGGCCGGGTCGTTCAGGCCGCCGATGATCGCGCCGCCGCCGATCCCGTCATCGTCCTGAGCCACGCGTTCTGGAAGTCGGCGTTCGCCGGCGATCTGGTGCTCGGGAAGCGGGTGGTCCTGAATGGCCTCGCCTACTCTGTCATCGGCGTCATGCCGCCGCGGTTCAGCGGCCACTCCGCGGCCAACGTGGACGTGTGGATTCCCTTTGCGGCCGCCATGCGGCTGACACCCGGATGGGACCAGGATCCCTACCGCCGCGTCGCGTCGATCGTCGCGCGGCTGGCGCCCGGCGCGACGGCGCCAGTGGCGTCGGCACAAGCTGGCGTCGCCACGGCGCTCACCGTTGTCCTGACGCCGGCCGGAGGGGCTGATATTCCGGCCGTCGACCGGCGTGTCGCTTACTGGCTGACGGGCGTGTCGGCGCTCGTCTTCGTGATCGGCCTGGCGAACGCCGGCACGCTGCTGCTGCTGCGTGCCGCTCGGCGTCGCCGCGACTTCGCTGTACGAGCCGCGCTCGGTGCTTCGGGCGGGAGACTCCTCGCCCAGGCGCTTCTTGAAGCCGCATTGGTCTCTCTCGCGGCCACAGCCGCGTCCCTGCTGCTCGCTGCCTGGTTCGACGGTGCGATCCGCCAGGTCCTGCTGCCCGGCGTGGCACCTGCCGACGGAACCAGCCGCCTGACCTTACTCGCCGCGGCCGCCGCCGGACTTCTCGCCTTCATGGCGACCGGCGTTGCCAACATCTCCAACGTTCCACGCGGCCTCACGGCCGGCGTCCTGGACGGGGATGGCCGCCACAGCCGGCGCCGGGCGCCGGCACAAACGGCGCTGCTCGTCATCCAGACAGCTCTCTCGGTTCTGCTTCTCGCGGGGGCCGGCCTTTTCGGTCGCAGCCTCTACAACCTGCTCTCGCAGGACTTCGGGATGACGATGGGCGGGGTCGTGATCGTGGACGTGGAGCCGGGACCGGATTCGGGTCGGGATCGGCTGTTCGACGCGGCGCTGGACGCCGTGCGCGCGGTTCCCGGCGTGCGTGTCGCGACGGCAATCGCCGCAATCCCGTTTTCCGGTTTCAACGTGCCGCCGATTGCGGTTCCGGGCCTGGCAGAACCGCCGAATGTGAAGGGTCAGCTGCCATTCCTGCAAGCGGCAACGCCTGAGTTTTTCGACATCCTTGGCATCCGCATGCTCGAGGGTCGCAAGTTCACGGCCGCGGACGAGCGGGGAGCGCCGGTCGTGATCGTGAACGAGACGATGGCGCGGATGGTGTGGCCAGGGCAGAGCGCTATCGGGAAATGCATCAGAATCGGCTTCGATCCGAACTTCAATCCGGAAACGGCGACAGGTCCGCCGACGCCGTCAGCGGCGGTGGCGTGCAGGGAAGTCGTGGGCATTGCGCATGACATGCGTCAGCGGTCGTTGATCCCGTCCGACGGGGAGGATCGCCTGATGCAGTATTTCGTCCCCTTCTCGCAGGTGCCCGTGCCTCCTTTCATTGCCAACGCCGATCGCGGTGCGTGGGGGCTGATGCTGCGCGTGGACCGGGACGCCGCCTCGGTCGCATCCGCCGTGCGTCGCGCCGTCGTCGGGGGCCGCACGGACGTTCCGTTCATCCGAGTCCGCGACTACGCCCAGCTGCTCGAGCGGCAGATGCGGCCGTGGCGGCTGGGGACGGCCCTGCTCGGACTGTTCAGCGCGCTCGCGCTCGGTGTCGGCGCAGTCGGCCTGTACGCCGCCTTCGCCTACGCTGTGGCCGTGCGCCGCCGCGAAATGGCGATCAGGCTCGCGCTTGGGGCAAGGCCCTCCCGCGTCGTCACGCTGGTGCTCCGGGAAGCGCTCGTGCTGGTGTCCACCGGTGTCGTTGCCGGCTGCGCGGCCGCAGTTGTCGGCGGCCGCTGGCTGCAGTCGCTGCTCTACGACACGTCGCGGACGGATCCGCTCGTGCTGGGCGGAGCGGCGGTCGTAATGCTCGTGACCGCGCTGGTGGCGACGCTGCTGCCGGCGCGCACGGCAGCAAAGGCGGACCCGGCGTCGCTGCTGCGTGTCTAAAAAGCGCGAGAGGCCGTTTACCTCAGATCTCGTTCAGAACGGTCGTCGGATCCTGTCGCGCGGCGCGGCGCGCGGGGATCCATCCTGCTGCCATGCCGACAAGTCCCAGCGCAGCGGCGGCGGCGATCAGGGTCGCCGGATCCCTGGGTTGCAGATCGAACAACAGCGTCGCGACAAAGCGCGACGCCCACGTGCCGATCGCAAGACCCACGACGATGCCGGCGCCGATCAGGATCGAGACGCGGCCGAGGACCAGCCGAACCACGGATCCCGGTGTCGCGCCGAGCGCCATGCGAATGCCGATTTCCGTCCGCCGCAAACTGACGGAATACGACGTCACGCCATACAGACCGACCGCGGCCATGACCAGGGCCAGCAATCCGAAGGCGGCGGAGAGCGTCGCGAGCAGCCGCTCGCGCAACTGCACGTCGGCGACGCGGCTGTCCAGGGGCTCGAACGTCAGCGCGACCGTTGGATTCACTTCAGCAATGGCTGCAGCCAGGGTTCTGGTCAGGACGCCCGGGTGTTCGCCGGCGCGAATACTGAGGATCACGGTCGCCGGAGCGTAGGGGACCGCAGGGTCGCCGGTACGCGCCTCGTCGGACGCTTGGGAGAAGGGCACGTAGACGGTCGGAAGCGTCGGCTCGTGCACATCGCGGTAAACGGCGTCGGCCAGGAGCCCGACGATTTCGATTGTCGGTGCTCCCGGTTGCCGCGCCGGCCGCATGGTGCGACCGACCGGGTTCGCGCCACCGAGGAATTTCCGGGCGAAGGCCTGGTTGACCAGCGCGACACGAGGCGAGCTTGCGCCATCGCGGTCCGAGATGTCCCGGCCTGCCAGGAGCGCCGTCCCGTACGTGACAATCCAGCCGGGAGTGATGCCGTTGAAGACCGCCAGCGGCGCATTCTCGGGGATCGGGCGATCGGTAAAGCCAAAGCCCTCGGGTCCATCGACGAACTCGCCACTCCCCAGCGGCGAACCGGGCACCTCGATGCGGCGGCTCCACATCGCGCCAAGCGGCGCCACGATCGATACGGCAGCCTGTTCGACGCCCGGAACCGAGCGAACGCGCTGGAGGATGCGATCGTACGTGTTCATCCGCGCGTCGGGCGCAATATCGGAGCGCCGCGCGTCCATCGTCGCGATCAGCACGCGGTGGCTGTCGAATCCGAGCGGCACATGCGTCAGGCGCATGAACGAACGGACGAAGAGGCCTGCGCCAACGACGAGAACCACCGACAGTATGATCTGCGCGAGCACGAGGCCATTGGCAGCCGTCGCGCGGCCAGCCGCGTTGTTCCGGCCGCGTTCCTTCATCGCCTCGAGTGGAGCGCCGCGGGCGGCGCGCATCGCCGGCGCCACGCCGAACAGGAGCGCGGCGACGACCGCAATGGCGGCAGTGAAGCCGAGCATGCGCCAGTCGAGCGGCAATTCGAGATAGACGGCTTCACTGGCCAGCTGGGCCACGAGGAACGCGCTTTCCCATCGCGCCACGAAGACGGCGGCGGCCGCGCCCATCGCGGCGAGCAGCAGACTCTCGACTAGCAGCTGACGCGCCAGCCGGCTGCCCGAGGCTCCGAGTGCGAGGCGCACACTCCACTCGTGTCCCCGCGCCGTCGCTCGAGCGAGCAGAAGGTTGGCAATGTTGGCGCAGGCAATCAACAGCACCAGCCCGACGACCACCATCATGACGAGCAGCGGCCCGCGGTAGTCCTCGCGCAGACCGGACTGGCCGGTCGCTGCACTGACAAATCTGAAGCGGGACGAAAGATATCTCTCTGGCCGATCGCGCGGACCGGGAGGTGGCCGTGTGGCCTCGCGGACGGCGGACTGCAGCGTCTGCATCGCCACCGTCGCGTCGGCGAGCGATTGGCCGGGCTTGAGCCGCACGAAAATCGGCAGCCACCAGGAGGTGCGTCGGTCCAGACGCGATTCGCGCCCCCGAATGGTCGGCTCGGCGCCGAGCGGAAGTACCACGTCGAACGACCTGCCGACGGCCATCCCGAAAAATCCGGGTGGCGTCACTCCGATGATGGTCAGTGGTACCCGCTCCAGCGTCAGAGTCCGGCCAACGACATCCCGCGCGCCGCCAAAGCGGCTCTGCCAGAAGGCGTGGCTGATGACCACCACGGGCCCGCCCGGCCCGCCACCGCGTTCGTCGTCCGCTGGCACGAACAGCCGGCCCAGCGTCGGGCGGACGCCGAGTGCGTCGAAACTGCCCGCGCTCGCCCATACGCCTTTCACGAACTGTGCGTCGCCGCCGGCGCTCAGATTGAACTCCGCATCGAACTGGCTCCAGGCGAACGCTGCGCCGAAGCGATCGGCGTGACGCTGGATTTCTTCCCAGATCGGATAGGTCCACGTCTCCTGGCGCGATGGCGGCGAATCGACCAGGCGGGCGAGCCGCTCGGGATGATCCACAGGGAGCACACGAAGCAGCAGGCTGTCGACGATTGAAAAGATCGCCGTGTTGGCGCCGATGCCGAGCGCGAGCGTGCCGACGATGACGGCGGCGAACGTGCGTTCGCGACCGAAAACCCGAAAAGCGTAACGGAGGTCGCGGGCGACGTCGTCCAGCAGGGCGCCATGCCGCCCGGTGCGGACACGCTCCTTGACCTGTTCGACCCCGCCGAGCTCGATCACCGCCAGACGCCGCGCCTCCTCGGGAGACAGATCTTCCCGCTGCTTGTCGGCCGCCGCCATCTCCACGAATGTCCGCAGTTCGTCATCGAGCAGCCGCTCCGCGCGCTCGCGATGGAACAGCCACGACAGCATCGACCGGAGGCGATGGAACAGGATCATGCGCCCTCCAGCACGCTGGTAATCGCGAACGAGATGCGATCCCATCGCCGGCGGTGCTCCTCCAGCTGCCGCCGTCCGGCGGCGGTCAGCGCGTAGTACTTGGCGTTGCGATTGTTATCGCTCGGCCGCCATTCGGCCTTGAGCTTGCCGTCCTGCTCGAGCCGATACAGCGAGGGGAAGAGGGAACCGGGATTGACGCGAAAGTTGTCGTGGCTCAGTACCGCGAGCCGCTGCGAGATGCCATAGCCGTGGAGCGGCTCACGGGCGAGAATCGTGAGGATCATCAGATCGAGCGTTCCCTGGGGGACGTCGAGCTTCTCCGGATCGTCTTTCGCGCCGTGTCGGCTCATTTAGGGCTCCAAGATGTCTCCGCCGAGGATGCGCCTATCACCTTTAGGTTGTCAAGAGGAAGCCGTTCACTAAGATGTCCCTGATTAGCAGCCATGCAGCTCGGCCTTGGCGACGAGACGCGCTTTCTTCCCTACGAGATTCGCGGCCCACTCGGGAGTGGCGGCATGGGCGAAGTCTATCGGGCCTGGGATCCACGCCTGCACCGGGAAGTCGCCCTGAAGGTGCTGCGCGAACGCGGCGCCGGAGATCCGGACCGCGTCCGGCGCTTCGTGGCGGAGGCCCGCGCGGCGAGCGCGCTGAACCATCCCAACATTCTGACGGTCTTCGACGCGTGCGTTGACGCGCAGACACCGTACATCGTCGCCGAGCTCATCGACGGCCAGTCCCTGCGCGACGAAATGCGCCGCGGACCCCTTCCCACGAAGCGCCTTCTCGATATTGCCACCCAGATCGCGGACGGACTCGCGGAAGCTCACGCCGCGGGCATCGTTCACCGCGATCTCAAGCCCGAGAACATCATGATCACGCGCGCCGGCCGCGCGAAGATCGTTGACTTTGGTCTGGCGGCCGCGGTCGCGCCGGCGGCGGGTCCGCCGCCCAACGTATGGAGCGGGACGACTCTCACCGAGCCCTCGCTGCTCGTGGGTACGGTGCCGTATATGAGTCCCGAGCAGGCGCGCGGCGCGCCTGGTGACTTTCGTGCCGATCAGTTCGCGCTCGGTTTGATCCTCTACGAGATGGCAACCGGCCAGGCCGCGTTCAGACGGGAGACGCCGGCCGCTACGCTCCACGCCATCATTCACGACGAACCTGTGCCGCTGTCGACGCGCGTCCCGCGGTTGCCCTTCGTGCTGCGCTGGATCGTCGAGCGTTGCCTGGCGAAGAACGCCGCCGACCGGTACGGCGTGACCTCGGACCTCCACCGCGATCTCCGGACGCTGCGCGATCGCCTGGTCGAGACGGACGCACCGGCCGGCGGGGAAGCCGCTGCGCACACCAGAGCCTGGCCGTGGGCCACCGCCGTCGTGATCCTGAGTTTTGCTGCGGTTACAGCGGCGCTGATCGCCTGGCGTGCGATGACGGTGCAGCCGCCGATCGATTTGACAAACCTCAGGTTTCGCGCCATCGCGACCAGTGCGGCATACGAAGGGTTGCCGGCGTTCTCGCCCGATGGCCAGATCGTGGCCTATGCGCAGGACGTCGGCGGCGTGCTGCAGATCTTCACTCGTCGACTCTCGTCGGATACGGCGGCGCGGGTGACCAACTCCGCCTTCGACTGCAAATATCCATTCTGGTCGCCGGACGGCAAGCGGCTCTATTACATCTCGCTCGCCGGCTATCGCGAAGGCCTGTGGTCCATCGGCGCCGCTGGCGGCACCCAGGAAGTGGTCGTCGAAAACGTGACGCGGGCCGCGATATCGCCGGACGGCCGCACGCTTGCCTTCCTCCGCGATGAGCAGCACGCCGACACGATTGGCACGGCCGCCCTCTGGCTGTCGACACCCGAGGGCGCGGCGCCGTGGTCGAAGGAGACCGTCCAGAAGGCAGCGCAGCGTTACGCGCCGCTTGGCGACGCCAGGTTCATCGACGCGGCACTGGCGTTTTCTCCCGACGGCGGACGTCTCGCGCTGTGCGGCGTGCCGGGGATTCGCGAAGAACGAATGTGGCAATTCTGGATAATTCCGCTTCCAGCCGGAGCGCCCCGGCGCCGGCTCCAGTCATGGTCCGACGCAGGCCCGCGCAACATCAGCGTCGCCTGGTTTCCCGACGGCCGGCATGTCGCCCTGGGTATGTCGGCGCTCTCGACGCCGGGGTCGCATCTCTGGATTGCCGATCTCGAGACCGACCGCGCCTGGCCGCTCACGCGCGGCGCCGACAGCGAGTCTTATCCCTCGCCGGCCGTCTCGGGCGATCGGATCGTGTTCACGCGGGGCGAGCCCGACTTCGATCTGGTAACGATTCCGTTGACGAAGGAAGCACTGACGCAACCGTTGCTCGCCACGCCACAGAATGAATCGGATCCAACGTTCCGGTCGGATGGCGCGTTCGCATACGTCACCGACCGGACCGGTCAGGACGAAATCTGGCGCCGGTCTCCCGACGGAGCGCTCGACGAGCCGCTGGTGACGCAACGCGATTTCGGCGACGACCGCACGGTGATGTTGAGCAGCCCCGCCTTCTCACCGGATGGCCGCCGCATCGCCTACCAGCGCAACGGATTCAAGCCGCGCTGGCCGCTGCGGATCTGGATTTCGATGCTCGATGGCGGCGCCGCGGCTCCATTGCTGCCTGCCAGCTATGAAGGAATCCAGAGCGCCCCGAGCTGGTCGCCGGACGGACAGTGGATCGCGTTCGCGCAGTGGAAAGGGAACACGTGGGAGCTCGCGATAGTGCGCTACGGCAGCGGGGAAGGGCCGAAGGTCCTGCGCACGGATGGCGTGGCCAACGCCGCACCGCACTGGTCGCCGGCCGGCGCCCCGGAGTGGATCACGTGGGAAACGAAGGACGGTATGGTTCTCGTCTCACCTGATGGCGCGCGCGAACGGCGGCTTTCGGGGGATCAATGGCTCGTGCACACCTGGTCGGCCGACGGCACCTCGCTCGTCGGAATCAAGGAAACGGACGACTTGAAGCTTGCCGTGGTTGCGTTGGCGGTCGATACGCGAAAGGAACGGATCATCGGACAGATCGGACGGTCCTTCGCTTTCAATAATCCAGTGAAGGGACTCGCGCTTCTCCCCGGCGGCCGAGGTCTCGCCACGTCGCTGGTGCGCCCGCGCGGCGACCTCTGGATCGCGGAAGGCCTCCAATGGCGCCGGCCCTGGGCCTTTTTGCTCAAGAAACCATAGAAAACCCATAAGCCGCGCCTTGACTCCCCTTTCGGGAAGGGCGTAACGTGCACTCCAGCTGTGGGAGGGCACTCCGGCATGTCGCGACAATTGGGCGCCCTGGTGTTCATGCTTCTCACGATCGCGTCGGCCGCCGCCGATCTGGCGGCCTGCGGCGACAAGTTCCTGCGCGTCGGGCGCAGTTCGCGAATGCGCGCGTACGCCTCGGTGCATCCGTCGGCGATCCTCGTCTACGCGCCGCGGTGGACGCAGAAGGGAATCGGCGATTTCGAGCAGATCCTCAAGCGTGCCGGGCACACGCCGCTCACCGTCACGACGCACGACGGCCTGGTTCAGGCGTTCGCCTCGCGCAAATTTGAAGTGGTCATCACGGGGTATCCGGATGCCGAGGCTGTCCGGAAGGACCTCGAGACGCTGCCTGCGCGTCCCGAGCTGGTACCCGTCGTCTACAAGTCGAGCCAGGCGGACGCGAGCAACGCGGCCGCGACGTACCGCTGCGTCCTCAGGCCTGAAAAGATGACGCCATTCGAGGCACTCGAAGACATCGATCGCATCATCGAACTGCGCCTGAAGGATCGGGCCGCGACCTCGCGCTAAATCTGATGCGTTCCGCCGTTCTGTGGGCGGTCCTCGCCGTCCTCCTTCCAGCTGCGCCGTCCGACGCCCAACCATGGGTGCCTCCTCGTGGGGAAGGCACCGTATCGTTGACCTACCAGAACTACTACACGCTGGGTCACTACGATCCACAGGGAAGGCCCAACGCGAACGGCGCGACGCATTCGAAAGCGTTGGTCGCGGAAGTGGACGTCGGCGTAACAGACACGTTCGCGCTGACCATCTCGCTGCCTTACGTCGCCGCCAAGTACACCGGACCGGACCAGTACAAGGTCGGCGGATTTCCGACCTTCCCCGGCCCGCTGGACGATCGCACATACCACGGCACGCTGCAGGATCTGCACTTTGAAGCGCGCCGCCTCTGGTGGTTGAACTCGGTCGCCATCGCTCCTCTCGTAGGCGTCACGATTCCCACGCACGACTACGAAACCCGCGGAGAGGCGGTGCCGGGACGCCACCGCCGCGACCTGCAGCTCGGCGTCACGGCCGGAGCCGATTTGAATCGCATCGTGCCGCGAACCTACGCCTATGGGCGGTATGCGCTCGTCACGGCCGAGCGCATGCGCGGCTTCTCCTCCGTGACCAGCAGTCTGAGTCTCGAAGGTGGCGTGGACGCCACGTCCAGGGTCAGCGCGCGCGGTATCACGACGTGGCAGTTTCGGCACAAGGGCCCTACGGTCACCGAGCTCCACGACGATGACTGGGAGGGGCACGATCGGTTCATCGTGTCCAGCTATTTCAATCTCGGCACCGCCGTGAGCTTCTATCTGACGCGCCGGTCGGAACTGGAAGTGGTCTGGGTCGCCAACGTCTCGGGGAAAAGTGGCGCTCACCGAAGCCGCATGCTGGCGATCGGGTCGACATGGAGCTTTGGCAAGGGCGCGGCAGGCTGGGGAGGATTGGCGGCCCTCACAGACCGACGGTTTCAGTCGAACCAGCGGGACCGGGAATTCTGAACGTCAGCACGACCGAGCCGACGCGAATCTGGTCTCCATCAGACAACGGTGTCTGAGCGGTGACCGGTCGATCCCCCAGATACGTGCCATTCTTGCTGCCAAGATCTTCGAGCCACGCTTCGCTTCCCGTGAGGACAATGCTCGCGTGATGGCGTGAGACGCCGGCGGCGTCAATCCACACAGACGCGTCGGGCGCGCGCCCGATGATATTCGTTCCAGCCGCGAGCGGAATCTGCCGCGCCTCCCACACCACCCAATACTTCACGGACAGCGCCGCGGCATCATCCTGCGCCGACTCGGCGATCTCGCCGATGAACCTGTATCCGAAGCGATGTTTCGTCGCGATGAACCGCGGATTGTCGGCCTCGTCATGCAGCGCCTGCCGGATTTCCGCGATCAGCCCGGCGAGATTGGTCTCCTGCACATAGGTCGCCGGCCACAGTTTCTGCAGCAGGTCCCCCTTCGAGACCGCCTGCGCCCGACTCTCAATCAGCGTGACGAGCAGGTCGAAGGCCTTGGGCGAGAGATGGATTTCCTCGTCGTTCCACAGCAGGCGCCTGGTCGGCACATCAACCGTGAACCCGCCGAACCGGTAGCGCACGGCTCCATTCTATGAAAATCACGTCACGCGAGTGTGCCGTTACGCGCGGAGGACACTGACAGGATCGACGCGCGTCGCCCGGCGTGCCGGCAGGTAGCACGCGATCAGCGCAACCGCAATCAGCAGCGCGGAGACGCTCGCGAGGGTGAGCGGATCCGCCGGCCTCACGCCGTAGAGCATGGAGTCCATCAGCCGCGTCAGCCACATCGCGCCCGCAAGGCCGAGGACGACGCCGCCGGCGGCCTGTCGCAGTCCCGAGAGCACGATCATGCGGCGGACTTCCGACGGGTTCGCGCCGAGCGCGATGCGGATGCCCATCTCCCTGGCCCGTAACGTGACGGCGTACGACATCACGCCAAACACGCCAACTGCCGCCATCACCATCGCGACGCCGGCAAAGATCACCAGTAGCAGCATCGACGCACGTGTCGGCGCGATGGAGGTGGCCATGATGTCGGTCATGGCCTGCATGCCGGTAATCGCCAGCTGCGGGTCGGCCAGTCGAACGGCGCCTCGCGCCTCGGCGGCCAGCGAGGTCGGCGTGTCTGACGTCCGCACCGTGAACGTGAACGCGCGCCAGAACGGCATCAGCGAGTGAAGGCCGTACACGGCGTCGGTGAGCGAGCCGCCGAGCCCGGCCAGCTTGACGTCCTTGACGATCCCGACGATCGTCGCGCGATCGAACAGTTTGTTGTCGGGCGCGCCCAGGTAGATCTCGCTGCCCAGAGGATCGCCGTCCGCTGGTGATGTCCAGAACCGCCTGGCGACCGATTCGCTGATCACCACGGACGGCGTCGCGCCGCGGCCGTCGCGGTCGTCGAGCAGCCGTCCGCGCACCAGTGGAATCTGCATCGTCTTGAAGTAGCCGGACGTGATCACGCGATAGGGCACGCCGGGCGGCGTCGTTCCGGCCGGCCACGGTCGGGCCAGGATGTTGAACCACGCGCCGGTGCCGCGTCCGACGATTGGCACCGTGCTGCTCGCGGCGGCATCGGTGACGCCCGGCAGCGCGGACAGGCGCTCGACCACATTCCTGACGAAATTCAATCGCATGTCCGCCTGCGCGTACGTCGGACCTTCCATGCGCACCTGGAAGGTGAGGATGCGATCGGTCGAAAATCCTGGATCGACGCGCTGCAGCAACATGAAACTGCGGATCAACAATCCCGCGCCGGCGAGCAGGACGAGCGCAATCGCGAGTTCCCCCACGACCAGCAGCACCCGCAGCGGCGATCGGACCGACGCCGTGCGCGCATCATCTCGCAGAATCATCGCCGGTGCGCGGCGCGACAGCTGCAGCGCGGGCGCCAGGCCGAAGAACAGCCCGGTGAGGGCCGCGGCGGTAAACGTCAGCAGCAGGACCCTTCCGTCGATCGCAGCTTCGGCGATGCGGGGAATTCCCGGCGGCAGCCATGCTACGAGCCCGCGCAGGAATCCGGCCCCGACGGCGATGCCGAGCGCTCCGCCGAGAAGCGCGAGTACGACACTCTCCGCCAGGAGCTGCCGGACAATGCGCGCACGATCGGCGCCAATCGCCTGGCGGATGGCGATTTCCTGACTGCGGCCGCTGGCTCTGGCGAGCAGCAGGTTGGCGAGATTGGCGCACGCGATCAGCAACACGCACCCGACACTGCCCATCAGGATCCACAGCAGGCGGCTCACGTTGGCGACGAGCGATTCAGCAAGCGGCGTTGCTTCGAGCGTCGCATTGCCGTTGGCTTGCGGAAACGCCGTCCGCAGCTGCGTCATGACCGCATCGAGCTCGCCGCGCGCGGCAGCGTCGGTCGCGCCCGGATTCAGCCGCGCCAGGATGGTGAGAAAGAATTCGGTTCGCGAAGCCCGCAGCTGCGCGCTTATCTGCGCCGGCGCCCACAGATCCGTTTGTGAATCAGGAAAGATGAAGCCGCGGGGCATCACGCCGATGACCGTGAGCGGCTCCCCGCCGAGCATCAGCGCCTGACCAATGGCGTCGGCGCGGCCATCGAACAGCTGCCGCCACAGCCGATCGCTGATGACGACCGTTTTCGGAGCTCCGAGCCGGTCGTCGTCGTCGGTGAAGATCCGCCCCAGCTGCGGTGCGACGCCGAGCACGGCCAGCACGCTGCCGGCGCTGCCCATGCCCTGCAGCCGTTGAGGGTCGCCATGACCGGTCAGGGTGATGGTGGACGTGGTGAGGGCCGCCATCCGCATCGTCTTCACCGACCGCTGGATGTCGTAGAAGTTGCCTGGCGTCGTCGTGGCAAGCTGGGCGCGATTCGTGAGCAGCCCATGCTGTATGACGTAGAGGCGCTCGGCCTCGGGGTAAGGCAGCGGCTTCAGCAGCACGCCGTTGATGATGCTGAAGATCGCGGTGTTTGCACCGATGCCGAGCGCCAGCGTGAGCAGCGCGACGACGGTAACGCCCGGAGTCCGCATCAGCAGGCGCAGGCTGTAGCGGGCATCGCGGATCAGAGCCGGAAGAATGGTGTGCATCGGGGAGCCCTTTTGCTGTGAGCGTTCACGCCAGGCGAGGCGCGCGAGCGAGGTGAACTCGGCCGTCCAGTACCGCGCGAGGGCGAGGCGTCCATGGCTGGCGGCGTCGCGCGCCAGCCGGGCGGTCGTGGCCACCGCTTCGGCTTCGAGCCTGTCGGAGACGTCCGGCAGGCAGAGGCGAAGTGCGAGGCGATAGAGAACGGTCATGCCTTGCCGGAGAGCAGGCGCTTGTCGCGAGCCATGTCGACGGCGCGTGCGAGACGTTCGGCCTCAGCACGTGCCACGTCCCGACCTGCCTTCCGAAGGCGGTAACAGCGTCGAGGCGCGCCACCTGTCTCTTCCGGGGCGTCGACTTCGGCGATGAGGCCGGCCTCGAGCATGCGCTTGATAGCGGCGTACAACGTGCTGGCGGTCAGGCGGATCTCTCCGCCCGTGCGTTCCTCGATGTCGCGGAGGATGGCGTAGCCGTGCCGGTCCTCGCCGTCCGCGAGAGACAGCAGGATTTGAAAGACCTGGGGTGAAAGGGGAGGGGTAAGCTCGGACATGGGCAAGTATACCGTTGGACGGTATACTTGCCCCCAGGGTTTACTTGTTTTTACCGAACCCTCTCGCGGCGGAGAGATTGTCTTTCGAGATGGTCACATAAGCCGCGCCCATGATGAGGTTGCCGGCGCGATCGGTGC
>Ga0070670_100001131_pt1 | contig 21198 bp, 15 predicted proteins | sample KBSS63metaG_FD_64665 | JGI IMG/M metagenome (GOLD analysis project Ga0070670, IMG submission 64665) | Switchgrass rhizosphere microbial communities from Kellogg Biological Station, Michigan, USA - KBS S6-3 metaG | ecosystem: Host-associated > Plants > Roots > Rhizosphere > Soil ... | reverse complement strand
GCACGGCCTCCATCTTGAACTCACGTGTAAACTGCCTTCGCTTTTCTGACATGAACACCTCCTTGGTCCGAAGTATGATTCGGCCCTTTCTTGGTGTCCACAAAATCAAGGCAAGTCCACCGTGTGCTCTGTGTCTCTGTGGTGATCAAACGTCAAAGCAAAGACCACCACAGAGACACAGAGGACACAAAGAATCACAGAGAACCTTGCGTTCAATTTCGATTGAGGACGACGAGCGATGGTTTTATCTATCGTAGTGCCCTGCTACAACGAAGAGGCGGTCATCGCAGAATTCCATCGCCGCGTCGTCGCCTCCCTCGCAGGAATTGAATCCGATCTCGAAATTATTTACACGGATGACGGCAGTCGCGACCAGACCGCAAACATCCTGCGCGAGTTACAGCAAAAAGACAGGCGCGTGCGGGTTGTTTCCTTGTCGCGAAACTTCGGCCACCAGCTGGCAGTTACGGCCGGCCTCGAACACGCGCGCGGCGATGCCGTCGTTATCATTGATGCCGATTTACAGGATCCGCCCGAAGTGATCCCGGAGATGATCGAGCGTTGGCGCGACGGCTATCAGGTTGTGTACGGCCTGCGAGTGAGACGCGCGGGCGAGACGACGTTCAAGCGCTGGTCCGCGAAACTTTTTTACCGGCTGCTCAATCGTCTTTCAGAGATCGAGATACCACCCGACGTCGGCGATTTTCGTTTGCTCGATCGCCAGATTGTCGACGTGCTGCTGGCGATGCCGGAGCGCGATCGCTTCCTGCGCGGCATGATCAGCTGGGTTGGTTTCAAGCAGGTGGCGGTAATTTACGATCGCGAACCGCGACGGGCGGGGACAAGTAAATACCCGCTCATGAAAATGCTCGGCTTCGCGCTGGACAGCGTTATCTCGTTTTCGTTTGCGCCGCTCCGGCTGGCGATCTGGGTCGGCTTCGGGGCGATCGCCGCGTCGTTTGCTGGCATTATTTATGCTTTGATAATTCGACTTTACACGACCGAGTGGGTGCGCGGTTGGGCTTCGATCTTTACCGCGATACTCTTTCTCGGTGGCATTCAGTTAATCACGCTTGGTATTGTTGGCGAGTACGTGGGACGGATTTACGCGGAAGTGAAGATGCGCCCGCTCTATGTGGTGCGCGAGCGGCTGGGGTTTGAATCGGATCGGGGCAGTAGCCCGACCGTCAGGGAGGGTTCATAAAGTCAGCGAATCACAAGCCCTCCCTGAGGGTCGGGCTACTGCCCCGTTTTCGATTATGATGACAGTCTCGCGGCTTGAAGACTCAATGACTAGCAACGAACCAACCGAAGAATATCCTGCCTGCCTGTCAGTCGTGGTGCCCGTCTACAACGAGGCGTCAACGCTCGAAGAGGTAGTCAACAAGTTGCTGAGCGTTCCCTGCCTGCTGGAAGTCATCGTCGTCGACGACTGCTCAACCGACGGTACGGATGAAGTGGCGCGCCGCCTTGCCGAGACTCATTCGCAAGTGCGAGTTGTTCGTCATCAGCGAAACTCAGGTAAAACTGCAGCCCTCAAAACCGGCTTCGCGTTGACCAGTGGTGACATCGTTATTGTTCAGGATGCGGATCTCGAATACGACCCGACCGACATCTTTGGTGTCATCAAACCGATTCTCGACGGCCACGCCGACGTGGTTTTCGGTTCACGTTTTCTCGTGCGCCAGGCCGCGCGCGTGCTCTATTTCTATCACTTCCTCGCGAACAAGTTTTTGACATTCCTCTCCAACGCGCTCACGAACCTGAACATGACCGACGTGGAAACCGGATACAAGGCGTTTCGCGGGGACATCATTCGCAGCATGATCATTGTTTCGAAGGGGTTTGGTTTTGAAGTCGAAGTCGCCGCGAAGATCGCCAAGCTGAAGGTGGCGATTTACGAAGTACCGATCAGTTACTACGGGCGCACGTATGCCGAAGGCAAGAAAGTACTCTTCAAAGACGGCCTGATCGCGTTGTGGTTCGTCATCCGTTTCAATCTTTTTTGCAGCGTGCGTTCGTCGTTTCGTGAACTGCCGGAACTGCAGCATCGCCCGAATCGCGTCGCTGCGCCGCCCGTCAAAGCGCCGGAGCTTGCTGAATGAACTACTGGGACCGCGGGCGTCTCGCCCGCAACCGTCACGGTATCCAATCAAGCTGAAGATAATTGTTTAGGATGATTATGAGGTCACGCGATAGCGGGTGGGTAATCGATCCAAGATGGAGTGGCATTCAAAGATAGCAGGCGAGACGCCTGCGGTCCCAGTAAAAGATGACGCCGGCCTCACCGACTTTCAATATCCGGGCCGCGAGCTCGAGGCGATGGCCCAGGCCTCCAACTACCATCGCTGGATCATTCGTCTGTTTGCGCCGTATCTCGGACAGCACCTGGTGGAAGTGGGCGCGGGCCTCGGTTCATTTTCCGAGCTCATCCTCGAGAATCACCAGTGTCAAACGCTTTCGCTGGTCGAACCGTCGGCTGAGATGTATCAGCAGCTAGCGGTGAACGCATCCTCGTTAACCAGGAACTTGCCAGGCACGCGCGTCAACACTCATCACGCAAACTTCGTCGCCGCTGCGCCGCTTATCAAGAAACAGCAGGCGCCCGACTCCATAATTTACGTGAATGTTCTGGAGCACATTGCGGATGATGAACTGGAGCTCGAGACCATGCAGCAAACCCTGGCGCCGAACGGGCGGGTGTTTTTGTTTGTGCCGGCACTGCCCTGGCTCTATGGCGCTTTCGACGAACGGGTGGGCCACGTGCGTCGCTACACGAAGCGCGCGCTGGAGAAGAAACTCAAACAGTCCGGCTTCAAGCCACTGATGTCGACTTACTTCGATTCCGTCGGCATCGCACCTTGGTGGATCAAGTACTGTCTGTTCAGGTCGGAGAAGATGGAGCCGGCCGGCGTCAGATTTTACGATCGCTTTGTAGTACCTGCGGTCAGTCGGATGGAATCGGTGATTCGGCCGCCCCTCGGCAAGAATATCATCGTGGTAGCTGAGAAGAATTAATAGTGAATGTAGGGGCGCACCCGCGTATGCGCCCAGGGGCGGACACATAGATCCGCCCCTACATGAGATTTAAGAGGTGAGTTTTTCCACCACCCTCTCCCAACTCAGATTCATCGCCGTCAATTTTTCTTTCCCGCGCTGGCCCAGGCGCAACGCACGCGCGGGATCGCGGTAAAGCGAGTCGAGCGCTTCGGCAATCGCGCGTGGTTCGGGCGCGACGATCAGTCCCTCGCTGTTATCTTCGATAAACTCTGTCGCGCCGCCGCCGTCGCTGGGCACTACCACCGGCTTTCCCGAAAGCATTCCTTCCAAAGTCACGTAGCCGTAGTCTTCGTCGAACGGCAGATAACAAACGCCGAGCGCATTGGCATACAACTCGAGCATTTCCGCTTCGTCGACAAAGCCGCGCAGGCAAACGCGATCTCCGACGCGATGCTGTTTGATCAAACCTTCGTAGTGCTTTGGATCTCGCGAGCCGCCGGCGAGCACCAGCTTCAGCGGCGTTTGTAAAAATTTCGCTGCCTCAATCAAAAGCTCCTGCCGCTTTTGCGGCTCGAGACGGCTCGGGTAAAAGAAGTAGTCGCCCTGATCGCCCGCGCGCAGAGTCTCCGCCCGCGGCGGTGGATGATAGAGCGGCTCGCTCGCGATGTTGTTGTAACGACGAAGCCTTTTCGCGACAGTCTTGGAATTCGCGAAGATTTTTTTGGCGTCCGGTATCAGTCGATTATCAGCTTCACGGATCCAGTCGCGCACCTGCGGGCCGTCGGGATAGTTTGAGAGATCGTCGAAGGGTGTATTCCATAAGTTATACGCTGCGCGATACTGGTGCATGATCCAAAGTACCTTGCGCGGATGCGCGACGAGGTACGCGGGAAACTTCATCCCGATTACCAGGTCAACCGGTTTCCCGTTGGCTTCGCTGAGATCCAGCAACCGCCAGGCAAGCGCGCTGCGCATGATCTCGCCGGGCGGATACCACTTGAACGGGAGGGCCACCACCTCGGCGTTGTGTCCGGCGCGAATCAAGGCGCGCCTCAATCCCTCGACGTGCGATTCCGCGCCGCCGGTGGTGAAAGGGACTTGGGTGGTGGTGATTAGGATGTTCATCTAGGAGTTTCAAGTTTCAAGTTCGAAGTTTCGATTCTCAGGTGGAAGTCTCCGACGGCCCCATTCGGAACTTGGAACTTGAAACTTGAAACTTGAAACTCAATCTTTGATTTCGATGTTGCAGACCGCAATGGACAATTCACGATCGTCGCGAGTCTCATCTGCTGTTGGGCGTGGTTGCCAGGTGCGCCCGGCGCGTAGTTCCAGCTCAAAGACGCCATCCTCATTTCCCCCACTTAACACCTCCGGCACCGGAACGGACAACTCCAACCATCCGTAGCGCCAGAACGAGAAGGCGCACAGCTGCTCGCCGTTTAGCAACAACTCGATCGGCAGCGGACGCTCTCCGAGATCGGGCATGTGCGTCGTGATGTCCATCCTTATTTCCGAAATCTCTTGTGCCGGAAAAGTGATCGAAGCGCGACGCCCCATCCAGCGCGCAATCGGTGGCAGCAGGTTGGGTTCAAACCAGCCGTCGTCAAACACCGCGTCGCGGCTGCGATCGAGGCAGCGAAAATTTTCCTGGCCCGCTGAGGCAAACAGCGCGCGCCGGTCGCGATGTTCGTTATAGAAGGGACCGAGCGGCGCATCCGAAGCCTTTACAAAAACGTACAGCCCGCTTTTTGGCAGATGAAGGTTCAGGTCGGAAACTTTAGCGAACACGTAGCCCATCGCCATATCGAAAGCGCGCCGCTCTTTGAATGACAGGCCGCGCAGGTAGTCGAGAAAATCGTCTTCAAAGTTAAGCCCATACTTGTCCGCTTGTTTCAGAAATTCCTCGCTGCTGAGCGTCAGCGCGTAACGCGGCTCCCAGGCGACATGCGGGAAAAATTTTTGAAAACGGCGGGCGTGTTCCTGTTCTTCTTCGAGACCGACGTGGCCGTCGACTTCGATGAAACTTCGAAGCTCGGCAGCGCTCATTTCATCGTAGGTTTTTTGCGCCGCGTGATCGGTACACTCGATGCCGTGCATGGTGACTCCGCCCGGACGAAGCACGCGCCTGACTTCAGCCAGCACCGCATCTTTTTCTTCAGCTTCGACGTGACCAAGCACATCGAGACTAATCACGTAGTCGAAGCTCGCGTCGGCAAAAGGCAGGCTCGTGAGACGCGCGCTGGAAGTCGCATCGTATCCGTTTCTGAGTGCTGCCAGCGCGCACTCCGACGAGAGATCGACGCCCGTCAGGGTGACGCCCTTTCGTTTAAGCAGGGCCAGCATGCCGGCGCCGCAGCCGAGCTCCAGCACATCGGCGCCCGCCCGCACGTTGTCGTAAACCCACATCGTGCGCGCGAAGCGAATGTCGAAACGGTCGAGCGCCTTGAAGTAGCGTGAGTCAAGCACTTCGTCGGAAACGAACTTGGTGCGATAGAACTCGGCTATATCGTCGATGCCGGCGCGCTGGTACAAGTTATTCTTGGGTGTAGGCATTTCAAAAACCAGTAAATCGTGAATCGTAAATCGTCAATAGACGAAGGAGTTATTGGTGCGCCGGTCTGCGGTTACCGTGGTCTTTATCGATTCACGATTTACGATTCACGATTCACGACTTGGGTTTCTCCAGTTGCTGGACGCGCCGCTCGAGTTCTTCAAGCAAAGCCTCGGTCTTGCGGCGGGCGCGATCTTCGAGCACGGCAGCTTCGCTTTTTTCGAGGGCTACTTGCTTGTAGGAGACTCGATGTTCGTCTTGCAGACGCGTGATGCCTTCACGTAGTTCGTTGACTATCTCGGCAAGCCGCCTATCAACTTCAACCGTCGCCGCGTCCAGCGACTGACGTTGTTCTCCAATCTGCCGCGAGAGTTCCGATCTCAACGCCTGCGCAGCTGAAGTTTGTTGTTGTCGCGCAGCTTTTTCCGCCGCCAACTGCTCCTGCAAGCCGGCAATAGTTTTCTCGTTGGCCGCCAGCACTTTGGCAATCTCGCCGAGGGCATGGTGGACCGCGGCATTGAAATTCACCTGCTCCCAGGCATACCAGCGGGTGGCGCGTTTGAAATGTCGCTTCAGCCACAATTCGAGGCGCGCGGTCGCGCCGCTGCGATTGCTGACGAGGGGCGGCAGACGATCCCAGGCGCGCGCGGTCGTAGTGAGATACGAATCAAGACGCGGCAACGAACCCGCTTCTGGCGACGCTCCGTTTTCGCGCTCAGCCAGAACGCCGTTTGAGCTGCCTTCGCGAGCAGCGGCCGCCGCTTCCTCTTCGGCGTAAACGCGTTCGCGTATCTCACGCAAAATATTTTCGACTTCAGTATCAGCCATAACATTGCACCTTCATCGGGCTGGGAGCCGCGCATCTTGCCTGCAACGCACCGTAGGGCGCGAAGAGTGTGGGTAAACGTTTTTCGCGCTTCGCGCTCATTGCAGGCAAGATGCCTGCGCTCCCAGCGACAGCGATTCACCAGCTTTAGCAACGCCCCGGGAAGCGGTGACGCTCGCGTTGAGATTAGCGATGCCCTCGGTCAACATCACATTCGTAACTTTAAAAAACAGCGCGGCGTCTAACCAGTCGTATGCTTCACCGTCCCGGCTGTGCACGGCGAGCGAGATTGAATACTCATCGCTGCCAAGCCAGCAGGCGAATGAGAATGTAACGTCGACGATCTCGCCGCTGCGCACCTTGCCAAATTCCAGTTGTTGTTCCCTGGTGTTGGTGCCGTATGCGTGAATGCCGTGACGGTTGCGAATCAGGAACCCGATAACTGGATCCTCCACGTCGCGTAGAAATCGAGCCACCACTCGCAGGTTGACGCTCGCGCCGCTTTCGACCGCGTGCAGCTCGAGGTTGGCGTCGTCGTTAAATGTCGCACCGTAGATTTCCGCGCTGCCGTCGCCGTGGCGGTAGGAATAGTTGAGTGGCCGCGAAAATTCCTCGGCGGGAAACTCGGGTGGCATGGGCGCAGCCGTGTCGGCTTCAAAAGCGCGCTCGCGTTCCATGATTATTTTCTGATACTGGTTCAGCACCTCGGCCGGCCTTCCATCCGCCAGCAGTCGCCCCGCCTTCAACAGCAAAGCGCGGGAACAAAGGGCGCGCACCGCGGCAGCGTCATGCGAGACGAACAACACGGTCGTGCCGCGCTCGTGCAGTTCCTTGATGCGACGCAAACAACGGTGCTGAAAAACAGCATCGCCTACCGCGAGTGCCTCATCGATAATCAGAATGTCCGGGTCGACACTCGCGGCAATCGCAAACGCGAGGCGCACATACATCCCGCTCGAATAACTCTTCACCGGTTGATAAAGAAACTGGCCAATCTCGGCGAAGCGTTCGATTGCCGGAAAGAGCGCATCCGTTTCGCGCCGGCTGAGTCCCAGCAACCCGGCATTCATGTAAACATTCTCGACGCCGGTAAATTCCGGATCGAAGCCGGCGCCCAGCTCGAGCAGCGCCGCGATTCTTCCTTCGTGCCAAACGTCGCCATGGGTCGGCGTGAGCGTGCCCGCAATAATTTGTAGCAGCGTCGACTTGCCGCAGCCGTTAGGTCCGACGATGCCTACAGTTGTTCCGGCTTCGATTTGAAAGTCGATATCCCGCAGCGCCCAGAATTCTTTGTGACGACGGAGGCGGCCGCGCGTGAGCGATTCTTTCAGGCGATCGCCGGGGCGTTCATAGATGCGGTATTGCTTGGAAACTCTTTCGACGCGCAGGGCCACAGACATGCGCTGAATGTAGCAGAAGAAGGCAGAATACAGAATACAGAATACAGAAGGCAGAAGCGGGATTGGAAAAATTTAGCCGCGGACTGACGCGGATTAGCGCGAATCAGAAAGGGTTTTAAGGCCTTTTGATCTGATCCGCGTCTATCCGCGTAAATCCGCGGCTAAGCTATGGACTCTGATGCGCAACTACTCAGGGGCCGAAGCGCTGGCGATACTCCAGCGATTCGATGAAGGCCCTCACCATCTCCGCATCGATGAAGTTGCCGCCGAAGGAGTTCAACTTATCGAGCCAGAAGTTGAAGCCCGCCGTATCCGGATCGCGACGCAGGTACCCGAAGTACTCCATTGTCACAAATGCGTTATTCAATTCGCGCGCCTGCAGAGTCTGCGACTCAGCCACCATCCGAAGCACGGTAGCGCGCGTCAAAGTCATGCCGTTCAGCCCGGCAATCAGCGAGTCGCGAAACGCGATGAGTGCAGGGAAATTGCCGCGTATCTCACCGCCGCCGAATTGGACGGTGTGGAAGTTGATGTACGCCCGGCCGTTGCGAAGGTTGTCGAGCTGCGCGGCCAGCGTGGTGCCGTTGCCCTCGGGCGCGTCCCACTTGCCGCTGAAGCTGCCGCCGACGCCGGAAGCGTATGGCGTCACTACTGCGTCATTCGGGTTGTTGTCGTTAAAGGGCGTACCGATGAAGCCCCAAACGACCGGACGCGTGGCCGGCGGCGGGTCGGTAGCGCTGGCATGAATGTGCGCGTTTGTTAGGTTGTCATTCGTGTCAGCAGTCTGCGAGCCGGTGAAGTCGATGTTGTTGACTGTTCCGTTCACCGTCAGCGAGGTCAGCGCGGCATTGAATACGAAACGTGCTGTGCCGTACGACGAAGGCCGACGCAAGCCGCCCGTCGTCGTCGGATTTGTCGGCGGCGACTCCTGCGAGTTTGTCATGTTGACGATGAAGTCGTCAGGCGAAAGGTTTGCGGCCTTGAGCAGGTTGTTCACATATTGCTCGTTCGTCAGCGTCGACGGGTACGCATTGACAAACTCAGGACGGTTCACGAAGTCGTTGAAGTAAGCGACCTTGTTCGCTTCAAGCACGGCATCGGCGCCTGCTTGCCCGAAGACATAGCCGCGCTGAAGGGCTTGAACGTCGCGCATGAAGTTGCCATACAGGACGGGCGTGGGCCCTCCCGAAGCGTTCGGCCCGAATGCCGCGCGGTTCGTTAAATACGCGAGGTAGCCAGTGCGCTGAAATTCGATCGACAGGAAGAACGCCGCCGAGACGATCACGCGTTGACGTTGAATGCACGCCGCATTGCCGCCGCATGATGTGATCTGGCTGACCCAGAACGCCAGGCCGGCTGCGTCAGGTTCGCGATTTAGAAAATCGAGATAGTGTTGACGGACAAAGAACGTCGCATCGTCGATCGGATTAGTGGTTGGAGCGATTACATCGTTGTCAATAATTCTTACTTCGGTCGTGTTTGGGCTGCCGAGTCCGACCCCGGCTCCGGTCGGATTACTAAGAATCAAATCAATGGTTTCATCGCCTTCGACGAAGGTATCGTTGACGATCAGGATGCGAAACGTCTTGCTGGTTTCGCCCGGGGCGAAACTCAACTGGCCGAGCGCGATTTCATAGTCGCTCTTCTGGCTCGCATGTCCAGCTTCACTTTCGTCGAAGGTGGCGTAATTCACGGTGGCAGATCCGGACGAGTCGCCGGCGCGCGTCACTGTGATATCGATATGTCCGCTGCCTTCGTTGATCGCGTAATCGTCGGTTGAAAACTGCACCAGGGAAGTGGCGGAAGCAGTGGTGGGGTTAAGTTTACCAATCAGTCCGTGCTCTTCCTCGCCGATGCCGGCGCTGAAATAAAGCGTGTTGACATCGCCGCCGGAGCCGCCGTTGCCAAACACGATTGCCCACAGCTCATCAATCACGATGCCGTTACCGCTCTCGTCCTGAATCGTGCCCAGGAAGGCGCCGGTGGTTGGATTGTAGGCGTGGATGCTGGGATTGCCTTCGCCGAAGTTGCCGATGAGCAACGCGCCGCCGAAGATGCCAAACGTGGCCGGCGCGAGCACCGCGCCCCACGGCGAATTGAGCGCACCGTTATTAATACCGAAAGTCAGGTCGCGCACGCCGTTGGCGTTGAACCTGCGGACAAAGCCGTTCCCCACCCCATCCTCTTCTTCTCCGCCACTGCCGACCTTCGCATACATCACATACAGCGATCCGCCGATGGCTTGAATGTTGAACGGGTAATAAGTGTTTCCCGGAGTCGAGGGGATCGTCGGATCGGCAAACGGAAAGCTGGCTAAGGGCTGCAAGGCGAACGCGGTGTTGAATACATCAATATGGCCGTTCGCGAAGTCGGCAGCGTAAATGAAGTTGGCCACGCCGTTGTTGGCGTAGGCGAGGCCTTTGTAGACATGGCCGGGATGGCTGGCGGCGATGACGCCCGTAGTCGATCCCGCTGTGGGCGCGTTCGGGTCCCAACCCACGATATTTCCGGTCTCCGAAGCGAATAGGAAGTTCGCCCCGCATGGCGCGCTGGCACAGGCGCCTGGAAGAACGAATTCGGTCGAGACCGGGTTGGCGACTGTGCCCGTCGGCAATTGGCCGGGGATGGTTACTGCCGAAGGACTCGCATTCTTAACAAAGGGTGAGCTGGCCACATCGCCACGATAAAGTGTTGACGTGCTGCTACCGTTGTTGGCTACCCAGAAGGGACTGCTCGCCGTCATCGAGATGCCCCATGGGTTAACCAGCAGTGGGTCGATGACGGGAGCCACACCCGCGGAATCCGAGACGAGGTTTGTTTGCCGGTAAGCGGATCCCGGCGCAATCACTGGAATATTCGGAGCCGTCGGATCCTGGGGATCATCCGCGGCTCTTACGCCAGAGGGCTGCCCGGGAAATACCGGCAGCATACACAGGTAGAGAAAGAAGCTTAGAAATAAACTGACGAGTTTTCGAGCTTGCACTCGTCTCGAAGTCAAACGCAACATTTGAGTCTCCTTCTGGCTATTTGTCGATTTGAGTAGTTCTGACTGCGGAAAGCTATCTGGTGGCATCGTGATTTTTAAGCCGCGATGCCGGTCTCATAATCCTCGCCGGTAAGCGTCGTTTGTAATGTTTGCTTCGGTCGGGTCGGCTGAACCAAAACCTGTGCCTGGTAATCAAAGGCGGTTCAGTTGAGCCTGATTATGCTATGGGGGTGGGCAAACTCTATGCTTGACCAAAGATGCTGTCAAGAAATTTGTTACCAATTACAGGCGCGCTAATCCCGGTTTCATCTGTGGCTCGATCTTTAATTGTCTCAACCTTATGGCCGCTTGCGGTTCACATACCCTATGCGTAAAATGTCGGTTCTTTTTAGCGGTGGGTCTCGTCTGGAATTTCTTTATTCGCCGTTACATGCTGCTGCTCGCTCCCCGAGGGCATCTAATCTGCTCTTATCTGCGTCTTTATCTCGGAGGATTTCAGTGAAGCCAGTTTTTCGCTCTCAATGCGCTATTGCCGCGCTTATGTTGATCTTTAGCGCGGTTTCTTATGCGCAGGCACAAACGGCGAGCGCCACGCCCGATCCATTTGTTACCCAAGTGACATCAAGTCCGGCAGGCTTCTATTCGTTTGCCAACGACATCAGCGCCAACGGGCGCTTTGTGGTGTTTGAGTCGAACGGCGACGTAGCCACCGAGAAAATCGCTTCGAAGAATCCGGATGGAACTGCAAATCCAAACGCGCGAAACAACGAAGACGGCAATCGCGAAATCTTTCTGCTTGACTATGCGCAACGACGCATCTTCCAAATAACGAATACGAAGAACGTCCAAAAGGTGCCCGCGAGTCCAACACCAACGCCGACGCCAACACCAACTCCCAGCGCCAGTCCTACGCCATCGCCTTCGCCAACGCCGCCGGATCTTAGCCAGGTCAAGATCGAGATCAGCAACAATCGTCCAATGTTGACACTCGAGCCGGCGCTCGTCGCGGGCAAGCGAATTTATACGATCGTCTTTAGTTCCAACGCGCCCAACCCGGCAAACTTCGACGGCACAGACAGCACCGCGCTTACCGCCAACGCCAATCAGGAAATTTGGATCTATCAACTACCGGCCGTTGACGACACATTCGATCTGACCGCCGGCGATGAAGTGCCGCTCATACCTTTAGACGGCGGCACCTTCCGCCAGATTACAGATACAACCCCGAGCCGGGCGCTGCACGCGACTGTCACACTCCCGGATGTCATCGACGACAATCGTGAAGCAACAATCAGCGACGACGGAAACACGATCGCTTTCATTTCAACGCGTAACCTGGTGACCGCGGTTGGCAACGCTGACGCCAATCCCGAACTCTTCTTCTGTCGCACGTCGGGTGGTTTCGCCACCGGCACGCTCACGTTTGTGCAGGGGACAAATACGCAGGATACGGTTGCGGGCATCAGCGATACTTTGCAGCAGAGTCCATCTCTATCTGCCGATGGTGGAACTGTCGCGTTTCTTTCGCGCGCAAATCTTGCGTCAGCTAACGACGACAAAAATCCGGAGATCTACGTTGCCGACTTTTCGGGAACGGGCCTGACTAATATTCGCCAGATAACAAAGACCAAGTCGGAAGCCGCGGGCACGACGAACTCCGGATTAACTTTGAACTTGCTCAGTCCGGGACGTCGTCTTAGTCGCAACGGCAAGCTTGTTACTTATGAGTCGCGCGCTGAAGACCCGACTGCAAACGCCGCTACCAATACCAGTTTTCTGGCGATGTTTGTTTCCGACGTTCCCGCCAGCGCGGCGACCAACAACGGCGCGACCCGCATCGGTTTCCGAGCGACTGTCGAACCGGGTGATGTGGTCCACTTCCCAATGTTCTCGGACTACGATTCAGCACTCGCGCCGCGTTCGCTCGTCTTTGCGTCTACACTGAACTTCAAACCAGATGGCACGCTCGTCGGCGACCAGGACACCACCGGCTTGAATCCGGTGCCCTCGGGAGACTTCAAGCCGAACCAGATTTTCGCGACTCAGGTTCCGGGAACTACTTCGTCAATCACTTTTACCCGTCTGACGAAGAATCCAATCTTCTCCGTTGTTCTCGGCCTCAGACCAATTGCAAGCAACACGATCAGACGAATCACTTTCAGCCTGGCAGGCGTTGAGCTTGGCGGCGGCAATACGCCAAACGATGGGTCGAGCGAGCTCTACTATCTGTTGACCCCGCCCGTGACGACCGAAGCCACGGCGGCGTTATCGTTCTTTACCGGCGCTACGAATCGCGGACCGTTTGCGAGCGCTGCGCCGACAGCCAGTCCGACGCCCACGCCAAGTCCGAGTCCGGGAGAACCAGCGGGACTCGCGCCCGGCGAACTGAGCTACGTTCGATCCACGGTGGGTTTAGCACCGTCAGATAAAACAGCTGTCGGCGGATCGGAAACGGCGCGACGGCCAGTGCTTCCAATTGAACTCAACGGCGTTTCGGTTTCGTTGAACGGCGCTGCTGCCGGACTTTATTTTGTCGGCGATTCACCGGCTGAAGGTATTAAATTCGTCGCGCCGATTGGCTTAACACCGGGCGTCGCTACAGTCGTCGTTAACAATCGGGCCACGGGCACGGTTTACCGCGGCTATGTGCTTATCGTGCCTTCTCAACCTGACATCTTTTCGTCAGTAGAAGGTCCCGGCGGCATTGCGACGGTCTGCAACGTAACCACGATAGGCTCAGGCTGCATTCCCGGACCATTTCCGATTACGACAACTGTCTCCGGAGCCCAGGTGCCCACCAAACTCGAGATCTGGTTAACGGGCGCGCGCTTCGCTTTAACTACGGAAACGAAAGTTTCTTTTGTTAACGGTACTACGACGACCGATGTCGTTCCGGATGCGGTGAGATTCAATCCGAAGATGTTTGGCTTCGATCTTGTTTATGTGACCCTGCCCTCCTCGCTCGGAGGAGCCGCACCCATTGACTACAAACTAATTGTCACTGTCACCAAGAATGGTGTCGCGTATACGAGCCGTGCGGCTGATACGGCGCCGACTGTGACCATCACTCCCTAGCGTTGCAGAAGCGACCGTCAGGGAGGGCTTGCTATGTCTCAATCCAAGGCCCTCCCTGACGGTCGGGCTTCCGCCATGCCCTTCCTGACGGTCGGGCTTCTGCCCTGCTCAACCCCGTACGCAGTTACGGGGTTTCTTTTTTGGCGTCAAATAAACAGGGAAGTGATACTATGCCCCGACAGGAGCCTTATACTTTTTGACAAGGCTCCTCCGGTCCTGTGCAGCGTGCGTTCTCGAACGCGCTCGCTCTCCCCAAAACTTTCAACAATCCGCACTCACGATGCGACGTCCAAATCCGATTCTGGCGTTAATGGCGATACTGGCTTTTGTTGTGTCCGGTTTGCCTTCATCGTTTGATCGCCTCGCCGAAGCGCCCGGCGCGCCCGAGCGGACTGTAAAGTGGCCGTCGAAGACGATTCAAGTTTCTCTTTCTACATCGCTCAGCTATTCCTCACCGGCTATCAAATCGCAAAGCGACGTGCTCGGTGCCGTGCACCGTGCGCTAGCTGCCTGGTCTCGCGTAACCAATATCAGGTTCATTGAAGTTCAATCCGCTCTGCAATCGATCAGTCCGGTTGGGAAAGGCGACGGCGTAAGTCTCATCACCATCGCTCCCACGGGGGACAACGTCGGACTCTTCGCCGAGGGCAACACGACCGCCCGTACTCGTGTCTTCTATGATCAGGACAGCGGAGAGATCAGCGAAGCCGACATCGTACTCAATCCCTATCCTTATTCTTCGAGCGGCGCGGCGCTTCAGTTTTCCACCGATGGCAGCCCCGGCACTTACGATCTGGAATCGACCCTCGCACACGAGATTGGACATTTCCTCGGCCTCGAGCATTCGCACGTCATCGGCGCGACCATGCAGGCGATGCAGGCACTCAACGGAACCTACGGCTTGCCTGCGACTACCGAACGAACCTTAAGCGACGCCGATCAAGCGGCGGTTCGCAGCCTTTACGGCAGCGTTGAAAAAACGGGATCGGTTGAGGGACGGATACTGGACAACGTCGATGGGAACTTGAAACCGGCGAACGCGGCGCACGTTTGGATCGAGGACGTGGAAACGGGACGTGTGGTGGCGAGTAGTCTGACTGGAAGCAGCGGAAAGTTCAGTCTCAATAGTATTCCTCCGGGCAGCTATCGCGCGATGGTTGAGTATGTGGAGACGTCCGATGGCGAAGCATCGGTGCGGCGTGCGGCGCGTGAGCGTCCTTTTCGCAGCGTGGAAATGCGCAGCCGCTTGCGTGTGCTTGCCGATAAGTCAGTTCAATTGCTGTATGTCCTGGTGCCGCCGCAAACTTCGCGGCCGGCGCTGAATCCTCGCTTCATCGGGGCCAATGCTGAACTCTCGACCGTGCCGGTGCCGGTTGAACCCGGAAAAAAGATTAAGTTGTTCGTGGGCGGCGAAGGCGTTGATCAGATACCCGGTACCGGTTTTGTTTTCAATTCGCCGTTCATCACTGTCGATCCCGCCAGCCTGACGCTCGAACAGTTTTACAACTCCACACCGGTGGTTAGTCTCGAAGTGACAGTTGCAGAGAATGCTCCCGCGGGTGACTACACGCTTCGGCTGCAAGCAAACTCCGGTGAGCTTGCCTACCTCGTCGGCGGCTTGACCATCAATCCTGAAAACTAGCCCACCTCCGTGCGTCCTCGTGTCTGAAATGTAGGGGCGCACCTGTGTGCGCGCCCTGGGCGGACACGCGGGTCCGCCCCTACAGTTATCCTCCTTCCCATCTTGTAAGCTGTTGTTGCCTGACTTACATTGATTCCGTGAAGCGGAAGTTACTCGACTACCTGATCTGTCCCGCATGTGCAGGCGCAATTCAATTGTCATCAGTCGAGCGTTCCGATGATAGCGAAATTCTTGAAGGCCAACTCGCGTGTGCTTCCTGCGCCCAAACGTCTCCCATCATTCGCGGTGTTCCTCGCTTTGCGCGCCCGGAAACAGTAGCACCAGACAAAGCCGCCACCGCTGAAAACTTTGGTTGGCAGTGGCAACACTTTGTTCAAGCCGACGCACGTTACGCGGATCAATTCCTGGGCTGGCTCGCTCCGGTGACGCCGGACTTTTTTGCCGGCAAGCTGGTGTTGGAAGGCGGCTGCGGCAAGGGACGCCACACGCAACTGGCCGCGAATTGGGGCGCGCGAGAAGTGATTGGCGTGGATTTGAGCGATGCGGTAGAAACTGCTTTTGCTGCTACTCGTGATTTACCAAACGCACACATCGTTCAGGCCGACATCTATCAGCTGCCGTTTGCGCGCTCTTTTGACTACGCATTTTCGATCGGCGTGCTGCATCACCTGCCCGATCCGCGCGCCGGTTTTCGTTCGCTTGCTTCTAAAGTAAAACCGGGTGGACATATCTCGGCGTGGGTTTACGGAGCTGAGAACAACGGTTGGATCACCGGTCTGATTGATCCCTTGCGGGAGAAGTTTAGTTCCCGAATTAACCGCCGCGCGCTGCTGCACCTGTCGAAGCTTCCCACCGCGCTCGTCTACCTGGCGACGAAACTTGTTTACGGACCGCTCAATCGCAATGGCGGCTCGGGCCTGGCGCGTCACCTTTTTTATAACGACTACCTCAGCGCGATTTCTCACTTCGGCTGGCAGGAACAACACACGATTGTCTTCGATCATCTGGTGGCGCCCACTTCACACTACATCCGGCGTGAAGATTTTGAGGATTGGTGGCGCGACGTCAATGCTGAGGATGTCGTCATCGGTTGGCATAATAAGAATAGTTGGCGCGGGTTTGGCAAGGTTTGAAAAGAATTTTGAACTTGGTGCTTTGAGCTTTGTACTTGGTTCCTGCCACGTTACTGTAAGAACCAAAGTTCAAAGCACAAAGCACCAAGTTCAAAGTTCAAATTCAAGACGATTTACGATTCACTATTCACCGTCTTCCATGATTTCCGCTCAAACAGCACGACGCGCCGTCTGGCAACCGCTCTGGCAGCTTCCTGGCCGGCTGGAGTTGATTCTGTCGCTTGCCAGGCGCGAACTGGTGGCGCGTTACAAAGGTTCCGTGCTCGGCATTGTCTGGGCCATCATCACGCCGGTGGTAATGATTGCGATCTTCACTTTTATTTTCGCCGGAATTTTCAACGCTCGTTTCGGCTCGCGCGGCACGCCCTGGGATTATGCGCTCTACCTTTTCTGCGGGCTGCTGCCGTGGACCATGTTTCAGGAAACGCTACAGACTTCGTCAACCACTATCGTTACCCATGCCAATCTGGTGAAGCGAGTAATGTTCCCTCTCGAAACCTTGCCGGTGGCCCAGACGCTGTCGGCGCTTGCCAACCAGATGTTTGGCTCGCTCGCGTTGATCGTCGCTGCCGTTATCGTCCAACAGCAGCTTAATCTCACCATCCTCTGGCTGCCGGTGTTGCTTATACCGCAACTGATCTTCACGCTCGGCGCGGCCTGGCTGGTTGCATCGCTGGGCGTGTTTCTGCGCGACATCGCCCAGGGCATCACCCTCGTGTTGATGGCCTGGATGTATCTGACGCCGATTATTTATCCGGAATCGATCGTGCCGGAGCGTTACCGGCCCTTCATCAATCTAAATCCCTTCACGTCGCTGGTACGCAGCTATCGACGCATCTTCCTCGAAGGCCTGGCGCCCGACTGGCCCAGTCTCCTTTACTTCACAATTGTGGCGGTGCTGGTTTTTGTGTTCGGCTATTGGTGGTTTGCCAAGAGCCGCCGAAACTTCGCCGACGTAATTTAATTGTCACTAGCCAGCATAACTTTACTTGCCATTTGATTCAGGCCCTTAACAATTTCCCTTACTTTTGGCCCCGCACTCTGTTCATCCAGCCAGGATGGATTGGTGGGATCAAATCCTTGTCCCTTTCCTGATTGAATCGAGCGACGAAACTCAGTCATCGCAACGTCTCCGTGGCCGGCAATATAAGCGCACATTGCACGCCTCATCAAAGTCATCGGATTCTCGTTGCCAGGCGGTAGTGAAGCGGCCTGTTCCCAGGCCTGACAGGCCCTGTCGTTATCCCCCAGCTCTAATGAAGCCTCACCGAAACTGTCTAACCAAATCTTCAACCGGACCGTCGGTGCTCCTTCGGTTTCGACTGCATCTTTAAATTGCTTCCTTGCCTGGCGAAAGTCTCGATCCAGAACATATGTGAATCCGAGATTATGCCGCGCCAGCGGAAAAGCAGTCTCCTGAATAATCGCTTTTTGGTAGTACTCGCGAGCTTCTGTGTTCTGTCCCTTGGCCCCTGAAAGGTAGCCGCGTACGAACAATACCAACGGGTTATTCTGACTGATGGACTCAGCCCGGGTGAGAAATTCCTCGCTGCGCCCGATCAGCTTTTGCTTCTCTTGAGCCTGCGCGTGCGCTGCTCGAGCAGCGTAATCGAGGGCTACATCCAGCAGAATGCGCAAGTCTGGAATGGACTCCGCATGCAGGTTGTCGGTAAAAGATCGGGCTTTGTCGTTAGCTTTCGACACCCAGGCAAGATATTGAGTGTCGAGGTTGTCAGTTCCCTTGAAGAGGAGTTCATTTACCTTGGCTTGCGTAGCGGCCCGGAGCGGCTGTTGGGCCTCGGAAGAGTCATAAGTATAAGCGAGCGCAATTTCCGACTCGGCCAATTCCGGATCGGTGGTGACAGCCTTTAACGCATAACCCTGGGCGCGCTCAGAAAAATCACTGGATAAGCCACGGCGAATTCTCAAAGTGGCCCAGTCTGAGTAGGTCCGGCTAAGTCCGGAATACGCTCGAGCCAGAAGCTGATGTTGCTGATCGTGGCCAGACGACTCCTGCTTAGGGATGTGAAGCAGCGCCTTGTTGTATGTTTCAACCGCCAGCGCCAAATCACTTTCTGTGAACCGACTACGCCTGGTCTGGGCATCGGCCAACAGCATTTCGGGAAGTCTTTCTTCTTCCGCCTTTATTAGGCGCCACTTCTCGACCCACTCCCAACTGACGGTAAATACAAGTCCAAGCACGGCACCGAGAAGCACCAGAAGTAGGTCGCGGCCCCATCCTGGCGACCGATGGTTCTTCGAGACGAGTTCTTTCTCCTTTTCCGTGGGGAGTTTTTTCTCTTCGTTCATGACGGGTTCTCTCTTTCTATAAGGGTGAGTCAGGCTGGTTCTGGTGAGAGGCGAGAGAATCGGACTCAAGAGGAACCAGCAATTTGGTGATGCTGGCGGCAAATCGATCCGGACTAATGATTAGCCGTCGTTGATTGCCCAGGTGCGATAATTTTAGCCGGGCGCACTCTAAACCCGACGCGTTCGCCAGTCAAGGTTTTGTCGCCCGGCGCCGAGTCGAATGCACCTGTTAACGGCGATGTCGTTTGGCAGGCACCGTCCAGAGATAGACAGTGCGATAAAGCTTGCCCCACGGAACGCGCACGGTCTCCTCAGGCTTCCAGTCGCCCATGCGAAAATCGTGAGACAGGATGCGCGAGCCGGGACGTAGTTCACTTAGCAGTTTTGGGCGCAACAGCACGTTCAACTTTTCTGACAGGTAAAGCGTGACCACCGTCGCTTCGCTGATGTCGATGTGAAACATGTCTTCATTGCGGAAGCGCACCAGATGAGAGACGCCCGCCTGACGCGCGTTCTCTTCCGCTTCCGTGACCAGCTTCGCATCGATCTCAATGCCCACCGCGCGAATGCCATACTCCTTCGCCGCTGCAATTGGAATCCGGCCATCGCCGCTGCCGAGATCGTAGAGCACGTCGCCCTTTTTGAGCTTCGCCATGCGCAGCATCTCGGCCACCGTCTCGGTAGGCGTTGGATAATAGATGACGTCAGGCTTGCGCAGCGGTCGCTTGCGCGCGCGCTGTTGCGAGGACTGAGAGCCAGCGAATGAGCTGGAAGTCAGCATCAGAACCAGCCCGAGCGAGATGAGTCTGAAGTATTGTCGAGGGTTCATTTCAGTTCGGTTCTTGATTTCGATTTTTTACTCTGTGCCACCTTTGTGCTCTTTGTGTCTTTGCGGTGAATCTGCTTCGGAAATACTCACCACAGAGACACAGAGGACACAGAGGTAGCACAGAGAGTTCTAAGATTCGTTTGGTTTTGTCTTCTGATCCGTCAGCACCACCACGATGCCCATCAACCACCAAAACACGAGGGCCACTTCGCCATCGCCGAAATTGTAGTTGACCAGTGAACTCGCGAAAAATCCGGCGAATGCTCCAGTCGCGCCGAGCAGCATGCCGTAGCGATTGGATTCGCTGGAATCGCGCAGCGCGCGTTCACCTCGCGAGGCGGTGCGCCAGAAAATCCACATGATCCAAAGCCAAAGGCCAAGCGCCGGCAGGCCGCGATCAAACGCGAGTTGCAGCGGCGTCGAATGCAGGTGCAGCATGTCGGTCCCAGGGAAGCCCCACTCCTGCCAATGCACATGCATCGCGTCCATGCCGTGTCCGAATAACGGATGAATCATCATCCGCGAGAGCCCCACGCGCGCGACCTGAACGCGCAACGACGAACTCGGATCGCGCAGCGACAACGCATCGTGCGCGCGCGTTTGGTAAACAATGAACGCGCCAACGCTGAGCAACAAAACGACGCCCGCGAGCGCGAATGCTTTGGCTCGGGTACCTAACGCGCGGGCCACCATTAACAGAACTCCAATCACTAAGGCGACTAAGACAGTTCGCATGGCGGTGAGCGTGATGCCGAGCGCGAGTAAGACGAAAGCTACGGCAGCCAGCTTGAAGCGAAGGTTGAGCCGGTGGTTCTTGTAATTCGCGAGCGCGAGGCCGAGGGCGAGTTGAGCGATGACCTGAAGAATCTCGGAATACGTTTCGTAGTGACGCGTCCAACCTGAGGCGCGAAAACGGTGCGTCGATCGACTACCAACAATTCCCGAAGGCGAGGGGCGCTGCCGGATTGCATCGGTCACGATCAAGCCGTGACGTTCGATGTGTTCGCCCATCGAGATCAGGCTGACGCTGAGTTCAGTTTGCGGGGCTGATTTACGAATCGCTCCATCGATATCTGCAATCGAATAAATTCGTTGCCCCTGAATGCGCCAGACTGCGTCACCGGGCTGAATACCGAGGGCTTGAAACGGGCTATCTTTCGTAACCGACTCGACCAGGACGCCGCGGCCGCGAGCTACGTCGTAGATGCTGTAGATCGTTCCCACGGCGCCTGACGTGATCATCACGGCGACTAAAATAATTGCCGTTCGTCGGGTGACAATCGCGTAAGTGAGATAGAAAAGGAAGACGACGCAGGTCGACTGAATCTTGGCGATGCTGATCCGCGGCTCTTCGGAGAGAAACGACGAGGCCACGGTCCACAGGAAAAACAGCCAGATGGCTACATCAAACGGCGTGCGACGAAACCCTGTCTTGCCGCTGAAGAT
>Ga0070670_100001130_pt1 | contig 21205 bp, 10 predicted proteins | sample KBSS63metaG_FD_64665 | JGI IMG/M metagenome (GOLD analysis project Ga0070670, IMG submission 64665) | Switchgrass rhizosphere microbial communities from Kellogg Biological Station, Michigan, USA - KBS S6-3 metaG | ecosystem: Host-associated > Plants > Roots > Rhizosphere > Soil ... | reverse complement strand
CGGCGTCACCGCGGTAACGAACGGTCAGAACCGCGAAGGCGCTCGGCGACTGCGTGTAAGGGATGTAGACTTCGGCGAGCTGTCGGGCTTCCAAACCGAAGTGTCGTGTCGCGTGAACGACACCCACGATTTCTCTCCATACGGGCTGGCCTTTGACCACACCCATGCTCAGGCGCTTTCCGATAGGATCCTCGTTCGGCCAATACAATTCCACGGCCAGGTCGCTCACGATTGCAACAGCCGCGCCACTGGCCGAATCTCGTTCATCGAAGAATCGTCCCTGGATCAGACGAATGCCCATCGTGTCGAAATAGTCGGCTGTCACATGCGGACGGTTTGCCACAGGTCTCTGCTGACCTGGAACCGGGTCGGGCCGGCCTTCGATTCGAAAGCCGCCCTGATCGTTGATTCCCGTCATGGGAACCGAGTTCGATACGGACGCGGACACCAGGCCCGGCAATGCGTGGACTCGCCGGAGCGCTTCCTCGAAGAATCTTGCCTGTTGCTCTTCATTCGGATATCGCGAGGGAGGAAGGTTGATGATTCCTGCGACGAGGTTTGCGGGCTCGAATCCTGGATCCAGGCGCGTGACGTTGGCGAAGCTCCGAATCAAAAGACCGGCGCCGATCAACAGCATCACGGCAATCGCCATCTGGCCGCCCACGAACGCATGCCGCAGGCCCAGAGCCGCGCGGCCTGCGGTCAGGTTCGAAGCCGACTGCTTGATGGATTCGTGAACCTTCCGATGCGAGCCGGAGAAAGCGGGAGCCAGTCCGAAAAGAAGTCCTGCCGCGATCGCAGCGACACATGTGAATACGATGACCCCGCTGTCAATCGATGCCTGCTGGATTCGCGGTATGTCCGATGGTATCCATCGGAGCACGATATCCAGCCCGAAGTATGCCATCACCAGTCCGGCACCGGCGCCGACGACACTGAGGATTGCACTTTCGATCAGGGACTGCCGGATCAGGCGTCCGCGGCCCGCGCCGATCGCTGCGCGAAGCGCCATCTCCCGGCGCCGCGATTCCGCGAAGGACAGCAGAAGATTGGCGATGTTGCCGCATGCCAGCAACAGCAGAACGCCGACGGCTGCCAGCAACAACAGCAGAGCCGGCCGTACGTTTCCGGTGACGTAGTCCTGGAGAGACACCACGGTGACGCCGAGATCCTTGTTCGTCGCGGGATACTGTTGGGCAAGGTTCGCGCCGATGTTCTGCATCTCCGCGCGCGCCTGTTCGATCGTGATGCCGGTCTTGAGGCGGGCGATCACCCAGAAGTTCTGACTGCCGCGCTGGGCCAAATCGGGAGCATCAGGCGTCGGTATCCACATATCGACATCAATCGGGCCGATGTCGCCGGGAAGACCGCTCGGAAAATGAAATGTGTTGGGCATGACACCGACGATCGTGTACGGCTTTCCGTTAATGGTGACCTGCCTGCCTACGGCGCCGCGATCTCCGGCGTAACGACGTTGCCAGAGCGCGTGACTGATAATGGCCACGTTCTCGTGTCCCGGCACGTCTTCGCCCCGTTCGAACAGCCGGCCGGCAGCAGGCTGGACTCCAAGGATGCTGAACAATCGATCGGTGACCTGAAGTCCGAGCATCGACTCGGCGCTGCCATCGCCGGAAAGCGTCATCGCCGAAAAGCGATATGCGGCCATGTCGTCAAATGTTCGATTCGCGGCGGCCCAGTCCTTAAAGTTTGGAAACGATGCCCAATCACCTCGGCCCCCGCCCCCGAGGCCGCTCTGCCAAAGCTGAACGAGCCGATCCGGTTGCTCATAGTCGAGTTGGCGCACAAGCACCGTTTCGACGACGCTGAACACGAGGGAATTGGCCCCGACAACAATAGCCAGCGTCAGAACCACGCCCGCCGTAAGCTTTCGATTTTTCGTGAGGAGTCTGGTTCCGTAACACACGTCTTGCCAGAAGTCCGCGAGCAGCTTCATCGATTACTCCACCCAGAGCTTTGCATGCCGGTGTCCAGGATTCACGACACACCAAATATCTGGAGATGAACAGCTTGGATTGTTGCTGAAAATTCTGAAGGCGGTGCGTTGTTCGATTTCGGAAACGGGAATACCGGTTTCGAACAGGCGAAATATTTTCGCCGTTCGGACATACCGGTGTGGATTTGCGTTCCGACCAGGAGCGATTGTTGCCATAATCCGCTCATTCAGCTCGCAACGTGGCAATCGGGTCCGCGCGTGCCGCGCGTCGCGCGGGCACATAGCTCGCCGTTAAGGCCGCAACAAGAAGAAGTATCGCGACCCCAAGAAATGTCATGGGATCGCGCGCACTCACACCGAACAGCAAGGTTTCGAGAACTCTCGTCAACATCAGTGCGCCGATGAGACCGATCCCGATGCCGATCACCGCTAAAGCGAGTCCTTGTGCTAACACGAGCCGGACCAGGCTGCCGGGTTGGGCGCCCAGAGCCATGCGTACGCCGAATTCATGCCGGCGAAGCGTAACAAGATAGGCGAGTACGCCATAGATTCCAATGATCCCGAGAGCAAGCGCCGATGCCGCCAGGAACGTCAGCACCCAGGTTCTGATCCGTGTGCGAGCGGCACTGAAATCGACCCAGTCGTCCATTGCGCGAAAATCGAAGGGCGGCACTGCAGAGTCGATTTCTCTCAGTTTCTCCTTGAGTAACGTAGTGGCCGCTTCAGGTGATTTATCACGGGTTTTGACGAACAACGCGAAGACACCAAATCGGCCACCCTGCGCTATCGGAAGGTAGACAACGTTTTCGAGAGGATCGGCGATGCTTTTCAAATGGATGTCGCCCACGACACCTATAACTTCTCCGACGGTATCATTGAGTCGCAGTTGCCGACCGACCGGATCGCTGGTGCCGTACAGACTCCGTGCAGCCTGCTGGCTCAGCACGAAGACGCAGCATTTGCCGGGAACGTCTTCCGGGCCAAAGACTCGTCCGCGAAGAAGAGGGATGCGAAGGGCTGCGAAGTAGCCAGCATCGACTGAACGCCACGCGGAATTCATTGGCGGACTCCCGGATAAATCGGGTGGGGCAACCGCCATTACCGTACCTCCTGTGGTCGAACCAGGCCCCATCGGAATGGCGCTTGAAACACCGGCCTCCAGAACGTCCGGCACGGATTTGAGTTCATCCGTCAGCCGCGAGAAGAATGCCGCAATTGTTGCGCCGTCCGAGTATCTCGCACCGGGCAGTGATACTCGTGACGTGAGGACGGAGACCGGATCCAGGCCCAGCGATGTGCCCTGCAGACGCGCAAAGCTCTGCAGGAGCAGTCCAGCTCCGACAATGAGCACCGTTGCAATTGAAAGCTGGGCGACGATGAGCAATGCACGCAATCGGCTGCGCGACGCTGGTTGTGATGTTCGGCCCACCTGACGAAGCGCAACGAGATTGCGCATCTTCCCCAGGTGCGCCATAGGCACTAATCCAAACAGCAATCCTGTGATTACGGAGACGCCCAGAGCAAAAGCGAGCACGGTGAGATCAATCGATATTTCGTCCGCACGCGGGACAATCTCGACGAGCGAGTGTCGTGCGATCGCCACAATACTGTATCCAAAGCCAACACCAAGAGTTCCTCCCATGAGCGACAGCAGCATACTTTCGGTGAGGAGTAGTTGGGAGATTCGCGCGACCCCGGCACCCAGGGCTGCGCGAATCGCAATCTCTTTGCCTCGAGCCTCTGCGCGCGCCAGCAGCAGATTGGCAACGTTTGCACAGGCGATGAGCAACACCATACCCACTGCTCCCAGCAGTACCAGAAGCGCGGTGCGGATCTCGGCAGAAACAAGCCAGTGCATCAGGGGGACGACCGAGACGTTCCAACCTTTGTTCGATTCGGGGAACTGCCGCTCGATTTGTCCGGCGATCAACGACAATTCGGCCTGCGCCTGCTCTGCCGTAAAACCTGGTCTCAGACGTCCAACGACGGTGTACTGACGATTCGTTCGAGTGGCGTTTGGATCGATCACCAACGGAACCCAAATATCAGGGGAGGTCGGAATGGTAAGACCCGGGGATGCGACTCCAATGACGCTATAGGCCTCGCCATTCAAATACAATTTGCGCCCCACAACACCAAGGTCTTCTCCGAACCGCGCCTTCCACAACGCTTCGCTCAGCACGACCACGCGATGCTGACCAGTGAGTTGCTCATCCTGCCGGAACCAGCGGCCCAGACGGATAGGCATTCCGAGAACCGGAAGAAAGGAAGAGGACGCAGCAATTCCCGAGAGCCGCTCAGACTCGCGATCTTCGGCCCAGTTCGCTGCGTATCCCTGAAAGACAGTCAGGTCCAGACTGCGCGCCTGCTCCTGCCAGGAAAGATAGTTGGGCACCGACGCCGAGAAGGCCAGCCAATTCCGGCTTGGATTGGACTCATAAACTCGCACGAGTCGATCCGGTTCGCGAACGTCCAGCGGATGGAGCATGACCGCATGCACGATACTGTACATTGCCGTGTTTGCACCAATGCCGAGGGTCAGGGCGACAAGAGCAACGAGAGTGAATCCGGGGCTGCGACTTAACGTGCGGAACGCATGCCGGACATCCCGTATCACGTTGTCAATTGTGTTTACTTGCCGCATCGCGACACTCCCCCTTCTGTCTTACAGACCTCCGTCCTGCTTCGCCGCAGATCATGTCATTCTCGCCGCAACGCCACGACGGGATCGACTTTCATGGCGCGTCGAGCTGGGAAATAGCACGCCGCAATGGCAACTGCCGTCAAAAACAGCGAGACCGTAGCGAACGTCAACGGATCGCTGACAGTTACGCCGAACAGGAGGCTCGAACCAACTCGTCCCACGATCAGCATGCCCGAGAGCCCCAGAATGAGACCCGTGACACTCAGCTGCAGTCCCTCGCGAAGGATGATGCGGAAAATGTCGGATTGCCCTGCGCCGACGGCCATACGGATACCAATTTCCTGGGTGCGCGCCGCCACGGTGTAACGGATGAGTCCATAGATCCCGATGGCAGCCATCAAGAGCGCAACGATGGAAAATCCGATCAAGAGCGATGTCTGGAATCGGCGCTGCGAGAGATAGAGTCCCATACGATCTTCCAGAGTCGTCACGGCATAGAGCGGGACCTTTCGGTCCACTCGACGCACGGCCGCCTGCACCATCCCTGCGATCGCCAGAGGGTCATCGTTGGAGCTTCGCACGAAGAGGACCTCGTTTCCGGAAGGCTGCTGCGCCAGCGGAACGAAGATCTGTGGGATGGGTGCTGTCTCCAGGCCCTGGCGGTGCATGTCGCCCACCACCCCGACGATGGACATCCACGGACGGTCGGAATCCCGAAGGCCGAACTTGAATCTTCTGCCCACCGGATTGTCGCCGGGCCACAGGCGGCGAGCCATCGCATCGTTGATGATTGCGACCGGCTGAGAATCAGGCCCGTCTTCGGTCATAAAGAAGCGCCCGCGGAGCAACGGAGTCCGGAGCGTTGCGAAAAGATCTTCGCTCACTTCGTCGACGCGAAGCCGCAGTCGCGTAGCCGAACTTTCGATATTCCCTTCGGTGGTGACGACCAGTTCGGAGTCGCTGCTGACGAACAGATCACCGATCATTCCCGCGCTCTCGACGCCTGGAACGGATTCGACTTGTTCGAGCACGTCCGCGTAATAACGGGACCGTTGCCCCGGAGCAACAAAGGAGTTCGTGGCGAGATTCATCGAAATGACGCGCTCGGGTTTGAATCCCGGGTCGACGCTGACGACTTGCTGCCAGCTTCGGATCAGAAGGCCCGCGCCGGCCATCAGAATGACGGCGAGCGCAAACTCCGCCACAACCAGAGCGCGGCGCATTCTGCGGGTCGCGAGTCCGCCGGAAACATTTCTTCCACCATCCGCACTGGAGGTCCCCAGGTTCCAGCGCCAGATCGTGCTCGCGGGCGCCAGTCCAACGAGGATTCCAGTCAGCAGAGAAATCGCTAACGTCCAGCCGAGCACGCGCAGATCGATGCTCGCCTCATTCAGGCGCGCCAGGTTGCCGGGGCCAAACGCACGGATAAGGCGGATGCCCGCGAGGGCCAGCAGACAACCCAGAACGCCCGATATCGCGGCGAGCGTCACACTTTCAGCGAGGAGCTGCCGCACGATTCGAAGTCGGCTCGCGCCAAGAGCCGCCCGAATGGCGATCTCTCTCGAGCGGCCGACGCTGCGCGCCAGCGAGAGACCCGCCACGTTGGCGGCTGCAATGAGGAGCACGCAAAACACGGCGCCTGTGAGCATCCACAGCGCGAGTCGCGGTCCCGCTCCAACCACAAACAGGCTTAACGGCACTACACTGATCCCGCGGTTCCGCTCGGCAGTTGGCAGGTTCTCGTCGAGGTTGCGCGCGATCGCGCTCATCTCCGCCTGGGCCTGATCGATAGTCCGGTTGGGTCGGAGTCTCCCGATAACGAACCACGAGCCTGCGCCACGCGCGCTTCGACGAGTTTCCCAATCTGGAAACAGCGTGTGCGGCTCCCACACATCCGCGTTGAAGCTCGAGTTCCCAAAATCTTCGGGGAGGACGCCGATGATCACTGTGGGAATTCCGTCAAGCACGATGGACTTGCCAATCACATCGCGCGCGCCCCCGAAACGAGTATTCCAGAAGTGATGACTGATCACGGAGAGGTGTCGGCGCTGTTCGGCCTCTTCGTTTGAGAAACTGCGTCCGAATGCGGGCTGGACCCCGAGCAGTGAGAAAATATTGGGTGAGGTTCTTCGGATGCTGATCCTTTCCGACCCGTCCATATTGGTCAGCGTCACCGAAACAGGATCAAAGACGGCCACGTCCTCAAAGCTTTTGCTTTGACGCCGCCACTCCGCGGCCGTCAGATATGCCGGCCGGCCTTGACGATCCTGACCCGGACTCCCGGTCCACAACATCACCAACTGTTCCGGCGATCGATAGGGAAGCGGCCGAAGCACAACGGCGTTCACGACGCTGAACACGGCAGTATTTGCGCCGATTGCCAGAGCAAGCACGACAATCGAAGTCAATGCGAAGCCCGAGCTTTTAAGTAGAGTCCGCATGGCGTTGTGTAAGTCTTGCATCATTGAATTAGCGACTTCCTGCGAGCAACTTCGCCGGCTCGATCTTGAGCACGCGTCGCGCGGGGACGTAGCACGCCGCCAGCGTGACGACAACAAGACCGAGCATTACTGCGGCGAGCGTGAGCGGGTCCGACGGAGAGACCCCGACAAGGATGCCGCGAATCAGGCGGCCGGAGACGTAAACGCCGGGCAAGCTGGCCAGCACGCCGATGCCGACAAGCAGCGCGCCCTCGCGCAGCACAAGCCGAAGAACGTTACTCTGATCGGCGCCGAGAGCCATCCGGACCGCAAGTTCGTGATGGCGTCGTGTTACCGATCCCGAGACCACTCCGGCCAGGCCCATCGCGGCAAGCAGCAGCGCGCCGAGCGCGAAGCAGGCGATCAAGACGGCGCTGGTTCGTTGTTGGCGAAGCGAATTGCCGACGATTTCGTCCATCGTACGTGCCCCACCCACAGCGACACGAGAGTCGATCTGCCGAACTGCAGACCGCACTTCCGGCAGCAGCTGTTGCGCCCGTGTTGTTCGAAGCGTGTAGAACAGAGCGCGATAGCCGAAATCCTCGGCGCGAAGATACAGCTGTGGACGGCCATCCTGATGGACGTCGTAGAAGCGCGCCTGCTCGACAACTCCAATGATTTTCAGCGGGCCGTCGTCGAGGGGAATTGTTGTACCCACGGCGTTGCCTTGAGGGAAAAAATGCCTGGCCAGTGTCGTATCAATCAGCGCCTCGCGTACACCATCGGGCCTCCGTTTCTCGAAAGTACGCCCGGCAAGCAATCGCATGCCCATGACCTCAAAGTAGCCGGCACGTGCGGCGATGATATCTGTTAGAACCGCGTCTCGCTCGGGGTCGCCCGTGTTTCCGGGTGCGTCGGGAATTGTGATCGTCGACTGAGAAAACGTCGTCGTCGAGGTTGACGTCAGTGGCAGTGCGTTCACGGCGCCCACGCCAGTCACGCCGGGCAATGCGGCCAGAGCGTTATGGATGCGGTCCTGGAACGCGAGAATGTCGGATCCTTCAGGGAAGAACACAGGAGGCGTTCTCACAAGAACGGTAAAAACGTTCTCCGGCTTAAAGCCAGGGTCCGCCTGGAGCAGTCGCTCGAAGCTGCGGACCACGAGCCCGCCACTGCTGAGCAGAACCAGCGACAACGCGACTTGCGCCACAATCATGCCTCGCCGCATACGACCGTGACCACCGCCGCCTCGCACGGCGCTGCTCGCAAGCAGCGACTGCAGCGACGAGCGTGCCGCCCAAAGCGCAGGCGCGACCGCCGCGAGCAGCCCGAGCAAGGTTCCCACGCCGACGACAACAAGCGCGATATGCCAGTCGAATGCCATGGACTCGCGACGCGGCAGATCAAGAGGTGCGAGCGCGGTCAGAGCGCGTGTGCCCCAGATCGCGACCAACGCGCCCAGACCACCGCCGGCAAGTCCAAGCAGGCCGCCCTCGATGACCATTCCGCGCGCGATGGCCATGTCGTTCGCACCCAGCGCGCGCGACACCGCGAACTCGTTTGCGCGCTGCGCCGCTCGCGCGAGCAGCACGGACGCCAGGTTTACCGACAGCATGAGTGCGAGCACGATGCCCGCTGCGCCGAGCACGAGCAGCGCGGGGCGGACTCTGGCGACAAGATCGGCTTTGAGCCCTGCCGGATACAGCTTCGTGCCGCGGCCGCCGAAATCGCGTTGATCTTCAACACGGCCCACGGTATCGACTGCAGCCGCCACGGACTGCGGCGATGTGCCGGGTCGGACTCGAATCAAAGCGGAGTAGTCGGATTGGTTCGGGCTTGGGTCCGACAGGTTGACGCGGAGAGTGGTGTAGGCATCGGGACGCTGAGGAGGACCGTCCGAATCGTTTCGCACGAATTTGAAGTCCTGCGGCAACACACCGATGACCCGGTGCGGCCGGCCGTTCAGCCGAACGTCTTTGCCGACAATCTTCGGGTCGGCTCCAAGTCGCGCCCAGAGCTCATGCGTGAGCACCATTACAAGCGGACGGCCGGGGCCGGCATCGTCGGATGCGAAACTGCGCCCGAGCATCGGAGTCACGCCGAGGAGCTCGAACACATTCGGCGAGGTGACCATCACGGAGACTTCGATGGGATCCGTGCCCTCACGCCAGGAGAACACTCCGCCAAGAAAGGGCTGGAGTGCCGCGGCACTTTCGATCACCCCTCCCGCATTCTGCAAATCGACGATATCTTTGCCGGGGAGCCTTCCTCGATTGCGCTCCTGTATCGGTCCATAGTCGCGCCAGACGAAGTAGAGGTCACCCGAATTCCTGTATGGCATCGGTTCGATCAGGATCTTGTCGACGGCCGTATAAACGACCGCGAACATACCGAGCCCAAGTGTGAGCGTGGCCACAGTGGCTGCGATGAACGCCGGCGTCCGCAACAACTGGCGTAGTGCATGGCTTCCATCACGTCCGAAGTTGTTAAGCCATGCCAGGCCCCGCTGGTCACGAAATTCTGTCATGAAGGCCTCTGTCTTCTGCCCGCATCCGCGAAGAGTGCGCCTATGATCGACACCATCCGCTCCGCCTGCCGCTGTGGTCGTATCTTCTTTCTCACGCTCACTCGAAGTTTCTTTCAAAGCGAAATTGAAAGGGATGTCATCGCATCGAAACCACCATGAGCGTTGCGTCATCCTGCAAGTCTGTGCCGGCGAACGAAGTCACGGCATCGAGTAGAGCGTCCTTTATTTGTTCCGATGTCCGACTGCGATTGCGCGACAGAAATTGATGGATCCTGCCGCCTTCGCTGAATTGCTCTCCGTCTGAGCTTGCTGCCTCGGTGATTCCGTCCGTCATCAGAATCAGGTGGTCTCCGGATTGAAGCGAAACCGAGCGCTGTTGGTAGTCGGAATCCGGAAACGGGCCGAGGATTGTTCCACCCTCCGACAGGGCTTCATTCACGCCATCAGAGCGCACGAGAATTGGCGGCACATGACCAGCATTTGTGTAGAGCAGAGAACCGTGCGCTGAATCGAGGAGGCCATAGAATAAGGTGATGAAAGTCCTGCCGCGAGTATTCTCCCAAACAACCCGATTGAGTTGCCTGCACATTTCGGAAGGGCTTCGGTCGACGCTGGCATAGGCGCGCACTGCAGCCTGTATGTTCGACATTGTCAGTGCTGCTGGAAGACCTTTGCCGGCGACGTCGGCAATACAAAAGGCAAGAATGTTTTCGTTCAGCCTGATGGCATCAAAATAGTCGCCGCCAACATCGTGCGCGGGACGCCATGTGGCATGTACCTCGATTCCTGGAATCTGCGGCATTTCGACAGGGAGCAGACTTCGTTGAGTCTGGCGAGCTTCTTCCATATCTCGAACGGCATCTGCGGAGGCCATCTGCTGCTCTTGCTTCTTCTGTCGTCTCAATCGCCCTTCTTCGATATTCCGGCGGAGCGTGCGAATCAGCTTTCCGTTATCCCACGGCTTTTCGACGAAGTCGTATCCACCGTTGCGCATCGTCTCGACAGCAAGCCCCACGCTTCCCCATGCGGTCATCAGCACTACCGGAAGCGCATCGTCGATTTGAAGAATATGGGACAGCAACTCCAGGCCTTCTCCGCCTGATGTTGTATCGCGCGCATAGTTCATATCCAGAAGAAGGACGTCATAGCAGCCGAACTTGACCGCTTCCACAGCCGCCGCCGGGGACGTGACTGCGTCGATCATGAAACCTTCGCGTTTCAGCAGAAGGCGAAGGGATTCCAGAACATCCACCTGATCGTCTGCAATCAGGATCCGATTCCTGCTCAAATCGATTTCTTCAGCACCGGAACGTTTCGCCATCCGCGCCAATTCCTGCGTTGGACCCAGCTTCCGCGATTTCTGGTGAATGTTGTGTATCATGGCCTTTTTCGTATGCAACGCATCTGTTTTCGCACGTTCATTACTCCGCCTTCAGCGCTTCTACCGGATCCACTACCGACGCTCGGCGAGCCGGCAGATAACTCGCCAATACCGCAGCCATCGAGAGGATTACTGCAACTGAAACATACGTCACCGGATCGAAGGGGCTGATTCCGAATAACAGCGATGACATGAGCCGAGTCAGCCCCGCCGCTGTCCCCAGTCCGATCGCGACGCCGATCAAAGCCAGCACCAGAGCATGCCGCACAAACATGCGTTTCAGTTCGCCCCGTTGCGCGCCCAACGCGAGGCGAATGCCGATCTCCCGGTTCCTCTGCGATACGGCATACGAAATAACGCCGTAGATTCCGATGATGCCAAGCAACAGAGCCATTCCGCCTGCGATTGCCAGCATGATGAGAGTGAACGAAGTTCGCGCCATGGATTGGTCGTAAATTTCGCCAAGGGTTCGAACCTGGGCCAGAGGAAGATTTGCGTTGACGGCCCACACAGCCTCGCGGATCTGGGTGACGAAGCTTCCAGTGCCGGCACGGCTGCTGCGGATTGCAAAAACTACGGAACGGCGAATACGATCGGGTGTTTGTCCAAATTTCAAGCTTGAGGGCGCATACACGATGGGCGCAGCCTGCTGGTGAACGCCGTTATCGTAGATGTCGCCCACGACGCCGATGATTTCGCGCCACGGATTGGCGGTCCCACCACTGCGTATTCGTTTGCCCAACGCTGCGGATGGCGTACCCCACGTTTCCCGCGCCAGGTTTTCGGAAATCACCGCAACCTCTCGATCATTGTCGATGTCCGTCCAGGTGAAATCGCGCCCTGCAATCATAGGGGTCCGTAAGGTCTGGAACAGGTTCGGCGAAACGAACTTGATCCGGCGGAGCGGCGCAACCTGACCTTCCGCGAGCGGCTTGTCTTCGACGAACACCGAGTTATTGCTCTGAAAATCGGTCACCATGGGTAACGCATTCATGAACCCTGCTGATGTGACTCCCGGAATTGCCGTGATCTTGGCCAGGATTTCATTCTGCATCCGGGTGACGCCTTCAGGTTCGGCCACTTGCGCTTCGGGAATTGTTATTCGCAGTGTCTGAATTTGTTCTGGCGCGCCAAATCCTGGCTGAACGCGCCGCAACGACCGGAAGCTGCGAATCATGAGACCGGAGCCGACCAGCAAAACCAGCGCCAGAGCTATCTGCACGACAACCAAAATATTCTGCGAACGGTGCCGCTCGCGGCTGTGGCTCAGCCCGCGTCCACCGGTGTGGAGAGTCATTGCGATTCCCGGCCTCGCATATTTCACCACTGGAATAAATCCGAAAAGCAGACCCGATATCACCGAAACGGCGAGCGCGAAGGCCATCACCAGGTGGTCAACTGAGATCTCGGTTAACCGTGGCAGGTTCGGCGGACCCATCGTCGCAAGAAGATGAAGCCCGCCGGAGGCGAGTCCTAATCCGAGCGCACCGCCCAAGACGGACAGGGTTACGCTCTCAATCAAAAGTTCCTGCGCGATTCGGCGCCAGCCTGCGCCCAATGAGGCGCGGATAGCGAGTTCCTGCTGGCGTCCTTCGGCTCGTACCAGCAGCAGATTTGCCACATTGGCACATGCGATCAGCAGCACTATGCCAATGGTTCCCATCAGCACCCACAACACTTGACCGACGTCCCCGACGACGTCCTGTTTGAGCGGTCGCAGGGCCGGGCTCAGCCGGATTGCAGTTAGCAATCCTCCATTTACCGGATCCGTTGCGTTCCAGATCGGCAGCATGCGCGCAATATCCGCGTTCGCCTGTGCGAGCGTCTTACCTGGCTTCAGTCTGGCGATGCCGGAGTAGCTGAAGTCAGAGGCGAGCTGACTGCGGTTGAAGCGCTGCGGCAAGATCATCTCTGAGTCGGAATTCAGGAAGCGGAAGCTTTGCGGCATTATGCCGATCACAACGTGAGGCCGCGAGTCGACTGTGATGGTCCGACCAATCACCGACTGGTCTCCACTGAACCGGCGCTGCCAGTACGCATGCGAGAGGATGACCGTTTCCGAAGTTCCCGGCGTATCGTCCGCTTGAGAGAACCAGTGTCCGATCGCCGGCTGCACGCCCAACGCGGGCAGGACTCCCTGGGTCACGACCAGCGTGCCCACTTGTTCCGGGTCTCCCATACCTGTAAGGGTTGCCTGCCCTCTGCTCCACACGCCGAACTCTCGAAAGGTCTGGTTGTTATCCATGTAGGTGGCGAACATCCTGGGTGATACGCTCACGTCATTGACGGTTGCGCCGCGAACAAATGCGGAGTGCCACACTCCGACCAGCGCATCCGGCCCGGGATACATCAGCGGCTTGATCAACACGCCATTGACGACGCTGAAAATGGCGGTGGTGGCGCCGATTCCCAGGGCGAGAGTCAGCACAACGACGGCACAGAAACCAGGCTTTCGCGAAAATCCGCGTACAGCAAACTGCAAGTCCCGAATGAGATTCCTAAGCATTCGCGCCTGCGAAATTCTCCTCCACGATCCGTCCATCAAAGAGGTGAATGGTGCGATCGGCGTATTGGGCGTAGCGCGGATCGTGCGTTACCATGCAGATGGTCGCGCCTTCCTGATGCAGTCCGCGGAGCAGTTCCATCACCGCTTCACCGTTTCGCGAATCGAGATTTCCCGTCGGCTCATCGGCGAGCAGGATCGACGGCTGTCCTCCCAAAGCGCGTGCAACGGCAACCCGCTGCTGCTGCCCTCCCGAGAGCTGCGAGGGATAGTGCTTCATGCGATGAGCCATCTCGACTTTTTCAAGAGATTCCTGCACGCGCTTCTTGCGCTCCGACGACGGCATGCCGCGATACGTGAGTGGAAGTTCGACATTCTCATAAACGGTCAGATCTCCGATGAGGTTGAACGCCTGAAAAATGAAACCGATCTCGCGATTGCGTACGCGCGCTCGTTCGCGGTGCGTCAGCTCCTGAACAGGTTTGCCGTTCAAGGTGTATTCGCCTTCACTCGGGGAGTCGAGCAGGCCCAGGATGGAGAGCAGTGTGGACTTGCCGCAGCCCGAAGGACCGGAGATTGAAAAATAGTCGCCCCTTCTGATTTCCAGATGAATACCGGCCAGTGCATGTGTTTCCACTTCGTCGGTGAGGAACACCTTGGTCAGTCCCTCAAGCTTGATTACTCTATCGTCCATTTTTCTGCTCCTCAGTTCAGTCGAATCCGGTCGTAGGCGTCCCATGCGGACATGTCGGAGAGAATCACTTCATCGCCTGCCTGCAGGCCTTCCAGTATCTGAATGGAGTTCACGGAAACTTTTCCAATGCGGACCCGGGTCCGAACGGCTTCTCCATTTGGCAGTATCTTAAACATCTGAATCGTCGAATCGGGCTGCGCGTTGGGCGGCCGTCCGACGTAAAGTACGTCGCTTAAGCGTTCGATTTCAATGGTGCCGTCGACGCTGAGGTCGGGGCGCGCCCCCTTCGGAAGTTCGCCGTCCAGCTGGATGTCGATTGTGACAGTGCCCTGGATCGCTGCCGGATCGATATGCACCACGCGTCCCGGAACGATTCCAATGCGAGTATCGATGGACGCGTTTTGTCCGAGCAGAACGTCCTTCATCTGGGTTTCCGCAATTCGAAGTTGCGCCTTCAGGTGACCCGGCTCGGCAATCTTGGCAACTGCTGTACCGGCGGCGATGTGCTGTCCCCCTTCGATGGATACCTGCTGCAGGACACCCGATACACCGGCTCGAATTCGTAGTTCATCGATCTGCCGCTTCCTCAATTCATGCGTCTCGCGAAGCTGATCGAGGCGGGCTTCCTGCGCGGCAATTTGAGCCTCGGCGGACTTTGCGCTGACCGCAATCCGCTGCTTCTCACGATCAATCTGCGAGGCAGAGTTGTCGGCTTCCAGACGTGAAAGCTTAACCGTAAGCTGGCCGATCAGGCCGCGCTTGAGGAGTTCATCATCGGTATCCGCCTGCAGTTTCGCCCGCTGCGCGACGGCACCGAGGTTGGCGATCAGGATTTGCTGGCTGATGACGTCATTCTCGTGGCTGGTTCGCGTATTGATCAGATCCGCTTCTGCCGCCTTGATCTGAAGTCCGGAATCGATCAGCGCCTGGACCAGATCCGGATTGCTGAGCTCCGCCAGGATCGTGTCAGGATTGACGGTATCGCCAATCCTGACATTGATTTTCTCCACAAGACCATCGCGCGAGGTGGGTATCCATCGGATGTCCTCCGGAACCAGCGTGCCGGTGCCATGGATATCCCGAAGCATGGGCCCGTGCTTGACCTTGTCCGGCCAGAGCGTCGTTCGCTCCACGGAAGGAGAGGCGGGCTTTAGTTTCGAAAGTCGATACGTTGCCGCGGACGCCACCAGGAGGAACGCGAGGAGAAAGAGAATGCGCCGGATCTTCTTGCTGCGTGCAAATCCAGGCCTCGGAATATCCATTAAACCTCCGCGAATACCGTAGCGAGCGACGTTCCATTCTCCGATTGCGAGGATTCACCTTTTGAGAGAAAGGCTTAAGCGCTCATCGCTGGGAACCTGGCAGCGACCTGTGTTCGGATCTGGGATTCGGAATGCCGTGATCGCCCACTGAAACTGAAAACGGAATTACGCGATCGGGCGGGCTTCGGAAAAAACACTTGGGCTGGAAAAAAGGGTTCGCGTAACGACCGAAGCCTTGACGCCGTCCGGTCCCGGCACTTTCCCGGGGGGGATGCCAGACGGGCCGGTACGTCGCGTCAAGTCTTCGAGCCGAGGTGCAACGTGATACCGGTTCAGCGTCACAATTGCCTCCGAAACACTCAAGCGAGCGGAGTGCCATATGCGGAGCCCGAGGTTGCGCTGGCAGGCGAAGGACTTAAGCGTTTGACCACTTGGAAATGGAAAGCCAATGTGTCCGTTTGTGGGACTGTGAGTATCGTCTTCGCCCACTGATTCTGTAATCGATTGCCAGCTGTTGCGAGCAACCCGGTAATCTCTGAAGCCGTTCGACACTTTTGCCGGTTGGCAGGCGACCTGCTATAACGTCGCCGAGGTTTTATGATTGAATTGCGAAACATCGAAAAGTCGTACGAAGCCCGCTCCATGAAGACATTCGTCTTGAGGCGCATCACGTTGACCATCAATGAAGGAGAGTTCGTCACGATCATGGGACCTTCCGGAGCCGGCAAGTCGACCTTACTGAGTATTCTCGGCATGCTGGATGCCGCCTGGACCGGCGAATACCGACTTCTCGGCGAAGACATTCACAAACTGAAACTGAGAGATCGCGCGGAACTCAACAAGCGTCATATCGGATTTGTTTTCCAGCAATATCATCTCCTGGACAATCTCACTGTTTACGAGAATCTGGAAGTTCCCCTTTCTTATCGGGACATCCGTCGCAGCGAACGGGAATCCATGGTGGCGGATGTTCTCGACCGCTTTCAAATCGTCGGCAAGAAGGATCTCTTTCCCAGTCAACTATCGGGTGGGCAGCAACAGCTTGTCGCGGTTGCGCGTGCCGTGATCGCAAAGCCGAAGATCATTCTTGCGGACGAACCGACCGGCAACCTGCATTCGAGCCAGGCCCGGGAAATCATGGAGTTGTTCAAACGCTTGAATGAGGAGGGAACGACGATCATTCAGGTCACTCATTCGGAGGCCAATGCGGCGTTCGGCAACAAAACGATTCATCTGTTTGACGGTTGGCTGAAGGACGCTCGCGCAACTGCCTGAAGCCGCGCGTTGCATCCGTGCTCATGCCGCGAGCGATACCTTCGGCACGAACACGAATCCCGAATCATTTGCCGGATCGAAGGAACGCCAGGATCAAATCGCTCCGTGCCGTGCTGTTCACCCTGTCCGCATCTGTCGACACTCGCTTCAAGCGAGTCGTGCCGCCTCCAGCAATGATCGATTCTGGCCAGTTTCGTGAACGTCGCCGAGCCGCGAGAAAAGTAGTTTACGATTGCCACTTCGATGCGACGCCGGGGAAAAGAATCGTTTCCGGACCGGGCCTGCGAAGAATCGGACCCCCCAACTATCCAATGCTTACCAGACTCAGCCAAGGCGCAACTCTTATCAGATACCCCTGTTAATCCTGCCGAAGCGCGATTATCGGGTCGATGCGCACGGCTCGGAGCGCGGGCAATGCGATCGCCACCGCTGCGACTGCCAGCAATGTCAGGGTGACCGGACCGAGTACCATCAAGTTCGCCGCTTCGATGCCAAAGAGCAGATTCGAAATAACCCTGCGGAATGCGAACGTGCATACCAGACCGCCGAATAGTCCAACCAGTACGGGAAGGCCCGCCTGCCGCAGAACCAACAGGATGACATCCGTCGTTTGGGCCCCGATCGCTCGACGAACGCCAAATTCAGCCGTTCGTCTCGCCACAACCTGCATCAGGACACCGTACAATCCCACGGCCGAAAGCAGCAGCGCACAAGTGGCGAAGAAGCCCAGGACCACGGCACGGAAGTTCGGGTACGCCAGAAGCTTCGCAATACGGCCCGAAAGCGGCTCGGGCCCGTCAACGGGGACCTCGACATCGAGAGCGTTGACGGCGTGCTCCAGGGCGCGGTTTCCAAACGCGGCGATGGACGTCTTAAATACAATACCGATGGCAGGTCGCGGTTCCTGAAGCAGTGGCCGATAGAGGATTGGCGTCTCGGCCCATCGCATCTCATTCATCAACTCCGAGTGTTTGATATTGCCAACCACACCCACAACGGCGAGCCACGGACTTTGATTGCCCTGCGCGTCGGCGAGCCGGATCTGTTGCCCGATCGGATCACTCCCGCGGAAATACTCGGACGCCAGGGCTTCGTTTACGATTGTGACCAACTCGGAATTCGATCGATCGCGGGAGTCGAACTGGCGTCCTTTTATAAGCGGAACCTGAAGGAGCGAAAAGAAGCCGGGCGTCACCGCGTCCGCGCCCACATCGTGCGGCCTGTTCCCGGGCTCCGACGGTTGGCCCTTTACCTCAATCTCCTGATTCCCTCCGGCATCGGGCGGTAATTTCGATGCCAGCGCAACTCCGGCAACACCCTGCAACCCGCGAAGCCGCTCTTCGAGGCTTTCGTAGAATCTCCGCCTCTGCTCATTCGTCGCATAGCGTGAAGCGGGCAAACTGACAGACGAAGCGTAGAGGCTCGTGGGGTCGAAACCAAGATCCGCATTACCCATCCGGAGCGCACTATTCAACAGCAGGGTGGCGCCGATGAGAAGCACGAACGACAGCGTGATCTGGGCCGCGATCCCGATCTTCGTCATTCCCGCACTCGAATTGTTGGCAAGAGAACCACGGCCGCCCGCCCGCAGCCTCGTAATCACATCCCCACGAGAGGCTCGCACCGATGGCAGCCAACCAAACACGAGCGTCGTTACCGACGACAACGCGGCCGCGAACAGCAAGACGCGAAAGTTGATCGCGACGTCGGCACCCGCGGTGAGTTCGATGGGACTGGTGATTTGAAAATAGCGGATGGCGGCCCAGGCCAGCGCGACTCCACCGATTGTGCCGACCAATGACAGCAGCATGGCCTCGGTGAGAACCTGTCGAGCCAGGCGTGACTGGCCAGAGCCCACGGCCGCCCGGACAGCCAGTTCCCGCTCACGGTCACTCAGTCGGGCGAGAAAGAGGTTCGCGACGTTCAGGCAGGCAATCAACAGGACCAACAGAACTGCTGCGAACATCAAGATCAGTGTTGTGCGCAGAGTGCGGCTGGCGAGGAAGGCGAATTCTCCGTGCAGATCGTAAACCTCCGGTGCAATGTCGTGCCACAATCCGGCGGGATGCTGTTCTCGATGAAGACGTGTCGCTTCGGTCTGCGCCTGAGATGGCGTCACTCCCGGCCGGAGCCGCGCAAAGATGCCGACACCAAATTTACCGACTTCTGGTTCCAGCAGAAGCCACGCGTCGGTCTTCGCTGGGAAGAAGGCAAACTTTGCGGGCATAACGCCCAGGACGGTGCAGGCTTTCTGATCCAGCGTGACGGTTTGGCCAACGATATTACCGTCCGCCCCGAAGGTGCTGGACCAGAAACGGTGCGAGAGCACGACCGAACAACCCCGCCGTTCGTCGTCGGCAGTGAATGTTCGACCCAGTGCTGGAGATACCCCCAACAGTGGGAAGAACGAGGCGCTTACGGGAATGCCAATGATTTGCCTGGCAGAGGTGCCGCGGCCGGACAGCACGTGGTTCGCAGCCGGCCCCGCCCATGTCGCGGCCGCGACGCTGTCAAATGTATTTGCCCTGGCGCTGAACGATTCGAAGTCCTCATAGTCGAGAAATATTTTGGACAGGTTCGAGTCTCGGATCCCATGCCCCCAGATTGCGACCAAACGGTCCGGATCTTTGTAAGGCAGCGGTCGCAGGAGAGCCGCATCCAGAACACTGAAAACAGCCACAGTCGAGCCGATGCCGATGGCCAGCGTCACTATCGCGACAAGCGTGAATCCAGGATTCCGCCTTAGTGTTCGCACGCCAAAACGGAAATCCCGAACAAAGTCATCGAACCAGACGAAGCGCCAGACATCGTGAACCTCTTCGGTGATGCGCGTCATGCTGCCGAGCGCCTTCCGGGCCGCTCGATGTGCTTCCTCGGAATCCGCATGCGATTGCAGTTGCTCGCGGGTTTCGATCGCCACATGTGCCTTCAATTCTTCTTCGAGATCGAGAGCTTCCTGTTTTCGCCGCCACCACCAAAGGAATCGCTTCACCATGGTGTTACTCCTGGGGCCGAGCAGTCCGTGCCATCGCCTTCACAAAGAGTTTCCAATTCGACTCCTCGGAAAGTAATTGCTTCTTGCCGGACGATGTCAGTCGATAGAATTTGGCTCGCTGGTTGTTGTCCGTAACTCCCCATTCGGACTCAATCCAACCTTCCCGACGAAGTCGATGAAGCGCCGGGTACAGACTGCCGTGTTCCACCTGAAGCAATGCTCCGGAGCTTGCTCGTATCGACTGCCCAATGCCGTGACCATGCTGAGGGCCCCACTGCAGCGTCCTGAGGATCAGCAGGTCGAGCGTGCCGTGAAGCATGTCGAGTTTGTTCGCCATGCCCGAAAGGCTAGCACATATAGTGGTAGATAGACTACTACCATAGAATCGGAACAGCGTACGGCGGCGCAGAGCACCACGCCTACTATCTCACTGCGATAAGCGACGGTTACGGCGGCTTCACTCTGCCCAGCGTCGCGCCGGGCGACTACAAAAGTTTTGCATGGGAAAGCATTCAAGCCTTCATGGCGCTACGAAAATCACGGCAAACCCGTGCACGTGGAGGAGAGTGGAACCGTGACCACAGAATTGACGCTCATCCCGGGTGTTCAAAATAAATGGACGTTCGCTTGAGCTCGTTCTGCTAAGGGAGCGTGCACCTCATAGATGACCTCTTGCCTTGATCGCGACGCGAACGAAGAAGTCGCAACTTAATAGAGTGTCGGCCGCAACTTGCGTCCAGCGAATGCCGTGTCAGCAGAAGTCAGTCTTCTCAAGCGTGTGCTCGTGAGGTCTCCAGCGACAAACATGCTGCCTTCGACGTAGTTCGTATTGGCAGAGACATCACGTCAATTCAGGATAACGGGGCCTGCATTTTGGTCTTCAAAAGCGGACGGTGAGATCCGGCAAGACCGACAAAGAGCAGACCTATGCTCAGCAAGATGGCAGACGACGGTTCGGGGACGACACTGGCCGCGAAGTCATCCGTGTCCGGAGCGAAATCGGCAATTTGAGCATTACCGAATCCCAACGGAGTGCCATCCGTTCTAATCGAAGAGCGCGGCCACAGGTTGTACGTCCACTCCGTCACGGGCAACAGTGGTCCGATGGCGTTTGCAGGTTGCGGTGGAGGGCCAAGGAATGTAATTGGGAGGACCGCTGTCAGCGTGTTCCCCGAGGCGACAACGGATCCGGTTGGTGTGGCGCTCCCGCGATAGGTGCCTGTCCCATTCGGATTCAGTGTCAGCACGGCATCAAACAGAACGTTTGGCAAGCCAATGTCGGCGAAGTTGTTGTTCCCATAACCGTGATTGATTCCCCATGAAAACGAGCCGAGATTCGCGCCAGTATTGGGATTGACCAGACCGGCGATCGGTCCTGCCATCGTGGACGTAATCGTCAATGTTTGAAGGTCCAGGTTCAGGATGACATTCGCGGATAACACATCCAGCCCGGGGTTGTTCGGTCCTGCGTACGAATTCGGATTGTTTGGATCGAAGGATCGAAAGTCATTCGCCGCATCGCTGATCGGTCCTGCCTGTACTTCGGTTGT
>Ga0070670_100001129_pt1 | contig 21215 bp, 15 predicted proteins | sample KBSS63metaG_FD_64665 | JGI IMG/M metagenome (GOLD analysis project Ga0070670, IMG submission 64665) | Switchgrass rhizosphere microbial communities from Kellogg Biological Station, Michigan, USA - KBS S6-3 metaG | ecosystem: Host-associated > Plants > Roots > Rhizosphere > Soil ... | reverse complement strand
GTCGCCGTCGAGGCAGCGATCTACGTCTGGATGCCGACACTGCTGGCCCGCTACACAGGAAGCTTTGCGTCACTTGCGGCGTACAGCCTCTCGATCTTCTTCCTGCTCCGCGCCGGCGGGCGATTCCTCGGCGCCTGGGTGCTGCAGCAGGCGCGGTGGCAGGTGGTGGTGATGGTCTTCAGCGGCTGCATCCTGGCGTGCTTCGCGTTCACAGTCATTGGTGGCGTGGCCTGGGGCGTCTTCCTCCTGCCGCTGTCCGGATTGTTCATGTCGGTGATGTATCCCACGATCAATTCGAAGGGCATCAGTTGTGCGCACAAAGCCGATCACGGCGCCGCGGCCGGCGTGATCCTGTTTTTCACCTGCGTGTCGGCCGTCATCGCACCGTTAATGCTCGGAGCCATGGGCGATGCGTTCGGCGACATCATCTACGGCTATTGGCTCGCCACTGGCTTTGCCGTGCTGCTGTTCGGAGGATCCGTCCTGAACTGGGCGCTGAATCCGACACGAGCCGTACTGGAGGAGCGCGACATGACCGAGTACGCGCCGCAGAGCGCCTGATGCGCATCCCGTTTTGCATCGTCACGTTACTGGTTGCCCTGACGACGACCGTCGTGGCACAAGGACCACGGCTCTTCTCGCGCGAGTGGTACGCGCAGTTCAGCGGCGCCTACAGCCAGCCCGTTGAGCCCTTTCGTGTCGTCGGGAACATCTATTACGTCGGCGCGCTGAACATCGCGTCATACCTGATCGCCACGCCGCAGGGACACATCCTGATCGATACAGGCACAACGGAAATGCATGACGCGATCGCCAGAGGCATCGAGCAACTCGGCTATCGAGTCTCGGACGTCCGCATCCTGCTGGCGAGCCACGCGCACTTCGACCACATCGAGGGGCACGCGCTGATGCAGCGGCGTACGGGTGCGCAGGTGATGGCGATGACCGGCGACGCGGACGCACTCGAAAGCGGACACGACACCTCGGCGCTTGGCGCCATCGGTTGGGAGCCCGTTCCGGTGTCGCGTCGGTTGAAAGACGGCGACACGGTCATGCTCGGCGGCACGACGCTGCGGGCCATCCATGCTCCCGGCCACACACAGGGTGCGACCATCTGGACGACCACAGTTGAAGACGATGGCCGACGGTACAACGTCGCCTTTTTTACAACGACGACGCCGAATCCTGGCGTGCCGCTGTTCGACAATCCGCGCCACAAGAATGTCGTCGAGGACACCAGGAGAACCTTCCGGAAGCTGAAAGCCGAGCGCGAGCCGGATATCGTTCTCGTCGGACATCCGCAGGCGATGTTCGCGGGAACGATGGAGCGGATGCGAAAAGGCGAACGCCCGCACCCGCTGCTGAACGGGGCCGACGCGTGGACGCGACAGCTGGAGGTCGCTGAGGCCGACTTCGAACGGCGCGTCGTGCAGGAACAACCTCGCCGCTGACGTGCCGATTCCAAGTACGACTGTTGACCGGCACGCGCGGCGTGTATATAACGCGTGCGTGCGAATCACACTGCCACTGCTCGTCCTCTGCCTGTCAGCCGCAGCCGCGGCCGCGCAGTCGCCTGCTACCGCGAAGCCGAACGTCGTCCTCATCGTGACCGACGACGTCGGCTACGGCGACCTCGGGAGCTACGGTGCGCCGGACATCAAGACGCCGAACATCGACAGCCTCGCACGCGATGGCGTCAGGCTGACCGACTTCTATGCGGCGCCGCAATGCACGCCGACGCGCGCGGCGCTGATCTCCGGGCGCTATCAGCAGCGCTTCCGGCTCGAGGCGGCGATGCCCGGGCCAAAAACGGCCCCCAATACCGGACTGCCGGCAACCGGCTATTCGTTGCCGCAACTGGTGAAGAACAACGGCTACGCCACCGGACTCGTTGGCAAGTGGCATCTTGGCTACAAGCCGGAGTTCAGCCCGAACGCACACGGCTTCGACTACTTCTTCGGGTTCAAGAGCGGCTACATCGACTATTACCAGCACACGGACGGTGACGGTGAATCAGACCTGTTCGAGAACCAGTCACCGGTGCACGCCGACGGCTACATGACCGACCTGATCACCGAGCGGTCGATCCGGTTCATCGACGACCATGCCGCGGCGCCGTTCTTTCTCGAAGTGACCTATAACGCGGCACATTGGCCGTTCCAGGTCCCCGATCATCCGTCGGTCGCCGCCGGCCACGCGCGATTCGTGCAGCCTGAGGAAAACGACACGGCCACGCGAAAGGACTACGTCGCCATACTCGAGCGAGCCGACCAGGGGATCGGCCGGATTCTGCAAGCGTTGAAACAGCGCGGTCTCGATCGCAACACACTTGTCGTCTACATGCAGGACAACGGCGGTGAGTGGGTCTCGCGCAACGCGCCGTTGTTCAACCGGAAGGGCACGGTGTGGGAAGGCGGCATTCGCGTCCCGGCCATCTTCCGCTGGCCCGGGCACATTCCCGCCGGGAAGGTGTCGGCGCAGGTCGGCATCGTTCAGGACGTCACGGCGACGATCCTTGCTGCCACGGGCACGACCGTGCCGTCAGCAGCGCGGCCGGAGGGGATCAACCTGCTGCCGATGCTGGAGGGGAAGAACCCCGTCGTCGAACGCACGCTGTTCTTCCGCTTCGGAACCGGCGCCGCTAAGCAGCTCGCCGTCCGTCAGGGATCATGGAAGCTGCTCGTTGACGGCGCCAAACGTTACGTGTTCGATCTGTCGAAGGACGTCGGCGAGCGGAACGATCTGACGAATCAGAAGCAGGACATCGCGCAACGGCTGCGGCCACTGATTGCCGCCTGGGAGGCCGACGTCGACGCCGAAGCCAAATTGAACACCGGCGCTACACCGGCAAAATAGCTCGGCGCCGCCTGCGCTTAGAAGACCAGCTTCGCGCCGAACTGCACTTGCCGTGGCGCACCGGCCGTGGTGATCTGACCTGCATTGGCATTCACAGCGGCGCCGCCATCGGACGTGGCGACGAAGATCCCGGCGTTGGGCTGACCGTAATTCACGCGGTTGAACAGGTTGAACACCTCGGCTCGAAGCTGAAGAGATGCGCCGCCAGCCAGGCTGATGTTCCTGCTGATGCCGAGATCGACCGTGACCAGCCCCGGAGCACGCAGCGAGTTTCGTCCGACGCCGGAGCCAAGGGTACCAGCGGCCGGCAGTGTGAAAAACGTCGGATCGAAATACCCGGCGATGCAGCCGCAGGCGGTGTCGAGATGCCCGCCGGTCACCGCATCGTCGAGCGAACGCCCTGCCGCGAGATCCGGGCGCTGGGTCCCGCCTGTCTGGAGGCCGGCCTGATCGAAGCCGACGAGCGGCGTAAACGGCGCGCCGCTGACCGCGCTCAGGATGGCCGACACCTGCCATCCGCCGACAAAGGCATTCGACTCGAACGGGAGCTGGTAGATCGCGCTGGCGCGTAGGTTGTGCGTGCGATCGATCAGGCAGGGACCGTAGTCGTACTCCTCGTCATACGGATTCGTCGCCGCGGTGCCGCCTTCGAACAGCGAGTTGCCGGACGTCGTGTCGCGGCAGCGCGACAGGGTGTATGAGAGCTGCGACTGGATGTTGGACGAGAACCGCCGGTTCAGCGCGGCCTGGAGCGACTGGTAGTCGGACTCGGCGTAGGAATTGGCGCTGACCAGCGCAGAAAACTGCGGGTTCACTCGCGCATTGGAAGACGTCTGCGCCCCGGCGCGTGACCCATACACCACCGTGCCGTCGGCGAGCGTCCGCGGCGTGACGGGATTCACATCGCGCTGCCGCTGCAGATGATCGCCCCGGCTGCCGACGTATGCCAGTGTCACGCTGGTGTTGGAGAGCACTTCGCGCTGGACGTTCACGTTCCACTGCTGCAGACGCGGCGAGTCGCGCATGTCGTAGTCGAGTGCCTGCATCTGGGAGATCTGTGATGCCGCCGGGTTCGGTGTCGGAAAGATCGGCTGCGGTATCGGCAGAAACGGGAGGCGCACCTGGGCGCCGAGCACGAACGGCGGGTTGAGCGCGTAGGCGGGCCCGAGCCGATTGGCGGTGATCGGACTGTGGAAGACGCCATAGCCGGCGCGGATCGCGGTCTTGTGATCCGCGAACGGATCGAAGGCCGCGCCGATGCGCGGTTCCCAGTCATTCAGCGTCGGGTTCCGTGAAAACGCCTTGCTGATGGTCGTAAAACCGGTGGACTGAGCAAGATCGACGAGCGCGGCGGCCTTATCGAGGCTCGGGATCGACCGTGGGTCGTATCTGAGCCCGAGGTTCACGCTCAGCCGGTTGTCGAGCCGCCATTCGTCCTGGATGTAGCTCGTGATCCGCCATTCCTTGATATTCCGAGCGGCATCGTTTGCACCGGGGAGCGCTCCGAGAAACAGCGAGGGCTGGTTCTGCAGGAAGGCCGTCAAGGTCGGGAAGGTCCACGCGCCGTCGCCAAACAACGGCAGGTTGACGAACGTCGTCTGCCGTTCGTACTCCACGCCAAACTTGAGCGAATGGCCGCCAGCGACCCACACCACATCGTCGCCAACGACGGCGCGGGTCTGCCGCTGTTCGAAGGGCAACACCTGGTTGCCGCCGATGCCGGCAACGCCGGACCCAGGGTTGACACTGCCGCTCATGCGTCCGGGGAAAAACACGAGCAGGCCATTGTCGAGATCCGTGCGCGTGGCCTTTTCCTGCGTTCGCGTCGCGCCGATCCGGACCGTGTTGGCGATCGCCGGTGTCAGCACACGCCGTACTTCGGCGGTCAGGTAATGATTGGACGTCTTGTCGTCGCTGGTCCACAGCGGAATGGCGGACCCTGAGTTCGGCTCGAACACCGACGCCACATCTCCCGTATAGCGAACGAACAGATTGGTCGAACCGTTGATCGTGTAATCGAACCGCCCGACGAAGTAATCCTCATCGGCTGGTGTCTCGTTCGTGACGTCAACACGGCCGATTCCCTGGGCAGCCTGGGCGGTCGTCTGGCGTGTGGCCGCGGGGTACAGCTTAAGAAGCGGCGCGATGGCCGGGTTGACACCCACCGTCACGCCGTTGATGACGCCGTTACGTGCGTTCGCATCCGGAACGCTGATCCCCTGGGTCTGCCCGATCGTCTGGCGCAGCCCTTCGTAGGTCACGAAGAAGAACGCCTGATTCCGCACCAGCGGACCGCCAAAGCTGCCGCCGAACTGGTTCTTTTCGAGCGTCGGATCCGGGCGGTCGAGGAGCTTGTCGAAGTAGTTGGACGCATCCAAAGCGTCGTTGCGGTAGTACTCGAAGAGCGAGCCGTGCAACCGGTTCGTGCCCGACTTCGTGATGGCGTTGATCGCCACGCCGTTGCCGCCGAACTGCGCGCTATAGGTATTGGTCAGGACCTGATACTCAGCGATCGCCTCGACACCAAGCGTGGTCCCCAGCTGCCCGGACCCGCTGCCACGGTTCCAGTAGTTCTGCACGTTGGTGTTGTCCATCAGAAACACCTGCCCTTCGGGGCGTGCGCCCGAGACGGTGTACTGCGGCTGCCGTCCGAAGAACTGCTGGAACTGTCCGCCGGCCGTCGACGCCGGTATCTCGTTGGCACCCGGCGCAAGGACGATCAACTTGGAGTAACTGCGATCGATCAGCGGCAGCTCGGCCATCTGCTTCTGCTCGATCACCGTGCCGAGGGCCGAGGACACGGTGTCGACAACCGGCTCAGCCGCGGTCACGGTAATCGTTTCCTGCACCGCAGAGGGGCCGAGGCTGAAATCGAGAATCGTTTGCGTGCCCACGACGAGCCGGACGCCTTCGCGGACAATCGTCTGAAATCCGGACAACGAGGCCTCGACCTTATAGGTCGCCGGCAGGAGGTTCGTCACGGAGTAGCGCCCTTGTGAATCGGTCACCGTGCTTTGCACGACGCCCGTTTCGGCGTTGGTGACGTTCACCGTGGCGCCAGGCAGCACGCCACCTGTGCGGTCGGTGACGGTGCCGAGCACGGTTGATCGAACGGCCTGGCCCGCCGCATCGCCGGCCATCAGCCACGACAGAGCTACCGCGCACACCACCGCAAGGTATCGGGTCACCATCTGTTCTCCTTGGAAACGCCAGCTCGCGTGGTGGAACTCTGCGCCGACGCAGCGGTCGCCGCAAATCGTTTGTTGAGATACCTGTTATCGCGGAGAACGATGCGGCGGCAGACGGGTTGTCGATCAGCTGGCACGTGACCGGCGGCGGAGATCGCCGATCACTATCGACTGCGCGGAGCGCCGAACCGAACCCGACGGACGGTTGAAGAACCCGCCTCGCCGGATTCCAGCGAGACCGGCATTGCCGACGCGACGCGCTTCAGCACCGAGCGGAACCACAGATGTGCGGGATCGCGCTCGAATCGCGGATGCCACAGCATGGCTTCCTCGAGCGGCGGTATCGGGATCGGCAGGCCGACCACTCGAACGGGATGCGACGATGCCAGCTTCGTCGCGAGACGCTTTTGAACGATTGCGATTCGGTTCGTTCCAACGATGAGGGACGGCAGCGCGTGGAAATTCGGGACGACGATCTCGGCCCGGCGTTCGAGTCCTATCCGCGGTGCGAACCGATCGTCGTCGCGCGTCGTGCAGTCGTCGTGGAAGGTGACGACGACATGGCCCAGAGTCGTGAACTGATCCACGGTCAGCCGGTCGCCCACGTCTGTGTTGTCTCGCCAGACGAGACAGGTGAAGGTATCGCGGAACAGCAGTTCGTGCGGCCGCGCCGGGGGGACGATACTCTGCGGCAGGATGCACACGTCGACGTCGAGGTCGTCGAGCTCCTCCAGGCGATCGCGCAGCTGGAGAATGACGAGCGTGACGTGCGGCGCCTGGGCGTTCATCTCTCGAACCGCTTCCCCAAGCAGCACAGTCGTCGCATAGTCGGACGCGGCAATCGTGAAGGTGCGTCGGGACGTGGACGGCTCGAAGCGCACGTGGGCCGACAGGGTTTCCTGTGTGTCGCGGAGGATTGCCGCGACCGGCTCGACGAGGCCCTCGGCCAGAGGGGTCAGCGTCATGGCCCCGCGACCGGCGACGAGCAGATCATCGTTGAACGCGTGACGCAGTCGAGCGAGCGCGCCGCTCATCGCCGACTGACTCAGATGAACCCGCCGACCGGCGTTGGTCACACTCTTTTCCCGGAGCAGCGCGTCCAGCGCCACCAGAAGATTCAGGTCGAATCCGTGCAAGTCCATTGGGGTGGGTGATCCTAGCCCAGGTCGGCGCTCGGCGCGCCTGATGATGGAAATCACCAGGCGGCTTGGGTCAGCTCTCCATCGACAAGACGCCAGATCTGCCGTGGGTTTCCATTCTGCAATTCAACCGGCAAGACCGATTGCGGAAAGTTCTGGTAGGCGACGGGTCGCGCGAACCGGTTGATCGCCGCCGTGCCGACCGACGTGGAGCGTGAGTCGGTCGTGGCCGGATACGGCCCGCCGTGCTGCATTGACGGACAAACCTCCACGCCCGTCGGGAAGCCGTTGACGATCAACCGGCCCGCCTTCTGTTCGAGGATCGAGACCAGCCACGCGTACTGTTCGAGGTCGGCGGCCGTACCGTGCAGAGTCACCGTGAGCTGTCCCTCGAGCTGACGCGCGACCGTTTCCAACTCGTCGCGCGAGCCACAGCGGACGACGACGGTGGACGGACCGAACACCTCCTCGCCGATTTCGTGATGCCGCAGAAACGCGGCCCCGTCTGTCACGAACAGCGACGGCGTTGCCTGCGCCTCCTCACCCGTCTGCGACGCTCGCCGCGTGGACACGCCGTCAATGCCGCTCAGCCGCCGCACGCCGGATTCATAGGAGCGGCAGATCGCTGGCGTCAGCATGGTGCCGGCTGGTGCGGCGCTCATCAGTCCAGCGAGCTGATTCACGAACGCGTCGAACCGTTCGTCGCCGACGCCGATCGTCAGACCGGGGTTCGTGCAGAACTGTCCGACACCCAGCGTCACCGAATCCTTCAATCCTTCGGCGATGGACGCCGCGCGATCGGCGAGGGCGCCTGGCAGGACGAACAACGGGTTGACACTGCCCATCTCGGCGTACACGGGGATCGGTTCAGGGCGAGCTGCCGCTGCGTCGAACAGCGCGCGACCTGCGCGCAGGCTTCCGGTGAACCCGACGGCCTTCACTTCGGGATGCTGGACCAGCGCTCGCGCAATGTCGTTGCGTGTGCTTTGCAGCAGCGAGAACACGCCGGCGGGTATTCCTGCGGCGCGGGCTGCATCGACAATCGTGCGTCCCGCGATTTCCGACGTGGCTGGATGCGCCGGGTGCGCTTTGACGACGACCGGGCAACCCGCAGCGAGAGCCGATGCCGTGTCTCCTCCGGCAACCGAAAATGCGAGCGGGAAGTTACTTGCGCCGAACACCGCGACGGGCCCGATTGGGATCAACATTCGACGGATGTCGGGTCTCGGCACGGGCGTGCGCGCGGGAAGCGCACGATCGATCCGCGCATCGACCCAGGAGCCCTCGCGCACCAGAGCCGCGAACATTCGCAGTTGATTGGCGGTCCGGGTGCGCTCTCCCGTGAGGCGCTGTGTCGGAAGCGCCGTCTCGGCGTGTGCGGCGTCGATGAGTTCGTCATTGGCCTCAATCGCCGTCGCGATCCGATCGAGGAACGCTGCGCGTGCGTCCGCAGGCATGCGGCGATACGCATCGAACGCGCCCGCCGCCGCGTCTGCCGCAGAATCGACGTGGGCGTGCGACGCCTCCTCGAAGTGCGCCAACGCCCCGGCCGCGGTAAACCGGACGTCCGCGGCGTCAACAGCCTCACCGGCAACCAGATTCTTTCCAGTCAGCATCTGCACGCAAAGTGCCTAAGGGTGCCTCAGGCACCTTTGGCACGCTAGGCACCCGACAAAGGTGAAGCATCGTAACGCAATTTGATTTGACTCATTTTGGTGCGCCACCCATCGGCGGTGCGCATAGAATCAGTCGGCTGCAGAAGCGGCATCGCGTGGAGGACATCAATGCGCAATCGAATGATCGCAATGCTCACCATCATCGGATGTGCCGCGGTTCTGGACGGTCAATCGGCGCGTCCCGCTGACGTTGACCCGGTGTCTCTGTCACGCGTTCCGCCGGTCGAACGGGCCGCCCTCGATGACGAAGGCAAACGCATCTACGACGCGCTCGCTGGTGCAGGCAAGACGCTGGCTCCCACCGGACCGTCGGCGGTGACCATGCACAGCCCGAAGGCGGCCGAACCGATCTACGCCCTCAATCAGTACCTGCGGAAGACGGTGGCCGGCGCTCGATACTTCGAAGTGGCGGCGCTGGTCGCGGCGGGCGAGTTCGAACAGCAATACGAATGGTCCGGCCACGAGCCGGCAGCACAACGCGCGGGGGTCGACCAGTCCGTCATCGACGCCATCAAGTTCAATCGCGATGTGAAAGGGCTCCCGGAGAAGGACGCGACGATCATCCAGCTCGGACGCGCGATCTTCCGCGATCACAAGGTGGCGCCGGAGCTGTGGGCCCGAATGGAGCAGCACTTCGGCCGCCAGGGCGCGGTGGAAGTCACGACGGTGATGGCGGACTACGCGATGGTCGGCTTTGTGCTGACGGCGGTCGATCAACAGCTGCCACCGGACAGGAAGCCGCTTCTGCCCGTGCGCCGACGCTGACGCGGGCCTTACGCCTTATCTTCTTTATGAGCACGCGCCTCACGACGCTTCTTCTCGCGGGACTGCTGGCACTCCCTGCCGCCACCGCTGCGCAGTGGGTCCACTATCCGACGGCAGGTGTGCCGAAAAAGGCGGACGGCACCCCGAATCTTGCTGCACCGGCACCACGCCTGGCGGACGGCAAGCCGGATTTCTCAGGCATCTGGCACACCGCCAGGATCATCGCGTGCGATGCCACTCTCAGCCGCTTCCTTCCGTGCGGCAGCGAAATCGGCGGATCGCCGTTGGCGCTCGATCTGGGCAACGGCATGCCGGGCGGACTCCCCTATCAGCCGTGGGCGGCGGCGCTCGTCAAACAGCGAAGCGCGGACCAGGGAGTGGACGACCCGCACGTGCGTTGCCTGCCCGATAATCCGCCGCGCACCTGGGTCATGCCGCATCTGACCAAGGCGGTGCACACGCCGAAGTTATTGGTCCTGCTCTACGAAGTGAATGCGATGTACCGCCAGGTGTTCATCGACGGGCGGCCTTTGCCCGAAGATCCAAATCCCGGCTGGAATGGTTATTCGACGGCGCGTTGGGATGGGGACACACTCGTCGTGCAGACCGCAGGGTTTCGCGACGGCTTGTGGGCCGACATGAGTGGCAGTCCACTGAGCGAAGCGACACGACTCACCGAACGCATCCGCCGCCCCAACTATGGAACGCTCGAACTCGAGATCACTGTGGACGATCCCAAGGTCTACACAAAACCCTGGACCGTCAAGATGACTCAGAAGCTCGAGCTCGACACCGAGTTGATCGACGAAATCTGTCTGGAAAACGAAAAAGCGTACCAGCGGATGAAGTCGATACAGGCAGCCACCCAGGGTGGCGTCACCGGTCGTTGGGCAGCGAATGGAAACTCGGTGTTTGTCCTGCGTCAGACCGGCACTGCCCTGACAGGCGAGATTCAGGGGCTACCCGGCGAACCGGTCTATAAAATCGTCGACGGCACCGTGCGCGGCAATCAGATTCAGTTCTTCGTGCTGCATGACGACCCGGACGATCCTGAAGTGAAGGCAAACGGCGGAAACCCGTTTCACAACACGGCGACAGGAACGTTCACGGCAGACGAGATCTCGATCTCCGGTTCACGGGAGAACACCACGATCCGCGACTACCGCCTGGTGCTGAAGCGGATCAAGGAGAAGTGAGGCCCGGGCCTCACGGCAGCGCGAAAACGAACAGGTTGTTGCCTGTGCTCGGATGCAGTTCTGGTGTCAGGCCACTGAGCCCGCTTTGCGTGAGGGACACGCCGGTCGACACCGCGACGTACTGCTTGCCATCAACGGCATAGGAGATCGGATAACCCGTGACTGGCGAGCCGAGGTTGATCTCCCAGAGCACCTTGCCCGAGCGTTGATCGAATGCGCGGAAGCGGCCATTCACGTCGCCCCCGAACAGCAATCCACCACCCGTCGCCACGACGGACATCGTGCCGGCCCGCTGCTCGAACTTCCACGCCGTGACGCCGGTCTCGGCGGAGATGGCGTAAATGGTGCCGACGTTGCCGCCGCTGTTCGGCGCCACCTGGGCCTGCTTGTAGGCGACCCCATAGAGCGAGGTCTTCTTACGGGACTCGGCCACCGCGGTACCCTCGGCGCAGGTGTTGCGCAACGGCACATACATGACGTTGGTCAGCGGGCTATAGGCACTCGCTTCCCAGTTCTTGCCGCCGTTGGTCGTGGGGCAGACGACCACGGTCTGGCCGGGCCCGGTGAACACCGTGTCCGGATTCACGTCGACTGCGCCGGTGGCACCGTCGATCCGGCTGACGATCGTCTGGAAGACAGTGGGGCGCGCCCACAGGAACTCGCCAGTTTGACGGTCGAGCGTGTACACCAACCCGGTCTTGCCCGGCACGCCCGTGATGACCTTCCGCCGCTCACCCGACTGGATACGCGGGTTGATCCATCGCACTTGATTTGCGTTCGGTGTGACGGCGGTATCGACAAGCAACCGCTCGAACGGGTGGTCGAGATCCCAGTGGTCCACGACGTGCTGGTAGTACCACACGATCCTGCCGGTATCCGCGTCAATCGCCAGCGTGCAGTTGTGATAGAGGTGCTTGTTGCCCACGCCGCCGATCAGGTACTTCGGGGCCGGCGATGTCACAGACGTGCCGATGTAGATGAGATTCAGTTCGGGATCGTAGCTGGGCACCATCCAGGTGCCCACGTGCAGGCGCTCTTCATACGGCACGTCCCCCCACGTTTCGCTGCCGGGTTCTCCCGGCTTGGGAATCGTCCGCGTGCGCCACAGTTCTTTGCCGGTGCGGGCGTCATGGGCCGTGATGACGCACGCGTCAGGGCCGCCTTCGGGCTCGCATCCGCGTCCGGAAATCACTTTGCCGTTGGCAACGATGGGCCCGGAGGTCTGCTGAGCGCCCCTCTGGTAATCCAGGATCTTCGTCTCCCACGCAAGAGCGCCGGTCTGGGCGTTCAACGCGAAGACGTAGTCGTCGGCACTGGTGTCGATGATGAGATTCCCGTAGATCGCCAGGTTCCGGTTGATGGCAGGCACCGGAAAGAACTTGCCGAGATCCTCGGGCAGCTTCCGCCGGTACTGCCATTTCAGATCGCCTGTCTTCGCGTCGAAGGCTTCGACGAGGTCGAGCGGGTTGGGGAAGTACATCACGCCGTCGTGGACGAGGGGCGTTCCCTCCTGGAGGCCAGGTCCGAGCGCCCGCGTCCACACCATTCGCAGGGTGCGGACGTTGTCCGGCGTGATGTCCTGGAGCGGGCTATAGCCCCAGCTATTCAGCGTCCGGCGCCACATCAACCAGTCGGCCGGGGGCGGGTTTCGGAGAACGGCGTCGGTGACCGCCTGGAATGGCCGGGCCTGCTGTGCGACGAGCCAGCTACTCGCCCATGGTGTGACCGCGGCCAGCGCGGTCGCACACACACACCCGATTACTGACCATCGAGTCGCCGCCATTGAGCGCTTATTAGAGCCCAAAGCGGCTAACATGTCGCGCGTCCATGAAGCGACCGCGATTCTTTCTATTGACGATGACCGGAGTCGGGCTCCCCGGCGCGCTTTACCTATCCGGCGTACTCAGTGCCCAGTCGCTGGCGACCCCCAACTTCACGACGGCCCAGGCCGCACAAGGCAGAGCGGCATATCAACGAAGCTGCGCGTCCTGCCACGGCACCAATCTCGACGACGGCGAGTTCGCGCCGCCGCTCAAGGGTGTGGAGTTCCGGCTGCGGTTCGGGGGCAAGCCACTCGACGCTCTGCACGAGGATGTGCTGCGGATGCCGCCGACGGCGCCAAACAGCCTTGGCGACGCGGAGCGGGCGCAGATCCTGGCGTACCTGGCGCAGGAGAACGGCGTGACGGCCACCAACCGTGAGCTGTCGATTGACGCTGCAGTCCTTCGCGGCGCGGCCATCCCGGGAGCCGCGGGTGGACCGAGCGGCGGCCTCACGACCGGCGTGCCCATTCCACCGCCCCCCGCGCGGCTGAATCCACTGGATCGGATCACCGCCGTTACCGACGGGATGCTCACGAACCCCGCCGACGGAGACTGGCTGACGTGGCGCCGGTCCGCCGACAACCTCGGCTTCAGCCCGCTGACGCAGATCGATCGGCAGAGTGTGGCCGATCTGCGGCTCGCCTGGAGTTGGGCGCTGCCGAACGGCCCGAATGAAGTGGTGCCCCTTGTGCACGACGGCGTGATGTTCGTGCACGGCTTCGGCGACAAAGTGCAGGCCATCGACGCGACGACAGGCGACCTCCTCTGGCAGTACTCGAGGCGGCTGCCCCGTGACCGCGCGCCGACGGTGAAGCGGGGCATCGCGCTCTACGGGGACAAGCTGTACGTCCCGACGTCGGACGCGCACATGGTGGCGCTCAACGTGAAGACGGGCGACGTCGTGTGGGATCACACAGTGGCCGACGCCGGAGCCGGCTATGGCATCACGGGGGGAGCACTCGCCGCCAACGGCAAGGTGATGATCGGCACCACCGGCCGGGCGCCCGGGGGCAACTTCATCGTGGCCCTGAATGCGCAGACCGGTGCGGAGGCCTGGCGTTTCAATGCCATCGCACGGCCGGGCGAGCCCGGCGGCTCCAGCTGGAACGGGCTGACGCTGAACCAGCGCAATGGCGCGTCGGTGTGGGTACCCGGGAGTTACGACCAGGCGCTTGACCTGGCTTTCTTCGGACCGGGGCAAACCTACGACACCGGCCCGCTCCGCATCCTGTCTGCCTCCGAGGGCATCAGCAACGACGGCCTCTATACGGACTCCACGCTGGCCATCAACGTGACGACCGGGAAGCTCGTGTGGTTCTTCCAGCACCTGCCCAACGATCAGTGGGACTACGACTGGGCCTTCGAGCGGCAGGTGCTGCCGCTGCCGGTGAATGGTCGGATCAGGCCCGTGGTGGTCACCGGCGGCAAGCAGGCCATTTTCGACGCGATGGAAGCGGACACCGGGAAGTACGCGTTCTCGTTCGATCTTGGTCTGCAGAACGTGGTGAAAGCCGTCGACCCGAAGACGGGCACCAAGACCATCGACGAGTCGCTCGTGCCCGGCGACGGTACAACGAAGTTCACGTGTCCACACGCCGGCGGCGCCAAGTCGTGGCTTCCCTCTTCCTACAACCCGCGCACGCGCATGCTGTACGTCACGCTCGTCGAGGCGTGCATGGACCTCACGCCGGTCGCGCCGGGTGGGCGCGGCAGCCTCTCAACGGGAGTACGCTGGAGCCTGCGTCCGCGGCCTGACAGCGACGGAAAGTACGGGCGCGTGCAGGCGATCAGCATCGACACGCGCAAGACTGTGTGGACGGAGCGGCAGCGGGCGCCGCAGTCTACGGGCGCACTGGCTACCGCCGGCGGCGTCGTCTTTGCCGGCGCGCTCGACCGTTCGCTCATCGCCTACGACGACATGACCGGCAAGGAGCTGTGGCGGACGCGCCTGGGCGATGTACCGAGCAACGCCCCGATCAGCTACGCGGTGAACGGCCGGCAGTACCTGGCGGTCGTGGTCGGCAACGGCGGCGCTCAGGCCAACACCTTTCCAGCGCTCGTGCCGGAAATCAGGAACCCACCAGACCGGGGCGCGGCGGTGTTCGTATTCGAATTGCCGAACCGCTCGCGCCGGTAGAGAGCGAGTACATGAAGAGAGCAGCTATCGTTTTCGTCCTTGCCGCCGTGCTGGCACCTGCCGCCCACGCCCAGCGCGCATCACGGCCGGCCGATGACTGGATCACGACGCTCGAGGCGCCGGAGCGGGTCTCCGGCCTCAAAATTCCGGAGGTTGTCGCCGCGATGAAGCTGCGCCCCGGCGACCTCGTTGCCGATCTCGGCGCCGGGTCCGGACTATTCGTCGTTCCGTTGTCGAGCGCGGTGGGAGCCAAGGGTAAGGTGCTGGCGGTCGAGATCGATCGCAACTTCTTCCCGCACATCCAGAAGAAGGCGAACGCGGCGGGCGTCACGAACGTCCAGACGATTGCCGGCGAGGCGACGGACCCGAAGCTGCCGCAGTCCGTCGACGTGGCGCTGCTTCACGACGTCCTGCACCACATCGACAACCCGGCGGCGTACTTCAAGAGCCTCTCGAAATACCTCAAGCCGACGGGACGCATTGTCGTCGTCGACTACCTCGTGAAGCAGGGGCCGCATCGCGACGATCCGTCGTTGCAGGTCGGGAAGGAAGAGGCAGCGAAGCTGCTCGCCGCGATCGGCTTCAAGCCGGTGGACGAGGTCGCGCTCTTTCCGGACAAGTATTTCGTGATCTACCGGCGGTGACGGCTGAGGACGCCCTGACCAGCCGCGATATTCCAGGCCTTCATCGAGTGTCGGATTCGGGAATCCAGCGATGTCGAGCCATGAACCGCAGCGCCTGTTCAGGCCACTGCTTGATCGCCTCGTCGTTCAGATTCGCGCCCATCCCAAACCCGTGAGGCCCATTCTCCAGGATGTGCATTTCAACGGGTACTCCAGCCTTGAGACACGCTTCGTACAGGAGCAGCGAATTCTTCACGGGCACCAGACGGTCGTTTGTGCCGTGGACGATGAATACGGGCGGGGTATCTCGCGTGACGTGTTTCTGGGGTGATAAGGGGTCGTACAGACTCGGCGTGTCCTGCGTGAGATTCGTGCGGGAGCCCCGATGGGTGACCGCATCGTCCGATAAATCAATGACCGGATAGAGGAGCAGAACAAAGGAAGGTCTGGCGCTCAATCCGTCCACGGCATCAGGGACGTATGGTGCTTGCGGGAGCAGCTTGTTGTCATACAACGTCGCCAGCATCGCGGCGAGGTGTCCGCCAGCCGATCCTCCGAGAACACCGACCTTCGCCGGATCGACACGGTACTCCTGAGCGCGAGCTCGAATGACTCTCAGCGCACGCTGCGCGTCCAGCAGCGTCGTCGGATAGTGATAGCGCGGACCGTGCCGATAGCGCAGAACGAAGGCCGCCACATTGTGGGACAAAAAGAACCTGGCAGGGTCGGCGCCCTCACCAGGAACCGTCAACATCTGATAACCACCGCCGGGCAGGATCAGCACTCCGGCGCCGGTCGCCTTCTCTGCCGGCGGAAGGTAGAGGTCCAGCGTCGGCTCGGTCGGGTCCAGCTCGCTCTCTCTGCCCGCCACGACATCCGGCGCCGTTCCGTACAACTTGATCCGCGGCACGTCATCGACACGAGTCGCGGATACCGCCGCCTGACTGGCGGCTTCCGTGTGTGAGCTGGTGAACAACAGCCAACACGCTATTGCGACGAACAGAGTCCACATCCCCGCCATCCGCGTTCGACGCATTGGAACTCCTCGGCCTCAGTAAATCTTGAATGCGTAGAGCGTGTCGCCAACGGCGACCAGCACGTGCTGCTTGCCGTCTACCGTGTAGGTCTGCGGCGAGTTGGAGATGTTGCCGACGCGCGTGTGCCAGAGCGGCTTGCCGGTGCTCGCGTCGAAACCGATGAAGTTGCCGGATGCGTCGCCGAAGAACAGCACGCCGCCCGCTGTCACGAGCGCACCGCTGCCGACGCCGCCGCCGGCGATCCCGCTCGGGAACTCGTGCCGCCAGACGGTCTTGCCAGTCGTCGGATCGATCGCGTCGAGAAACTCGCCGGCCGAACCGACGCCCGCCACCGTCTTGCCGCCGAGCCCCATCGAGCCGCGTGGATCCGGATCGGTCAGGTAGACGATGTTGTAGCCGTTCTTCTCCTGCACGTAGAACAGTCCGGTATCGGGTGAGTACGCGGCTGGCGGCCAGTTGGTCACGCCTTGTTCGATCGGTGAGACGAGAGAGCCCGGAATTGTCGCTTCCTTGCCGGGATTCGGCTCGACGACGCCCGTCGGTCGCAGGCCCCTGGCCCAGTTGGCGTGCTGTCCGTATTTGGCGGTGACCAGCTGCTCGCCGGTGACGCGATCGAGCGTATAGAAATAACCGTTGCGCGACGCGGTGGACACGAGCTTGCGCGGCCGGCCGTTGACGACCGCATCGAACAGAACCGGTGTCTGCGCGGAGTCCCAGTCGTGCGTGTCGTGCGCCGACGTCTGGAAGTACCACTTCATCTTGCCCGTGTCGACGTCGAGCGCGATGAGCGAACACGTGAACAGGTTGTCGCCCGCACGGGCCACGCCGGTATAGCCGGGCGTTGGATTACCCGTACCGAAGATGTACAGCCGGGTGTCTGGGTCGTAGACGCCAGGAATCCACGTCTGGCCGCCGCCGTGCCGTGCGGCCTCGAGGTTAGGCCAGGTGTCGAGACCCGGGTCGCCCGGGTTCATCGGGACCGTGTAGAAGATCCAGTTCCGTTTGCCGGTCTCCGGGTCGAATGACTGCAGAAAGCCGGGCGCATCCAGGTCGTTGCCCGTCCCCACGATCAGGTGATTTCCAACGACGACCGGCGCCGGGGTCGAGAAGTACTGCTGCTCGAAGGAAGCGACCTCGACGTGCCAGCGTTCCTGCCCCGTTCGCGCATCGAGCGAGACGAGGTAGTTGTCCGGCGTTTCGAAGAACAGGTAGTTGTGCCAGATGGCCACGCCGCGATTGCCGGTGTGCGTGGCGCCGCGCGTCCGCCACGCGAAGTGCCACAGCTCGCGACCGTCGCGCGCGTCGACCGCCCAGACGTGATCCGCCGAAGTGACGTACAGCGTGTCGTTCACCTTCAGGATCGCGCCCTTCACACTCGTGTTCGTGTACTCACCTGAGCCGACGCCGCCGACGATCGTGTTTCCGCCGCCGCCAAATGCGCCGCCCCGACCGCCGCCGGCCGTCGCCGGAAAGCCGCCATTCAAACGCGACACCCACGCGAGCGTCAGGTTCTTAACCGTCGTCCGGTCCACTTGCTTGAGCGCGCTGTAGCGCCGGCCGGTGTAGTCGCCCGAATACGTCGGCCAGTCGTCCGCAAGCGGCTTGACCAGTGCGGCCGGGTCGAGTCCGCCTGACAACTGCGACTGGCCGGCGAGGAGAGCTGGCACAAGCGCGATCGACCAGGCAAGCAGAAGAGTGAAAGGCCGACCTGAAGGTCGGCCTCTACCTACCAGTCGGCCTCTGCCTGTCAGATTCATTTCAGAGTCACCAGAAACGCGGTTACGTCGTGCATATCCTTGTCCGTGTAGGACGGCAGCAGCTTCCGATGACCTTCACGTGGATCCTTGACTTCGACTTTGGGCGAATCGCCGTTCCGGGCAAATGATCGCTGCGTACCGTCCGGCATCGTGAGGATGACGATGAAGTCGTCGTAGCGGACGATCGGCCCCTCGAACCGCTGTCCGTCGGGCAGCGTGACCGCGGCGGTCACTGGCGACCCGCCGCCGCGCCCTCCCCGTCCTCCGCCGCCCGCAACCCACGTGTTCTGCAACTGCATCGGATCTGGAATCCGTGTCGCTATCCCCTGCAGGCGCTGCAGGGTGTGGCAGGTTGTGCACGTCCGGTTGAAGTACGCTTCGCCGGCCTTCGCGTCGCCGACGAGGATATTGAGCTGGATCGGCGGCCCGGCTGGCGGTGACCCTTGTCCGCGCGCTGTGGCCTGCACGGCGTGGATGTACTCGGCGATCGCGACGATGTCCGGCGCGGGCAGCGACAGAGCCGGCATGGCGGGCATGCCCGGCGTTTGCCGTCCCTGCTGGACCACGGGACTGATCAACTCGCCGTGCAGATCGGTGAGCGCGAGCTGCGAGCGGAGCAGATTGGGACCGCCTGTCTCACCGCCGCGAAGGTCGGCGCCATGGCATGACCGGCAGTTGATCTCGTAGAGCAGCTTGCCGCGATCGCGCGTGGCCTGGTCGGCGAGCTGCCGCTGCTGCGCAGGGAATCCTCGCCCCGCACCTGCGCCGGCGCCGCCTCCACCGCCGCGGCCTTGCCCGGCGGCAGGTGCACCCGCCGGACCCTGAGTTGCGGCCGGCGCGTTCTGCGCGCCCAGATGCCCGGCGACGCTACCGACGAGTAGCGCGGCGGCGCACGTAATGGCGATCGTCAGTCGCATGGTGCTGCCCTCTCCTTCAACGCGCCAATCAATTCACGGTGGAACCCTGATCGTATGGTTTAAGAGGGCGAATCCAGACGTTCCGGTAGCGCACCCGTGCCCGGCCCTGCAGTTGGAGCGGCAATTCGGCGTCGTGCGGCGTATAGACGTGTGGCGTCATCGTCGGCAGCGTCGAGCCGAAGAGTTCGGTGCGATTGTGCACGATCACGCCGTTCCACAGGATCGTGAAGTAGCCGGGCGTGACGCGGCCGGTGAAGTGCGGTGCTTCGAAAATGATGTCGAGCGACTGCCATTCGCCAGGCTTCCTCGAGACGTTCACGAGCGGCGGCCACTCGCCGTAGATGGACGCCATCATGCCATCGGCATACGTGCGGTTCGCGTACGAATCGAGGATCTGGATCTCATACCGGCCCATGAATGTGACGCCGCCGTTGCCGCGATCCTGGCTCGAGCCGGTGACATCGGCGGGAATCGCGTACTCGAGGTGCAACTGCGCGTCGCCGAAGCTTGCCTTCGTCGAAAGATTCCCGCCCTGCGCCTCGAAGTGGCCCTCGCGCACGGCCCACGTCGCCGGCGACTCGGCGCCATTGGCGCCGCGGGAGACCCACTGCGAAAGATCCTTGCCGTTGAACAGCACGACCGCGTCAGACGGAGGGGGGACGCTCACCGTTTCTCCCGGAGTCACCACCGGGGGCTGCGGTCGCTGCGCGTCGTGGATTCGCCAGCGACTGCCCGGATTGAACGCGGTGTCGGTGAAGCCCCACACTTCGCCGTTGGGCCCGAGAACGGGCGTGCCCTGAGGCCCACCGCGCCCACCGCGGCCAGGTTGACCGGCCGGGGCGCCAGGCTGTGGTGCGGGCGCTGGCTGCGCCTGCATCGCGACGGGGACCAGCAACGTGATCAGCAGAAGGGTTCGCATGGTGGCTGCGATTCTACGTCCGTGTGAAGTCCACCGAAGCCACGTGCGCCACGAAGGGATCGTTGAAGGCCATGACCGCCGCGTGCTCGGGATGCCGCTGATACGCGCGCAGCGCCTCGGCCGACGCGAACTCCATGATCAGCACCAGGTCCCAGCTGCGCGCGTCGTGAAGCTCGTCCCGCCCGATCTCGAGTCGCTGGATTGCGCTGATCGTGCCACGCAGCGCCAACATGCGCGCGCAGAAGTCCGCGATGTGCCCGTCGGTCGTGCCATCGCGATACTTCAGGAAGACGTAGTGCTGGAGCACGTCAGTCCCCGCGGACCCTCGCGCCTGACGGGATGATCGACGGCGCGTTGTTGAGCGTGTCCATCGCGAAACCGGCGGCGGTCTTGTATCGACTCATGAATGCCTCCCGCTCCGCAGCGGGAATGACCTGGTCGATATCGTCGAACACGCCACCGCATCGCTCATCGAGCAGATTGAGCAGGCCGAACGGTCCGGCGCCGCGATTCCGCAGGACCACCGCCGAGATCTCGGCGCACAGTCGCGCGTCGTACGCGTGCAAGGCCGCTGGTGTCACACCATGCTCGAGGATGGCGGCGCCCAGCACGCGCGCGTCCATCACGGCCTGAGTCGCGCCGTTCGAACCCGTTGGGTACATCACGTGCGCCGCATCGCCCAGCAACGCGACGGGACCATCCACCCACGTGGGCACGGGGTCACGATCGATCATCGGGTATTCGAAGATCGCATCGGCACCTCGAAGCATCGCCGGAACGTCGAACCAGTCGTAGTTCCAGTCCTCGAAATGATGAATGAACGAATCGATGTCGACGCGCCGATTCCAATCGCCGGTCGTCCACCCGCCCGAGTTGTCCACGGTGATTTCCGCAATCCAGTTGATCGGCGCGAGCCCGGTCACCGGGTCTGGTCTCGAGATCGGATAGAAGACGACCCGATGGCGATGGGTGCCAAGGCCAACAAACGAGGCGCCCGTCCGGATCGGCACACCGGGTGTGATGCCGCGCCACATGATCGCGCCGCCCCACTGAATCGGCGGCTGCGCAGGATACATCTGGGCGCGCACGGCCGAGTGCAAGCCGTCCGCCCCGATCAACAGAGCCCCTTCCATTTCAAGGCGCTCGCCGTCACGCGTCTCGACCAGCGCCCGGACGCCCGTG
>Ga0070670_100001123_pt1 | contig 21292 bp, 17 predicted proteins | sample KBSS63metaG_FD_64665 | JGI IMG/M metagenome (GOLD analysis project Ga0070670, IMG submission 64665) | Switchgrass rhizosphere microbial communities from Kellogg Biological Station, Michigan, USA - KBS S6-3 metaG | ecosystem: Host-associated > Plants > Roots > Rhizosphere > Soil ... | reverse complement strand
CGCGTCGAGAGCAACTGACCGAGCTTGATGAACGCCGGGCCGAGCCGTTCGAGATCCGCGGCAAGTTCTTCGGGCTTGCCCTCGTCACGTTCCTCGAACGTCTCGTCCGCGATCGCGTCGTCCAGGCCGGCGCGCTTCACGAGATCCGACTTGCCGTATTTGTACAGGAGGTGCGCGACGTCCTTGTAACGCCGCAGGCGTTCGGGTTGGAGTGACAATCCCACGTGCCGATTATAGGAGCAGCGCGCTTCGGCCGCGTGTTGCGAGCATGATAGACTCGCGCTGATGCCCGCCGTGGTGATCGCCGCCGCCAACTTGATGCCGGCATTGCAGGAACGCCTAGCGAACGAGGGAGAACTTCTCGGGTTCGCCGACACCGAACCGATTCAGGCGCTGCAGGCCATCCTGGAGCACCGGCCGGCGCTGATCGTCCTCGAACGCCTCTTCGCCGCGACGCCCCGCGGCGCGGCGCTGATCAATCGCATCAAGACCGACCCGCAGCTCGCGAATGCGGAAGTGCGCGTGATGTCGCACACCGGGGACTACTCGCGCCAGGTCGCAAAACCGCAGAAGACGGAACCGCCGGACAGCGCGCCGACACCGGCCGCGCACGCGGGGACGCCAGGTACGGCCACCGCGACGGCGCCGTCGCCGGCGGTCGTCGACGCCGCGCCGCGGCCGCTCGACTGGCACGGCACGCGGCGCGCGCAGCGGCATCGCGTGCGACCGGGTGTCGAGATTCAGGTCGACGGCAATCCCGCGAGCGTGGTGGACCTGTCGGTGGTGGGCGTGCAGGTGTTATCGGCGACGGTCTTGCGGCCGAATCAGAAGGTGCGCCTCAGCATTCCGAACGAGGAGTTCGTGATGCGGTTCCGCGGCGCGATCGCGTGGGCCAAGTTCGAGCTGCCGAAGCCGACCGAGGCGCCGCGCTACCGGGCGGGTGTGGAGTTCGCCGACGCCGATTCCGAGGCGCTCGAAGAGTTCTGCGCGAAGGTCAAGCTCACCTGAACCACTCTCCGGCGACCGAATCCTCGCGGATGATGGTGTCTTCCCGAGCGGATCCCGTGGAAATGATCGCGGCGCCAACGCCGGTGATCTCCTCGAGCCGCGCCACGTAGCGCTGCGCCGCCGCGGGGAGCTCCGCGTAGCGCCGCGCGCCCGCCGACGGCGTGCTCCACCCGGGCAGCGTCTCGTAGATCGGCTCGCATGCAGCCAGCTGTGCGAGATCACCAGGCATTTCCGTGAGCACCGCGCCACGACAGCGGTAGGCGGTGCATACCTGGAGCTCGTCCAGCCCGTCGAGTACGTCGAGCTTGGTCAGGGCGAGGGCGCTCAAGCCGTTCACCCGCACCGCGTACCTGACCGCTACCGCGTCGTACCAGCCGCACCGTCTCGGCCGGCCGGTGACCGCGCCGAACTCCTGTCCACTCTCACGCAATCGGTTGCCGATCTCGCCGGTCAGCTCCGTGGGCAGCGGTCCTTCGCCGACGCGGGTCGTATAGGCCTTGGCCGCGCCGAGGACGCCGTCGATCGCCCGCGGCCCGACGCCGAGGCCGGTACAGACGCCGCCAATCGTCGCGTTCGATGAGGTCACATAGGGATACGTGCCGTGATCGATGTCGAGCAGCGTGCCCTGCGCGCCTTCGAACATGATCGACCGGCCTTCCGACCGCGCGCGATCGAGAAACAGCGAGACATCCGTCACCAGCGGCTTCATCCGCTGCCACGCCCGCGCGAGCTCGTCGAGGACCTGCCGCGCATCCATGGTCGAATCGCCGATGATGCGATTCCGCGCGGCGACGTTGTGTTCCACCGCCTCGGCGAGCAACGAGGCGTTCCCGAGATCGCCGACGCGGACGCCGCGCCGGGCAATCTTGTCCTCGTATGCGGGTCCGATCCCGCGCGACGTCGTCCCGATCTTCCGCTCGCCGCGGCGCGCCTCGCTCAGCAGATCGAGCTCGCGATGGTAAGGAAGAATCAAGTGCGCCTTGTCGCTGACGCGCAGGCGATCGCCAACCGCGATCCCCGCCTTCGCGAGCTCGTCGATCTCGGCAAAGAGCGCTTGCGGATCGACGACGACACCGTTGCCAATCACGCAGGTGATGCCGTCGTGCAGGATCCCGGAGGGCAGCAGGCGAAGGACAAACTTTCGTCCGCTGGCGTAGACCGTGTGCCCGGCGTTGTGGCCGCCCTGGTAGCGCGCGACGATCGAAAAATGCGGCGTCAGCAGATCGACGATCTTGCCCTTGCCTTCGTCGCCCCACTGTGCGCCGAGCACCGCGATGTTCATAACTGCAGTATTCTACCTGCATCCTCATGATTCGCCTCGACGGCAATTCGCTGACGCTCAGCGATCTGATCGCGATTGCCGACGACGGCGCAGCGGTTGCGCTGGCGCCCGAGGCCGCGACGCGCGTCGATCTCGCGCGCGCGGTCGTCGACCGAACAGCGGAAGGCGATGAGGCGGTCTACGGAATCAACACCGGCTTCGGCGCGCTGGCGGAAACGCGCATTCCGCACGCGGCATTGGGGGCGCTGCAGCTGAACCTGCTCCGCAGCCACGCGGCCGGCGTCGGCGAGCCGCTGCCCGCGCGCGCGGTACGCGCGTCGATGGCGTTGCGCGCGAACGTGCTGGCGAAAGGCTTTTCCGGAATCCGCCGCTCGACGCTCGAAGCGCTGATCGAATTATTGAATCGACAGGTGCATCCCGTGGTGCCGAGCCGCGGCTCGGTCGGCGCCAGCGGCGACCTCGCTCCGCTCGCGCATCTTGCGCTGGTCCTCGTCGGCGAGGGGCACGCGACGATTGGCGATCGCGCGGAAGTCCTGTCCGGGGGCGACGCCCTGCGCGCCGCAGGCCTTGCGCCGGTGGAGCTCCAGCCGAAGGAAGGCCTGGCGCTCATCAACGGCACGCAGCCGTCGACGGCCGTCGCCGCACTCACCGCCGCCGGCGCGGAGCGGCTGGCGCGCGCCGCCGATATCGCCGCGGCGCTGTCGATTGACGCGCTCCGCGGGTCGGTGAAGCCGTTCGACGCGCGGATTCACGACGCCAGGCCGCATGCGGGCCAGCGCGCCGCCGCCGCCAATATCCGGCGGCTGCTCGCGGGCAGCGCAATCAACCACTCGCACGAGCATTGCGGGCGGGTGCAGGACGCCTATTCGCTGCGGTGCGCCGCCCAGGTACACGGCGCGGCGCGCGATGCGCTGGCGTGGGTGCACCACACGCTGGCGGTCGAGGCCAACGGCGCCACCGACAACCCGATGGTCTTCGCCGCCGACGAAGAAATCATCTCTGGGGGAAACTTTCACGGCGCGCCAGTCGCGGTGGCGGCTGACTTGTGCGCGATCGCGCTGTCTCAACTCGTGACGATCAGCGAGCGCCGGTCGGATCGCCTCGTGAACCCCGCGCTCAGCGAGCTGCCCGCGTTCCTCACCACCGACAGCGGGCTGCACTCGGGCTACATGATGGCGCAGGTGACCGCCGCGGCGCTCGTGTCCGAGATCAAAACACTTGCCCATCCCGCGAGCGTCGACACGATTCCAACCTCAGCGAACCGCGAAGACCACGTGAGCATGAGCATGGGTGCGGCGCTGAAAGCGCAGCAGGCCCTCCAGCTGGCGACGCGCGTCATCGCGGTCGAGATCCTGTGCGCGTGCCAGGCGATCGATCTCCTCGCACCGTTGAACACCTCGGACGCGCTCGAGCAGGTACACGCGCGCGTGCGATCGATCGTGCCGCGGCTCGCGGGGGATCGTCCGCCCGCGCCCGACATCGAAGCAATTTCCCGGTTGATCGTCGATGGATCGCTTGAAACCTCGTGCGCGCTGGAAGTCAAGTAAGAAATTTTTCAATTTCAATTTGACAACGCGCGCGTACGTTTCTAGATTGCTTGCTTCGCTGCGGCTTCAGGGTAACTGCGATGCCCGCTCGAAGATCCGCACCCACAGTCGATGAACATCGTCAGCCGCCACGTTTGTGCCCCTCGTGGGGCCGCGCTCTCCTGCAAGGGATGGCCGCAGGAGGCCGCACTCAGGATGCTGATGAACAATCTCGACCCGGAGGTCGCCGAGCGGCCTGACGATTTGATTGTCTATGGCGGCTCGGGTCGCGCCGCGCGCAGCTGGGCGGCGTTCGACGCCATCGTCGACTCGCTGCGACACCTCGACCACGACGAGACGCTCGTCGTGCAGTCTGGCAAACCGGTCGCGGTCTTTCGCACGCATCCCTGGACACCTCGCGTCATCATCGCCAACGCGCTCCTCGTGCCCGCGTGGGCGACCTGGGATACGTTCCGCGATCTCGAGGATCGCGGGCTCACGATGTACGGCCAGATGACCGCGGGCAGCTGGATCTACATCGGCACGCAGGGCATTCTTCAGGGGACCTACGAGACGCTGGCGGAGCTGGCGCGCCGTCATTTCGGCGGCAGCCTCGCCGGTCGGCTGGTCGTCACCGCCGGACTCGGCGGCATGGGCGGCGCGCAGCCGCTGGCCGTCACCATGAACGAGGGGGTCGCCCTCGTCGTCGAAGTCGATCCGGGACGGATCGAACGGCGGCTGGCCACAAAATACGTCGACGAACGAGCAGCCAGCATGGAGGATGCGCTCGCGCGGGTTGAGCACTATCAGCGCGAGCGCGTGGCGCGGTCGATTGCGCTCGAGGGCAACGCCGCCGAGGTGCTTCCCGAGCTCGCCCGGCGCGGCATCGTGCCTGACGTGGTCACCGACCAGACGTCAGCCCACGACGCGCTCAACGGGTACGTCCCGGCCGGCTTGTCGCTGGCCGATGCCGAGTCGCTGCGGCGCAGCAATCCCAGTCACTATATCGAGCGCTCGATGGCGTCCATGGCGCAGCACGTGCGCGCCATGCTCGGTTTGCAACGCGCGGGTGCGATCGCATTCGATTACGGCAACAACATCCGCGCCCAGGCGCACAAGGCCGGCGTCTCCGACGCGTTCGAGATTCCGGGCTTCGTGCCGGAATACATCCGGCCGCTCTTCTGTCTCGGCAAAGGACCGTTCCGCTGGGCGGCGCTTTCGGGAGACCCCGCGGATATCGCCGCAACCGACGCGCTCGCGCTCCAGATGTTCGGCGACAACACGGCGCTGTGCCGCTGGATTCACATGGCCCAGGAACGTGTCGCATTCCAGGGCCTGCCCGCGCGCATCCTCTGGCTCGGCTACGGCGAACGGGCAAAGTTCGGTCTGGCGATCAACGACCTCGTGCGACGCGGCCGCGTGAAGGCGCCGATCGTGATCGGCCGCGATCATCTCGACGCCGGCTCGGTGGCGTCGCCGAATCGCGAAACCGAACAGATGCGCGACGGCAGCGACGCGATCGCGGACTGGCCCATTCTGAACGCGCTCCTCAACGCCTCGTCCGGCGCAACCTGGGTCTCGGTCCATCACGGCGGCGGCGTCGGCATCGGCTATTCCCTGCACGCGGGCATGGTCATCGTGGCCGACGGCACCCGCGAAGCGGATGAAAAACTTCAGCGCGTGCTGACTTGCGATCCCGGACTCGGCGTCGTCCGCCATGCGGACGCCGGCTACCCCGAGGCGATCGAGACCGCCAGGCGGCACGGCATTACCATGCCATCACTCTCAAGTTCCGGAGGGTCCCAGCGATGATGATCCCGGAGCGCCCCGCGCTCGAACGGCGGGTGCTTGCTGCACTGGACGGCTCCGCTGGAGCGGCGCCGCGAATCCCGGTCGTCATTGGCGGCTGCGGTTCCGGACGGACGTCCCTGCTGCTTCGCCTGCGCGATCTGATCGGCCGCTCGTCGTCGCAATACATCGACGTCGAACGCATCGCCACCACGCCTGAGCGGTTCCTCGACGCGATGCGGCAGACGACGCCGTTTGCCGCGATTCCATACGGCGATCACCACGGACGCGAGACGGGAGCGCGGGCCGCGTTCGATGCGGCGCTGGCGTTTCTCGATACGTGCCGTGCCGAGGGTGGAAACACACCCGCCACCTTCCTGCTCGACGAGTTTCTCGAGCTGCGTACGTTCGAGAGCTTCCCGGGGCTGCGATCGGTGCTGCGCGATCTGCTCGGCGTGCTCGCGCAAAGCGGGAACCGGTTCGTCCTGACGACGCGGTATGGCGCGCGAACGCACCGGCTGCTGCGCGATGCGCCGGCGCGGTTCGAGATGGTTCAGGTAGCGCCCCTTACGCCGGCGGAGATTCGCGCCACCGTCCCGGCCGCGTTTCCCGCCCGATCGTTGTCCGGGTCGCACGAGGACGAGGACGACCACGGGCGCGACGATCTGGCGCGGCTGATTCACGCGATTTCCGATGGACGGCCGTCCTACGCCCGGATGATCGCGGAGGCGTCAGCCGCGATGGTGCCGCGCGGCACGGTCGATCCGGTCAGCGCGCTCAGCGCGCTGCTCGCGCCGGGAGGCACGATGTCCGGCGCCTGCCGGTTCTGCTACGAGCTGCGCCTGCACCGGGCCCGCGGCTATGGGGCGCTCAAGGCAATCCTCGACGTGCTCGCCCAGGAAGAGCCGCTGACGCTCACGGAAATTGCGCTGCGGCTGCGGCGTACGCCGGGGTCGACGAAGGATTACCTGTCCTGGCTGGAGGACGTCGATCTGATCGTGTCGCGGCAGAAGCGCTACAGCTTCAGCGATCCGATGATGCGGCTGTGGGTGCGGCTGCACTGCCACGCTGCCCCGCCGAGCGACGAGGACATCGCGGGCGAGGTCCACGCATACGTGCTCGGAAGGCTTCCGCACAACGAGCCGGCGCTGGCGCTGGCCGGCGCGCAGCCCTCCGATCGCGACCGGGACAAGTCGTGGGGGATTATCGAAATCGACTGAAGATCAATCCCTCTAATCCCTAATCCGTCAATCAGTGAATCCCTGAATCGCTGGTCAGCACGTCCAGCGCCTTTTTGGCGGCCGCCTGGGCCGCCTCTTTCTTGCTTTTTCCTTCCGCTCGGGCGATCGGTTCGCCGTTGACCAGCACTTCCACGTCGAACTGCCGGCGGTGCGCGGGGCCCAGCTCCGCCGCGAGCCGGTACGAGGGCAGCCCGCGATCGTGCGACTGCAGCCACTCCTGCAGCGCGGACTTGTAGTCTTCCGTGAAGTCCGCGTGCGCGCCGGTGCGGCGCGCCTCCCGGATCAGTTCGGCGAACTGCCGCTCGATGAAGGCGCGCGCCGGCTCGATCCCGCCGTCCAGGTACACCGCCGCAATCAACGCCTCGTAGCAGTCGGAGATGAGCGCGTGCTTGCGCCGTCCGCCGGTCTTCTCTTCACCGCGGCCGAGGATCAGGAACTCCCCCAGCCCGATCCGCTCCGCGAGCCGAGCCAGCGACGTCGCGGACACGATCGACGCCTTCAGCTTCGATTTCTGCCCCTCGTTGTGCTGCGGGAACTGACGGAACAGCATGTCGGCGATGACGAACCCGAGCACGGAGTCGCCGAGAAACTCCATCGACTCGTTGTCGAACACGCCGCCGCTGGCGTCCTCGTGGACGCGCGAGCGATGCGTCAGCGCGTGTTCCAGCAGGCCGCGATCGCGGAAGCGGTAGCCGATCCGCCGTTCCAGCGGCTCGAGCTCCGAACCGAACGGCACGACCCGGCCGGGGCCAGACTCTTCGCGATGGCTCTCGATGATCCGTGTCGCATGATCGGCGTCCTCGGCGTGCACGGAGACGCGCAGCTCGTTGACCGCGAGCGGGAACGGCGTCCGCGACATGTCGGACGAGATCATCGTGGCGATGCCATGAGTTTCGAGGAGGCCGCGCACGACATCCGCTTCGATCTGCGACGGCGTGCGGAAAATGACGACGAGATCGTTCACACCGCGACCTTCCCGGCGGCGAGGAACGCGCGCTCCACCTTCACCAGGATCATCGTCATGTCGTCGTGCTGGTTGGCCGCGCCGACGAACGACTCCACCTCGCGCATGATGCGCTCGCGGAGCTCGCCCGAGTCGAGGTGGCCGTGCTCCTCGACCAGGCGCCTGAGGCGCCCTTCGCCGAAGAGATCGCTGTCGGTGTTCATCGCCTCGGTGATCCCGTCGGTATAGAGCACGATCACGTCGCCGGGAGCCAAGTCGATCCGGACCTCCTCCAGGAGCTGCGGAAACAGCTCCTCCGCCGCCTCGATCCGCAAGCCGAGCACCATGCCGTTCGGCGTCAAGACCTGCGCCACCGGCGTCGACCCCGCCCCGCTAAAGAAGATCAGCGGCGTGTGACCGGCGCGGCAGAACCGCATGGTTCCGCGTTCCAGATCGAGCACCGCGTAGGCGGCGGTGATGAAACTGCGGCTGTCGAGGTGCTCCGAGATGATGCGGTTGACTTCGATCAGCAGGTCACGCGGCGAGTCGTAGCGCTGGCTGAGGGCCAGGACGAGCCCCTTCAATTCCGCCATGTAGAGCGCCGCCGAGGTCCCCTTGCCCGAGACGTCGGCGATCAGGATGCCCAGGCGGTTGTCGGACAGATGGAAAAAGTCGTAGTAATCCCCGCCCACTTCGCGCGCCGGCACGCACAGCGCGGTGATCCCGAGCCCGGGCACGTCGAGCGGGCCGCGCGGCAGCAGCGACATCTGGATCGCGCGCGCGATGCGCAGCTCCTCTTCCAGCCGCTTCTTCTCGGCCGCCGTCTGCAGCAGCCCTTCGATGCTGCCGGTCATCTCGTTGAACGATCCGGCCAGCTCGCCGAGCTGATCGTTCGTGTAGACCTCGATGCGGTGCGCGAAGTCGCCGTGGCGCACGCGCTCCGTGCCGGTGAAGAGCTGGTGCACGGAGCTCGTGATCGATCGGGCCAGCGCCAGGCCCATGCTGAGCGCGACCCCTTCGATGATGAGAAACAGACCCGCGATCAGCAGCAACACGGCAATGAAGACGACGCCGAGCGGCACGTTGCGGACGGCGATCTGCTGGGCCTCGGACAAGCGCCGGTACAAGTCGCTCGCCCGGTAGCTCAGCGCGATGCTGACCCGTCCGGTGTTCCCGCTGTTCCAGTCGGCGTAATCGAGGAAGATGACGCTCTTGCGGAACAGCGACGACCACCCGCCATCGTCGTCGCCGCCGGGGCGCACGTTCGGCACCGCGGCCTGTCCGTCCTTCTGCTGGCCGACCAGCGTGGCAGTGCCGGCGCGAACACCGGTCCTCTCGCGAAGGTTCTGCACCATCTCGTCGTCGATCGGGAGATCGCCGATCACATACCCGGCGAGCTTCCCCTCGATGACCACCGCGGCGACGCCACGGTTGACGAGTTCCACGTGTCCCGAATCGTCCGGCAAGGAAGTGGCGATCGTTCCACTCCAGCCGTCGCGGGTGATCCACGCGGGCACCGACGCCGGAGGCTGCGCGTGTTCCCAATTGCCGGACTGCAACGGGTGCGACAAATCGGCGGGTGGCGCGGGCGCCGGCAGAAAGGTGAAGGAAATCGCGCGATACAACTTCGACGCATTCCGGTGGGTGCGCGCGAGCGACTGCGCCGCGGATTCCGGCGCGCGCGCGAGCTCCGCCGCTGCGCCGTCGGTCGAGACCTTCACGTAGTTCAGCGCCGCGTCGTATCCATCCTTGAACAGATAGGCGCTGACGTTCATGAAGATCAGCATCCCGCCGAGCAGGAAGAAAATGACGATCAGCAGCGACGGCACGACGCCGATGAAGATGTACGAGACGATCAGTTTGCGGCGGACGGCCCAGAGCAGGCGACGTTTGGTGAGCGCAATCAGCCGCCACACGAAAAACCCGAGCGAGGCGATCAGGCCGACCGTCGCGACGGCGCTGAGCACGCTGACGGACGTCGGGACGAGTGCCGTCAGGCGAAGCGCCGCCACCAGAATCTTGAGGCCGGCCGAGAGGAGGAAGGCCCGCCCCGCCCAGGTGCGCAGCAGCAGGTCGGTTGCCGAGAACCGCAGCACTGGGTCATCGGGCGCAGCCACGCGCCGACGCCCGACGGCGGGCAACGTCTCCCGTCCTCGTGAAGTACTCATGCGTTCCGGAAAAAGATGGTACACCGGGACGCTGCGGTATGCTGTTTGACGCCATGAAAAACAGAATCCTCGCGCCCTGCCTCAGCCTTGTCTTCGTCGTCGCCGCGATCGGCACCGCCGCGTCAGCGCAAACGGCCGATGCGGTGGTCGACAAACACCTGGCGGCCCTTGGTGGCCGCGAGGCCCTCGCCAAGCTGACCTCGCGCAAGTCGACCGGTACGGTGACGATGTCCACACCCGGCGGAGACGTCTCCGGCCCGGTCGAACTGCTGGTCAAGGCCCCCAACAAGACGCGCCTGCTGATGACGATCGATCTGACCAGTCTCGGCGCCGCCGCGATGACGATCGAGCAGCGGTTCGACGGAACCGTCGCTTACGCGACCAACTCGATGCAGGGGGAAACCCCGATCAGCGCCAAACAGATCGACAACATGCGCAATGCCGTGTTTCCGACACCGCTCCTCGGCTACAAGGAAAAAGGGGCAAAGCTGGAACTGGCGCCCAACGAGAAGGTTCAGGGCAAAGACGCCATCGTCCTGGTCCTGACTCCAACTACGGGCTCACCGATCCGGCTGTTCCTCGACCCGCAAACATATCTGGTCTTCCGCACCGTCACGACCGTCAACTCGCCGCAGCTCGGGGGGGATGTGGAGCAGACCACGGAGCTGTCGGACTACCGCACGGTCGACGGCGTGAAGGTGGCCTTTCGCGTCGTGACCTCCAACCCGGCGCAGACGTTGACCATCGCCATGACCAAGGTGGAGCACAACGTCGCGATCGACGACGCCATGTTCGTGAAAAAGTAGGCCGCGTGAAACTCCCCGATTCCGCTCGATTTTCCACCGTCTGCATCCACGCCGGCCAGGAGCCGGACCCCGCGACCGGCGCGATCATCACGCCGATTTACCAGACGTCGACCTACGTGCAGGAAGCGGTCGGCCGGCACAAGGGGTTCGAGTACGCGCGCACGCAGAACCCGACACGCCTCGCGCTCGAGAACAATATCGCGGCGATCGAGCGCGGCAAGGCGGCGTACGCCTTCGCCTCCGGCATGGCGGCGATCGACGCCGTCACGACGCTGCTCCAGGCCGGCGATCACGTGGTGGTCACCGACAACACCTACGGCGGCACGTTCCGGCTGTTCGAGCGGGTGCTGCGGAAATATCACCTGTCGTTTACCTACGTCGATACCTCGCAGCTCAATCTCGTCGAGGCGGCGTTCCGTCCCGAGACGAAGATGTTGTTCATCGAGACGCCGACCAACCCGGTGATGCGGTTGACCGATCTCGTGGCCGTCTCCGAGATTGCGCATCGCCGCAAGGTCAAGGTCGTCGTCGACAACACCTTCGCGAGTCCCTCGATCCAGCGTCCCCTCGAGCTGGGCGCCGACATCGTCGTCCACAGCACGACGAAGTATCTCAACGGCCACAGCGACAGCGTCGGGGGCATCGCCGTCGCGGTGAACGACGACGATATCGAGTGGTTGAAGTTCATCCAGAATGCGGCGGGGGCGATCCTGGGGCCGTTCGATTCGTGGCTGATTCTGCGCGGGACGAAGACGCTCTCGGTCCGGATGGCCCAGCACAGCATCAACGGGCAGGCGCTCGCCGAGTTTCTCGCGGGGCACCCGAAGGTAAAACAGGTCCTCTATCCCGGGCTCCGCTCGCACCCGCAATACGAGCTCGCCACGCGCCAGATGCACGGGTTCGGCGGCATGCTGACGTTCGACGTCGGCTCCATCGAAGCCGCCTTCGACGTGTGCAAGCGTGTGCGGTTGATGGCGCTCGCCGAAAGCCTGGGCGGTGTCGAGACGCTGATCTCGCATCCCGCATCCATGACCCATGCGTCCGTACCGCCGGAACGCCGGGCCGCAATCGGCCTGACGGATGGGCTCGTGAGGATTTCGGCGGGAATCGAGGATCCGCAGGACCTGATCGCCGATATCGACCAGGCGCTCAACGGATTAGGGCAATCCCGTAGCGTCCGCGATCCAGCGTAAATACGCGTCGTTGCCGTCCACGATGGGCAGGACCACGAATTCCGGCACATCGTAGGGATGGAGGTCGCGCACCCGCTCCCAGAGCGCCACCACCCGCTCACGCGACGTCTTCATGATGACCTGGCGCTCCGTCTCCTGTTCGATCCCCTCTTCCCAGCGATAGACCGATTCCATCGGCGACAGGAGGTTCACGCAGGCGGCCAGCCGCTCCTCGATGATGCCGCGGGCAAATGCCACCGAGTCCACGTCCGCGGGCAGCGTCGTCAGGACGACCACGTACTCATGCGTCATCGATGTACCCTAAATTATCGGCTGCAACAGGGCGAAATTATTGTACAAAGGACTGTTCTGTCCATGCCCCCGATCCTCGAGCCGAAATCAGACCCCAGACGCACCGATGCGGTCGAGCCGCTGCGGCGCAAGCGGCTGGCGGCCGTGCCACCGCCGGCCTGGCGCCGGCGCGGCCTCCATCTGCTGCTCGTATTCGTGACGCTGGTGCTGGTTATCGATGCGCTGGTCGGCGAAAAAGGCCTGATGGAATCGATGCGCGCACGCCGGCAATACCATCAGCTCGCCCTCTCGCTCGACGACCTCAAGCGGGAGAACGCACGTCTTCGTGACGATGCGCGCCGGCTTCGCGAGGATCCTACCGCCATCGAGTCGCTCGCCCGGGAGGAACTGGGGCTGGTGCGCCCCGGCGAAGTCGTGTTCATTCTGAAGGACGTCAAGGACGGGCAGAAATAGCGTTCATTCTGGAGCTCTCATGATCAGATCGGTTCCTCGAACCTGGGCGGCAATCGTGTTGGCTGTCGCCCTCACCGCGGCGCCGGCCGCGGCCGCAGCCCAAAAGTCAGAACTACAACCGCAGCAGTCGCAGACGCCGTCGAACCCGCCGCAAACCCCGGGACAGAAGGTCGCCGCCGCCGAAGAACCCGCCAAGCCTACCCGCAGCTTCTTCCCGGCCCTCTTCCACAATCTTGGCGATGACGTAAAACACATCCCGCGCAAGAACACGCTGTATTGGCTCGGCGCGGGCACCGTGGCGTCGCTGGGGATTCACCCGGCCGACGACTACATCAACAATCGGCTGAGCACCTCCGATTCCGCGAAGACATTCTTCAAAGCGGGCAAGTATATCGGGGGCTTCCCTGTGCTCATCGGGACCGCGGCAACGACCTACCTGGTGGGCAGAGCACGCTCGTCGCGGCGGGGTCAGCACCTCGGCATGGATCTCATCGAAGCGACGCTATTGGCGGAAGGCACGACTCAGCTGATCAAGGTTGCGGTCCGGCGCGATCGCCCAATCCAGGACGACGGCACGCGCGCCAGCGGCTTTGCGTTCCCGTCCGGGCACTCCGCAGGCACATTCGCCGCCGCCACTGTGCTGCAGCAGCATCTCGGCTGGAAGTGGGCGGTGCCCACCTACGCCATCGCCTCGTACGTCGCGATGTCGCGGCTGGTTGACGACAGGCACTGGGCGAGCGACGTCATGGCCGGCGCGGCCGAAGGGATCATCGTCGGCCGGTCGGTCACGTGGCACGGCCGCAATTTCTACGCGTCGCCGATGCTGCTCCCGAAGGGCGGGGGCATCCTCGTCAACGTGAAGCCGTGATCGCGCGCTGGCGCGCACGGCTTCACGCGCAGTTCTAGGACCCGGTCTTGCGCACGGAGAGCGGGTTGCCGCCGAGCGCGTTGGAGATCGCCGCGATGGCGCGCTGCGCGCGCACGCTGTTGCCCGCGTCGTCCAGCGGCGGGGACACGACCGCGATCCCGAAATTGCCTGGCGACACCGCGATGATTCCCCCTCCAACGCCGCTCTTGGCCGGCAAGCCGGTGTGATACAGCCACTTGCCTGAGTCGTCGTACAGTCCCGCGGTCGCCATGACGGCGAGCACCCCTGGAACCTTGTCGGCGTCCATCACCTGCTTGCCCGTCACGGGATTCTTGCCTGCCGCCGCGAGCGTTGCCGCCATCGTCGCGAGATCCTTGGCGTTCACCCCGATCGAGCACTGCCGCGTGTACAGATCCACGGCCTGCTGCCAGTTGTCCTTGATGTACCCGTAGGCGAGCATCAGCGCGCCGATTGCCTGGTTCCGCTGGTTGGTGTCCGATTCGGATTTGTAGACGTCCTGCAGCACCGTGAGCTGACGTCCGGCCGCATCGTTGTGGAAGCCGAGGATCTTCTTCCATACCTCGTCGGAGGTCGATCCCTTCACCATGCTCGTCGCCGAGATCGCGCCGGGGTTGACGAGCGGATTCATCTCGGCCGCGCCGGTGCCGACGACGGTCTTCACGGCCTCGACCGCGATGATCGAATTGAAACGGGCGCCGGTCGCATCCACGCCGATCCGCTTCTCGATGGCGTCGAGCCCCTGCTCCTGAATCACCTGCGCCATAGTGAACACCTTCGAAATGGACTGGATCGAGACCTCGGTCTTGATGTCGCCCGCCGTGTAGACCTTGCCGTCAGTGGTCACCAGCGCAATGCCGAAGAGGTTGGGATCAACTTTGGCGAGCGCCGGTATGTAGTCAGCATTCTTCCCTTCCTTCAGCGTCTTGAACTGTGCGTATGCGCTGTCGACGGTCTGTTGCGGATCCGCCTTCTGCGCCCGAAGCGCCGGCATGGCCGTCGCAAGCGCGATGACGCCGCACAGCCACGCGACGAGAGAAGATCGATATCGAGCCATTACGAACCTCCAAGTTTGGCCGAGAAGTTGTACTTGAACGAGAACTGGAGCTTCACGCCGTCGCTGTGGAAGCCATCGGAGAAGTTCGTGCGACGTCCCCACTGGAATTCGGCGCCGAACATCACGTTCTTGACCGGGTAGTAGAGGAGGTTGCCGAGGGCGTACTGGCCGCTCTTGAACGCATTCGGCGCCTGCGCGTCGCTGTTGTCGATGTCCTGGCGGGAGTAACCGATTGCGCTGCTGAACTGCTCGTTCCACGTGTGATCGACGAAGACGTTGATCGCCACGATCGGGAGTGCGTCGCCGACCACCGGCCTCGCCGGGTCGGAATTGTTCTTGATGCCGATGTCGATCGGCGAATCGTTCATCTCGTTTTCGATTCCCTCACCGAACGTAAATTGGGCTCTGATGACGTCGTTCTTGCCCGCCTTGAGGCTCGAGCTGACGTTCAAGCCCCAGCCGGTCGCGTCGCCGGACAGATCGAGCGCATCGTCGAGCGTGTCGTCCCAGTTGATCCGCCGCAGCATGCCGGCGGTGCGAACGTAGCCCCACGACTGGGTGTATTTGTACGCGGCGGCGAGGTCTGGAACGGGAAACCGCGCCTTGATTCCAGTCAGCTCGACACGGTCCGAATACACCCCCTGATCGCCGCTCGCGCCGGGCCGCGCGAGCGCGACCATGAAGTTGCTCGTGTCGTTGCTCAGCGGCGTCCAGCGCAGCTGGACGTTGCGATACCAGGGAATCCCCGTCGGCCCCCAGTACTCGAGCGAGTTCGGATACACGTCCGGATCCGTGAAGGGGCTCCAGTACTGCCCGGCGCCCAGCGCACCGAGCTCGCCCCAGGCATGCCGCAGTCGGAACGTGGTCTGTCCCGAATCGACGCCGGTGCCGAACAGCTCGAATTCGAAGATCGTCTTGAAGGGGCCGTAGTCCGTGGGTGTGGACGATCTGAAGCCGAGGCGGCTCTGACGGACGCCGGTGAAAGTACTGTTGTCGTGTCCGAACTCATCTTTCACCGACGGCAGCTTGGTCACGCGAAGGGTATCGAACCAGTCCGGATGAATCTGGGTGAAGTTATGGCCGATGTCGAGCATCGCGAAGCCGTAGATTTCGAACGTGCTCTGCGGCGGCGCCGTCGGCTGCGTGCTCGTGCCTTGCGCGCGGGCCGCGCGCGGCGCACCCAGCATCAGCAGCAGGCCGAGCAGACCGACGACGCCGGCCTTGGGGACAGTGAAGTGATGTCTCATACGTGACTCCTGATCCGATTCATCGATTACGTCGCGTTGGCCTTCTCCCAGGCGCGGACGCGACGCCGCCCCTCGTCGAAGATCCGCTGGTAGTTCCCTTTGCGAACCTTCAGGCTCGCGTCGGGCGTGAGCAGGCGCCAGACCGGCGCCCACATGTCGAACACGGCGAAATACGGTCCCGGGCCCGCGGGCGCCACCGTGTCGGTCCCGAACAGAAAGCGATCGGGGTACTTGTTGAGAACGGACGCGACCCGCGCGACGGAGTCGGGGCTCGCGACGGCGTACTTGGCGACCTCGTCCCACGAGATGTCGAAGCTCACGTGACGCAGGGCGGAATCGGCGAGCATCCCCTCGACCAGCTGGAGCTGCGAGGGATTGCGCTCGGCGGCCTCCGCCGAGACGCGCACGGGATGCACGACGCGGCCAAGACCGATGTGCGCCCAGATGATCGACGCATCCGGATGCCGCTTCAGCAGCGCCTTCATCTGCGTCAGGTAGACCGGCTCCGCATCGGCCTTCGCGAACGGCACGTCGATGTCGTTGTGGATGATGACCACGAGGCCCGACTGCGCGGCGAACTCGAAAATGCGATCGAGCGCGGGGTTCGTCAGGCTGGCGGTCTCGCCGGAGATCTTCGACGAGACGAATTCCTTGTGGATACTGAATTCGCCGATGCCGGAGAACACGCCGGGGAACGTCTTGAGCACGCGCCGGATGTGATCGGCGGCGTACATGTCGGCCGGATTGAAGCCGGTGATCATCGGATCGAACCGACCCTGTTCCGGGGGTGTGAGTGATCGATAGACGGCGGCGATGTAGGCGTCGGTGAACGAGTAGTAGTAGAGCGGCGCGTCGCTGTGCAGGTAATACGTAGGGGCGAAGTCGCCCGAATTTCCATACGACCACTGCTGCTGCAGCGGGATGCCGAACAGCGTCGACCGTCCGACACGCGTCCCCATGATCTCGAGGAACCGATGAATGTCGATCCCCTCCTGGACGTAGTTGGTGAGGTGGAAGTGAGAGTCGAAGAACTGATCGTCCGGCGATTGCGCCGAGATACGACTGCCACCGATCGGGAGGATCACCCCGACCGCAGCCAGCGTAACCAGGACAACGAGCGTCTTGCGGAGGTTGTCACGCATCAGAAGTTCATCTCGAAGTTGAAGTGCAGGAGATTTCCGTTGCCTCCCACCGGGTAGGGCACCGCCGTGTATCCGACGGGACAGCGGTTCAGGTGAATCCATTCCGCGTTTACTCTCAGTCCGCGTTCGCGCCTGAAATACCAATTCGCGCCGGCGCGAACTTCTGACGCGTCGCCGTACCCGCCGAAGATCTGCGACCCGCTGAAATAGGCTTGCAGCGTCTTGGGAACAACCATCGCGGAAGACTGCACCTGGTAGCCGTTGTCCGTGATGTCGGCGATGCCGCCCGTGTTGGTGCCGCTGAAGTGGCTCAGCCAGCGGCGGTAGTACTCCGCTTCGAGCGCGAGACCTCGATACTTGACGCCGGCATCGACACTCGTCATCTGGTACTCGACGCTGTCGACGTTGATGCCCTGACCGAACAGATCGCGCGCGAAGATATTGCTGCCGTCGGTCAAGCGGATCTGGCTGTTCTCGATGGCGTCAGTACCAGGCTGACTCTGTTTATCCTCGCGACTGTGGGTGTAATGCGCGCTCAGTCTCGTGGCGACGCGCTGGTGATCGTCGAAGTCGCCGAACGTCCCATACAGGCCGAACTCGCCAGTCGTCGGCAGCCACTGCACCATGAAGGACTGCGTGTCGAAGTGGTTGTCCAGCTGCGTGGCGCTGACGCCGAGCGTGCTCAAATTGTTGGCGAACATCGCCATGTACTTGACCGTCGTCGACGCCTCGCCTTTGAGCCAGATGCCGCTGGTGTAGGAGCCGCGGAAGAATTCGTCAGCAGTCAGGCGGTCGTCGACGCCGAGCCAGTACGGGAACTGCCCCTCTGTGCTGCGCGTCGAGGGGAGCGACGTGATGCCCAGGCCGATTGTCGCGTGTGCGTTGAACGTGTAACTGAGGTTCCCCGCACCCACGACCTGCGCCGGATCGCCCTGCGAGGTGTTGGAGGACCAGACATATAGGTAGTAGCGCATCTTCGGCGTGAGGAACCACCCCGAGAACGGCAGGAAGAATTTCACCAGTTGAACGTCCTGCCGTAGTTGCACCGTCTGCGTCTTACCGAAGTAATCGAGGTAGTTCTCGTCCAGGTTCCGCTGATTCAGATACCGCGCATAGCTGAACAACCGCACGTACATCTCGCCCTTGTCGATGGAAAACAGAAGGAATCCGGCGTTGGGGACGTACTTCGGCGGGCTCTTCTCCACCGGCGGCTGTGAAACGATGCCAGCGACGACGAATTCGGCGCTGCAACCGTCGGACACCCAGACGCCGGTGTCGTCGTAGCCCCACGTCTTGCCAAGGAGACACGGTGCGCTGCCGGTGGATTTGGCGAGGACGACGCCAGATGACGTGTCAGCAGGGCAATGCTGACGTCCGCCCGGATCCGAGTGACAAGCGACGCGCGCCGGCTGCGTTGTCGTCGCCGGCGGAGCGTCTTGCGCGTGAGCGAAACCAATTGCCGACGCGCTCGCCGCTGCACAAAGTAACAGCACCCGTGTCATCCCTGCTAAAGGCATCGTTGAGCAGGGAGCACGACGGGTGCCGCTCACTCGCGCGCTCCGACGGCGCTCAAGTCATTGACGACAAACGATCGCACCCTCCCGCGCCACCGCTCCGGGCTCCGCGATTCCGGAGATTGCGCTACGCGCCCCGAGCGGACAGCGCCGACCCTTGCCACTCCGACACGACGCGCTCGACCGTCTGCCCCGTCTCGAGCCGGCCGTATTGCGCTTCGAAGCCGATTCGTTGCAGCGCGTCGCGAACATCGCCATGGGCGTCGGCCAGCCGGAGCTCGATGCCGCGCGCGGCGAGCGTCTTGTGCAGCTCCGACAGCCACTCGGCGCCGGCGAGGTCGACCTTCGGCACGGCGCCGAGAAAGAAGACGAGGAGCCCGACCGCATCGGTGCGCGCGGCGAGCAGCGCGAACAGGCGCTCGCGCACATACTCGACGTTGAAGTAGACCAGCGCCGACTCGCACCGGACGACCAGGACGCCCGGCAATCGCTCGTTGCCGGCCTGCCGCGTCAAATCGGCGAAGTACGTCGTCCCTGGGACGCGTGCGAGCTCGGTCACGCGCGGACGCGCGGCTTGCCGCAGCAGAAGGACGATGGACACCGCCGCGCCGAGCAGGACTCCGTTGACTGGCCCGGAGCCGAGTACGCCCACGAACGCGACCAGGGCGGCGGCGAATTCCGCGCGTCCGAACCGCCGGATGTGACGCCACGCTTTCAGGTCGACGAGACTCATCACCGCCGCGAGCACGATGGCTGCGAGCACGGGCTGCGGCAGATTGCGCAGCAGTCCTGACGCGAACAGCACGACGAACAATGTGAACAGGGCCGCGATCAGACCGGACACCGGGGTTCGCGCGCCGGCATTCTCGTTGACCAGCGACTGCGACATGCCGCCGCTGACGGGAAATCCGCGACCGAGGCCGGCGAGCAGGTTGGCGCCGCCGAGCGCCAGCAGCTCGTCGTTGGCGTTGAAGCGATTGCCATGCTTCTGCGCGAACATGCGCCCGATGGCGGATGTCTCCACCGCACCGAGCACGAAGCAGGCGAGCGCGACCGGCAGCAGCGCGTCGAAGTCATGACGGCTCACGAGTGATATCCCCAGCGATGGCAACCCCTGCGGGACTTCTCCCAGCAGGTTCACGCCGCGTGCTTCCAGATCGAGCACTCGCGCCGCCAGAATGCCGCCCACCACCACCACGAACGCGATCGGGCGATTCTTCAACCAGATCTTGCCGGCGATCAGCAGGCTCAGCGCCGCGACGCCGATGATCAGCGCGGGGGCGTGCGTGTCGCCGAGGTGCCTGATGAAATATGCGGAGCTCTCCCAGAAATCACCATGGGTTCCCTTGAAGCCGAACAACTTGGGCAGCTGCGTACTCGCGAGATAGAACGCCAGTCCGGACTTGAAGCCGACGAGTACGGTCTCCGAGAAAAACCCGACGGCATTTCCTGCGTGGACCAGCCATGCCGCGACGGCGATCGCTGCGACCATCAGCGTGACGCACCCGGCCAGCGCCGCATGGTGGATCGGGTCGCCGTCGCTCATGGCCCCGATCGACGCCCCAATCAACAACGAGAGCGCGGATGTGACAGTCACCACCGTCTGACGCGAACTGCAGAACAACCAGAAGACGAGGCCGCCGAACAGACAGGCGTAGAGGCCAGCTTGCGGCGGCAGGCCGGCGAGCGACGCATCGCCGATGCCCGCCGGGAGCAGGTACGCGGCCAGCGTCAGCCCGGCGACGAGATCACTTCGCAGCCACGAGGTTTGATAGTCACGCAACCACGTTGCAGCGGCGACGATTGACAACCGGGATCTCGACACGTTGGCGATCGCCCGTTCGAGTCGCAAACGCCGAGCCAATCGTGGCCGTGCAACCCGCGCCGCCGGTGGCGTTGCACGCGACAATCTCGCTTCCTCATGGGCCTCCGACATCCAAGAGGCACTCCGGTTTCCCGGAGGCCATCGCGAGCGCCAAACACAGAAAAAGTCCAGGATCGCAGCCACTTTCGCCCCCGAAGAGCGTACGAACCTCAGGCACGGCGCGTGCTGTGTGAATGCATTCTCCAAGCGCCCCTGAATCGGCTCTTTCAACAGCGAGGCTGTCAATGAAACGTGACACGAAACATCAGAAGCCATTTCTCCCCCCCACCGTGGACGTCCGCAACGCGCCGGAGGGCCTCGACCGCCGCACGTTCATGATGCGGAGCGCGGTGGTCGGCGCCGCCACGGTGATGAGCGGTGCTGCGCCGTCGGCTGCCACGCTGGCCGCGCAGGCGGGGCAGAAGCCCGCGAGCATGCCGAGTTCGCCGAACCTGCAGGTGGTGAAGTCCGCCAAGGGTCCCGTGATGACGACTGCGGATGAGTTCTACAAAGTCGGACCGGGCCCTTCGAGCTCACACACGATCGGTCCGATGCGGATCACCTACGACTTCTACCAGCGCTGCACCAAGCTGCCGGAGGATCAACTCGCGAAGGCGACAGGACTCAAGGTCAATCTCTTCGGAAGTCTCAGTGCCACAGGCAAGGGGCACGGCACCGAGCGCGCCGCGCTCGCGGGTCTCGTGGGCAAGGAGCCCGCGACGGTCGAGCCGGCGTTCCTCGACGGCCTCGCGGCAAACCCCGATCAAACATTCGACGTGAAGCTTGGCCCGAAGACGTTGAAGGTCTCGCTCAAGGACGTCATCTACGACGCAACAAAGGGAGAATTCCCGCACGCGAACACGATGACCTGCAAGCTGCTCGC
>Ga0070670_100001121_pt1 | contig 21305 bp, 20 predicted proteins | sample KBSS63metaG_FD_64665 | JGI IMG/M metagenome (GOLD analysis project Ga0070670, IMG submission 64665) | Switchgrass rhizosphere microbial communities from Kellogg Biological Station, Michigan, USA - KBS S6-3 metaG | ecosystem: Host-associated > Plants > Roots > Rhizosphere > Soil ... | reverse complement strand
GCTGGCGGACGTGGTGCTCACCGGCGGACCGAGCCTCTACGAAGCGAAGCGCGCACTGCATCCGCGCACGATCTGCCTGCCGAGCGCGGTCGACGCCGACCACTACGCCCTCGACCCCTCACGCATCGATCCTGCTCGTGCCGAGCGCGCGGCCGACGTGCAAGGTTCGACCACGCGGCCGCGCCTTGGCTTCTTCGGCGTGATCGACGAGCGATTCGACGTCCCGCTACTCGCCCAGATGGCCGAAGCTGAACCGGACTGGGAGTTTGTGATGGTCGGACCGGTGGTGAAGATCGATCCGGCGGCGCTGCCGCGGAATCCGAACATCCGCTGGCTGGGGCAGCAGCCGTATGAACTCCTCCCGTACCTGATCGCCGATTGGGACATCTGTCTCATGCCTTTCGCGATGAACGAGTCGACGCGCTTCATCAGCCCGACCAAGACGCTCGAATACCTCGCAGCCGGCAAGCCGATCGTGTCGACGCCGGTTCGGGACGTCATCGGCATGTTCGGCGACGTCGTGCGGGTCGCCGCCGACGCCGACGGCTTTCTGCAAGCCTGCCGTGAACTGCTTGCGCTCGATCCGTCGGCGCAACGCAGCGCTTCAGCAGCGGCCCAGGCACGCGCCCGCCAGCATTCCTGGGAGAACGCCGCGGCGACCGCGCACCAGGCCGTCGAGGAGGCGCTGCGCCTTCGGCCGAGCGCACCGCCAGCCCGTAAGTCCATTGACGCAAATCTGCCGTCATCGGACGTTCTGCCGAAGGTCGCCAGCATGGGCTGAGCGCGGTCAGGAGACCTCGCCATGCGGATCGACGCGCATCTTCACTGCACGGGCGCCGAGCAGGCGCCCGACGTCCTGCGCACGCTCGATGGTGCCGATGTCGACTTCGCCGTGCTCCTGGCGCCATTCCTGAGCGAGGGCTACTCGCTCGACGACGCCGCATCGCTCTCCCGGGCCAACGACCATCTGGCCCGCCTCGTTCGCGGTCACGCGGACCGGCTCGCCGGTTTCGCCGTCGTGGACCCGCGCGATCCCGGCGCCGCGAGCGAGCTGCGCCGTGCCGTCGAGAGCGGTGGCTTGCGGGGCGTGAAGATGGTGCCGACCGGCTGGTACCCCTACGATCGCGGCGTGCAGCCTGTCTTTGCCGAGGCGCAGGCGCTCGACATCCCGATCCTGTTTCACAGCGGCATCTTCATCGACGGCCGCTCGGGTCGCTTCTGCCGCCCGAGCTTCTTCGAGGCCCTGCGCGACCACCCGGGCTTGCGGATCACGCTGGCGCATCTCGGCTGGCCGTGGACCGACGAGGCCATCGCGGTGGGCTTGATCGACCGCATCCATGGGGTGCCGCCCGACGAGACGATGTTCCGCTTCGACATCTCGTTCGGTCCGCCGCCGCCCTACCGTCGGGAGGTGCTCCGCCGCGCGCTTGACGTGCTCGGCCCCGAGTTGCTGCAGTTCGGCAGCGATTGCTTCCTGCCCTGCTCCTCCAGCCACCTGGCCGAGCGCATCGGCTGGGTCGAGGCCTTGTTCGACGAGCTTGAGCTCGACCCTTCGGCGCGCGCACGGATTTGGGCCGGTACCGCCGCAGCGTGGCTGAAGCTCGAGCCGGATTCGACCCCGATCCGGCCGGAGCGCCGAGCCGCCGCGATCACCGAGACCGAGCGCTTCGGTGGCGGGCCACCGCTTCGCTTTCGGCTGTGCTGCTAGGACCTGAAAAAGTCTTTCTGTTCAAGAGCTTTCACAAGACTCCCTCGCAATGACCGCCTCCAGTCAACCCTCCTCTCGAATTCGCGTGCTGCAGATCATCGGCAACGCGATCGTCGGCGGTATGGAAACCAGCGTCGCCCGCTTGCTCGAAAGCGCATCCCCTTCGCGCTTCGCGCTGACTGCGCTGTGCCCGTTCGAAAGCCCATATACCGATCAGTTGCGTGAGCTCGATGTCGACGTCTGCATCGCGCCGATGCCCGACAACGCATCGTGGGAGGCAATCCAGGTTGCCTGCTCTCTCATCGAGACGCAATCGATCGACGTCGTTCACACCCACCTGCCGCCCGCTCATCTGCTCGGCGGTTTGGCCGGCAGACTCACGCAGCGTCCGGTGGTCGCCACCATCCATGGGCGCCAGCTCACCACCCTCGACCTCGAGGTCCACCGGCGGATGCGCACACACCTTCACCTGGTCTGTCGGCAAAGTCACTTGAACGCACACGCGCTCGGCATTGAGCCCGATCACATCAGCTTCATTCCGAACGGTGTCGACACCGAGGTGTTCAAGCCGAGCGCGTACAAGCACGGACCGCTGCGACAGCGGTTCGGCATTCCGGCTGCCGCCAAGGTCGTCGGCTTCGTCGGCCGGCTGTCGCCGGAAAAAGGCCCCGACCTGTTCGTCCGCATGGCGCTCGCCCTTCATGAACACGACGCGAGGGTGCATTTCCTGATGGTGGGCGACGGCCCGATGCGGGCGCAGGTCGAGGCCGCGATTGCTGGCAGCAAGCTCGACAACGTCTTTCACCTCGCCGGCGTGCAGGAGTCGATGGCCGACGTGTACCGCGAGATGGACATGTTCGTCTCGTCGTCGCGGTCTGAAGCCATGCCCTTGGCCATCATGGAGGCGATGGCGAGCGGCCTGCCGACGGTGGCGACAAGCGTCGGTGGCATCCTCGAACTGGTCCAGCAGGGGCGCACCGGCTGGCTGGTCGGGGAAGGCGACTACGAGAGCCTTGCGGCGCGCGCGCTGGCGTTGCTGAGCGACGAGACCGCGCTGCAAGCCGTCGGTGCCCATGCGCGCGAGCGTGCGGTGCGCAAATTCGCGCTGATGGACAGTGTCGCCGCGATCACATCGCTGTGGCAGCGGCTCGCGCAGCAGCGGGGTGATGCGCTGCGGCTCGTCGCGGCCCCGGCCGAGACGCGGATGAACGACGACGAAGCGCCGCGACCCGATTCCGTGCCGACGGTGCGGGCGATGTCGCCGCTGGCGGCGAACTTGTAGCGACGTCCATCGCTTCGCGCGCCGAGCGGCGCCCTTCATCTGCCTGCTGACTCACCGACCCTTTATTCACATGCCCAATCCCGCCTTTCCTTTCCGTTCGTTCTGGATGGGTGGCTATGAGGGCGCCGACCATGTCAACGTCGACGGCCTGCCGCTCGACATGGCCGACTGCAACGCCCACCTGCGCCGGCTCGATGAGGACTACGCGAATGCGGCAGCGCACGGCCTGGGCTGCGTGCGCGAGAGCATCGGTTGGCGCCTGGCCGAACGCGCGCCGGGCCAGTGGGACCTTGCCCGGGCAAGGCGCATCGCGCAGTGCGCCGAGCGCCATGGCCTGCAGGTGATCTGGACCTTGATGCATTACGGCGCGCCGACCGGTCTGAGCCTGCACGACGACGCGATGATCGACCGCTTCGCGGCCTATGCGACGGCAGTGGCCCGCACGCTGGCGCCGTTGAGCAACGATGCGCCGGTCTACAACCTCATCAACGAGATCGGCTTTCTGGCCTGGGCAGTCTCGGAGACTTCCGAGATCCATCCGTATCGCCGCGATCTTGTCGGGAAGACGGTCGAGAGCACAGAGTCGAGCGGCTACGAGGTGAAGCGGCGGCTCGTGCGCGCGGTCCTGGCCGGCGTCGACGCCGTGCGCCGCATCGATCCACGAGCCCGCTTTCTCCACGTCGAGCCGATCGGCCATGTCGCACCGCCGGCCGACCGGCCCGAACTCGCCGAAGCCGCGGAGCGCATCGCGGCCTATCAGTGGCAAGCGTGGGATCTGATCGGCGGGCTGGTCGAGCCGGAGCTCGGCGGCAGCGCCGAGGCGTTGGACCTGATCGGCATCAACCATTACCACAGCGGGCAGTGGGAAGTCGGAACCGAGGAGCGGTTGTGGTGGCACCTGGGCGACTCGCGCCGCCGGCCGCTCAGTACGATGCTGGGCGATGCGTGGCGTCGCTATGGGCGGCCCCTCGTCATCGCCGAGACCGGACACATCGGCGACGGGCGCGCGGACTGGTTGCGTGAGGTGGTCGACGAGGTCACGCGAGCGCGTGCCGCCGGTATTCCGGTCGGCGGAATCTGTCTTTATCCGCTCCTCGATCGGCACGACTGGCACGACACGACGCACTGGCACCGGAGCGGGCTTTGGGACATCGAGCAACCTTCCCTGCACCGTGTGCTGGCGACTGACTACGCCGACGCGCTCTATGCGGCGCAGCGGGTGCTTCCAAGAACGGCGCCCGGGGCGGCTTCGGTGGGCGCGATAGATCCACTCGGCGCGCACGGGCTGGACGGTTGGACCGGCCGGCAGCCGCTGCGCCAAGCCGCCTGACGCCATCGCGGGCAACTCGTGGACTAACGGCCAGGTCCTGGCAGCAGCACGCGGCCACGTCATCGCGACGGCCAAGATGGTCGGCCTCAATCAGCAGACCATCAAGCCGATGAAGTGATGGCGCGCTGGCCGGCCAGCAGTGCCCCCGGCGCGCCGCCCCTCCGATCGGCGTGGGGGTGGCAACACCTCCCCCGATCTTGGAAATTTTTCAAGCGAGTCTCTCGTTTACCGAAGCGTTTGAAACTTCCGGGCGTGTGGGTCGTTGACGCCTCGAACAACCAGCTGCATTGCGCTGAAGCGGCGAGGCACATCGATTGCCGACCTGATGCGGAAGCGAACCGCACAAACAAGTCGCACTGACTACTTCCATGCCGCACCACCCCCTTCGCATCGCGCTCATCAGCGAACACGCGTCTCCCCTCGCATCGGTCGGCAGCGTGGATGCCGGTGGCCAGAACATCTATGTGCTCAACGTCGCAACCTTCCTCGCGCGCGCCGGCCATCAGGTCGATGTCCTGACCCGTCGGGACGACTCCGCGCTCGCCTCTGAAATCCAGCTGCGCCCCGGCTTGCGCGTGATCCACCTGCCGGCCGGGCCGCCCCGCTTCGTCCCCAAGGAGGCGCTGCTGCCTCACATGTCAGCCTTCGCAGCAGCGGCGGAAAGGCGCTTTCGCGTCATCGACTACGACGTCGTGCACGCAAATTTTTTCATGTCGGGGCTGGTCGGCCTCCATCTCAAGAAAGCATTCGGCGTCCCGCTGGCGATGACCTTCCATGCGCTCGGCCTGGTGCGTCAGGAGCATCAAGGGCCGAACGATGGCTTTCCTCCCGTGCGCGTCGAGATCGAACGCGCAATCGTGCGCAACGCCGATCGCGTGATCGCGGAGTGTCCGCAGGATGAGGCGGACCTGATCCGGCTCTACCAGGCCGACCGCGAACGCATCACGACCGTGCCGTGCGGCGTCGACGTCGACTCGTTCAGCCCTGGCAGCCGCACCGCCGCACGCCGCGCGATCGGCATCGCCGACGATGAGTTCGTGATCCTGCAGCTCGGCCGCATGGTTCCGCGCAAAGGCGTCGACAACGTCGTCCGTGCGCTCAGTCTGCTCGACTCGAAGGAACGCGTCCGCCTGCTGGTGGTCGGCGGCGAAAGTGCAGAGCCCGATCCGATGCTGACCCCGGAGATCAGCCGGCTGCGCGCGCTCGCCGAGTCCTGCGGGGTGGCCGGCCGAGTGACATTCACCGGCCAGCGCCATCGCGACAGCTTGCCCGATTACTACCGCGCCGCCGACGTGTTCGTCACCACGCCGTGGTACGAGCCGTTCGGCATTACGCCGCTCGAAGCGATGGCGTGCGCGACCCCGGTCATTGGCAGCGCCGTCGGCGGCATCCAGCATTCGGTCGTCGACGGGGTCACCGGCTTTCTCGTGCCGCCGCACGACCCGCGCGCGCTGGCCGATCGCCTGCAGTGGCTGCATGCGCACCGGTGGCTCGGCCAGACGCTCGGACGCGCCGGCATGCGACGCGTGCGCGCCCGCTACACGTGGGAACGGGTTGCCGCCGACCTCGCCGACGTGTACCTGTTGCTGGCCGCGGCAGGGCAGCGCCGGGCCGCTCCCGTCGCGCGTGCCGCAGCGGCTACGAATCTGCGTTCCGTACCGGACCGCGCGCGAGCGACCGCATGAGCGTGTGCTCGGCCGGGCGCGCAGCCGTCTTCATCGACAAGGATGGCACGCTGGTCGAGGACGTTCCGTTCAATGTCGATCCCTCGCTCGTGCGCTTCACGCGGCACGCCGTCGAGGGGTTGCGCACACTCGACCGTGCCGGCTATGCCATCGTCGTCGTGACCAACCAGCCGGGCATCGCAACCGGGCGCTTCTCGCAGGCCGACTTCAACAGGCTTCAATCCGCGCTGACCGCGATGATCAGCACCGAGGCCGGCGTCGCCTTGACCGGCTTTCGTGCCTGCCCGCATGCGCCGACCCCGAACGCCGCTATGGCCTGCGCGTGCCGCAAGCCCGCGCCCGGGATGCTGCACGACGCAGCCCGCCGGCACGGCATCGATCTGCAGCGGAGCTGGATGGTCGGCGATATCCTCGATGACATCGAAGCCGGCCGTCGCGCCGGCTGCAGGACGGTGCTTCTCGACGTCGGCAACGAGACCATGTGGCAGCTCGGCCTTTTGCGCGAGCCGCTTTACCAGGCCACGGATCTGGCCGATGCGGCGCGTCTCATCGTGCAGCACGATGCCGTTGCGGCGGCGCGCGACGCGTTCCGTCAGGCCGATGAAGATCAGCGCGTTGGAGGCCTGGCGTCCTCCACGCCCAGTGACCGGCGGCCGAGTTCTATCGGCGCGATGGCTTCGACGTTCGACCGCACGCTGCGAGGCGCCTCATGAGCCCGGCCGTGCCGACCCGCGACGGCGCCAGCGCTCGCTGGGCAGAAGCCCGCAACATCCTGGCGGTCCGGCTCGACAACCTCGGCGACGTGCTGATGGCTACGCCGGCGCTCGCGGCGATTCTCGAGACGCTGCCCGCTGCGAAGCTCACGCTGCTCGGCTCGCCGGCCGGCGCGGCGCTGGTCCGGCATCTACCAATGATCGATGCGGTGATCGGGTGGCGCGCACCGTGGGTCCGCCATGCGACGCCGTCTGAGCACGATCTGGATGCACGGCGTTTCGTCGACGAGATCGGCGCACGCGCGTTCGACGCCGCGGTGATCTTCACGACCTGCACGCAGAGCGCGTTGCCCGCCGCGCTGATGTGCCAGATGGCCGGCATTCCGCTGCGCCTCGCCTACAGCCGCGAGAACACCTATGACCTGCTGTCGGACTGGGCACCGGAAACCGACCAGGTCGCCGACGGCATGCGCCACGAGGTCACGCGCCAACTCGCGCTGGTGGCCAAGGTCGGCTTCACGACCGCGAACCCGCGCCTTCGCTTCGCACTCGACCGAGCCGCGCACGAGGCCGCAGCAGCCGCGTTGCGAGCCGCCGGTCTCGAGGCGGGGGGACGCTATGTCGTCGTTCATCCGGGGGCAACGGCCGCCTCGCGACGCTATCCCGCTGCGGCCTTCGGCGCAGCCGCTGATCTCGTCGCGCAGCGCAGTGGACGAACCATCGTGTTCAGCGGCGGAGCCGGTGATCGCGCGCTCGTCGACACCGCGCGGCAGGCGATGCACAGCCCGTCTGTCGCGCTGTGTGATGCCCTCGACCTGGGTGGCCTCGGCGCGCTGATCGCCAACGCCGACCTGCTGATCGCGAACAACAGCGGGCCGGTACATGTGGCTGCCGCGCTCGGTACGCCGGTGGTGGATCTCTACGCGCTGACGAATCCGCAGCACACCCCGTGGCTCGTGCCCGCACGCGTGCTGAACCATGCGGTGCCTTGTCGCCACTGCCTGAAGAGCGTCTGTCCTCAAGGGCACCACGACTGCCTGCGCAAAGTCGAGCCGGAGGCGGTGGCCGCCGCCGCAATGGAGCTGCTGTCCGTGACGCCGCGCACGCGCATCGGTCCGACACCCAGCGCGCACATCGCCATCGCCGCGGCTTCGACAGTCGGTCCGCGCCCGATCTCCTCCACCCCCGACGCTGCGAGCCGAACGCGAGGCCAACGCGCCGTCATTCCGGAGCCTGCCGCGTGATCACCCTGGGCATCAATGCCGCATTCCACGACTCTGCGGCGGCGCTGGTCGTCGACGGCATCGTCGTGGCTGCCGCCGAAGAAGAGCGCTTCACGCGCATCAAGCACGGCAAGCGGCCGCTGCCGTTCACCGCGTGGGAACTGCCGTTCAACGCGATCGACTTCTGCCTTCGCCAAGCGGGCACCACGCTCGCCGAAGTCGACCATGTCGCCTATAGCTTTGATCCTGCCGTGTTCCTCAACGGCCGCGATGGCGAGTTGTCCTTGCCGGAATTGCCGTTGCGGCCCGAGACGCAAGCGCAAGGCGGCTGGGAAAATCCCTGGGATCCCCTCTTCGCCGCTTATGTGGCGAACGCGCCGGACCAGCTCGTCGACGGCGCGCCGCATCACCTGCAGCGTCGCTTCATGCTCGCCGACCGGCGCCGGCCGCCCTACCGCTGGCACTTCGTCGATCATCATGCCTGCCACCAGGCCAGTGCATTTCTCGCCGCGCCCTTCGATCGCTGTGCGGTGATGACACTCGACGGCCGAGGCGAGCGCGCGACCACGACCTATGGGCGGTGGTCGGCCGAGCAAGGCTATTGGCCGCTCGGCGAAGTGACGATGCCGAACTCGCTCGGCCTTTTCTACGAGCAGATCACGACGCACCTCGGCTTCCTGCATTCGAGCGATGAGTACAAGGTGATGGCGCTCGCCGCGATGGGCAGGCCCACGCTGGCCGATGCCCTGCGCCAGCACATCCGCGTCGGGCGCGACGGCCAGTACCGGGTCGCGCCGCTCGACCTCGCCTCGATCGCCGGCCCTCAGCGCTCGCGCGGTGCCGACATGCTCGCGCGTCACTTCGACCTCGCCGCGTCGGCGCAGGTCGTCCTCGAAGAGACCGTGCTCGAGATCGCGCGCTGGCTGCGCCGGGCGACCGCAGAGCCCTACCTCACGATGGCCGGCGGCGTCGCCCTCAACTGCGTCATGAATGCGAAGCTGCGCGACGCCCGCATCTTCGACCGCATCTGGATCCAGCCCGCGGCCGGCGATGCAGGCACCGCGCTCGGCGCGGCGCTGTGGGTGGATTCGGAAGCTCGCACAACAACGGCACCTCCCGCACGAAACGATCCCTCGAAGAGCGGCGCTGTGCTCGCGCCCGACCGCAAGCGCCGTTGGCACATGGCGCACGCCTACCTCGGGCCCGGCTACGACGATGCCGAGATCGAGCAGGCGCTGTCCTGGGCCAAGGTACCGTTCACGCGCCATGGGTCGGACGCCGAGCTGGTCGCGGCCACCGCGCGCATCCTCGCGTCGGATCGCATGATCGGCTGGTACCAGGGCCGCATGGAGTTCGGACCGCGCGCGCTCGGTGCGCGCTCGATCCTCGCCTCGCCGATCGATCCGATGATGCAGGCGCGCCTCAACGAGCTGAAGGACCGGGAGGACTTTCGCCCGGTCGCGCCGGCGCTGCCTCAAGAGGACATGGCGGCCTGGTTCAGCCCGGCCGCTGCCAATGACGGCGCCTCGCCCTTCATGCTCTTCGTGTACGACGTCGCGCCGGGGCAGTCGACGCGCATTCCGTCGGCCTGCCACACCGACCGGACTGCGCGCGTGCAGACGGTGCAGGCCGACACGAATCCGCGCTTCCACGCGCTGCTGAGGGCTTTCGGCGCGCTGACTGGTGTGCCGGTCCTCGTCAACACCTCGTTCAACGTGCGCGGAGAGCCGATCGTCTGCACGCCGCGCGATGCGATCGAGGCGTTCTACAGCACGCCGCTCGACGCGCTCGTGATCGGCTCGTTCATCGTCGAGAAGTCCACATGAACGGGTCGATCGTGATCAACGCAGTTCGCGATGAAGCCATGTGCGCCGATCCGTCGCCGTCGCATTTGGACGAAGCGCCACGCGTCTCGGTTGTCATCCCGACCTTCCGCCGGCCCGATCTGCTGAGCCGCTGTCTCGAAGCCGTCTGTGCGCAGAGCCTTGCACCGGACGCCTATGAAGTGATCGTGGCCGACGACGGGCACAGCGATGAGACCCGGACGCTGGTCGAACGCTTCGATGCACGCGACGGCCCCGCGGTGCGCTACGTTCGACCGCAAGGCGGCCGCGGGCCGGCGGTGGCGCGCAACGCCGGATGGCGAGCGGCTCGAGCCGATCTCATCGCCTTCACTGACGACGACACCGTGCCGGCATCGGATTGGCTCGCCGCCGGTGAGCGCGATCTCGAGCCCGGCTGGTCCGCGCTGTGCGGCCGCGTCGTCGTGCCGCGCAGGATCGGCTCCGACGGCGCGGCGCTGCCACCGACCGACCACGAGCTGATGACGCGCGGCCTCGAATCGGCCGAGTTCGTGACCGCCAACGCTTTCGTGCGACGCAGCGCGCTGCTTGCCGTCAGCGGCTTCGACGAGCGCTTTCGACGGGCGTGGCGCGAAGACTCGGATCTGCAGTTTCGGCTGCAGCGCGAAGCCGGTCCGGTCGGTCGCAGCGTCGACGCCGTCGTCGAGCACCCGGTGCGTCCCGAGGCGTGGGGCGTGAGCCTGCGGCAGCAGAAGAACGTGTTCTTCGATGCGCTGCTCTACAAGAAGCACCCGGAGCTGTATCGCGAACGCATCCTGGCCGCGCCACCCTGGAACTACTACGCCATCGTGGCCCTGACCGTGGCCGCCCTGCCGCTGGCACTCGCCAACGCGCGGCGCACTTCCGCGGTCGGCCTCGGCCTTGCCGCCATTGGCGTTGCGGCGCTCGCCGCGCGTCGTCTCCAGCCGACCGCAACCAACCCCGAGCATGTGGTCGAGATGCTCGCGACCTCGGCGGGCATTCCGTTCCTGTCGGTGTACTGGCGGCTCCGCGGCGCGTGGCACTTCCGCGTGCCGTACTGGTGATCGAGGCGGTTTCGATGCGACGCACCGCCTCGGTTTCCTCGCTGGATTTGTCCGCCCGCACCACAACGTATCGGGGCGAGAGGCATGACGCGACGAACGTTCCGGTGGTGACGGTGCCGCGGCGGGCTGTCGCACGCAAGCACGCCCCATCGGCCTGTGCAGCCGCACTCGACGGCCCGATCGAACGCATCGTGGTGTTCCGTGCGCTGATGCTCGGCGACCTCTTGTGCGCAGTGCCCGCATTGCGCGCGCTGCGCAGCGCCTTTCCGAACGCGCGCCTCACGCTCATCGGGCTGCCGTGGGCCGCCGCGCTGGTCGAACGGCTGAGCTGCGTTGATGACTTCATCGCGTTTCCCGGCCATCCCGGCCTACCGGAACGGGCGTGCGACGTTCGCGCGATTCCGACCTTCCTGGAAGTGGTGCAGGGCCGGCGCTTCGATCTCGCGATCCAGCTCCACGGCAGCGGACCCATCGTCAACCCGCTCGTGGCCGCATTCGGTGCCCGCCACAGTGCCGGCTTCTGCAACGACGAAGCCTGGCGGCCCGATGACGATGCCCCCTTCTACGCGCCGTGGCCGAAGCGCGGCCACGAGATCCTGCGCCTGCTGGCCCTCACCGATTGGCTCGGCCTGCCACGCGTCGGCACCGGGCTCGAATTCCCGGTGCAGCCAGCCGATCGCGAGGCGCTCAGGGCGATCTTTCCTCCATCGGCTCACCCGGGCTCCTACACCATCGTCCACGCCGGCGCGCAATTGCCGTCGCGCCGCTGGCCGGTCGAGCGCTTTGCCGAAGTCGCCAGCCGCCTCGCCGAGCGCGGCGAAACGGTGGTGCTGACCGGCACCGCCGATGAGGCCGAGCTGGTTGCGGCCTTGTCGGCCGCGATCCCGTATGCGGTCGTCAACCTCGCGGGACGGACCACCTTGTGGATGCTCGGAGCGCTGGTCGAGAACGCCGCGCAGATCGTCTGCAACGACACCGGCCTCTCGCACATCGCCGCGGCGCTCGGCACGCCGAGCGTGGTGGTCAGCTCGGGCAGCGATGTCGAGCGCTGGGGACCTCTCGACCGCAAGCGCCATCGTGTGCTGTGGCAGCCGATGAGCTGTCGCCCGTGCACCCATGTCACCTGCCCGATCGGCCATGGCTGCGCATTGGCGATCAGTGTGGCCGAAGTCATGCAGACTCTCGCCGACGGCGCCCCAACGGCACGCCCCTCATCGCCCGCAACGACAACGACCGCCGCGTCCACTGAGACGGCGCCGGCCTCCCTCCCATGACGCGTCGCCTCCGCATCCTGACGTGGCATGTGCACGGCAACTACCTCTACAACCTGACTCAGGTTCCGCACGACTTCTACCTGGTGACCGACGCCGCCCGCTCGATGCACCACAGCGGCCGCAGCGGCCTTTTGCCGTGGGGTGCCAATGTCCATGAGGCGCCGGTCGAGACGCTGAGGGACATGGCGTTCGACGTCGTCATGTTCCAGTCGCGCCACGAGTGGGACGAGGCGCAGCATCGCGAGCTGAGCGAAGCGCAGCGACGGCTCCCGCGCATCTACATCGAGCACGATCCCCCTCAGGCGCATCCGACCGACTCGCGCCATTGGGTCGACGATCCGAACGTGCTGCTGGTGCATGTGACGCCGTTCAACGCACTGATGTGGCACTCGGGCGCCACGCCGACGCGCGTCATCGACCATGGCGTCCTGCCGCTGCAGACCGCGAGCTACAGCGGCCACGTCGCGCGCGGCATCGTCGTCGTCAACAACCTGCAGAGCCGCGGACGGCGTCTCGGGCTCGATGTCTACCGGCAGGTCGCGGAGCGCGTGCCGCTCACCCTGTATGGCATGGGCAGCGAAGCCGTGGGCGGCGCCGGCGAAGTGCAGAACGATCGCCTGCCCGGCGTGATGGCAGCGCACCGCTTCTTCTTCAATCCGATCCGCTGGACCAGCCTCGGCCTCGCGATCATCGAAGCGATGATGGTCGGCCTGCCGATCGTCGGCCTCGCCACGACCGAGCTCGTCACGGTCATCCGCAACGGCGAGAACGGTTTTGTCGACACCCGCATCGAGCCGTTGGTCGATGCGATGCTGCAGCTCTTGGAAAAGCCCGAGCTGGCCCGCGAACTCGGCGCTGCGGCTCGACGGACCGCGCAAGCGCGCTTCGGCATCGACCGTTTCGTCGCCGATTGGCTGGATGCGCTGGCGCAGGTCTCGAACTAGCGGTCGCCACACCACGCCCTTGTTTCCGTTTTGACGCTCGCCTTTCCGCTTCGATTCCGTACCAACGCTCCGAACACGGCTCCGCACCGAGACCCATTGAATCCATGACACTCTCTCCATCTCCCGAACGGTCATCGAGGGTTCGTTCAGGCGGCCCTTCAACGCGCGAATCGGATGAGTTCTCCATCGTCGCGGGCGGCGCCGGCTTTCTCGGCAGCCATCTCTGCGAGCGCCTGCTCGAGCGCGGCCACCGGGTCCTGGCCCTCGACGACTTATCGACCGGCGACCGGCGGCACGTCGCGCATCTCGAAGGACATCGGCGATTTACGCTGCTCGAACATGACATCGTTCGGCCGTTGCCGCTGGCCACTCGAGGCGCGACGCGGATCTACAACCTGGCTTGTCCCGCCAGCCCGGCGCACTACCAGCGCACGCCGGTGCAGACGACGCTGACATGCGTGACCGGCACCTGGCACCTGCTGGACGCGGCCGAGCGCTTCGACGCACGACTGCTGCAGGCCTCCACGAGCGAGGTGTACGGCGACCCGGACCAACATCCGCAGACCGAGTCGTACTGGGGACACGTCAACCCGATCGGCGAGCGGTCGTGCTACGACGAGGGCAAGCGCTGCGCCGAAGCGCTCTGCTTCGCGTACCGCCGCGAGCGCGCGGTGCCGATCCGCGTCGCCCGTATCTTCAACACCTACGGCCCGCGCCTCTGTCCTGGCGACGGGCGCGTGGTCAGCAACTTCATCGTCCAGGCGCTGCGCGGCGAACCGCTCACGGTGTACGGACACGGCGAGCAGACGCGCAGCTTCTGCTACGTCGACGACACGGTCGACGGGCTGCTGCGGCTGATGGACAGTGACGCGAGCGAGCCGATCAACCTCGGCAATCCGGTCGAGCACACGGTGCTCGAGCTCGCCGAGCGGGTGCTGCGGTTGACCGGCAGTCGATCATGGCTGGAGCGCCGTCCGCTTCCGGCCGACGATCCGCGCCGGCGCTGTCCGGACATTGGCGCGGCGGAGCGTCAGCTCGACTGGCAGCCGCGCGTTTCGCTCGACGAAGGACTGGAGCGAACCATCGTGTACTTCCGCAATCTGCTCGGGCTTTCGCGCACGCAGACGATCGTGATGCCGGCGACGGAGCGGGTGACCTAGACGCGACGCTGTCGCGACGTGGCCAAGACCGCGTCACGGTCCGCCGGTGGCGCGCCCCGGCGGCAATCGATTCCGTCTCAATACGAGGTGGAGCATCACGAGCTCCTCCTTGATCTCGGGCGGAAATCCGCGGCGCCCGCCGCGTCGATCGATCAAAAGGTCACCGACGTATTCGGCGGCCGCTTGCGGGTTCGACCAGCGCTCGGCCAGCGCATTCGCGATGCGCGGAATGGCAGCGGCAAGACGGTCGGGTCGCGCATTCGGCGCCAACTCGAGGATCCAGTCGACCGTGCGACCGCGGATCGCATGATCGGTCGGCTGCGGCGGGCGCCGCCGGCTGTCCCAGTTGGGCTGGCGGAGCTGGCGCGCGGCTTCGAGACCGGCCGGAAGCTCATCGAGCGCGCGCCGCGCCGAGGCGAAGTCGGTGGTCTCGAATGTCAGCGGATCGCCGAGCGACGGATTTTGGGTGGGATCTTTCACAGCCCAAGAAATACCAAGTCAAAGGCGCCCTTTACATACCCTGAATGAGGGGTAGCAGACGCACTGCGTGGGTTGACCCAATGCCGGCGACGTTGCTGGCCAGCCCTGAGAGTCGTAAATTGGGTGCAGGTCCATGCGCGGCCGCTTCCCCTGAAGAAGGCGGTAACGACGCGATCAAACCGCCAACGACAGGGGGCGACTCATGAACGCAGCGGCAGTTGAAGGCGTGCGGCTTGTTGCAGGGCTGGGGCTGGCGACCTTCGTTTCCATGTCGGTAGGTCAGACGCCTGCGCTACCGCGCATCGGCTGGGTCATCAGCGGAACGGCGGATAACAGTCGCCACACCGTTCAGGCGCTGCGCGCCGGCCTTGCGGACGAAGGATTGGTGGACGGTCGCAACGTGACGCTCGACGTACGCTTCACGGCCGGCCGCCCCGAGCTCTACCCGGAGATCTTTGCCGAGATCACCCGCCAGCCGGTCGCCGTGCTGGCCGCGGCAGGCTTCTCCGGAATTTCGGCGGCTCGCGACGCAAGCGGTGGCCGCACACCCATATCCGCCTACTTCTGCGGCAGCGAAGTCAAGCGGATGGTCGAGGACTTTGCGCGGCCCGGCGGAAACATCACCGGCGTGTCATGTCTCAGCTCCGAACTGGCGATCAAGCGCGTGGAATTGCTCAAGCTATCGGTGCCGAACCTGCGTCGTCTCGGTCTCTTGTACGACCCGCGCAACCCGGGCAAAGAGAAGGAACTTGCCGAAGTCCGGCAAGCCGCTGCCGGCCTCGGCCTGACCGTGACCACGGCTGCGGCCAGCAGCGCGGACGCCTTGAGAGAAGCGATCGAATTGCTGCGCCGAGACGGCGCCGAGGCGGTCGTCATCTCTGAAGATGTATTCACATACGGCAACCGGGAGAAGATCGTCGCACTGACCGCGGAACACCGGATGGTCGACATCTCATCCTTCCGCGAGTTTGTCGAGGCGGGCGGCGTGCTCTCCTATGGCGCGAGCAATGCCGAACGCATGCGCATGCAAGCGCGTTACGCTGCCAAACTGGTGCGCGGCGCCAAGGCGTCGGACTTGCCCATCGACCAACCGACGCGGTTTGAATTCGTGATCAACCTGAAAGCGGCGCGCGCGCTCGGTGTCACTCTGCCGAAGACAGTTCTCGCACGAGCCGACGCAGTCATCGAATGACGGTCGATCAGACTCATTCCTGGCACTCAATCGGCAGTCTCATCGCGCCCACCTTCATTCGAGGTTGCTGGCTGCGTGACACCAACGTCCGCTTCAGCGCGCGTTCGGCAAAGCAGAAGACGGGATGCGAAACCTGAAGGTCGTTCCGTCCTCGCGGGATGACGTCACGCCGATCGTGCCGCCATGGGCCACGACGATTTCCCGGGCTATGAAGAGGCCGAGTCCCAAGCTGGCATCGCCGCCCCCGTGCCCCCCGGCTTCACCGGAGGATATCTGAACAAGCGGATCGAAGATGACTTGAAGCGCATCCGGCGGAATGGGCGTTCCGCGATTGCGCACTGCGCAGCAGACATCGTCGCCCTCGACTGAGACTGCAAGCACAACGGGGGAATCCGGATCGCCATGTTGGACGGCGTTGCTCAACAGATTGGTGAGGACCTGCCTCATGCGAGCCGAGTCGAACCTTGTCGTTAAGTCGCTCGACACCTTGGACTCGAAAGCTCGATTCGGATGCGCAACTTCGATCTCTTCAAAAGCCTCTCGGCAAAGAGCCGAGAAGTCTCCGGGCGCCGGCACGACCTCGATCCCGCGTCCGAGCCGGGTCCGGGTGTACTCCAACAAGTCGGTGATCATCCGGCGCATCGAGGCGACACTGCGCTGAAGCATGGCCAGCGTGCGCAAGCGCTGCGGTTCGTCCGGCCGACCCTTGCTCAGCACATACAACGAAGACGCGATCGTTGACAGCGGGCTTCGGAGGTCGTGCCCAAGAATGGCCAGGAAAGTGTCTCTTGAGTTCGCGACGCGAGCCGAATAGCTCGCGATCGATTCTGCCAGCGCCTGGTCGACGCCTTCGTTGAAGCGCGCAACGTCCTCGAGCGCGGTGGCATCGGCCGTCACGAGATCCTGGGTCCAGAGTCGCAACACCGTGGCACGGACCGCCCGGTACTCGGCAGCCAGCTGGACCAAGTCGAATCCCACGAGCTGACGCAGGATGCCATGCGTCGTGGCCGAGGTTTCACTGGCAGCGTCAGCAGAGTCGGACAACCCCTGCGATTTGACGTAGCGCTCGACTTCGGTCTGCCTCGATCTCATGTCCTTCGCGATCGCCATCAGGATCTGCGAGGCGTGATCGCGCAGCGCAAGCGTGGACATCGTCTTGGCCGGCGCTATGGTGGCTCTTGCGAAAGCCTCCCACTCGACAACGATTGCCTCTTTGTGTTGCTCAATGAAGTCACTGAGCCGCATCTCAGGAGCCGGCGAGCGACCGGATCATGGGCCAGATGAGGAAGTACGCGAGCACCACCACCGCCACCACCAGTGCGATGCGGGTCGGGACCAGGAGTCGGTGGCGTTCGGCGGTGCGCGCCTTCCGCTCGAGGCTGGTCGGGCGCTTGCCGAGCGCTCGGAAGACGTCTTTGTACCTGCCGAGCCAATCGTGACCTACGCTCATTCGCCATTGTGCGCCTGCCCGGGGCGCCGCACCCGTGAGCAACGGCCGCTCAGAGCCGAAACACCATGGGGCTGACCGAGTTCATGTCGCGGTATGGGGCGATGGCGTCGACCAGATCAGGAGCCACGATTTGAGGGGCGATCGACGCGATGGCCTCATATTGCCGCAGCACTCTCCACATCCGCAACTCCTCCTCGGAGATCGGCTCGAATTCGACGACCTCCAGAACGTTGTGCTGCGGGATCAGCAAACCGAGCTCGATCGTGCCTTGCATCTGGGCAAGCGTCAGGACGATGAGCGGATCGTCTGTGAATGACTCCTGCCAGGTGAGCTTGCGAAAGACGTGCTTTCCTTCGGGCCCCGGCATGAGCACAACGGTCTCGCCCACTGGCGGTACGCCTTCGCCGGCCATTGCCGAGCAGAGAATGAGCGCCGGTGGTCCGACCTTGGCGAATCTGGCGAACCGCATTGAAAAAGCCATGGGGTGCTCCTTGTTCGCCTCGATTGGACCCCATCGCACGGTGCGGATGCGTTCCCAACCCTACTCCCAAGTCGCCCGGCGCATGCGAGCTATCCGTAGTGTTCGACCCACTCAACGCCCTTCGCATGGGCCGCCTCGATCGCTGCCTGTATCGTCTTGTGGTCTCCCGGCGGGACATCGATCGCACGCGGCCGCGTTGGCCAGATCTGCTTGGACACGACCAGGGTGGGCACGAACCGTCCATCGTCGAGCGCCCTGGCATGACAGACCAACTCATAGCCGCGGTACTGAACTGTCATCGGCTCACTCATCCATGATCTCCTGCGACCGTGCCCGGACGGCGAGCGTGTCTTGAAGGCTCAAGTATTGCTCCCCAGGTCCTCAGAGACGAACAACGGTGTTGTTCTCCAATCTCACCCGTTCGCCGACCTTCAACAGCGGATTCGACGCAAGCTTGATGGTTTGCGTCGTGCCGGATTCAAGCCGGACGACCACGTGGTACTCGGTTGTGCCGCCCATGTTGTTCTGCACGCGATTGCCGGCATACGCGCCTCCCAATGCGCCTGCAATGGTCGCGATGTCCTTGCCGCTGCCACCGCCGACTTGGTGACCGAGTACTCCGCCAACCACCCCGCCGGCGATCGTTCCGACCACGTTGTGGGCGTCTTTTCTGGCTTCGACGATGTTGATGGCCTCGATGACACCGCAGGAGAGGCAGGACGGAACGACCGTGGTTCTGACCGGACGGTCTCGCTCCAACACGGGGACGTCGACAACGCGCTCAAAGCTGCGGGTCGATTCCCTGCCGTCGACGACCAGGAAGCCGCTTGCTGACAGCGGGCCGTGCGTTCTGTCTTGGCGCCGCACCGTATAAGTCCCCTCATACACGCCACGGCTGACTTCTCTGAGGAAGATCGGCTGATCGACGCCCACGAGCGCTGCGCGTGCCCTGCCGCCAGGAGAACCGTTCAGCGAGAACACGAGTTCGTCCCCTGGCTGAACGGGCTCGGGTGCTGCCACGACAAAAGCAGCGATCTTCGGCAAACCCTCGAGCGGGCTTCGCGCGCCTTTGACGACGGACTGATCCAGTGATGCCATCACCACTTCGCCGTCATGTTCGATGCGCGCTGTGACCAGACTGCCAGCGGTGATGTTGTCCCTGGAACGAACGATATAGGTGCCCTCGTATCGCCCGGGCTGCACTTCGGCCATCTGGAGCGGTGCAGTGGCCCCGGCGATTTGCACGCTGACATGTCGATGCGGCGTCCCGCTCAAGATGAACTCGAGCTCATTGCCCGGACCCACGTGCGGAAGTTGATTGACACTGAACGCTCGCACCTGGGCGACGGCCGCGGCGCGCGCGTCGGCGCTGCGCGGCTGTGCCTGAGTCACCGCCGACATCAGGGCGAGCGAAGCGGCAATCGCCAATGAGCAGTGCGTACGGGTGATGTGGATTCTCATGGAGCGTTCCTTCGGTGGGTCGTTGATGAAGCGTTGGTCGCGACGGGGCGCAATGCAAGAACTCAGCTGGACAGCAGCTCGCCCAATGGCTTGAGGTCGTCGATCCGGTCGCAGACCGCCTTCACGACCATCAATATGGGAACGCCCAGCAGAAGGCCCCAAACGCCCCAGAGCCATCCCCAAGCGAGCACGCCAACGAAAACGGTGACCGCGTTCATGCGACTCGTTCGACTGGTCAGCCACGGCGTGAGCACATAGCCCGACACCGTGTGCAAGGCGAGCGAGATGCCGGCGATCAGGACTGCCGATTCCAGGTTGCCGAACTGCATCAAGCCGACCGCGGCGGAAGCACCGGTGAAGACAATCGATCCGATGTACGGGACAAAGTTGAGAACGCCGGCCGCAAGGCCCCACACAGCGGCGTGTTGAACCCCGATCGAGAGAAAGCAAAGCCACGTGGCCAGGCCGACCAGGAGGCTCGTGAGCACCTGCACCAGCAGGTAGCGTTGAATCTGCTCGGTGATCTCATCGAGAGCCTGGATCGTCAGTTTCTTTTCGCTGAAAGTGGGACCGGCAATCCGGACCATCTTGCGGCGAAACGTGTTGCCGGCCGTCAGCAAGAAGAACGTCAGGAACAGCACCGTCGTCGCCTGGCCGATCAGCATCAGGAGACCGACGGTTCCGGTCCAGAGGTGGTCCTGGATGTCGAATTTCGGCTTTTCGAGCTGTACCCGGGTGACGCCACGCCGCCCGCCTGGGCTCACCTCGGCCGTCTTTTCAAGTTCGCTGGCGGCCTGTTGAACGTTGTCGATCGCTGTCGCCGAGCGCACGCCCTTTGCCGTCGGCTTTTGAATGGACTGGCGGAGCTTCTGGGCGACATCCGGCAACGACGCGACCAGGTCCGCTGCATCGTCGCTCAGGCGGTAGGCGGTCCACCCGATGCCGCCGACGATGCTCAGGAGAAGGAGGGCCGATGCCAGGACTCGTGGCAATCGCCAGCGCTCGAGACAGTCGACCACCGGCGTCAGCGCATAGCTCGCCATGATGCCCAGCAGGATCGGAACGAACACCGCCTTGGCCCAGTACAGGGTGTACAGGCTGGCGAGCGCCGCAAGGAGCGCAAGAGAAGCACTGCGTATGTCGACGGGCAGTTGCCAGGCCGCCCCGTCCCGCTCCTGCAGAGCTGCCGCCGTCGGCTCCAACGCCTTCGAGTCGGTCGAACCCCTTGCCACTTTCATGTCCATGGACGCCTCGACTCGGTACAGGCGCCCGGGAGTGCCGTGACCCCTTGGGCATGTGTGAGTCCAAGGGATTGGATGGCCGTCTGGTGAGACCGCTCATCCGGTGCTTCTGCTACCCGGCTGTATCGGCTGTCGCGCTTTCAACTTGAGCGCAGGCACCCACGCCCAGAGGCGTTCACAGGCTTCCGTCCGCTGGTCAAGGGCGTGTTGTCCGACCGCGGTGGCCCACCGATCGCACAAGAATCTTCATCCACCCCACTTCTGAGCACGAGATGACCGATCCCCGCAACATCGCCCACGACAAGAAAGTCCAGCAAGAGAAGAAGCACCGCAATCAGGAAGTGGCTCCCGGCGCGGACGCGACGCCGCAGCCCGGGAAGAAGACACACATGGAGCACCACGCCTCCGACGTCGTGAAAACGCCCGACGAAGCGGCGCCGGAAGGTAGCGTCAAGGCTTGAGGATGTGGGAGCGCGGGGCCTACGCCGTCGGCCTCGCACCCACATCGATGGGTAGGGGATGCGATAGCGCCAGCATTGCGTTTCTACCTATGCCGCCGACGGAAGCGGCGTGACGTACTTCCGGCCCAGTCCGGAGTGTCAGCCTCCCGCCGATCGAGAATGTCCCGTTCTTCTTCAGGAAGCCTCCGAGACCATGACGGGTAGCAACCTAGACTAGTCTTACTGTGTCACAAACGTAGCCTTGCGTTTGCGCGCAGGCAGCACGGACATCGGGGCAGTGTCTTGAGCAAGGCGGCGGCGATAAGCAGCCGCAAAGTCGTGATGGACGATGGG
>Ga0070670_100001118_pt1 | contig 21339 bp, 17 predicted proteins | sample KBSS63metaG_FD_64665 | JGI IMG/M metagenome (GOLD analysis project Ga0070670, IMG submission 64665) | Switchgrass rhizosphere microbial communities from Kellogg Biological Station, Michigan, USA - KBS S6-3 metaG | ecosystem: Host-associated > Plants > Roots > Rhizosphere > Soil ... | reverse complement strand
CCGATGACAGGCCGATGACTCAGCGGCAGTGCTACGAATGGCTGGCGGCAAAGCTTGATCGGCCAGTTCCGCCGATTGCCAGCCGGATACCCGAGCGCAAGCGCGGCGCGAGCAACAAACGGGTCTCGAATCGCCGGCTGCGCGAGATCGGCTGGCAACCGCGGTTTCCCACCTTCTCGCGTGGGATGGAAGAATCTGTGCTGCCGGCTTACCCGGAACTAGGCGCCTAATTTAGGCTGGAGCAACGTCGGAGGAGACCGGCGGCTGCGGCCTGTATTCGTTCTTGCAGGCCCACCAAACGCTCGCCAGAACAGACCCTGTGGTAAGAAGAAAAGCAGAGATGGTAAGCATGATCGGTTTGGTTGGCCTTCCTTTTAGCAACGGACGTGCCGAGAGTACCTGACGAGGGAAAGCACGCCTCGGCACAGGTCATCAACGTCATTATCTGAAACAGTTGTGTCGCAATTATAGACGGTTCGCTCTGCGAAGCGCCGCGTTGTAGCCGGGGTCGCTGACCCCGGCGAGGGAAAAATGCGGCCACGCCGCCCGCCTTCCGAGCGATGTCTAGCCTAACGATGGCTCGATCAATCCGAAATCGCCGCTCTTGCGCCGATAGAGGACGTTAACCCGCGAGTTGCGCGCGTTCATGAAAACAAGGAATTGGCGGGTGGACATCTCCAGTTGCAAGACCGCTTCGTCGACGAACATCGGTTTGACCGGGTAACGTTCCGTGCGCACGACGGCGTGCACGTGGTGCTCATCTTCCTCGACCGGCTCAGGATGAAGAATCTGCTCTTCAAGGTGTCGGATGTCTTCCTTGCGTGGCCGATGGCGACGGAGCAGGCGCGTCTTATATTTGCGCATCTGACGCGCAATCTTGTCCATGACGGCATCGATCGCAGCGTAGAGATCGTTGGTTTCTTCCTGGGCCTCGATCGTGATGTGGTTGGAGCAAATGAGGACGACCTCGGCCCAGTGGCGGTACTTCTCGACCCCGAGAATGACGTGGGCTTCGATGATCTTGGGATAATCAAGGTGCAGCCCCTCGATCTTGCGAGTGGCGTATTCGTTGATCGCGTCGGTGATGGCGAGGTGGCGGCCGGTGACTTTGACGTTCGGGTTGGCGTTAACGGTTTGCATGCGGCTCCTTTGGTTTACATCTGAAAGCGTTCGCCCAGGTAAAGCTGGCGGCTGATCGGATCGTTGATCAGGAAATCTTTGGTGCCTTCGCTGACGACACGGCCTTCGTCGATGAGATAGGCGCGATCCACGATCGAGAGGGTCTCGCGCACATTGTGGTCGGTGATGAGAATGGCGAGGCCGGATTTTCTCAGGTTCACGACCAGTTGTTGCACGTCGTAGACGGCGATCGGGTCGACCCCGCTGAAAGGCTCGTCGAGCATGAGCAACTTCGGCCGGGTGACGAGCGAGCGCGCGATCGTGAGGCGGCGCTTCTCGCCGCCGCTCAGGGTAAGCGCGGTGTTTTTCGCGATTCGTTCGATCCCAAATTGATGGAGGAGCTCGTCGCAACGGTGGCGGCGTTCCTGTTTGCTCAACGGCATGGTCTCGAGAATGGCGAGGATGTTTTGCTCGACCGTCATCTTGCGGAAGATCGATTCTTCCTGCGGCAGATAACCCATGCCGAGCCGGGCGCGTTTATACATCGGGAAGTCGGTCACGTCCGTGCCGGAAAAGACGACCCGGCCGCTGTTTGGCCTAACGAGGCCGACAATCATGTAGAAACTGGTCGTCTTGCCGGCGCCGTTCTTGCCGAGCAGGCCGACGATCTCACCCTGGCCGACCTCGAGCTTGACCCCGTTCACAACCGCGCGACCGCCGTAGATCTTGACCAGGTCCTCGGTCAACAGGACCTGCGCGTGTTCGTTAGGGGAGGAAACCAGGTGTGCGGCGGAATCGGCGGCAGGCGGAGACGCGATCGGGCTCATGGCGATCTCTTTGTTGGGGACGGTGTCCCGGCCGCGGCCGGCGATGCCTGGCCGTTCTTGTCGGTGCTCGCTTCCTGCCGAATCTCGGTCCGGCTCGGGCCGTGGGTTGTGAGCTGGCCGTTTTGATTGAGGATCATGACGGTCTCCGGGCTGGTCGCGACGTGGGTGTCGAGGCCCTGTTGCACGCGCGGACTCCCGGTGAGCACGACGTTCCCATCAGACGAAGTGTAAACCGCCTTCTCGGAAAGTCCGACTGCTTTCGACGGCGGACCGCCCTTCGGATCGGGCTTGTCGCGCACAACGCCGACGTTCCCATCCGCGATCGCCTTTTCCAGACCTTCGCCTTCCTGCTTATGGATAAAGACGGTCAGCTTGTCGGACTGAATATTGAATCGCGGATCGAAAACGCGGACGTGCCCGGTGAACGTGCCGACCCGTTTCTCGGTATCGAAGGTTGCTTCGTCAGAATAAATCTGGGTGGTGATGGGCTGACCCTTGGCATCGGTCGGGCCGAGGACCGGCGTGCCCTTCGCCACCTGCGCACCCGAACGCGCGGCGATCGCGGTCAGGCATAGAAAAGCCGCGGCAAAAATCCGTATCATGGTTTCGCAGCCGGGCCGGCAATTTCCTTCTGGTTGTAAATCGTCATGTGCACGTTACCCGTTAGCGTCCCCTGGTGAGTCACGGTGTTGAACTGCATCGTGTCGCCGGCGATCTCGAAATCGGCGCGTTTAATGTTGGTTCGCTTCTTGGAATCGATCACGCGGGTCTCGAGATTGAGCACCGCCTCCGCCATGTCGACGTTGAAATCGGGTTTCTCCTCCTTGTCGAAGGTGAGCATCTTCAGGTCCGTGAAGTGAACGTGATTTTCATCGATGCGCGCAGCAGTCGCCGCTTCGAAACGGCCGAGTAAATGTCCCTGGATATCGTAATTCGGCAGGACCAACCCCTTCGCTTCGTGCCCGACGGTGAGCGGAATATTCTTCAAACCAAGATCTTCCTTGGCTGATTCCGGCGTCGGTGTCGGGACAGCCTTGCGATGTTTACGATCCCCAGCCAGAGCTACGCAACTGCCGAGAAGAAACAAGACAAGGATACAGAAGCGCGTCCCGCGAACGCGGAACCCGCTACGACACGGCAGCATGAATAGCTTTTAACACGCGCAAATGCTTCGGCAAATCCTTTAGCGGAACTTGATTCGGTCCGTCGGAAAGAGCGCGCCTGGGATTTTCGTGCACCTCCATGAAAATGCCGTCGCACCCGGCTGCGAGCGCGGCCCGCGCGAGGACGGGCGCGAGAGCGGCGTCGCCGGAAGTGGAGTCACCCGCGCCGCCGGGGCGCTGGACAGAATGGGTCGCATCGAAAATGACGTGATAGCCGGCCTCGCGCAGCCAGGCCAAAGACCGCATGTCGGCGACCAGGTTGTTGTAGCCGAAGGAAGAACCGCGCTCGGTGAAGAAAAATCTTTGCGCGCCAAAGACTTCAAGTTTCTCGGCAATGTTGCGCACGTCCCAGGGGGCGAGGAACTGGCCTTTCTTCACGTTGACGACCCGGCCAGTCTGGGCGGCGGCGTGGATCAGATCGGTCTGCCGGCAAAGGAAAGCCGGGATTTGCAGGACATCGATGAATTCAGCCGCGATTTCGACATCGTTAGGCGAATGCACATCGGTCGTCACCGGCATCCCGATCTCGCGACCAATCTCAGCCAGCAAGGCGCAGCCTTCCCGCGCCCCAATCCCGCGATAGGAACGAACCGAAGTGCGGTTCGCCTTGTCATAGGAGGCTTTGAAGAGGAATGGCAGATTTTCCGCCGCACAAATTTTCGCGATCTTGCGCGCCATGCGCCGAACAAAATCTTCCGACTCGATCACGCAGGGCCCGAGAATGAAGGCGGGCGTCTTACCGCCCAGCCTGAGCGGGCCGATTGTCAAAGGCTTCGACTTCACGAGGGCAGCATTCTCGCGAAAAGCCCCGGGCAAGTCCAAGACCAATAGCGACTGCAAAATTCTGCTCGCCTCCTTCCTGGCCTCACCCGCAGAATCGCCCCTTTTGTCGCCTATGAAAAATGATCCCAGCCTGATCGGCCTGGCGCCCGAAGTTTCGGCCGAGCAAGCCGCCGTCCAGTTCGACCTCCTGCAAAAGAAACTCGAGCCTCTCTGGCGCTCGATCGAATGCTTTAATCAGGATGAGCAAACGATCGTGGTCGTGCCCTCGATTTCACTCGAGATGGCGGTGACCGGTTTCGAAGTACAGGGTTATGAAGAGCGTTTCCTCTTCCTTCTTCTGCTCCTTGCGCAGCCGCGGGCGCGGCTCATTTACGTCACCTCGCAGGCGATACATCCCAGCGTGGTCGAGTACTATCTCGGCCTGCTACCAGGCGTGATCCGCAGCCATGCGATGCGGCGCCTGACGCTGCTCTCGCCCTACGACGACTCCGCCCGCCCGCTCAGCTCCAAACTGCTGGAGCGGCCGCGCCTGCTCGAGCGACTCGCGGCCAGCATCCAGGACAAGGATCGCGCTCATCTTGTTTGCTATAACACCACTTACCTCGAACGGAATCTCGCGCTCCGTCTCGGCATTCCGCTTTACGGGGCAGATCCGCGTCATTTCTCTTTCGGGACGAAGACAGGTTGCCGGGAACTTTTTGCCAAAGCTGGGATCAACCACCCGCTCGGTTCCAATAACCTCGGCAGCATCGAGGAAGCCGTCGCTGCCCTCACAAAAATGCGCGCGCAGCAGCCCACCACCGTGCAGGCGGTCGTGAAATTGAACGAGGGCGTCTCCGGCGAAGGTAACGCCATGGTCGATCTTTCCAACCTCACCACCGTGACGGAAGAGGCGATCGGCGCACGGGTGCGCGCGATGCGTTTCGAGAAAGCGGACACAAAGTTCGATGACTACGCCACGAAATTTCGCGACCGCGGCGGCGTGGTCGAGGAACGCGTCGGGGTCGACGCGGCCGAAGTGCGCAGCCCGAGCGTGCAACTGCGGGTGACGCCGTTAGGCGAGGTCGAGTTGCTCTCGACGCACGATCAAATGCTCGGCGGCCCGAGCGGGCAAAGCTATCTGGGATGCATCTTCCCGGCCGACCCGGCTTATGCGAGCGCGATCTCGCGCGATGCCGCCAAGGTGGCCGACCTCTTGCGTGACGCCGGCGTTATCGGCCGTTTCGCGCTCGATTTTGTCGTGACGCGGGCGAGCGAGAGCGCGGCCTGGGAGACGTATGCGATCGAAATCAACCTGCGCAAAGGCGGCACCACGCATCCGTTTCTCACCCTCCAATTCCTGACCCGGGGCACTTATGATGCGGCCGGCGCGATCTTCACCGCGCCTAATGGGCAGAAGAAATTTCTGGTCGCCAGTGATCACCTCGAATCGCCGCGTTATCGCGGTTACACTGTGGACGACCTTTTCGATCTCGTCGTCCGCCACGGGCTGCACTTCGGGCAAACTCGGCAAACGGGAATCGTCTTTCACATGCTCAGCGCCCTCGGGAGCACGGGACGCCTCGGCCTGACGGCGGTGGGCAATTCGCCGGAAGAAGCGCGCGCGATTTTTGACCATGCCCAGCGCGTTCTCGACGAGGAAGCCCGTTTTGACGCACTCTAGTCGCTTTCGCACGCGAAGCGCGAGGTGAGACGGAGGGGTGATCTGGGAAGCAACCCAATCCCGCGCCCGGGGAGGCGCCTACAGATCGGACACTGTTTCGACCAGCTCGGCGTCGGCCGGCACCTCATCGATCGGAGCAGGTTCGATCGCAACGATGGCGTAGCGCCCAATGTCCCCCTCCGCGTTCAATTCCACCACGTCACCGACGTGCTGACCTAACAATGACTGGCCGATCTTGGTCTGATAGGAAATGATGGCGCGGTCCGGGTCGCCGTCCCAGGCGCCAAGTATGGTGTAAGTTTCTTCGCGGCCGTTCGTGGTCTCGCGCAAAGTGACGATCGTGCCGATGGAAGCCTGGCTTGTATCGGGATTTTCAAAGGCCGTGCCCCGCGCATTGCTGAGCGCTCGTTCCAGCTCCGCTTTGCGCCGCATGAGGACGGCCTGCATTTCCTTGGCGGCTTTGAATTCGAAGTTTTCGCGCAGGTCGCCGTAGGAACGGGCGACGCCGATCTCCCGGCTGTTCTCGGGAATTTTCTTGTTCACCAAATCTTCGAGCTCGGCTTTGCGTTTTTGCAAGCTGCTCCAGGAAACGACGAGCGATTCGGATTTTTCTTCGACCTGCCCACCGCTGACGAGACTTTGCAGGTCAGGATAAAGTTTGATGATCCGCGCCATAAGCGAGCGCTTGGTCAGTTCGTCAAAAACGGGACTGAGCATGAGGCGGCGCATCGAGTCGCGCGCGGCGCCGAGGGGGGCATCGGCAAAAATGTCAGGGATCAGGGCGCGGTCGGAGAGGAGTAGATCGCGCAGCCGGGTGCTGCGACTGTTGCTCTCGTTATGCTGGTCGCGCTCGCAGGCGGAGAGGATGGCACTGAGCAGCTCGGGATTGATCAACCCCGGCCAGTCGGCGCGGCTTTTGCAGAGCCAGAAAAGCATTTCGCTGGTCGCGGAATGCTCGCGCAAGCTGCGGTCGAAGGCGACGCGCAGTTCCTCCTGTTTCCCGGCCTCGGCAAAAACTTTCGGCAGCGCAGAAACGAGCCGCGCATTGTTGCCTTGCATTAGTTGCAGCGCACGAACTGTCCAGCGTTCGCCCAAGGCGGCGGGCAGAGCGTGCAGGACGCGACGCTCCTTGGCGGAGGGTAGTTTGAGCAGTATCGCAGCCAGTCGCGGCTCTTCTTCGACGATCAGGCGCTCGAGGGTGAGATCGGGTTGCGAACGGTGCAGCTTCGGACCGGCCTGGAGAAGATCGTCGCGCCCAACAATGAGCTCGAAGGCGAGCGCGGGATTGAGCCGCTGATTGCGGCGCGCTGTTTCCTCGATCCCGTCGATCAACGGCTGCAATTCTTTCTCCGGATCTTCGAATTCGTCCTGGAGTTTGATGATCTGGTCGAGAGCAGCGGCCTGCTCCTTGGGTTGGCGCGCCTGGTTGAAAAAGGCGAGCACCTCATTTGCGCGCGAGACCGGCGCGTCGCGCAATTCAATCGGGTCGTTCTTTTTCGTCGGGATAAGGAAGTGACCTTCCTTCTTAAGCAACTTTTTGGTCGAGTCCCACCAGCGTTTGAACTCCGCCTCACTAAAGACCTCACCTGACAACCAACCGCTGATCTGCGCCTGGGTCGCTTTCCCGCCCAGACTTTCGAGGATGTTGCGCATCACCGCCGTAGGGTTTTCCTTCAACTCAATCTTGAGTGCGGGCAGGTTGCTCGCTTTCCGGGCCAGAAAATGTCCCGCCGGAATTGGGGTCAGATTTTCCGCCGCGTAGGGGAGCTGCATTGGATGCGCCTTCTTTTTCTCGAAGTCGATCAGGATCTGGTTGAGGAGAAGGTTCCAGTCGGCCACTCGGCCGAAGCCCCAGCTTTTGTGCAGGCAGAAGGCGCCCGGCTTGAGCTGCCCAAGTTGGTTGGCGGCGGCACTCGTTAGTTTTCCGGCCTCGACCAACTTTTGCAGTTCTACGTCCATAAAAGGTAGGGGAGTATGATGCACGACCCGCCGCACCCGCGCAAACCGGTGTTGTTTCCCGTTGCCCCGCTCCAGCACCCGTGGAAACCTAGCGCCCCGTGCCGATCAACATCTGGTTTTGGGTCGCTTTTCATATCGGAGTTCTGGCGGCGCTGGCCGTTGATCTGCTCAGCTTTCGTGGGCCGCATACCATCAATTTGCGCGGTGCGGTCTGGCGCAGCCTCATCTGGATCGCACTTTCGCTCGCCTTCAACGCGGTCGTCTGGCAGTGGCAGGGCGCCGACCAGGGAATCGATTTTTTCACCGGTTACCTGATCGAGTACTCGTTAAGCGTCGATAACATCTTCGTTTTCGTCCTGATCTTCGCCTATTTCCGGGTGCCGCCGCAGTACGAGCACCGCGTCCTCGTCTGGGGCATTCTGGGCGCGATCGCGATGCGCGGCCTCATGATCTGGCTCGGCGTCTCGCTCGTCGCGCGCTTCCATTTCGTCCTCTATCTCTTTGGGGCGTTTCTTTTCGTCACGGGATTGCGGATGTTCAGCGGGAAGAACCAGAATCTCGATCTCGACAACAATTTCGTCCTGAAATCCATTCGCCGGCTGCTGCCGGTGACCAACGATTACCACGGCCCGAAATTCATCGCCCTCGTCGGCGGCCGGCGCATGCTCACCCCGCTCGCCCTGGTCCTGATCGTGATCGACGTGATGGACCTGATCTTTGCGGTCGATTCGATTCCGGCGGTTCTCGCCATTACGCAGGACACCTTTATCATTTATACCTCCAACATCTGCGCCATTCTGGGGCTGCGTTCGCTCTACTTCCTGCTCGCAAATCTGGTCACGCGCTTTGTCTACCTACGATTCGGACTAGCCGCTATCCTCTGCTTTGTCGGGGCCAAAATGATCCTCGCGAAATGGATGCATATTCCGAATGGGCTCTCGCTCCTCATCATCTGCACGACCTTGCTGGTCACGATTTTGGTTTCGATTTTTGCGACTAGAAAACAGGGGGCGCGCAAGGTCCGATAAAGATGTGTTGCAATCTGGCGCGCGAATCGGTTTACTCGCGTCGCCTTATGAATCGCCTACTGCCTGCCCTGCTCGTCATCGGATTGGCCACCACCGCGCTGGCCGATATCCAGGATCCACCGGCAGCCGATCATGGTCCGACACGGAAGCTCTCGCGCGGCCTGTCCAACATGCTTTTCGGGTGGACCGAGATTCCGGTTACGATTGGCAAGATCAATAGCGAAGAAGGAAACGCCGCCGCCGCCAGTTATGGCGTTATCAGGGGTACTGGCCGGGCGTTCGCGCGCTTTGGGGTGGGGTTCTACGAAGCCCTGCTCTGGCCGATCCCGGTCTACAAGGAAACCTATGCTCCGGTGCTGCGGAGCGATATTCCCTGGATTCATCGCGGTTACAGTGAATTTCCGCCGGAACCGGGGAACGAAACGAAATATCCCTACGTCCGCGACTACTGATCCATTCGTTAGGCGAAGGCGGATCTGATGGCGCTCCGCGCGGATGATTTAGCAGCGCGGATCAGGTCACTCTTTGCGGAAAACTTTGCCCGCCTTGGCGAATTGGGCGCGGCCGTTTCGATCTGGCAGAACGGTGCGTCGATGTTGGAGTTGGAGGGCGGCTACCGCGACGCGACGCGCAAGGCGCCATGGACGCGCGACACGCTCGTTCTTTTTTGGTCGGCCACGAAAGGTCTCGGGAGCGCATGTCTCCTCCATGTCCTGCAGGAGCGAGAAATTGGACTGGAGCGGCGGGTGGCAGAATTCTGGCCGGAGTTTGCGCAAGCCGGGAAAGACGAAATCACGCTCGCGCAGCTGCTCTCGCACCGGGCGGGACTGGTCGCATTCGATGAAGCGGTGGATGTATTGGATTCCGCCGCCATCGTTAGGGCGCTGGAAAAACAAAAGCCGCTTTGGAAACCCGGGACGGCGCACGGCTATCATGCGCGCACCTTCGGATTTCTCCTCGACGAACTCGTCCGGCGCATCGATTCTCGTTCCATCGCAGCCTATTGGCGCGAGGTATTTGCCGAACCGCTCGATCTCGACATCTGGATCGGATTGCCCCCCGAAGAAAATCACCGCGTCGCGACCATCTACGCGGCCCGGGCGGCAGGCGCGGCGCCGCCCGACGCCTTCTACCGCGCCTTGGTCACGCCGGGAACGCTGCAACGCAAGGCGTTCACTTCGCCGCAAGGCCTCAACGCCGTCAGCATCATGAACACGGCGGAAAATCGCGCTCGCTCGTTCGTTTCGTTTGGTGGCATCGGCAGCGCGACTTCATTGGCGAAATTTTATGCGCTGCTCGCCAATGGCGGGGCGCTCGGCCCGCAGCGTTTCTTCACCGAAAAAACGATCGCATTCATGACGACCACTCTGACGGCCGGGATGGATCGCGTTTTCCTGGTGCCAACGGCCTTCTCCGCCGGTTTCATGCAGGATCCGCCCGAAGTCGGCCGGCATCTTTTCGGTCCGTCGTCCTGCGCATTTGGCCATCCGGGCGCGGGCGGCAGTCACGCTTTTGCTGACCCGGAGAACAATCTCTCCTTTGCCTACGTCATGAACCAGATGGAGCAAAAAATTCTCCCGGACGAAAAACCACTCCGCCTCGTGGAAGCTCTCTATGCCTGAAAAATTCGCGCCGTGCCTGGAGGGATTCGAACCCCCAACCTTCTGATCCGAAGTCAGAAGCTCTATCCGGTTGAGCTACAGGCACTGGGCCTGAAGACAGAACCTCGGGAAGAAGCCGGGCGCCAGCCAAAAAGCGCATGCTTGCGCGTTTCGGGGGAATTGTCACCACAACGCTGCGCGACAGTTGTCAGGCGGCCAAGAGATCAACGCCGTCCAGCGCTGCAATGATCTCGCAGCCCACCAGCAATTTCTCCAAAGCGGCGCATCCCTGAAGTTCCTCCTTCTTCGCCAAACGCTCCCAAAAGGAGGCAGACTGTTGCTCGCGGTCGTTGAGAGAAAGATCGGAGTGCAATTCCATGCCTTCCATTTAGCAGCGGATGTGCCAATCCCTTTCACCGGACGGATTATTCTGAGCCTTTGGGAAGTTTTGCCCTGCGTCACTCAAAGAAAGGGTGGCCAACGGGACTCGAACCCGCAACAGCCAGAACCACAATCTGGGGCTCTACCATTGAGCTATGGCCACCGTCGCGCGGGACTCTAATTTTTCTCCGCTCTTTTGCAAAGGCAAAGCATCGACCAGGAGGCGGCGCGGCATTGCAAGCGGGAGGAGCGTCGCGTATCATCGGCCGTCTTGGCGATGAACAAAATCGGGCTGCTTCTCGTCCCCGTTCTCGGGTTTTTCGCGCAGCCATCGTCCGCCCTCGCGCAGGAGGCGGATCCGTCGGAGGTATTCCTCAAAGCCTACATGACCGCGCAGCAGGGAGAGAAACTCGAGCGCGAGAATCAACTCAAGCCTGCCCTCTCCAAATTCCGCTTCGCCGGTTCGATGCTTGAAGAGTTGAAGAAGAGCCACGCCGATTGGCAACCGGCGATTGTTGATTATCGCGGTCGCAAGGTCGGCGAAGCCATTCTGCGTGTGCAAAGCAAGATCGATACGCAAAAGGATCTGGCGGAAACCGCCGCGCCTCCCGAGTCCGAGGCGGAGAGGGCGGTCCCGCCTAACGTCGCCCCCGTCGAACCAAGTGTAGAATTGGGGACCCAACGCCCCTCGAAGTCCGTCGACGTTGAGGCCGCGATCCAGGGCGCGACCAAAGACTTGCGCGCGCGCGTCGATGCTTTGGAAGCCGAATTGCAAAAATCGCAAAAGGACATCTCGACCGCGCAAAAAGAGAAATCCGAGATCTCGGGTAAACTCCTGGAGACCAATGCCGAGCTGGAACAAGCCAGGAGCGATCTCACGCGATCGGCCAAAGCCGAGAAGGAAGTGCGCGACCAGCTCGCCGCGGCGCAGGAATCACTGCAGGTGATTCAATCGAGTGGCGCGGGCGATCAGAAGGCGGCCGCCGCGCTTCAGAGCCAAATCGTGCAATTGAAGAAAGCGCTTGAGGTCGCCGAAGCCGGGCGCAGCGCGGCGGAGAAGGAAAGCGCGGACGTAAATGCAAAGCTGCTCGAGGCCAAAAAACAAGTCGTGGGTGTCGGTGAAGAACGCGATGCGATGCAGCGCCAGCGCGATGACGCCCTGCATAAATTGCAGATCGCGGGCGAAGCGCAGGCCCGCGTCCAGGTGCTGGTGGCGGAAAACAGCGATTTGCAAAAGAAGCTGGCGGCGGCGGAAAGCACGGTGCGCGAAATCAGCGCCGATCGGCCGAAAAAAGCGCAGGAGCTGCAGGACGTAAAACAGGAACTCGAAAAACTGCGCGATCAGCTCGTGGCCAGCCAGAAAGCGAACAAGGATTCCGAAAAAATGGTCGCAAGCCTGCGCGCGCAGCTTGACGAAGCGAGCGGCGCATTGGCGACCGCGAAGCTGAGCGGAGAGACGCCGGAGGAGACGGCCCGACTGGTCAAGGAAAACCAGATGCTGCGCGCCATCGTCGTGCGGGAACGCCAGGAAGAAGCGCGCCGCGAGCAGGCCAAGAAATTGATGCTGGCGGAGTTCGACAAATTAAAAATCAAGTCGGACGTGCTGGACAAGCAGATCCATCTCCTCGCGGAACCGATCACAAGGCTGAGTCCCGAAGAGCTGGCCTTGCTCAAAGCACCGGTGGTCGCGATCTCAGATGCAGTCCCGGGGACAATCAAAGCCAGCCTGACAATGGCGAAGCCGGCAACGCCGATCACGATCAGCAATGCGCCGGCGCCGGGAGGGGAATCGAATCCCGAGCAAAAAGCCTCCCTCGATTCGGTCGCACAGGGCGAAGGCAATAATATTGGCCCGGAATTAGGCGCGACCTTCAAACCGGGTGTGCCGCAAGATCTTCTCCCGCTGGCGCGCGATGCGAAAGCCAGTTTCGACCAGGGAAAATTCAAACTCGCGGAAAAGCAGTATCAGGAAATCCTGACCAAAAGTCCGAACAACATCTACTCCCTCTCCAATCTGGGCGTTGTCCTCTTCCGCAACGGCAAACTCAAAGCCGCCGAGCTCACCCTCAAGAAAGCGATTGCCCTCGCGCCGACGGATGAATTCACCCACACCACCCTGGGGATCGTCTACTATCAGCAAAGCAAGTTTGACGATGCCCTCTCCGAGCTGACAAAATCGCTCGCGATCAATCCGAAAAGCGCCACGGCGCACAATTACCTGGGCATCACCGCGAGCCAAAAGGGCTGGCAGGAAGCGGCGGAGAAGGAAATGCTCGAAGCGATCGCGGAAAATCCGGAGTACGCCGACGCGCACTTTAATCTCGCGGTGGTTTACTCGACCTCGCAGCCGCCGGCCAAAGAACTGGCCCGGCGTCATTACGAAAAAGCGCTCGCACTCGGGGCCGAGCCCGATCCCACTTTGGATAAGCTCTTGCGCTAGCGCGCGACCGCGGTGGCGTCGTTAGGCCAAATGGAGACCGCAACTGAGCGCAAGCGAGGAATTTTCCTCACCGCGGAGTGGCGCCACCTCGTGATGCTCAACTATGCTGTTGAACCGGCTTTGCTCGCGCCGCTTGTGCCGCGAGGTCTCGAACTCGATCAGTTTGCCGCGATCACCTACGTCAGCGTGGTCGGTTTCCTCTTTCTTCAGACTCGCGTCCTCGGGATCCCCTTCCCGCTTCATCGCAATTTCGAGGAAGTGAACCTGCGCTTCTACGTCCGGCAGCGGGCTCCGGAAGGCTGGCGACGTGGCGTTGTTTTTATACGGGAAATCGTGCCGCGCCGCGCCATCGCGACCCTCGCGCGACTTCTTTACGGCGAACCCTATTTGGCCTTCCCCATGACCTGCGCGATCGAGGAGCAACCCGGCCAACTGCGTTGTCGTTATGAATGGCGACGCGATGGCGCGCGGGAATTCGTCGCGGCCGCCGCCCGCGGCGAGCCACAACCAGTCGCGCCGGGATCACTCGAAGAATTCATCACCGAACATTACTGGGGATACACGGCGCGCGGCGGACGCTGCACCCAATACCAGGTCGAACATCCTCCTTGGCGCGTCTGGCGCGCGACCGATGCGCAGTTCAAGGCCGATGTTGCCGGTCTTTACGGCGCCGGCTTCGTGCCTGCACTTTCCGCTCCGCCTGCTTCCGCCTTCATCGCCGAAGGTTCACCCGTCAAGGTGCGACGCGGAAGCCCGCTTCGCTAGCGCAACGATTCCGCACAATCGCGACGCCGCCGCCTTGCAATACTCTCCCGTTATCGCCCCCTAACGAGCCATCAACTCGCGCAGCACAAACTGGAGGATGCCGCCGTGGCGATAATAATCGACCTCGATCGCCGTATCGATGCGCAGTTTCACCGGCACGAGCTGAGGCTTGCCCGGAACCCGCTCGATCTCAAGCGTCAACATCTGGCCGGGCTGGATCGAATCGGAAAGTCCGGTCACACTGAAAATCTCCGAGCCGTTCAGGCCTAACGACTGGGCATTGGTTCCCTCGACAAATTGCAACGGGAGCACGCCCATGCCGACGAGGTTGGAGCGGTGAATACGCTCGAAGCTGGCCGCCACCACGGCTTTCACGCCTAACAATCGCGTGCCTTTCGCGGCCCAGTCGCGACTCGAGCCGGTCCCGTACTCGCTCCCCGCCAGAATCACGAGCGGCGTTTTGGTCTCCGCATATTTCATGGCGGCATCGAAAATCGACATCTGCTTCCCGGCCGGTTGATGGAGGGTGACGCCGCCTTCGGTGCCGGGCACCATCAGGTTCTTGATGCGCACGTTGGCGAAAGTTCCGCGGGTCATGACCAAATCGTTGCCCCGCCGGCTGCCGTAACTGTTAAAATCTTCCGACTCAATTCCGCGCGAAACGAGGTATTTGCCAGCCGGCGAATTGGGCTTGATCGCCCCTGCCGGCGAGATGTGATCGGTCGTAACGGAGTCGCCAAAAATGCCTAACGGACGCGCCCCGCGGATATCTTCGATCTGGCCAGGGGTCATGCCAAAGTCAGCGAAGAATGGCGGATCGTGAATGTAATCGCTCTCCTCATCCCACTCGTAGACCTCGCCCGTGCTGGACGAGATTTCGTTCCATTTCGGATTTTGATCGGCGAAATCGCGATAAAGCTTGCGGAAAACCTCCGGGGTGAGCGCCGCTCGCATGACGTCACGGATTTCGCCGAACGAAGGCCACAGATCCTTCAGGAAAACGTCGTGGCCCTCCTTGTCCCGGGCCAGGGGATCCTTCACCAGGTCGAGGTCGACTCGTCCGGCGAGCGCAAACGCGACCACCAGCGGCGGCGACATGAGGAAATTGGCCTTGATGTTCTGATGCACGCGCGCCTCGAAGTTGCGGTTGCCGGAAAGCACGGAAGCGGCGACAAGATCGAACTCGGCAATCGCCGCCTCGATTTTCGGATGGAGCGGGCCAGAATTGCCAATGCAGGTCGTGCAACCATAACCGACGATGTTGAAGCCGAGCTGGTCGAGATAGGTCTGCAGCCCGGTCTTTTGCAGATAATCGGAAACCACCCGCGAACCGGGCGCGAGCGAAGTCTTGACCGACGGGTCGATCGTCAGGCCGCGCTCGACTGCTCTCTTGGCAAGCAGACCAGCGGCCAGCATGACGCTTGGGTTGCTCGTATTCGTGCAACTGGTGATCGCGGCGATGAGGACGCTGCCGTGACCAATCCGGCTCTGGCCGTGCGGAAACACCTCGCTGCTCTCGGCCGCGATCTTGCTCCCTGAGTCGGGCGCGGGCCGGTTCGAGACCATCTCGACTTTGTTGCGCTCGTCGCCCGGCTCAATGCCCTGGTCGGGGCGATCGCTCGAAACCATTTTCTCCGTTTCCGGAGCGGAGCCGTTAAGCTGGACCGGGTAGCGCTGCGCGAGGTTATCGCCCGATTTTCCGTAGCCGCCCTCTTTAGCCGGCTTCGTGAGCAGAGATCGAAACGCGTTCCCCAGGTCAGGCAGATTGATCCGATCCTGCGGCCGCTTCGGTCCGGCCACGCTGGGTTGCACATCGCCGAGGCTTAACTCCAGATCGACACTGTAGTCGATCTCCCCCTGGCGCGGCATCCCGAACATTTTCTGCGCCCGAAAATAGGCTTCAAACGCGCGGCATTGCTCCTCCGTGCGTCCGGTTGCGCGCAGGTAATTTACCGATTCCGCATCCACTGGGAAGTAGCCCATGGTCGCGCCGTACTCAGGCGACATGTTGCCCACGGTTGCGCGATCGGGTAACGGGAGCGAGGCCGCGCCTTCGCCGTAAAATTCGACAAATTTGCCCACCACTTTCTGCGCGCGCAGCATTTGTGTGATGTGGAGCGCGAGATCGGTCGCGGTGACACCTTCGCGCAGGGCACCGCTCATGTGCACTCCAACCACTTCCGGTGTGAGGAAATAAACTGGCTGCCCAAGCATCCCGGCTTCGGCTTCGATGCCGCCAACACCCCAGCCGACCACGCCGAGCCCGTTGATCATGGTGGTGTGCGAGTCGGTTCCAACGAGCGTGTCCGGATAATAGATGTCGCCGCTGTAGAGCACGCCTTTGGCAAGATATTCGAGATTAACCTGGTGCACGATGCCTATGCCCGGTGGCACGAGCCCGAAAGTCTTGAAAGCTTGCTGGCCCCACTTGAGAAATTGATAACGCTCGCGATTGCGTTTGAACTCCATCTCCATGTTGAGCCGCAACGCGGTCGCGGAGCCGGCGAAATCGACCTGAACCGAGTGATCAACCACCAGATCGACCGGCACGAGTGGCTCGATAATTTTCGGATCGCCCCCGAGTCGTTGCACCGCGCTGCGCATCGCAGCGAGATCGACCACCAGCGGCACGCCAGTGAAATCCTGGAGGACAATGCGCGCTACGACGAATGGGATTTCCTCGTTCGCAGGCGACTTCGCGTTCCAGTTGGCAAGCGCCACGACATCTTTGCGCCCGACCTTTTTGTCGTCGCAATTCCGCAGAACGGATTCCAGAACAATGCGGATGCTGACTGGCAACCGCGAAACCGGCCCGACGCCCTGTTCCTCGAGCGCCGGGAGAGAATAAAGAAATGATTCGCGCCCGTGGCCGGCATCGAATTTCTTGAGCGTTTTGAATTCGTTAGGCATGGTGGGATCAGTTGAGCTCTGCGAGCCTGGCCTTGATCTTGTCGAAATCGGGCAGCTCGCGCGCGTCGTCGTGCACTTCCATATATTGGATGACGCCGTTGCGATCGATGAGGAAAGCAGAACGCTTGGCCACGCCAGCAAACCCAAGATGAAGTTGCGGGAGGAAGGAGTCGTAGGCGACGCCGTAGCTCTGCGCCACTTTGTGTTCGTAATCGCTCAGAAGGGGGACGTTGATTTTTTCCTTCTGCGCCCAGGCCTCCTGCGAAAAGGGATTGTCGCCACTGATTCCATAGACTTCGCAATTGAGATCGCTGTACTCGCGCAGGCCGTTGCCGACACTGCACATCTCGGTCGTGCAGGTCCCGGTGAAGGCCATCGGAAAGAAGAGGAGGAGAGTGTTTTTCTGACCGAAATTGTCGCCTAGACGAACCGGGCGCGGTCCTTCAGCGGTCTTGGTCGGAAGGGTGAAATCAGGTGCTTTGCTGCCAACTGCGAGAGCCATAAGGGAAATCTCCTGTGAAAGTGAGACTCCACTATAGAAATGCGCCCGGCAGGGTCAAAGGGTTTGCAGACCGGCGCAACCCATGTCGGAGCCGTTAGGCGCCGTTGCCGGTATGCCCCGCCCGGCGGGTGCTGGAAGTATTCGTCACCGGCGCACCGGCCCTTCCTTGCGGTGCATCCGCCGTGAAAACGACCTTGCCCGGGTTGCCTTTGAGTTTGGGCAATTTGGGGAGTGAGTCGGGAATGATCTGAACGAGCGCGCCGACCTGGAGCTGCGTGTAAACTTCGGTCACATCCTTCGAGCACATCCGCACGCAACCATAACTGGAAGGTTTCCCAATCGACTTCTCCTCGGCCGTGCCGTGGATGTAGATACAACGACTGAAGGCGTTCGCGTTCGAACGTTCCAGGCCGCGCAGCCAGATGATGCGCGTGACGATGGGATCACGGCCGGGAGCGTTAGGCGCGAGGATCTCGCCGGTAAAACGGCGCTTGTGGAAGACCGCGCCGACGGGGGCATGGTCGCCAATTTTCTCCGCGACCTGCAACCAGCCTAACGGCGTCGCCATGCTGCCCCAGCGATCGCCGAGGCCGAACTTGGAAGTGGAAACCGGATAGACGGCGGCACGCTGGCCATTCTCGACAACCATCAATTTCTGATCGCGCACGCTAATAATGATACGGGGCGGAATCGCGGGTTGGGTGACGGCGACCAGATCAGTGGCAGCCGAAGCAAACAAAAGAGAGGCGATGAGGGCGAGGCGGAGCGGCATGGGCGTGTTAATTAATGAACACTTTGGATTCTGTCACGCAGGAAATGCAACTTCTGGCGGAGCGGCCAAGCTGAAGCGAGGCCACCATTGACGGAGCGAGGAGAACGCGACGTAAAAGAATCCAACCTGAAACATCAAGAGAAATGGCAGCGTAAGATACTGGTTCCGGGTGAAGGCGTAGTAAACAAAGTAACTAAAGTAAAGCCCAAACCCGATCTCGACGATCGGCAGGAGCGACTTCAACGGCATGTAGCGGCAGGAACGCCAGCTTTGCGACTTGTGCACGATCCCGTACTTCGGAGTGCGCTTGAATTCCGACGGGTGATCGAAGACAGCCTCGAGCACGGCGCGCGCGTTGCTGATGGAGAGGCCGACTCCGAGAGCGATCAATGCGGGGAGCAGGAGGATCTCTCTCATCCAAGTATGGGGATGGAGTTCGCGTTGTGCGCAAATGTAGAAGACCGCGACAGAGACCGAGGCGGTAAGAAAAATGGGAAGGTCGAAGAGAAAGACGCGCCACCAGCCGGATTGTGGTCCGCCTGACGTGGGGTAAAGCAGGACGCAGAGACAAGCGAGCAGGAGATAGGCGAAATTGGAGGTGAGATGCGCGGTCGCTTCCAGTTTGATGGGCAGGGAGAGCGGGCTGCGCCAGATGCGCGGCAGCAATTTCTTGCAGGTCTGGATCGACCCTTTGGTCCAGCGATGCTGTTGCGATTTAAAGCCGTTCATGTCGACAGGCAATTCCGCCGGCGTAACGACATCGTTGAGAAAAACAAACTTCCAGCCTGCGAGCTGCGCGCGATAGCTGAGGTCCAAATCTTCGGTCAGGGTGTCATGTTGCCAGCCACCCGATCCCGCAATGCAAGATTTACGCCACAAACCGGCCGTGCCGTTAAAATTAAAAAACCGTCCGCTCCGACTGCGCGCGACCTGCTCGAGAAGAAGATGGCCGTCGAGAAACATTGCTTGCACCCGGGTGAGGAGTGAATAACCGCGGTTGATATGCCCCCAGCGCGTCTGAATCATGCCGACCCTTGGGTCCGTGAAAAAATGGACGGTCGATTTGAGCAGCCCGGGTTGGGGAATAAAATCGGCGTCCAGAATGCAGACGAAATCGCCCCGCGCCGTCGCCAACCCGGTCTCGAGCGCGCCGGCTTTGTAGCCGATGCGATTCTCGCGGTGGATCAACTCGATATTGAAACCGCGGTCCGCCAACCTCCGCACGCACGAGTCGGTCAGTGCGCGGGTCTCATCGGTAGAGTCGTCCAGGACCTGAATTTGCAGAAGCTCCCGCGGATAATCGAGCTCGCTGACCGATTTGAGCAGGCGCTCGACCACGTACATTTCATTAAAGAGCGGCAACTGCACGGTCACGACTGGGAGCTGCGCAAAATAAGAGAGTGGTTGCGGCGCCCGACTTCGATTTTTCAGGAACAGGTAGACGATGAAATAGCGATGCAGTCCGTAACCGGAGAGCCCGATGAGGACGCTCAGGTAACAGAACGTCCAAATTACATCCACAATGCTTCCTCCCATAAAGACAATGCTAGGCGGTGCGGCTGGTCAGGGCGCAGAGGCGACATGATGCCGCTTCCGAGTCTAGCGTCAAATCAAATCTCGGCCCGAGATACCGCAAGAGAGAGGGCGCGAGCGAGGCGCGCAAAAATTCCGCTCCAGCCAAATCCGCAGGTGAAACGAGCGTCACCTGCCCCAGCTCCGAATCTAATCCTGCCGGTCAGAGCCATGGATCGTCGGCGCAAGGGACCCCGAAACGCCCCGGGGGCGAAGTCGAAATGGCACGATCGCCAGTTGCTTCCCCCTCGAAGCAGCAGAAAACTGACGGGACAGCCCGGTTACCATCGTGCAAGAGCAAGACAAACTTCGCCGCCGACCTCGCAGTCGTTTCCAGCACTTCAATGTTGTCATCAGCATCCTGATTGCGGGCTGGGTGCCGTCGGTTTTGATGCTGGTGGTCTCCTACACAATTCTGACTCGGACGCTCGAATCAAAAATCCTGCGTGATCGCCAGACCTTTGTGCAACTCATCGCGCATCTCGTCGGCGATGATCTCGGACGGAGCGGCGCGATCGTGGATTACTACCAAAGGTCCCCGAAAGTCGCGCAAATTCTGACCGCTCGCTATCCCGACCTGGCGGGTAAAAGCTGGCTCCAGGATACCTATTATGCCCATCCGCGGATTGACGGCATGTTCGTGACGAACGCGGAGGGCCGCCTGATCGCGTCCTTGCCGGACGATCCGGGGATGATCCTGAGCGATCAGACGTCGGAGACCTGGCTGGTAGGCGCGCGCCACGCCCAAAGCTTCTACGTTTCGTCGGTGCATCCGCGCACTCCCGATAATCGTCTCGCGACCGATCTGGTGAGTCCCATTCGCTCGCCCGACGGTTCGACGATGGGCTTTGTTGGCGTTTCAGTATTGGTGGAACGAATCGGGCGCCGCCTGTCGACGATTGATTTTGCCGACCACGAACGATGCCAGATTATCGACCAAAACGGCGTCGCCCTTTTCAGCCACGACTTCAAGGCGAACTCGAGCCCGGCTGCCTTGGCGGCCACGACTTTACGGGCCGACATTCGCGGAAAGAAGACGGGACATAGCGAACGGGAGGGCAACCTCTATTCATTCGCCCCGGTCGAGTCCACGGGCTGGACAACCGTCATAGAGCAGCCGCGTGCCGTCGCCTATAAGCCCGTTCGCGACCTGCTGCAAAGGATGACCATCCTGGCGGGCTGGCTGATAGCCTTCACCGGAATTATCGCGTGGTTTGCCGGCAAGTTTTACCGGCGCCAGAATGAGACAACGGCCCGCATCGAACGGGAAGTCGTTTTCAACGACAAAATTCTGGCCAACATGCCGAGCGGCATCGCCCTGATCGATCCCGAGACGCGGCAGTTCCTGCAGGCGAACGAAGCCTTCGGACAAATGGCGCGGCGCTTGGGAAATTTGTCGCCGGAAAAAGAGATCCGGGAAGCATCCTTCCCCGAGGTCGGGATCGCGCCGCCCGGTGCGATCGAGAAAGTGCTTTCGTTCGGAACGCCCTTTCAACTGATCGAGCAACCGCTCCTCGACCACGCCGGCATTACCAATTTCGTGAACGTCAATCTCCTCCGCCTTCAGGACTCTAAACAGAAAGTACAAGGCGTGCTCTTTCTGGTCGAAGACAAGACCCGCGACGTCCGTCAGCGGCAGCAACTGATCGCGGCCAATACGGCGAAGGATCAATTCCTTGCCCTTCTCTCGCATGAGCTGCGCAATCCGCTCTCCCCCGTCATCGCGATGGTCGGTGAACTCGAGGCGCGCACGCCAGATGATCCTGAATTGCGGCATCCTCTCGACGTCATCCGGCGCAACGTCGAATTAGAAGCACGCCTGATCGACGACTTGCTCGATGTCACGCGGATTGC
>Ga0070670_100001114_pt1 | contig 21358 bp, 17 predicted proteins | sample KBSS63metaG_FD_64665 | JGI IMG/M metagenome (GOLD analysis project Ga0070670, IMG submission 64665) | Switchgrass rhizosphere microbial communities from Kellogg Biological Station, Michigan, USA - KBS S6-3 metaG | ecosystem: Host-associated > Plants > Roots > Rhizosphere > Soil ... | reverse complement strand
TTCCATTTCCGCAGATGGCCGATGCGCTCTTCCAGAACCGCCTCGACGCCGTGTGGAATGTGGAGCCGTTCCTGACCTTCATGCTCAAGAGCGGAAATGCGCGCGTACTCTCGTATCCCTACCAAGAGAACGTGCCGCGCATGGACATCACCGGCTATATGGCGAAGGAGAGCTGGGTTAAGGCCAACCCCGACGTGGCCCGCCGCTTCCGGCGCGCCATCGACCGCGCCACCACTTATCTCATCAATGCCAGCAAGGAAGAGCGCGACGACTTTGTCGCGAAATATTCCGGCGCAAGGCCCGACGTGGTCGCGGCGATGAACCTGCCGGAATACACCACTGAGTTCAACGTCCCGAGCCTGAAAGCCAATCTCGACATCGCCGTGCGGCAGAAGCTCGCCAAGCCGTTCGATCTCGACGCCATGATCTGGAAGCCGTGAGGAAAAGGGAGGATGACGCGATGCTCAACACCTTGAGCGAGAAAGTCGATCCGAAGCACAGCGCCCTCATCCTGGTCGACGTGCAGAACGATTTCTGCGCCGATGGCGGCGCAATGCATCGGGAGGGTCGTGATCTGACGCTGGTCAAGCGGATGATTCCCCGGCTCGAGCGGCTGCTCGAGGCTTCGCGCGCGGCGAATGTGCCATGCATTTGGATCCGCTGCGCCTACAATACCGGGCCCAACCATTACCTTTCCGAGGTCTGGCTGGAGCAGGCCAAGCGCCGCCGCAACGGCGCCTATGTTTCCTATCCGGTCTGCGAGCCGGGGGAATGGAACGGCGACTTCTTTCAGGTCAAGCCGCTTGACAGCGAGGTGATCGTTACCAAGCACCGCTATGGCGCATTCGAGGGCACCGACCTCGACCTGGTGCTGCGGTCGCGCGGCATCCGCACCGTCATCATGACCGGAGTGGCCACGAATGTGTGCGTCGAGACCACGGCCCGCCAAGCCTTCCTGAAGGATTATTACGTCGTGTTCACGAGCGATTGTTCCGCCACGTTCTCTCAGGCGGCGCATGACGCGACTCTGTACAATATCGACCAGTTCTTCGGAGAGGTCGTCACCAGCGAGCAGATCATGGCATGCTGGCGGGGCGTCGAGGCACGCATGCGGGTCGCCTGATTTTCGCTAGCCGGCTGCCGCGACGCGTGCTCCGGCTGTCAGTTCGCTGGGCCGCGTAGCGCAATGCGTTTGGAATGCTTAGGATTGCACGCCGAACGTTCGATAAGGCGGGCCGGACCGCTTGTCCCCGGCTCGATACGACCCCGCAACAACCTCAACGATTACGGTGCTATCGATGCGGACCCTGCTGATTGCCGTCGCATTGATTGCCGGTCCGGCGGCGGGCAGCGCGACGGCCCAGGTCTACCCGGCGCGCCCCATCACGATGGTGGTGCCGTTCGCTGCGGGCGGCTCGTCGGATACGATCGGCCGCATCATCGCGGATGGGATGCGAGGGCCGCTCGGTCAGTCCGTCATCATCGAAAACGTGGGAGGCGCGTCGGGCAATATCGGCGTCGGGCGGGTCGCTCGCGCCGCGCCCGATGGCTACACGCTCATCCTGGGTAGTTGGCCGACGCACGTCTTGAATGCCGCCATTTTCGCGCTGCCATACGACCCCGTGAACGATTTCGAGCCGGTGTCATTGGTCGCGGCCCAACCGCTGCTCGTGATCGGCAAGAAGGCCCTCCCCCCGAAGAACTTGGTGGAATTGATTGCCTGGCTGAAGGCGAGCCCGTACACGGCGACGCAGGCGACAGCCGGCGCGGGCGGTGCATCGCATGTCGCGGGGGTTTTCTTCCAGAGAGCGACTGGCACCCGCTTTCAGTTCGTGCCCTATCGGGGCAGCGGCCCCGGGATGCAAGATTTGCTGGCGGGACAGATCGACATGATGATCGATTTGGCAGCCAGCTCGACGCCGCAGGTGCGTGCCGGTACCGTCAAGGCTTATGCCGTCACCGCCAGGAGCCGGTCGGCAGCAGCGCCTGATGTTCCAACGGTCGACGAGGCCGGACTGCCAGGCTTCCACGTCTTGTCCTGGCACGCGGTCTGGGCGCCAAAGGCAACGCCGAAGAGCGTCATCGCCAAACTCAATGGCGCCATCGACGAGGCCCTAGCCGATCCAGCGGTGCAGAAGCGGCTAACGGACGTCGGGCAGGAGATTTTCTCGCGCGAGCAACACACGCCGGAGGCGCTGAGGGCTTACCAGTCGGCCGAGATCGAGAAATGGTGGCCGATCATCCGGGATGCCAACATCAAGGCGGAGTGACGGATTGCAGGTCGTCACCGGCGGCATAGGTTCTCGCGCAGCTCGTGCGATCATCGTCGCCAACCGGGCGACAAGGTGGCAACAGCAGGAGGCGGCAGATGGGGACGACCTGGCTTTTAGATCGGACACGCCGCAGGTTCCTGCAGAAAGCCGGCGCGGCAGCGGCTCTAGGTCCGCTCATCATCTCCGACCGCACGATCGCTCAGACGCGAACGCTATATGTGAATTCCTGGGGCGGGAGTTATACGGCCGCCCAGGATGCCGCGTTCTTCAAGCCCTTCACCGCGGCGACAGGCATCCAGATCCGCACGGTAACACCGGTGGCATACGGCAAGATCAAAGCGCAGGTGCAGAGCCGCACCTACGAGTTCGACATGACGTCGGTCAACTCCATGCAATGGCTGCGGGCGAGCCGCGAGGGCCTGGCGGAGCCGATCGATTGGACTATCGTCAACAAGGATGCGCTGCCTTCGAATGCCGTCGTCGCCGATGGGTACGGTATCGCGCAAAATATTCTGGGAACGGCGCTCTGCTACCGCACCGACAAATATCGCGACGGGGGGCCCCGCTCGTGGGCGGACTTCTGGGACGTCAAGCGGTTTCCCGGCAACCGCAGCTTATGCCTGAGCGATTCACCGCGAACGCTGATCTTCGCGCTGCTCGCCGACGGCGTGCCACGTGATCGGCTCTACCCGCTCGACATCGATCGCGCCTTCGAGAAGCTCGACCAGATCAAACCACACGTCAAAGTGTGGTGGCGTGAGGGGACCCAGTCGCAGCAACTCATTCGCGACGGCGAGGTCGACATGATGTCGATCTGGAATGCGCGCGCGAGCGAGCTCAAGCAGCAAGGCGTGCCGGTCGAGGTGGTTTGGAATGGAGCAGTTCGCAGCACCAGCACCTGGTCGGTGCTCAAGGGAGCTCCCAACCGCAAGCTCGCGTGGGAGCTGATTGCCTACGCCTCGCAGGCCAAACCGCAGGCCGAGTTCAACACACGGCTCTTTTACGGCCCCATTCATCCCGACGCCTATGCGTTTATCCCCAAGGACATTGCCGTGCAGCTGCCTACCTACGAGGACAATCAAGCCATTTCCGTCCGAGAGGACGATCAGTGGGAGGCAGACCGGATTGTCCAGATCGAGCAGCGCTTTACGCAATGGCTCGCGTCATAGCGGGCCGGCGAACGACGGACGTCCTCCCAGCTCTGCGTCTACCCTGACGAATTTTGGGAGCCCCTGACGATGATCATTCAGACCGCACCGTCCGGCAAACCTCGCTTGGCCGTCATGATGCATGAGCACACCGCGCTCGCGGGCCAATTCGCCCGTGCCTTCGGCAACGATCGTTTCGAGGCGGTTTTGCCCGATGAGCTCATGTTTTACGTGGTCTCACACCACGACGAGGGATGGGCCGAGTTCGACCGCGATCCCGTGACCGATGAGCGCAGCGGCCTGCCCTACAATCTGGTCGAGACGCCAGCGGAACACATTACGGTCACGAGTCGAAGATCCCCGGAATTCAACGAGCGGCGGCATCCCTATTGTGGGCTGCTGTCGAGCATGCACAGCTGGGGCCTCTACAATGGGCGCTACGGTCTCTCGAATCTGGTGCTGATCGATAGAATTCCGTCGCAGGACCGGCCTTTGGCCGAGCGGATGCTCGACGGTGAGATCGACCGCCAGAAGCGGCTCAAGGCCGAGATCACCAAAGACCCGCAGACGGCGACGTGGCTGGAGGAAAAGCACCTATTCCAGAATTACAAGCAGCTTCAATTCTTCGACACCCTCGCGCTTTATTTCAACCGCGTGCATCCGAGCGAGCGCACCGAGCAAAAATTCGAGCACGTACCGTTGAATGCCGACTCGGATGTGACCATCGCAGTTCGTCCGCGCGAACCGGGCGTCTACGAGGTGTCGCCCTATCCGTTCACGGCGAATTTCGCCGAATTCGCTTTCGCCGGACGTTTCCTCGAGCCGCGGCAAAAAGACGCCGGATGGTCGTCCGTGCTGAGGGAAACCCCAACGGCGTGGGAAAGCTTTCATCTGGTTGCCGGTTGAGAGCGTGCTCATGGCCGCATGAAGGTGCGAGGATGCCCGGCCATCAAGGCGATCGGGTTTCCGGTATTTCCTGCTTTCTTATTTTGACATACGGTGTTTGCATTAGGTTGGATCTGCCCCGCCGGGAGCAAACCTATGATTGGTCGTTGTCGAGCTCAAGCCGCTGTTGCGTTAAGCCTGTTGACGATATTGATGTCCGCGTCCGCCGGATGGTGTCAGGCCGCGAGAACGATCAAGATCGTCGTTCCTTACGCGCCCGGGAGCGGCCCCGATATACTCGGACGTCTTCTCGCCGAGCAGATCGGCCGCGTCAACGGACAGACAATCTTCGTGGAGAGTCGTCCTGGTGCCGGCACCGTTATCGGGACAGAAGCCGTGGCACGCGCCGCGCCCGATGGGAACACGGTTCTGGTCGTGGCGCCTTCTTTCGTCATCAATCCAACTTTGAGGAAAGTGAACTATGATGCACTGACGAGTTTCGAGCCTATTTGCCATCTCGCCGCCACACCGATCGTGCTCGTCGTCAACAGCGCATCACCCTATCGGACCGTCGCCGAGCTGCTCGACGCGGCTCGCGCCAAGCCCGGCGAACTGACATTGGGAAGCGGCGGGCCCGGCTCCTCCCTGCACATTGCCTTCGAGGTTCTCAAGCGCGCGGCCGGAGTTAATATGACCTATGTCCCCTTTGCCGGGTCGGGACCCGCCATCAACTCCCTGTTGGGTGGTCACCTGACCGCGGTGTTCGCGGACTATCCGACGGTCGTGGAGCAGTTGAAGACCGGCACGCTACGCGCCCTCGCCACCACTTCGCGAACACGCAGTGAGGCGCTCCCGGACGTCCCCACCATAACGGAGCTTGGTCTGAAGGATTACGACGATGAAATCTGGTATGGGTTGGTTGCGCCGGCCAAGACGCCACAAGATTCGCTTTCGCAACTCTCGAGTTGGGCCGCTGCAGCAATCAAATCGTCGGACATGAAGCCGAAGCTTGAGCTTCAAGGCCTCTCTCCCGTCGGCATCTGCGGCCCCGAGTTTGGAGCGCTGCTTCGCAAACGCCACGAGGACTACGCGCGCGTTATCCGGGAATCGAACATCAAGGCGGAATAGCGCTCGAGGGAACTAGGCACAAACACGTTCACCCAGCCAGTCGATCGCGGCTTGCACGCCGCCCGTGCCGTGCGGCACCCGCAGCGCTCTCAGGCCAACTTCGATCACGCCGAGCGTGCCCAAGATCATTGGCGCGTTGACGTGGCCCATGTGGGCGATGCGAAACGCCTTGTCCGACAGCGCGCCGATGCCGATCCCGAGCACGACCCCGCACTTCTCGTTGCAATACTCAACGAGCGGGCGCGGGTCACCCGTGCCGTTCATGAGCACCGTCGTCACCGTATCGGAGCGCTCGTCCGGCTCCGCAATGCCGAATCCAAACGACTGTCCCTGTGACCAAACCGCGACGGCACGGCGGACTGCTTCCGCCAGCAGGCGGTGCCGCAGAAAGACGTTGTCGAGCCCCTCCTCGAACAACATGTCCATCGCCTGGCGCAGCCCGAACATGAGGTGCTCGGGCGGAGTGCCTGCATATTTCTGGTAGTGCAACTTGCCGTCGCGTGCGGTCCAATCCCAATACGGTGTCCGTAAGTCGGCTCGCGCGTGGGTTTCGCGCGCGCGCTGGCTGACAGCTACAAAGCCGAGGCCAGGCGGCGTCATGAGACCCTTCTGCGATCCCGCGACCGCGACATCGACCCCCCAAGCATCCATCTCGAACGGCACGCAGCCCAGCGAAGCAACCACATCCACCATGAACAAAGCATGATGCCGCGCGGCCTTGATCGCTTGACCGATGGCGGCAATGTCGTTGGCGACCCCCGAGGCGGTGTCGACCTGGACCGCCAATATGGCCTTGATCTTGCCCGCCGTATCGCTTCGAAGGCGCGCCTCGACCTCCTCCGGGCGCACCGCACGCCGCCAATCACCCTTGAGCACTTCCACTTCGACGCCGAGCCCCGCCGCGGCGTCACCCCAGCCGACGGCGAAACGCCCGCTCTCCAACACCAAAATCTTGTCGCCCTTCGACAGCACGTTGGTGAGCGCGGCCTCCCACGCACCGTGCCCGTTGGCAATGTAGATGTACGAGCGACCCGCGGTTCGGAACAGCCGGCTGAGGTCGCTCAGCAAGCTATCAGTGAGTCGCACGAGTGAGCCTGAATAGATGTCCACCGCCGGGCGGTGCATGGCCCGCAAGACTTCGTCGGGTACCGTGGTTGGACCAGGGATCGCCAGGAACTCGCGTCCCGCTCGGACTACCATCTCTTGTCCTCTTCGCAGCTACGGACCATGCTCGCATGACGAGACATTTCCCGCCAGCACTGTCCGTTGATCGATTGAGCGGACAGCGCAAGATGATCACATCCAGGAGACCCCGGAATTGGCAACAACCAGCAAATCTGGCAAGGGCAAAGTTGGTGCCAGCGCGATGAAAAGCCCGGCTGAAGACAGGAAGAGCTTGCGCAACCGACAGTCGGCAGAGACGAAGTTGGCAGAACTCAAACACCGCCTCCACGAAATGAGCGACCTCAACGCTGCAACCGCGTTGCTCGGGTGGGATCACGCCACCTACATGCCGAAATGCGGTGCCGGCGCACGATCTCGCCAAGGCGCGACTCTCAGCAAACTCGTGCACGAAAAGTCAGTCGATCCGGGCCTCGGCAAACTGCTCGACGAGCTCGAACGCCATGTCAGCAGCCTACCCCGAGACTCAGATGACGCGAGCCTGATACGCGTGGCGAGGCGCGACTTCGAAAGGGCGATCAAAGTCCCAGCCGAATATGTCGCGCGCGCCAGCGCGTTCGGCTCCGCTTCCTACGATGCCTGGACGCGGGTCAGGCCGGCGAACGACTTCCCCGCCATGCGCCCCTTCCTCGAAACGGCCGTCGATCTGGGACGCGAATATGCCGGGTTTTTCGCGCCCTACACCCACATTGCCGACCCTTTGATCGATGGCGCCGATCAAGGCATGACGACGGCGTTGGTGCGCAGCCTATTTGCGGCGCTGAGGGAAGGACTAGTGCCTATCGTGCGCGCCATCGCGGATCAATCGTCCACGGACGACGACTGTCTGCGCGGCACGTTCGACGAAGCCGCGCAGCTCGACTTCGGCCTCGTCGTGGCCAAGCGCATTGGATACGACCTCGACCGGGGTCGGCTCGACAAGACCCATCATCCATTCTGCACGACCCTGTCGGCGGATGACGTGCGAATTACGACCCGCGTCGACGAACACGACATCGGCCAGTCATTGTTCTCGATCTTGCACGAGGCAGGTCATGCGCTCTACGAACAGGGGATCAACTCAAGACTGGAAGGCACTCCGCTCCGATCGGGCGCATCCGCCGGCGTGCACGAGAGCCAATCCCGGCTTTGGGAAAACATAGTCGGTCGCGGCCGCGCCTTCTGGCAGCACTTTTATCCGCAGTTACAACGCGTTTTTCCGGATCAGCTCCGTGGAGTGTCGCCCGAGACGTTCTATCGCGCCATCAACAGGGTCGAACGATCTTTGATCCGCACGGATGCCGACGAGGTGACATACAACCTTCACATCATGATGCGCTTCGACCTCGAACTGGACTTGCTCGAGGGCCGCCTGCGCGCCAAAGAGCTGCCCGACGCCTGGCGCGCCAGGATGCAAGCCGACCTCGGCCTTGCGCCGCCGGACGACCGTGATGGCTGCTTGCAGGACGTGCATTGGTATGCGGGCCCCATCGGCGGTGGCTTTCAGGGCTATACGATCGGCAACATTCTAAGCGCACAGTTCTATGACGCGGCCGTAAAAGCTCAGCCCGAAATCCCGCGCGAGATCGCAGCGGGAAGGTTCGACACGCTTCATCAATGGCTGCGCGCCGAGGTGTACCAACACGGACGTAAATTCACGCCAAACGAGCTTGTCGAGCGGGCGACCGGCAGCGGAATGAATATAGGTCCATACCTGTCCTACCTTCGCGCCAAATACGGCGAGCTCTATCGACTGCAAAACGCCTGAAGCCAGCAACCCGTCGGGGGTTGAGCCAGTGCGATCCAGAGCTGCTCGGTTAACGATGCCTCGCGGACGCGGCGAGCGGGACCTAGGCGCCGAGGGATCGCAGCTTCCGCAGCAGTTCCACTTTTTCTTTCTCGCTCGGAATGCGCACAAGAAGGCGCTGAAACAGATCTTCGGGGCTTCTCGCTTCCCGGCTCTCGTTCATCACGACATATCGGGCAATCGGACCGAGATGGGCGATCAACACCTCTCCCGCTCGGTTCAGCAGGTCTTCTGAGATCGCCCTTGAGAACTCGTCGGCCGAGGCGCTGCGAGGGCTCCCGTTAGGTTCAGTGCCAACAGACGCACCCGCGACCTTCCTAAGAAAATCAGCCCGCTCGGTCGCGTCCGGGACCGCATGAGCCAAGCGTTCATATAGCTCGGTTGCGCTGGCTGATCGCCGGGGCGCTGGCCGGCGCGCTGGTCGCCCGGCGGCATGAGCCTGAGGACCTCATTCATGCTACGCCGCAATCGATTGAGGGACACCGACAGGCTTGAGACTTCATCCGAGCCCGGTTTCACATACTTGCTGGGCTCTGGCCAAGGGCACCGAGAGAGGCACCGTAACAATCTGCGCGCCGACAACTTCGTTGAGCTTCCAGCCGAAGCCGTTCTGTCGACCGTAGGCGGCGACCATGGTCTTCGGAGCCGCATCGGGGGTGTCGTGGCATCGGAGACAGGTTTGCGTGACGACCAGTGGGTGCGACAGGTTCAAGACGCGGCCGCTGTGGGTCTCGCGCTCGGTCACCAATTCGGTCTTGGTCGGGTTATTGCGGAAATCGTTGATGATGTCGGCCTCCCAATCAGACGCGCGATGCGCCGGATTGGTTGGATTGAGAGCCGGTTCCCGATAGGTGAATTCTGGATTCTTCTTGTGAAGTGCCTCGAAATAATGAACGGCGGCGTAGGCTGCGACCGATTGAGGATAGAATTTTTCATCCTGAAGGCGATCGAGAACCGGCGTTATCTCCTCCGAGGTATAATCGCGGATAGCTTGGGCGCTCTCCATGAGCAGACGCGCTTGCTGCAGAATCTCCTCTTTCTTTTCCGCCTGAAAGATCGGCGTAGCCACGAAAGCAAACAATGCGAAAGCCAAAGCAGCGACAGCGAAAAGCACTAGATTGAACTTAGTTCGGATACCCATCCGCCCGACATCCACGAGACCCGCCTATGCAGTTGCCGTTCAAAGTTCCACATCCCGGACCTGAAGCGACGATAGCTAAGACTACCCATATCCATCACGAGAAACCAGAACAAGAGTGACATTGGCTGGGCCGAAGAGCGGGACCGGGTCGCGGCAGGCCGTCGTAAGCTCCGTAGTTGTCCGGATATCTCGCGCAAAGAGGGACTGACGATGGATCGACCAAAGCGTGGCCGCGCCCTCGTGGTGTCCGTGACCGGTCATCGGAACCTCGGTCGGTCGGCTCGCCGGATCGCGCGTCGAGTCGCCTCCGAATGTGTTCGCCTGCGCGAGAAATATCCGACCCGCAAATTCGTGGTCGTCTCGCCGCTGGCGGAAGGCGCGGACCGCGTTGTGGCTCGTATTGCCGTCGCCCTGCTTGACGCGCGGCTGGTCGTGCCAATTCCGCTGCCGCTCCGCGACCCTCACGGCTATCTCAAGGATTTCCCACGGAGCATCAAAGAATTCAAACGCATGCTGGGAAAGGCCGATGCGATCGTCCTGGCGCCATCGCGATCTCGCGACTCCAAATGGCGCGAAGACAATCATGCGCGCGAAAAGCAATACGCGTGGGTCGGAGCCTATGTCGCAGAACACGCCGACATATTGTTTGCGATTTGGAACGGGAAACCCGCACGTGGGCTTGGAGGCACGGCCCAGGTCGTGAACTGGTTTCTTGCCGGCCGTGCGCCGCGAGCGCACTCGACGCTGGTTTCGTCGCGGCGGGCGGGCCCGCTGGGCCAAGGAACTCCGATGCTTCTTATCCGCATCAGTCCCGAGACGGGACAAATCGAGCGCCTGCCCGCGGGGACGGTGTTGCATCGGCGGAGAGCGCCGGGTAGTGCCTAGACGCCGGTATTCGCCAAGACTTGCTCCGGCCGCCAGTTGAACTCCTTGCATGCGCCCTGGATTCTCAGACGGGGTTCTGACTACAATAAAGTTGGCGATCGAGAGGCGGTCACAACCGTTTTGTCAATGTCCGGACCGGAGACCGCTGCCCTATCTTCCCGCGACCGACATCTTTTCGCACCCGGTCCCAAGCGAATGCTTTCGCTCGACGGCGGAGGTGTCCGTGGAGCAGTCTCGATCGCGTTTCTGGAGCGGCTCGAGCAGTTCATTGAAGAAATCGAAGGCCGCCCTACTCTTCTCGGCGACTGGTTCGACTTCATCGGTGGAACGTCGACCGGCGCCATTATCGCGGGTGCTCTGGCGCTCGGCTTTCGAGCGGCCGATGTGCGCAAGTTTTATCAAACATTGGGGCCCCGGGTATTCCGCCGCTCGTTCTGGCGGATCGCCGGCTTCATGTCAAAATTCGATCGGCAAAACCTTATTTCAGAACTTGACTCCATACTTGGGGACCGGACGCTTGACACGGATCATCTTCGTACCGGCCTGGGCGTTGTCGCCAAACGGCTCGATACCGGCAGCTGCTGGGTCATCGCAAACAATCCGAAATCCAAGTATTGGGACACGCCTGCCGATCACGCGTTCGTGGGTAATCGAAATTATCGATTGACCAACCTTATTCGCGCCAGCGCGGCCGCCCCGCACTATTTCGACCCTGAATTGATTCAAATCATCGAGAATGAGCCGCCTGGCCTGTTCATCGACGGCGCGCTTACGCCTCACAACAATCCCTCGCTGCAGCTTTTTCTCTATGCCGCGCTTCCGCAATATCAGCTGTCGTGGCCGCTGGGGCCCGAAAATTTGACCATCGTGTCGGTCGGCACAGGCTCCTCTCGCCCCCGCGTCGGCCTGAACGAGCTGGCCTGGATCCGATCAATCGGAATGGCGGTGCGGGCGCTGAGCGCGCAAGTGGCCGAGTCCGAGCAATTGGTCCTCACATTGATGTCGTGGCTGGGCGACACGCCTACCGTGTGGCCCATCAACAGCGAACTCACTGACGTTGCAAGCATTGCCGCTCCGCGAAACCAGCCGCTGTTTCGATTTCTGCGCTACGACATCCGGCTTGAGCAGGCGTGGCTGGCTCGTGAACTCGGTGTAACGCTCGACGAGCGAACCATTTCCAGCTACCGGATGATCGACGCCGCCGAGAACATCCCTGCAATCTACGAGCTCGGCGCACGCGGGGCTGAGCGCCAGATGAGACGTGATCACCTCATGTCCGTCGGGTGAGCGTCACGCACGGGTAAGGCGCCATGATTGAGGCTCGCAAGCCCGAGCGTTCGATAGACTTTCTGCCCCGCGCTGTTTTGGCCGTTGGAATTACCGGACATAGAGATCTCAGCGCACGTCAAAATGCGCCGGCCATCGCGGTGACGCTCGACACCCTGTTCGCAGGCCTCTCTCGTGCCGTCCGGACCGCCGCACAAGGTCAATTCGCATTCTTTGCAAAGGCGGACCCGTTTGTGCGGGCCGTCACCATGGCGGCCGAGGGAGTCGACCTCCTGGGCGCGCAGGCGGCGCAAGCTGCGGGCAGCGCGGTCGTGTGCGTGTTGCCCTTCCCGTTCGACGCCTACCAGCGGGATTTCTCTTCACCGGCTGCGGCCGGAATTGCGCGCTCGGTCCTTGAAGGTGCAGATGCACAGTTCGTATTGCCCGGCGCGCCTGCCGAGGGGGCGCGCAGCTACGAGCGCGCCAACGAGGTTATCACGGCAAATATCGATGTTCTCATCGCGGTCTGGGACGAACAGCGCGCGAGCGGGCGCGCAGGCACCGGCGAGATGGTGCAATCGGCGATTGCTCGAAGAATTCCCGTCATCCTGATTACGCCCGATGAGCCTACGCAACCCAAGCTGCTCGCGGCTCCCGACGATGAAGAGCTGGAGAGGCCGATCGCGTTCGACCTTCCGCGCAAGCCTCTGGATGCAGATTTGTCTCGATTTGTATCACAAATCTTGTCGCCGCCCCTCCGACGAAGCAGCCGCCAGGGTCTGATCGACTTCCTGGAGGAAAAGGACAATTACCGAAACATCCGATTCGAGTACCAATTTCTTCTCAAACTATTCGGCGTCGGCAGGATTACAAAGGCCAGTGCGATCGACGTCCAACCGACATCTCCAATCGCTGGCCCGGCCCACGAGCTCGCGACGCCGTATGACGACTTGCTGCGCCACATCCACCGGATCGACGACCTCGCCAACCACTACGCCCGACTTTACCGTTCGAGCACGGCGAGCGGGTCCATTCTTGCGATTGTTGCGGCATTTATCTCGGCGGTGGTAATCATCGTATATCCGTCTATTACCGGCGTTTCCCTTCTTGCGCAGATGGCCGTCAACGGGCTGGTTATCTTCGACTCGAAGGCGAGAGCGACACAACGCTGGCAGGAGAGATGGTTCGACTATCGCGTCATGGCAGAGCGATTGCGATGCTTGCGGTTCTTGCATCCGCTCGGGCTTGGCCTGGCCCAAGTCGCCGTTCCGTCCCGACGTGGCCACGAGTCCTGGGTCGAGTGGTATCTCCGGCGGTACGAAAGGGCTCTTGATCCGCCACACGGCACGATCGAGGCAAGCGACGTCGCACGCTTCGCACAGCGACTTGTCGGCACCGAGATTCCGGAACAGCTGAAATATCACCACGCCAACTTCCGGCAATTGGGGCTGCTGGATCGGCGGTTAGCTGCCGCCGCAAGGTTTTCCCTCGCGGCGGCCATTGTGGTAGCTGCGTTGTATGGCCTTTCGGCCTACGTCTTCACCGACATCGACGCTGACACCTGGAAGCCCATCGCCATCGTTGTCTTTTTCGTGCTGCCCGCGATGGCAACGGCCTTCAACGGAATAAGAGCGTACGCGGATCTTGCGCGTCTGTCCGAGCGATCTGCGATCGTGGCAGCGGCTTTGACGAGATTGCGGCGCATTATTCAATCTACGCCGATAAGCTACGACCACCTGACAGTCGCGGCCGCAAGGCTTGCAAGCATCATGGGTGACGAGTTGAGCGAATGGAGGTTCATGCTCGAGAGCCGATGGGCCCGCACCCATCGCGCTCATACGTTAGGCCGTTCATGGTTTCGTCTGCGTCGAAGCCGGAGGGCGACTTCGCAGCCGCAATGAGGGCTCTTTCGTGCGGCCTACGGTACCGGGTGCCGAGAACCGCATGGCTGTCAGCTCGGCGGCGGCAGCACGTACTGCTACGCATATTGCCTCCGGGCCGCTCACGCTGTTCCGCCGGGTCCGCAGATCACATTCAAGAGCGCTTGCCGCCTTTCATTCTTTACGACGGACATTGCGCGCTCGAGCGCCTCAGGGAGTACCGCCGGATCGTCCACGCGTTCGCCGTAGCCGCCGGCGGCCTCGCAGATCTGCTCGAACGCCGGCAGTTTCCCCAACTGCACGAAGTTCGCCTCGTTGCTCCTGGACGCCATCCCATCAGGATACATGGCCAAGGTACTGCGCTGGACCGCACCCCACATGGCGTTGTTCATGACCACAAAGAGCACGGGCAGATCATGCAATGCGGCGGCGTGATGGACGGCGGCAGGATTGCTGAACATATAGGCGCCGTCGCCGACCACGGCCATGACCGGACTTTCCGGACGCGCGAGCTTGGCACCAAGCGCTGCGCCGGGACCCCAACCAAGACCTGAGGCGGAGCTTGATCCGAAATACAGATCTGGAAACTCGAACGTGCAATGCTCGGGGAACAACGTGTACTCATTGATGACGATGCAGCGCGGATCCTTGGTACGGCCGATACAATGGCTCACCCACACGGGATCGGGCGGGGTCCGACGGGCCGCGGCATCGAGCGCCGTCTTATAGACGGCGGTCAGGCTCGCGCGTTCGTCCGCGATCCAGCGCCGACGCAACGCGATCGATTCGGCCGTGCTCTTCTGCTCGAGCGCCGGGACCAGTGCGGAAAGAGTCGCCAGGGCGCTTCCCGTGATTGCGATGTCGCAAGGAAAGCCGCGGATCGGGTAGCGCTCGAACAAGGGGTCGAGACCGCACTGGATAACCTTGCAGTGCTCGGCAGGCGCGACCTGGCTCGGAATCCAGGGGACGTCGCACTCGATCACCAGGACGGTGTCGGCCTTCTGCACCTGCTGCGCCGGATTGAATCCGAGATTCATGGGATGTGACGACGGCAGCGAAAGATAACGCGGCCGATGCTGAACGACCGGTATGGCAAAACGCTCGGCAAACTTCGCCAGTGCCGCGAATGCCGCCGCGTCCCTTCCGACATTCGAGGTCACGATCAGCGGCCGCTTCGCCTGCGCAAGCATTTCCGCGGCCGCCGCAATTGCGCCTGCATCGGGCGCCGCAGGCGACGCCGCGGCGAACCGCGAGGGCGACAGTTGCTCGCGGTCCGGGAGCGGCGCCGCGATCACCTCACGCGGCAAGGAGAGGTAGACTGGGCCGCGCGGCTCCGTCGCCGCGATCGCGAGGGCGCGGTCGACCACCGTGGCAAGTTGCTCGCCGTTTCGCAGCTCGTAGTCCCATTTGACGATTTCGCGGATCATGCCCGCCTGATCGTACATCTCCTGCGCCCAATGGATGTAGCCGTCGCGCGATCCCAACAAGCCGGTCTCCGTGAGCGGCGATCTTCCCGCGGTGAGCAGAATCGCGACGTTCTCGCGCGCCGCGTTCATGGCCGCGCAGATCATGTTTGCCGTGCCGACGCTGACATGCACCATCACGGCTGGTATCCGGCGAGAGACCATGCCGTAGCCGTGCGCCATCGCGACGGCGAGATTTTCGTGCGTTGCCAGGATCGGCCGCGGGACCGCGACGCCAGTTTGCGTTGCCCGCGAATAGGCTTCTATCAGCGGCGCAAAATCGGTCCCGGCATTGCCGAACAGATAGTCGACGCCCCGATTGGCCAATAACGCAAGATAAGCGCCCGCGACGGTGTCGGCCTTCTGCGTTTTCGGTCGATCGCTGCGCTCCAAGCGCGGTCCCATCGCGATGCACTCCTGTTACGGCATGCAATCTTGCCTGATCGCGCCGCGTTGACCAACCTTCGCGCCAAAGTTGCGCGGCCCGATAAAGCCTGCCACGGGACCCGCAGTATCGTGCCGCCGCGCTGGACAAGCTCCGTGGTCTGACCGAATAATGGCAAGCCGGATGTCGAGGGGCGTGCTCGGCTTGTTGCCAAATCCGCCGAGCGTCGAGGGGCTCATCGAGGAAAACGGAGAGGTATGAGCATGAAGCGGCTTTCCATGGCGCTCGGCGCGTTGGCCCTGTTGTTGGCGCCGATGCCGGCCACGGCTCAGGACAAGCTCGTGGTCAGCGTATGGGGCGGCAGCTGGCGCGACATGGTCGCCAATATCATTGGCAAGAAGTTTACGGCCGAAACCGGCGTGCAGGTCGAGTACATCACGGGCGGCACCATCGATCGGCTGAACAAAGAGAAGCTTGCCAAGGGCAATCCCGAGAGCGACATCACGTTCACGACATCGCACGTCGGCTGGCTCTATGCGAACGATGGTCTCTATGAGCAGCTCGATCTCGCCAAGGTGCCGAACGCCCGCAATCTGGTCGAACAGGCCAAGATCAGCCCCTATCACATCGGCACCTGGGCCTACGTCTACACCATCGGCTACCGACCCGACCTCCTCAAAGGGGTGGCTTTCGAGAGCTGGGCGGATCTCTGGAAGCCCGAGATCAAAGGCAAGCTTGCCGCGCCCGACTTCGATCCCAGCCACCTCATCGTCGTCGCCGCGAGGCTGTCGGGCGGCGACGCCGCGACCTGGGAAAAAGGGCAAGCCAAGCTCAAGGCGCTGAAGCCGAATTTCAAGGCCTTTTACACCAACGACGCGAACAGCCAGCAGCTCATCGCCAACGGCGAAACGCCGGTCCAGGTGATCCTGTCGATGAACGCCCACTACATGGCCGGCGAGGGCGTACCGATCCAGCTCGTGATCCCAAAGGAAGGCGCAGTCCTCGGCGTCGACAGCGTCGCCATCATGAAAGGCTCCAAGAAGGCGGAGCTCGCCTACAAATTCATCAACATCGCTTTGGACCCGCAAGTGCAGGCCGAAGTCGCCAAGTTCAAGAAGGGCAGCCCGGTTGTCCTCGACGCGAAAGTCGACCCGGAGATCGCCAAGCTGCCAGGAGTGTTCACCACCGCCGACCAGTGGAACAAACAGGCGATCGTCATCGACCACAAGCTGCGCGCGGAGAAGACCGCGGAGTGGCGCAAATGGTTCACAGAGAACATCATCAACTGACGGCCTGACAACGCCACCGCACGTGGGCACCGACCCGTCCGGGCGGGGCGTTATGACATCAGGACCGTTGTTGCGCGTCCTGGTGTCGCCTGCCGCACTGTGTGCGTTCGGCTTCGTGGCCGCGTTGGCTGCGGTGATGCAATATAGCCTGCGCGCCTATGTGCCGGGTTCGCTCGAACCCGGCGGGTTCACGCTCGCCAATTTCGCCGCGCTCATGAAGCCGCTTTATGCGCGGGTGTTCCTCGATACGGTCTGGATCTGCTTCCTTACTGCATTCTTCACGCTCGTCGTGGGATATCCGCTCGCCTATGCGCTGGTGCACGCCAGAAGCGTCGCGCTTAAATCTGCGCTCCTGGTGATTACCGTTACCCCTCTTTTTCTCGGCGAGGTGGTTCGCACCTATTCGTGGATCGTCGTGCTCGGCAATAACGGGTTCGTGAATTCGATGCTGCTCAAGTCCGGCCTGATCGACCAGCCGGTGCAGCTCATGTTCACCAGATTCGGCGTCGTCACCGCCCTCGTTCACGTCACCTTACCGGTGATGGTGATCATGTTGGCGGCGGCGCTCTCCCACATCGATCGCGACTACGAGCGGGCCGCCGCCAGCCTCGGCGCCGGTCCGGTCCGCGCCTTTCTCACGGTAACGCTCCCGCTCTCCACGCCCGGGATCATTGCCGGCGTCACCACCGCGTTCGCCTGGACGTTCAGCGCATTCGCCACGCCGCAACTCATCGGTGGCGGCCGGGTCAACATGGTCTCGAACCTGGTCTATCAGCTTGGATTCGCGAGCTTCAACTTCCCGTTCGCGGCCAGCCTGTCGGTTGCCGGTCTCGCGCTGACGTTCGCGGTGCTGGCACTGCTGCGTGTCGCCTCCCGTCCGCTCGAACGATTCGGACCGTACTGAGATGCCGCCACTGCTGTCGCGAAGGCTCCTGCGCCTGCTGGGTGGCGTCACCGTCACCGCCATTCTCGGCTTTTTGCTGTTGCCGGCCTTGGTGGTCACGCTTGCTGCCTTCAACGGGAAGGCGATTCTGTCCTTTCCGCCGGAGACCTGGTCGTGGCGCTGGTTCGCCAAGGCGATCGAGTACCAGGACTTTCAGGCCGGCTTCCGCAACGGGTTAATTGTGACGGGCTGGGCGTCCTCCATCGCGCTGGTGGTGGGGGCAGCTTTCGCCCTTGCGCTCGAGCGCTATGACTTCCGCTTCAAGCGGGCGCTCGAGACCGTGCTGCTGTCCCCCCTCGTGGTCCCGCACTTCACGGTCGGTCTGGGCTTTCTGATCCTGGCCGCGCAGCTGGGTTGGGCGCGCGGTTATGCCGTCATCGTCGCCTGCCACGTCGTGCTCGTGCTGCCATTCGTGCTGCGCAGCGTCTATATCTCGCTGCGCAACCTCGATCCCCGCCTGGAACTCGCGGCAGCGAGCCTCGGTGCACCGCCGCTCCGCGTTCTCATCACCGTCACGTTGCCGCTGCTGCTTCCGGGTCTGGTCAGCGGCTGGCTGTTCGCCGCGATTCTATCGTTCAACGAATTCACCGCGTCGCTGTTCGTCACCGCGCAAAGCACGCAAACGCTTCCGGTCGCCCTCTACAACTACGTGCGCGAGTACGCCGACCCCTCGATGGCCGCGATCTCGGTCATGTACATCGTGGTCACCGCGACGCTGCTGACGTTTGCCAATGTCTTCCTGGGTCTCGCAAAGGTACTGAACGTTGAGCATCCCCGCTGAACGTCCGCCTTCGGCATCCGCCGCGGCCGTGAAAAGCCGGCCCACCGGCGAGGACATCGCAGTCCAACTCGACGCCGTCACGAAACGCTTCGGCAAGACCACCGCGCTCGACGCCGTGTCGTTGCGCGTCCGCCGCGGCGAGCTGATGACGCTGCTCGGCCCCTCGGGCTGCGGCAAGACCACGCTGCTCAACCTCGTTGCCGGCTTCCTCATACCGGACAGCGGCGAGATCGCAATCGACGGCCGACGGGTCACGGATGTTCCTCCCTATCGGCGCGAGAGCGGGATCATGTTCCAGCAATATGCACTGTTTCCGCATATGAGCGTGGCGGCCAATGTCGGCTACGGCCTCAAGATGCGCCGAATTGCCAAGCCCGAGATCGCGCGCCGGGTTGCGGAGGCGCTCGCACTGATCAAGCTTGACGGTCTGGAGGACCGCAAACCTCGCCAACTCTCCGGTGGACAGCAGCAGCGCGTCGCGCTCGCCCGCGCTCTCGTCATCCGTCCCAAGGTGCTGCTGCTCGACGAGCCGTTCTCAGCGCTCGACCGGAACTTGCGGGCGTCAATGCAGGTCGAGATCAAGGAGATTCAGCGCAAGCTCGGGGTGACGACCATCTTCGTCACCCACGACCAGAGCGAGGCGCTCAGCCTCTCGGACCGGATCGCCGTACTCGCGGAGGGCCGCATCCGCCAACTCGGCACGCCAGATGAGATCTATTGCCGTCCCGTCGATCGTTTCGTCGCGTCGTTCGTCGGCGACGTCAACGTGTTGCACGCACGCGTCGAGTACATTGAGGGAGCAACAGCTGCGCTCGCGCTGGGTCCGGCGCGGGTGCTCGTGCCGGCCGGCACGCTGCAAGGCGTTGCGCCCGGCGCCGTGGTCGATCTGTTCGTGCGGCCCGAGGAGCTGCGCGTGGTCGAGGAAGGCGGAGTGGAAGCAGTGCATGGGATCGTGGCGGCCCAAATCTATCAAGGCGGCCACGTCGACCTTTATGTCGACGTGCCGGAGGCTGCGTCAGGGCGCGTACTGATACGTGCACCCGGACGCCAAGGCATGTCGCTCTGGCCGGCCGGCACACGCATCGGCATCGGGCTCGCCGTCGACAAGGCCATCGCCTTCAGAGCAGCGGCGGACGCCGCTGTCACATGTGGGCACGCATGAAGGCGCCGGCGTGAGCGAGCGCAGCGCGGCCGGGCTTTAGATGCGCGTTCCACATGGGCCATGCATGGATCATGTGCGGCCAGATCTCCAGAGTGACGGGCACGTCGGCCGTGCCCGCCGCGCCCGCGAGGCGCGTGGCGTCTTCGAGCAGCGTCTCGGCCGATCCGACCTGGATCAGCATCGGCGGAAGTCCCGTCAGTTCGCCATAAAGGGGAGAGACGTGCGGGTCTTTCCTGTCCATCCCCGCGGGGACGTAGGCATCGGCCAGTTCGCCGAGATAAGCCCGGTGGATGATCGGGTCCGTATCGTCCTTGGTCGTGAGCGTCGATCCCGACATCGTCAGGTCCGTCCAGGGCGACACCAGCCACGCGCAACCCGGAAGCTCCTCCTTGGCGTCACGCAACTGAGTGTTCAGCACCAGCGCTAGCCCGCCGCCCGCACTGTCGCCCCCGACCGCGATATGCCTGGCCGCGAGGCCTTGCTTGCGCAGGAAACGCCAGGCAGTCAGGGCATCCTCCATTGCCGCGGGAAATGGATGCTCGGGCGCCAGCCGATATCCCACGGCCAACGTTCTTATCCCCGCGGAGCGACCGGCCTCGGTCACCATGCGACGATGGCTGCGGATGGAGCCGGAGCAGTAGCCCCCGCCATGGAAGAACAGCAGAACACGGGAGGTATCGCTGCCGGGCGCGGTCGACCATTCTCCCGGCACGCCGTCGAGATCGACGGGATCGAGCTTCACGTCGGGGGCCACCGGCCAGAACGAACCGACCTCGTCGAGGCGCTGACGACGTTCTGGCCATCCGACCGGTCGCGGCTTGGACGTCAGCAGCGCACGGATGGTATCGATTTCGTCCCGTTCCATCAGCGCCTTGCCTGACACGTCAGCGTCCATCGCGGACGGGCTCGGCGCGATCGGCTTTCACCTTCCGCATGCGGGAGAGGTGCAGTCACTTCGGCGGCAAGACGGCGATTGCCTCGACTTCGAACAGCGCGCCTGGGCGTGCGAGTTGTGGCACTCCGACCGTGGTACTGGCCGGAGGCGCCGCCTTGTTCACGTACCTGTCGCGCACCTCGCGGTAGTGCGCGATGTTCGTGCCGATGTCGACGATATAGTTGTTGAGCTTGACGACGTGATCGAAATTCGCACCGACCGATGCGAGCGCGGCTTTTACGTTCTCGAATGCGATCTCGACCTGCTCACGCGCATTGGCGCCCATCTTGCCCGACTTATCGATGCCGAGCTGGCCGGCAAAATAGACCGTGCGGCCAGGCCCGGTCACCTCCACGACATGGCTGTAGCCTGGCGGCTTCTGCATGGTATCGGGATTGGAAAAACGGATGTTGTCCGGCATGTCCGGGCTCCTGTCGGTTGGCTGCGCGAAGGCAGGAGAGCGCCCCTGCAGCGGATAGCGTGACCGCCCCGGCCACCACCCTGCGGCGCGAAAGATCGGGCGAAGATTGCTGCGAGTCTTCGGAGGAAGATGCGTCAACCATGCCGGCCCTCCTGCAATCAGCAGCGCCAGTATAGCCCGGGAGAAGCCGAAGGCCACTGCGGCTCCGCGCCTCGCAATGAGCTTCCCCCGACGGAGGTCGTGGTCGTGAACGATGGCAATGGGTGCGATGCCGGTGTGTTCCGTGTCTAGTGCGGTGGATTTGAAGTTCCTATCATTATAGCCGCGCGTTTGTGTAGGAACTTCAAATCCAAAACCCGCACTAGAATCATAGATTGCTAGTGTCCCTTTGATTCCGAAGTTCGCA
>Ga0070670_100001104_pt1 | contig 21445 bp, 17 predicted proteins | sample KBSS63metaG_FD_64665 | JGI IMG/M metagenome (GOLD analysis project Ga0070670, IMG submission 64665) | Switchgrass rhizosphere microbial communities from Kellogg Biological Station, Michigan, USA - KBS S6-3 metaG | ecosystem: Host-associated > Plants > Roots > Rhizosphere > Soil ... | reverse complement strand
AGCCGCCGGAGCCGTGGACTTCCTTCACAACCAGTTCGGAAAGGTGTTCCAGCACGTATTTCAGGCTGTCGGCTTCCGAGCAGCGCCAGGTCGGCACGTTCTCGAGCAGGGGCTTGCGGCCGGTGTAGAACTCGACGATCTCGGGCATGTAGGAATAGATCGCCTTGTCGTCGGAGATGCCGGTGCCGGGTGCGTTGGCGATGGTGATGTGGCCGGCGCGGTAGACGTCCATGATGCCGGGGATGCCGAGCGCCGAATCCGGCCGGAAGGTGAGGGGGTCGAGGTAGTCGTCGTCGACGCGGCGGTAGAGCACGTCGATTGCCTCGTAGCCGCGCGTGGTGCGCATCTTGACCTTGCCGTCGATGACGCGAAGGTCTGAGCCCTCGACCAGCTCGACGCCCATCATGTCGGCGAGGAACGAGTGCTCGTAATAGGCGGAATTGTAGATGCCGGGGGTCAGCACCGCGACGCGCGGCTTGCCCGAACAGCCGGGAGGGGCGAGCGAGGCGAGGCTCTGGCGCAGCAGGTTCGGATAGTCCTCGACCGGGCGCACCTTGTTCTGGTGGAACAGCTCCGGGAACATCTGCATCATGGTTTCGCGGTTTTCCAGCATGTAGCTGACACCAGACGGCGTGCGGGCATTGTCCTCCAGCACGTAGAACTGGTCTTCGCCTGTTCGCACGATGTCGGTGCCGACGATGTGGGTGTAGACGCCGCCCGGCGGCCGGAAGCCGATCATCTCGGGGATGAAGGCGATGTTCTTCTCGATCAGCTCGCGCGGCACGCGGCCGGCGCGGATAATTTCCTGCTTGTGGTAGATGTCGTCGAGGAAGGCATTCAGCGCGATCACCCGCTGCTCGATGCCCTGCGCCAGCTTGCGCCATTCGCGCCCGGAGATGATGCGCGGGATGATGTCGAAGGGGATGAGCTTTTCGGACGAGTCCTCGTGTCCGTAGACCGCAAACGTGATGCCGGTCTTGCGAAAGATGTTTTCTGCGTCGCGGGACTTGGCAATCAGATGGGCGCGATCTTGGTTGTTGAACCATTCCGAATAGGTTTGATAAGGCGCGCGCGGGCTTTCACCGGCCGTTATCATTTCGTCAAATGCCAAAGCTGCGGTCCCCGTTTTTTCTCATTTGAATACAATGGCGGAAGCAATGCAAGAAGCATGCGCAGTTCAAGATAGAAATTTGAAACCAGACGAAAAGCTCCAAAGACGCTGAAAAACCGGGCATCGCTGAAATAGCTAATATCCAGCAGGTCTTGGGCTTCGTGAGCGTCTGCTACTATTTTGCGCAGCTGATGAATTTTACTGCATCGCCCGCCGCTGGTATTGGCTTCCAGCCTCTAGCGAACAAAAAAGAAGCGGCGGGATTGCTCCCGCCGCTTGGTCGTCGATCGATGGTTTCGACTTATGCCTGTTCGCGACGGGGGCCTGGACGGCCGCCTGCCGGCTTGCGGGCGTCCGGCCGGCCGCGGTTGTCGCCAGCCTTGTGGGCAGGGCGGCCATGCGGCGGACGGCTACGGGGAGCGCCGTTGTCGGGGGCAGCACTGTTGCGCTGCGGCGCCTTGGTCGGGCGGAAGTCCGACGTCGAGGCCAGATCGTTGTCGATCTCGCGCGGGGCACGTTCGGCCGTGCGCTGGCCGCGGAAGTCGGCGTTGCGGTTGTTTTCGCGGGCTGCTGCCGGGCGATCGCCACGGGTTTCGCTGCGGAAATCACCGTCTGGGCGCGGACGACGGGCCGGACGGCCCTCGGCGCGGCCGGCGCCGGATCCTGCGCCACGACCCTGGCCCTGACCGCCACGATTGCCACCGGCGCCGGAGCGATTGCCGCCACCACCACGCGGAGGACGAGCCCGGTCGGCCGGCGCTTCGCCGCTGGCAACCTGGATGTCAATCGACATCAGGCGCTCGATGTCGCGCAGAAGGCGGATTTCGTCCGGTGCGCAGAAGGCGATGGCGATGCCGTCGCGACCGGCACGAGCCGTACGGCCGATGCGGTGAACGTAGGCGTCAGGCACTTCCGGCAGGTCGTAGTTGTAGACGTGGCTGACGCCGGGGATGTCGATGCCACGGGCAGCGACGTCGGTGGCGACGAGAACGCGTGTTTCACCGTCCTTGAAGGACTTCAGAGCGCGCTCGCGCTGGCCCTGGCTCTTGTTGCCGTGGATCGAGGCGGCCGCAAAGCCGACATGCTCGAGATGCTTCATCAGCTTCTCGGCGCCGTGCTTGGTGCGCAGGAAGACCATGGCGCGGCCGTCCGGGTTGGCGTTCATCGATTCCTTGAGAAGCTCGGTCTTGTGGTTCTGGCCGGAGACGAAGTGAACATACTGTTCGACCTTGTCGGCAGCCTTGCCGGGAGGCGAGACTTCGACGCGGGCCGGATTGCTCAGGAAGTCGGCGGCGAGATCGGCGATGGCCTTCGGCATGGTGGCCGAGAACAGCAGCGTCTGGCGCTTGGCAGGCACCATCTTCGAGATCTTGCGCAGGTCATGCACAAAGCCGAGGTCGAGCATCTGGTCTGCTTCGTCGAGGACGAGGTAGGAGACATGGCCGAGCGTCAGGGCGCGGCGGGCGATCAGGTCGAGCAGGCGGCCGGGGGTTGCGACGAGGATGTCGACGCCGCGTTCCATCTGCATCTGCTGCTTGTTGATCGAGGCGCCGCCGACGACGAGGCCGATCTTCAGCTGCGTCTTGCGGGTGTATTCCTTCAGGCTGGCGGCGATCTGGTTCACCAGTTCGCGGGTCGGCGCGAGGATCAGCGTGCGCGTGCTGCGGTGTTCAGGACGCTTGCCGTCCTTCATCAGCATTTCAATGATCGGCAGGCCGAAAGCGGCCGTCTTGCCGGTGCCGGTCTGGGCGAGGCCGACGAGGTCGCGGCCCTGGAGAACCAAGGGAATGGCTTCCGCCTGGATCGGGGTCGGGGTCGAATATCCCTGTTGGGTCAGAGACGTCACAATCTGTTCGGACAAGCCAAGATCGCTAAAAGTGGTCAATTCAATTGCCTTTCGAGGCGCCAAAAACGAGTTCGCCGGAACGCGTCTTGCGGTCCGGTCGGTCTTTGGCGTCAAGAACCCCGCGTGAAGTGGGAACTTGTAAGTTGGAAAATAGCTTTCCAGCGCATGAGACTGCCGCCTTTGGGCAGTCGTTTTTTCGAGCGCTTTTGTCCTTCTCTTGCGGGTCGTCTTTTTTCGCAGGGCACGCTCACGCGGCGGCCGGGAAGGTGAAAGCTGAGGGGCATATGGTCCTATTCGCGACCGAAGTCAACGGCATGGCACGAGAAAGCGCCGCTAGCCGCGGCGGATTTCGTCTTCCGATGGTAGGCGAGGCTGAGGCAAGCCCTGGTCGCTATGGTTAACGTCTTCTTAGCGCCCCTATTGATATTACTACCGATATGCCAATGCGTCGTATGGGAGAGGCTTTGTCGGAGAGCCGCAACGAGTTGCTGGAAACGGCCTGTCATCGGATCACCCAGACCGACCGGCCGGCCTATGTCAAAAACAGCGATCTCAGATACGTCGCGGTGAACGACGCCTATGCGCGGTTTTTCGGCCGCGAGATCTCGGACTTCATCGGATTTCGCAGCCACGAGCTTTCCACCAGCCAGGACGCTGCGGAGCGTGAAGACAAGGAGCGGCGGGCTATCGTCTTCGGCACGGAGGAGACGTCGCGCTGCTTCGATGCCGATCATCTGTCGGCCTTCGAGGTGCAGATCGAAAGCTTCATGCCTTCGGCGGACAGAGCCTATGTGTTTGGTATCTTTGCCGAGCCGCCGGTGGCCATGCCTGCGTCACGCCCAGAAATTTCGCAGGCTCACAATGCCGATCTCGCGCTGATTCGGGCCGAGCTCGAGCTGGCGCCCTATCCTGTCGGCATCTTCGCCGAGGACGGCCGCCCGCTCGTCGAGAACGCGTTGTTTCGCCAGCAGCGTGCCGGCAAGGAGCCGTTGCCGCGCTTGGAAGTGTCGGGACTGCAGTCGCCGATCGCCGAGGACATCCTCAATCTCATCGATATAGGCGTTGGGGTCTATGATGCCGATCTGACGCTTGTCTACTGCAATCAACGCTGGCTTCAACTCTATCGGCCGCTGGTGGGAGAGGCGCCGGTCGGTATGACGGCACGCGATATCTACAATCGAATGTTTGCTTCCCTGTCGACGCACGGCTCGGAGCCTGCCGATCGACAAAGCTGGGTAGCATCGCGCCTGAAGACGCTTTCGGACGGGTTTAACGATTCGATCCAGCAGCTGCCTGGTGGCGACTGGTTGCGGTGTGTCAACAAACGACTGCCTAACGGGTCGGTGATATCCTTGCGCATCGACGTGACGTCGATGAAGAACCAAGAAGTGCTGTTGCGCCAGCACCTCGACGAGACGAGGCTGTACCTCACCATCTTGCAGGACCTGCCGGTCCCGGCCTTCGTACGCGGACAAGATCATCGACTGATCTATGGCAATGATGCCTACTTCACCATGATGGGCATGAGCAGAGAGGACGCGCTCGGCAAGACGGAAGAGGAAATGTACGGCCCTGCCCAGGGCGCGCTTCTGTTTGCCCAAAACGACAACTCGCTGCAGACCGACGGGCTTTCCGAATATGAGCACGAGATTTTCAATCCGGGCGGGCGCCAGCATGCGCTTGTAACCCGTATCAAGGGCGTGTCCGATTCCGACGGTCAGCGATACCTCGTCGGCTCCCTGGTCGATGTCTCGACAATCAAGCAGCGAGCGACGCAACTGATCGAGGCTAGGACGCAGGCCGAGAAGTTGCGTCAAGATCTGGAAACCATGATCGGCTCCATGCCTGCCGGTATCCTGATCATCGACCGCAATCTCGACGTCGAATATACCAACGATGCCTTTTACGAGATCTGGCAGCTGTCCGAGGTCGATCGTCGCGAAGCCCTGACTTTGCATGAACTGATGCACCGCAACTACATGCGCGGACACTACGGCGCCGAAGCCGGCGATTTCGACGCCCTCTATCGCGCGCGGGTGGAGGCCCTGCGCAATCCCGAAGTCGATCTTCAGTTTGAAATCCTATTCGGCGATGACCGATGTGTCCTGGTCGATGGACGACGGATGTCCGATGGGCGCGTTCTCCTGTCTTATTCCGACATATCGTCGCTCCGCCGGCAGGCCCGGCAGTTGTCGGAAGGACGCCAGGCACTCGAACGCCTGGGCGAACTCATGAAGGATGCCACCCATGCGATGTCGCAGGGGCTGATGATCGTCAAGGACGGCATTATCCTTCTGTCGAACGAGGCGCTGGCGGGGATGCTGCGCATAGAGCCGGCGGCGCTTGCTGCCGGCAACAGCTGGCTTCGGGTTCTCCAGACATGTGCAGCACGCGGCGATCTCGGTCCCGACCCAACCGCCGTTCTTGCCGAGTGGGCCGACAAAATTCGCCAGCGGCAGCCGATCTCCGCGGCCTTCCGCATCGGCGAGGACGTCTGGCTACAGCTGGACGCCTCCATGAGTGCCGCCGACCGCTGGCTTGTGGTCGTCACCGACATCACCGAGATGAAGACGCGCGAGAAGGAGCTTCGGCGCCTTCTGGACCGGAGCGAGGCCGCAGACCGGGCGAAGTCGGAATTCCTTGCGAATATGAGCCATGAGATCCGCACGCCGATGAATGGCGTGCTCGGCATGGCGGAGCTATTGGCGCGGACCGGTCTCGATGCGCGTCAGAAGGCTTTTGTCGACATCATCGTCAAATCCGGAAACGCGCTGCTCACGATCATCAACGACATCCTCGACTTCTCCAAGATCGACGCCGGCCAGATGCAGTTGCGCAGGGCTCCGTTCGATCCGCTCGAGGCCGCCGAGGATGTCGCGACATTGCTGTCGTCGCAGGCGAGGGAAAAGAACCTGGAGCTGCTGGTGCGTGGTTCGCCGCGCCTGTCGCCGATGGTGCTTGGCGACGCCGGCCGGTTCCGCCAGATTCTCACCAATATCGTCGGCAACGCCGTCAAGTTCACCGAGCACGGCCACGTGCTCGTCGAGATCGATGCCGGGCGAAGCGTCGATGGCGGTGAAATGGTCTCCGTTGTTGTTTCCGATACTGGTATCGGCATCTCCAAAAAGCGCTTGGAAACGATCTTCGACAAGTTTTCCCAGGTCGATTCGTCCTCGACGCGGCGGCACGAGGGCACCGGCCTCGGGTTGGCGATAACCGCAGGCCTGGTCGATCTGTTTGGTGGCTATCTCGAGGTCGAAAGCGTCCTCGGCAGCGGATCCGCGTTCAAGGTCCATCTGCCATTGCCGGCGACAGCCGCACGACGTGAGCAGGCAGCCATTCCTGTCAACGTCAAGGGCGCGCAGATCCTCGTCATCGACGACAATCCTACCAACCGCCAGATCCTGACGGAACAGCTGCGGATGTGGGGATTCGACAGTGTTGCCGTCGCCGACGGTCCGGCGGGCCTCGCCATACTCGGAGCGGCAGCCGACATGGCTGTCTCCATCGACGCTGTCATTCTCGATTATCACATGCCGGACATGAACGGCGCGGAGGTGGCGGGCGCCATGCGGCGGGACAGCCGGTTCGATCGAGTTCCGTTGATTTTCCTCACATCGATCGACATCGCCAGCAAGGATGCCGCGTGGACCCGGAGCGGCGATGCGCATCTGATGAAGCCCGCGCGGGCCAATGTGCTGCGCAACACGGTGATCGAGGTAGTGCGCGCTGCCCGCCAGCGTCTGGCAACTGGTGAGGACGTTCAGCAGGTGCAGACGTCACCCGGCGTCAAACGATTCGAGCACGCCTCAGCTATCGCGATGCCCGATGAAACCGAAGCGATGGATCGCCCTATCGATATTCTGGTGGCCGAAGACAATGAGGTGAACCAGATCGTCTTCACGCAAATCTTGCAGACCATGGGGGTGCGCTTCATGATCGTCGCGAACGGCGAGGAAGCCGTTAAGGCCTACAGGCGGTATTTGCCGGCTCTGATCATGATGGATGTCTCCATGCCTGTGATGAATGGTCTGCAGGCGACCCGGGAGATCCGTCAGATCGAGGCCGGAGGGCAGATCGATCGCCCGGTCGCAATCATCGGCGTTACCGCCCATGCGCTCGCAAGCGATCACGATCTTTGCATCGAATCCGGAATGGACGACTACATGTCCAAGCCCGTCAGCCCGGAGCTGCTGGAGAGCAAGATCCGCCTGTGGCTCGACAGGAACGATCGACAGAGCCGGTCGGGATCATAAGGCAGATTTGACACCGCAGAGCATTTCCCGCTTGCCGGCAAATCCCTGGCGACGCTCGACGATGAAGCCGCCCGCCTGCAGATTGCGGCGCACGAAGCCGGCTGCGGCATAGGTGGCGAAGGTGCCGCCCGGCACGGTCTTCTGATAAACCGACTGCATCAGTTCCGGCGACCACATCTCGCTGTTGCGGGATGGCGCAAACCCGTCGAGGAACCATGCGTCGAAGATCGGATCGGCAGCGGCTACGCCATCGAAGGCTGGCCCGCAGACGACGCTCAGCTGCGTCTGTTGGTCGAGCTGCAGCGATACGATGCCCTGCGGCACCGCCGGCCACAGAGCAACGAGGGCCTTGCGCTCCTCATCGATCTCCGGCCAGTGCGACAGAGCCCGGTCGATCTCGTCGGCATGCATCGGATAGAGTTCGAACGACATGAAATGCAGCGTCGCCCCCTCAGTGCGCTCGCTCTTCCATTGCCGCCACGTCTCGCAGAAATTCAAGGCGGTCCCGAAGCCGAGCTCGCCGATCGTGAATTGCGCTTGTCGGCTCCAGCGGCCGGGCAGGCCGTTGCCGTCGAGAAAGACGTGGCTGCACTCCAGGCGGCCATCGGTCTGGCAATAAAAATGATCGCCAAAAGCGGTCGAATAGGGCATATCGCCGTCGCGCCATTCGAGCGGCTGGCTCATCGTCCCTGGCGCGTCATCGGAAACTGGATCTGTCATGCCAACAGCCGTTAATCCGGCAAAGCCTGCCGGTCAATCGTCTGCAGCACTCCTGATCGTCGGCGGCGGCATCATGGGCTTGTGGGCCGCGGTCCATGCCGAACGGCAGGGGATCGACACGCTGCTCATCGATGCCGGTCGCTTGGGCCATGGTGCAAGCGGCGGCGTGCTGGGCGCGCTGATGCCCTACATGCCCGACCGCTGGGACAACAAGAAGCAGTTCCAGCTGGAATCGCTTGTCGAACTTGAGGACGATATCGCGGAACTCGCGCTGGAGACGGGGCTTTCCGCCGGATATCGCCGTTCAGGACGCCTCATCCCGTTGCCAAAGCCGCATCTGCGGCGGATTGCCGAAGGACATTCACGGGATGCCGATGCCCATTGGCGAGAAAAGGGCCGGCAGTTTCACTGGAATGTGATCGACGAGCCTGGAGCCGGTTGGATCGACCCATCGTCCGGCGAAAGCGGTTTCGTTCACGATACGCTTGCCGCAAGGGTCGCGCCGCGTGGGCTGATCGCTGTGCTGTCGGCTTTCCTGCAAACGGCACGGCACGTTCGAATCGTCGAAGACGTCGCGCTGCTTGGCCTTGAGCCGGCACTCGGCGTGGCACGGACAGACGCTGGTGACATCCGCTTCGGCCACTGCATCATGTCGGCCGGGCATTCGAGTTTTCCGTTGCTGGGTAAGCTCACGGGGGATCTGCAAAAGCCATTGGGGCAGGCAGTCAAGGGGCAGGCGGCATGCCTCAAGGCGGATGTAGACCCGGATCTGCCGGTTATTTTTCGCGATGGGCTTTATATCGTTCCGCACGAGGGCGGCCATGTCGCCGTTGGCAGCACCAGCGAAAATCATTTCGACGCGCCGTTGTCGACGGATGGGCTGCTCGATGCGCTGCTGGATGCGGTCCGGATCATGGTGCCGGCGTTGGCCAGAGCCGATGTCGTTGAGCGCTGGGCGGGGCTGCGGCCAAAGGCTATCGACCGGGATCCGATGGTCGGTTGCCATCCCGATCATCCGTCGGTGATTGCGCTGACGGGTGGCTTCAAGATCACGTTCGGGCTCGCTCATCGCCTGGCTGCCATTGCCGTTGGAGAAATATCTGGCCAGGCTTTGTTTGCCTCGACGATGCCTGAAAGCTTTACTCTGACGAGCCATATTCGCGTGGCTTCGCGTAAAGCGTGAGGTTTCCGCTACCGCGTTCGTCATTCTGTCACGCAAATCGCTTATCTGCATCGTCGTGCATGAACCGGTTCGTGCGCGCCGCATACCGGAGGAGGGATCATGCGCTATATCATTGGATTCACACCCCCTCCGCGCGATCCGCTGACAATGGTGGCTGCCAGCTGGCTTGGCCGCAATGTCTACACCGGCGAGCGCGTCGACGAATCAGAGACTGGCGGTCTGGGCTTGCGGGAGGTTGCCTTCCACACGGCGCTGCCGCGTCGCTACGGTTTCCACGCTGCGCTGAAGGCGCCTTTCCGGCTCGCCGAGCCGACGGCCGAAGCGGCCTTGTTGCGTGATTTGATGCGCTATTCGGGTACTCTCGAGCCTTTCCAGATCCCGCGTCTGGAGGTCGCTCGGCTCGGGAATACCTTCGGTCTGGTGCCATCCTACCCTCTTGCGGCCGTCAACTATCTCGCCTCTGTGCTCACCCAAGAGTTTGACCACTTTCGCGCGCAGCTGACCGAGGCTGAAATCGACCGTTGCGATCCTGACCTGCTGTCGGCAACGCAGTTTGCCAACCTTCATCGCTGGGGCTGCGCCAATGTCATGGACGAATTCCGATTCCAGATGCAGCTGACGGGACCGGTGCATTCGACCGACCTGCCGCGCATGGAGCGGGTGCTGCGCGATCTGTTCGAGCCGGTGCTCTGCGAACCTATCATGGTCTCCAATATTGCCCTGATGATGGAGGAGAGCAGCGACGGACCGTTCCGGGTTCATTCGCTGCATCCCATGGGCAAGGTCAGTGCCCGGAAATCCGCCTGAGGGCGGCATTCTTCAACGCGCACTTTCCGTCTCGACAACGCTGCTTGCGATGCTTACCGTCTGATCGACTTTAACAGGTGGTTCGATGGTATCCGATATCTATCCGCGCGATCTCACCGGCTACGGCCGGAATACGCCCGATCCCAAATGGCCTGGCGATGCGCGCATCGCCGTGCAGTTCGTCATCAACTATGAAGAAGGCGGGGAAAGCTCCATTCTCGACGGCGATCCGGCCTCCGAGAGCCTGCTGTCGGAGATCGTCGGTGCCGCCGCCTGGCCTAACCAGCGCAATCTCAATATGGAATCGATCTACGAGTATGGCTCCCGCGCCGGCTTCTGGCGGCTGTGGCGGCTGTTCACGGATTTGAAAGTCCAGGCGACCGTCTATGGCGTGACCCTTGCCATGGCCCGCAATTTGGAAGCCGTGGCGGCGATGAAGGAAGCCGGCTGGGAGATCGCCAGTCACGGTTACCGCTGGCTCGAATACAAGGATTTTCCCGAGGAGCTCGAGCGCAAGCATATCCTCGAGGCGGTGCGCCTGCACACCGAACTCACCGGCGAGCGTCCCTACGGCATGTACCAGGGCAAGCCGTCGGACAACACGCTGAGGCTGGTGATGGAGGAGGGCGGCTTTCTCTACTCCTCCGACTCCTATGCCGACGATCTTCCCTACTGGGTGAAGGGTGCCGACGGTAAACCCTTCCTCATCATCCCTTACACGCTCGACACCAACGACATGCGCTTCGCCACCCCGCAGGGCTTCAACTCCGGTGACCAGTTCTTCACCTATCTGAAGGACGCCTTCGATACGCTCTATGCGGAAGGCAAGGCCGGCAGCGCCAAGATGATGTCGGTCGGGCTGCATTGTCGTCTGGTCGGCCGGCCGGCTCGCGCGGCGGCGCTGAAGCGGTTCATGGAATATGTTCTCTCGCATGAGAAGGTGTGGATCCCGCAGCGGCTCGAGATCGCTCGCCACTGGCATCAGCATCACCAGCCGGGCGTACTTTAGATGATCATGCGCTATGATTTCGTAACGCGCTTCGGCGGTGTCTTCGAGCATTCACCCTATATCGCCGAACGTGCTGTCGATGCGGGCCTCATCAAGGAGCCGCTGACGGCGAGCGGCATCCACACAGCCATGGTATCGGTCTTTCGTGCCGCCACGGCCGCCGAGCGACTGGCCGTGCTGCGGGCGCATCCTGACCTTGCCGGCAAGCTTGCCATCGCCGGCAAATTGACGGTGGAGAGCAGGCAGGAGCAGGCCGGGGCAGGGCTCGACCGTCTCAGCCCGCAGGAGCATGCCCGATTCACGGAATTGAACGGCGCCTATGTGTCGAAGTTCGGCTTTCCCTTCATCATCGCCGTCAAAGGCCTCAGCAAGGATGACATCCTTGAGGCGTTTGAATTGCGGATCAACAACGACCGCGAGACAGAGTTTGCGACGGCCACCGCGCAGGTGGAAAAGATCGCTCTGCTGCGCCTGAAAACCATGCTTCCGGAGACTTGAATGACCTATACCGACCTGATCGAAATGCCGTCCTTCACCGAGGGCGCCATCAATCTCGCCTCTGCGCGGCTCGGCGCCAAGGGCATCGATGTCTCCGACGATTTCTTCGCCCCTCTCAGCCGCATGCTGCAGGACGAGCCGCCGCATTGGGATGCGACGGCCTACGACGACAACGGCAAGTGGATGGATGGCTGGGAAAGCCGCCGCAAGCGCGTTCCGGGCCATGACTGGTCGATCATTCGCCTAGCGATGCCGGGCCGCATCTTCGGTTTCGACGTCGACACCGCCTATTTCACCGGCAACTATCCTCCCCATTGCTCCATCGAAGCCGCCTTCGTGGACGCCGGCGATCCGACGGCCGAGACGGTGTGGACGGAAGTGCTGGCAAAGTCGCCGCTCGGCGCGAGCGCTCACCATTTCTTCGAGTTGCAGGACAAGGAGAAGGTCTGGAGCCATCTGCGCCTGCACATCTACCCGGATGGCGGCATTGCCCGCTTGCGGGTCTATGGGGCCGCCTTTTTCGACTGGTCGAAGGTCGGCGCGGACGAGGAGATCGATCTGGCCTATGTTTTCCATGGCGCCAAGGCGCTGGCCTGGTCGGACGCCCACTACGGTCATCCCGACAAAGTTCTGGGCCCGGGTCGCGGTCAGAACATGGGCGATGGCTGGGAGACCAAGCGCCGTCGCGGCCCCGGCCACGACTGGGCGATTATCCGCCTAGGTCATGCCGGCAGAATCCAGCGGGCCATCGTCGATACGGCTTTCTACAAGGGCAATTTTCCGGACAGCTGCGAGATCCTCGGCGCCTATCTGCCCGATCTCGGCGACGTGCTGACCAGGGCCGATATCGATGCTTCCGAACAGTGGAAGCCGCTGCTGCCCCGCACCAAGCTGCAGATGGATCACATCCATCCGTTCGGCAGCGAGGCACTTTCCGACATCGGCCCGATCACCCATGTCCGCCTCGCGATGCATCCGGATGGTGGCATCATGCGGATGCGTCTGTTCGGGACAAAGGCTTGAGTTGTCGGCTCCGACGCTCTACTTTTGCAGGGTCGCTTCACCAGGGGTATTGACGATGAAGCCATCGGACGTGCTGGAGAGAAACAGGCAGGCGATCCGCGACGTGGCGGGGCGCTTCAATGCTGCGAATCCAAGGGTCTTCGGCTCCGTCGCGCGCGGAGAAGATCGCTCCGACAGTGATCTCGATATCCTCGTGGACGCGCTGCCGGGCAGCACCCTGCTTTCGCTCGGAGGGCTGCAGGCTGCGCTGGAGCAGATGATGCATGGAACTCCCGTGCATCTTCTCACGCCCGGCGACTTCCCTGAAACAGTGCGCGCAAGGGTGCTCGCGGAAGCCAAGCCGATATGAGTGGGGACCGTGCAGCCTTTATGCTCGACCGCATGCGGGAGGCAGCATTCGATGCCCACCGCTTCGTGGCGGGCGCCGAAAAGACGGCTTTTATGCAGGATGTCATTCTTCAGCGTGCTGTGGGCATGAGCCTGCTGATGACGTCGGAACTCGCGGTTCAGTTGATTACGAAGTATCCGGAATTTCTGGAGGAGCATCCTGAGTTTCCCTGGGATTCCATGCGCGGCATGCGCAACAGGATCGCGCACGGATATTTCGACATCGATCTGGAGAAGGTGTGGGCGACGGCTCAAATCGAGGCTATGGATATCGTCGATAAAATTGATGCAATTCGCCATTGGCGGGCTCAAGGCGAATAATGGCAATCACCAACTCCCTTACCATCCACCCCCTCAGCCAGTCCGCTTTCTCAGCCTATGGCGATGTGATCGAAGCCGATCCCGCTCGGATGCGGTTGATCAATGGCGGCACCACAGAGCGCTTCCATGCGCTGGCGAGCCCGGAAGCGGCTGGCGATGGCGCACGGGTGATCATCAACCTGTTTCGCGGCCAGCCGCGGTCGTTTCCCTATGCGGTCGATATGATGGAGCGGCACCCCTACGGTAGCCAGAGTTTTTCGCCGCTGTCCGGACAGCCCTATCTCGTTGTCGTCTCGGAGGATGAGGACGGGAGGCCCGGCCAGCCGCAGGTCTTTCTTGCGCGCGGCGACCAGGGGGTCAACTATCGCCGGAATGTCTGGCATCATCCGCTGATGGCGTTGGGCGAGGTCAGCGACTTCCTCGTCGTCGACCGTGACGGCCCCGGCAACAATCTGCAGGAATTCTTCTTCGACATTCCCTACACCATCGGAGCGCCGACGCCATGACAGGACTGACAACCCATGTGCTCGACACCGCCCTCGGCAAGCCGGCCGAGGGTCTGACCATTGCCCTTTTCCGGATCGACGGGGAGGCGCGGATGTTGTTGAAGACACTGGTCACCAACGCCGACGGGCGCGTCGATGGCGGACCGATATTGGCCGGTGACAGTTTCGTTGTCGGCACCTACGAGTTGCTGTTTCAGGCCGGCGATTATCTGCGCCGGACGGGCGCGTCCCTGCCGGAGCCGGCTTTCCTGGATCAGGTGCCCATCCGGTTCGGCATTGCCGATACGAGCGCGCATTATCACGTGCCGCTGCTGATCTCGCCCTACGGCTATTCCACCTATCGCGGCAGTTGATCATGCGGTTCGCGGCGATCGCCGATATCCACGGCAACTTCCAGGCTCTGCAGGCGGTGCTTGCCGATATCAGCGCACTGGGCATCGATGACATCGTCAATCTCGGCGACTGCTTCAGCGGACCGCTCGAAGCGGATCGGGTGGGCGACGTGCTGCTCGAGCGGGATATGGTGACCGTCCGCGGCAACCACGACCGTTACCTAATCGACCGCGATGTCTCTGACATGGAGGTCTCGGACAGTTTCGCCTTTCGCCAGATGTCGGCGCGTCATCTCGAATGGTTGCGTCGCCTGCCTTCAAGCCTCGTTTATCGTGACGAGGCCTATCTCTGCCATGCGACGCCCGGAGACGATAACTTATACTGGCTGGAACAGGTATCTCCCGATGGCACCGTGTCGCTGAAGCCACTGGAAGCGATCGAGGGCCTTGCGAAGGGGATCGAGCACGGCTTGATCCTCTGTGCCCATAGCCATATTCCAAGGATGGTTCGGCTGGGCGACGGGCGGCTGATCGTCAATCCCGGCAGCGTCGGCTGCCCCGCCTATGATGACGACGCGCCTTATCCTCATAAGGTCGAAGCCGGCCATCCGATGGCATCCTATGCAATCCTGGATAAAAGCGGCGCGGACTGGACGGCGACATTCCGCACGGTCGCTTATGACCACATGGCCGCTTCCGATCTCGCGGCGCGCAACGGCCGCGAGGATTGGGCAAGTGGCCTGGCGACGGGCTGGCTTCGCTAGCGTGTGACCTCAGGCGACGTCCGAAATAATCGACGAATCGACGTTGTTGATATCGCGCTTGCCGCACAGCGCCATGGTGACATCCATTTCCTTGCGCAGGATAGCGAGCGCCAGCGAGACGCCTTCCTTGCCCATGGCGCCAAGGCCGTAGAGGAAGGGGCGGCCGATATAGGTGCCCTTGGCACCCAGTGCAATCGCCTTCAACACATCCTGGCCCGAGCGGATGCCGCTGTCGAGGTGGACTTCGATCTTGTCGCCGACGGCGTCGACGATGCGCGGCAGCATCGAGATGGTCGAGGGCGCGCCATCGAGCTGGCGGCCGCCGTGGTTGGAGACGACGATGGCGTCGGCTCCCGTTGCCGCCGCCGAGCGGGCGTCCTCCACATCGAGAATGCCCTTAATAATCAGCTTGCCGCCCCATTGCTTCTTGATCCAGGCGACATCGTCCCAGGAGAGCTTCGGGTCGAATTGCTCCGCCGTCCAGGAGGACAGCGAGGAGAGGTCGGAGACATTCTTCGCATGGCCAACAATATTGCCGAAGGAACGACGCTTGGTGCGCGCCATGCCCAGGCACCACATCGGCCGCGTTGCCATCTGGTAGATGTGCTTGGGCGTGAATTTCGGTGGCGCTGAAAGGCCGTTGCGCAGGTCCTTATGGCGCTGGCCGAGGATCTGCAGATCTGCCGTCAGGACCAGGGCGCCGCAATTGGCAGCCTTGGCGCGGTGGATGAGGTTCATCACGAAGTCCTTGTCCCGCATCACGTAGAGCTGGAACCAGAAGGGCTTTGTTGTTACCGAGGCGACGTCCTCGATCGAGCAGATGCTCATGGTCGAGAGCGTGAAGGGCACACCGAATTCTTCCGCTGCGCGGGCGGCCAGCATCTCGCCGTCGGCGTGCTGCATGCCGGTGAGGCCGGTCGGCGCCAGCGCCACCGGCATCGATACGGGCTGGCCGACCATCGTCGTCTCAAGCGTGCGGTCGGTCATGTCGACCAGAACGCGCTGACGCAGCTTGATTTTCTGGAAGTCGCTCTCGTTGGCGTCGTAGGTCGACTGCGTCCAGGCGCCGGAATCGGCGTAGTCGAAAAACATTTTTGGAACGCGGCGCTTCGCCAAAGCCTTGAGGTCGGCGATCGTAAGCGGTGTGGACATCGGGGGTGCCTTCAGGGGTGAAAACGGTCTTTGCCTATGACATGGAATGGCAGGCATTGTCACCGAGTTTCGGCGGCTCCAGAGATCCCGTCAAGGTCAGTTGACGTCCCGATCGGCCACGCCGAGGACGGGTGGCAAGATAAGATCATTGGCCGTTTGTCCGCTGCACGTTCATAGTTTGCGGCGGGGGCAGCGGGCAGTGTGGTGCCCGCTACCCGCTGTTTTTCCCTGGATCAGAACTCTTCCCAGGATGCACTCTGGGCAGCTGCCGTTGCACCGCCACCAAAGGCCTTGGCGACCTTGCGGCCGAGGGCGTGGGCTGGCGAAGGGGCTGGGCGTGAAGCAGCTGACGCCGTCCGAACCGCAGGTGCTGCGACAGCCTCGCTGCGGCCGATGTTGAAGCGGGACAGCAGCGTGTTCAGCGACGCTGCCTCGCGCGCAAGGCTGTGGCTTGCGGCCGTCGATTGCTCGACCATGGCGGCATTCTGCTGCGTCCCCTGATCCATCGTGTTGACGGCTGTGTTGATCTCCTGGAGCCCGACCGCCTGCTCGCGCGAGGATTCGACAATCGCGTGGATGTGCCGGTTGATGTCCTGGACTTCTGTGACAATGACCTCGAGCGCCTTGCCAGTCTGGCCGACGAGCTGCACGCCGGAGCGGACATGTTCGCCGGAGGCTGTAATCAGCGCCTTGATCTCCTTTGCGGCCTTGGCGGAGCGCTGGGCCAATTCGCGAACCTCCTGCGCGACCACCGCAAAGCCCTTGCCGGCCTCACCTGCACGTGCGGCCTCGACGCCTGCGTTAAGAGCGAGCAGGTTCGTTTGGAAGGCAATCTCGTCAATGACGCTGATGATGTTGGTGATCTCGCCCGACGATTTTTCGATCTCGTTCATCGCAGTCACAGCCTGGCGGACGACGGAGCCGGATTTTTCGGCGCCTTCGCGTGCCCTTGCGACGAGGCCGCCAACTTCTTCGGCCCGCCGGCTGGAATCCTTCACCGTGGTGGTGATTTCCTCGAGCGCAGCCGCAGTTTCCTCGACGGAGGCTGCCTGCTGTTCCGTCCGCTTCGACAGGTCGTCCGCCGCTGACCGGATCTCGTTGGCGCCGGCATCGATGCCGCGTGCATTCTCGCCAACCGCGCGCAGGGCTTCCTGCAGGTTGGCAACCGAGCCGTTGAAGTTGGTGCGGAGCCCGTCGAGGTGGCTGACAAACGGTGTCTCGATACGATGAGCAACATCGCCGTTCGACAGGCGGTCGAGTGCCGCGGCCAGATGGTCGACGGCGAATTTGGTGTTTGCCGCTTCTTCGGCCTTTTGGTTCTCGCGCGCCATGCGTTCGCGATCGGTCAAGCTGCGATTGCTTTCCGCTTCATTTTCGAGACGAAGTCGTTCGATTGCATTGTCACGGAAAACCGAAACTGCCGCGGCCATCTGGCCGACTTCGTCGCGACGGTCCTGACCTTCGACGACGGCCTCTGTCTGGCCCTGGGCCAGCGATGTCATGCGGTCGCGCAGCCGCACGATCGGCGTGGTAATGCCCCTCGATGCGACGAACAAAGAGGCGAGAATGCCAAGAGCGAACGCAATGCCGACGACGATGAGCGACGAGACGATGGTAGAATTCGTTTGATTCGACAGGTCGTCGCTCTTGGCCCCGACGGCCTTGGTGATCTCGTCGAGAAGCGCTGCGGTATCGACTGTCAGGGGCAGGATCAACGCATCGGCCTTGGCCAACAGTGCCTTCGCATCGTCATCCTGGTCGGAAGCGCTCAACCGGACGGACTCGTCGGTAAGGGCTATCATCGACTTTACCCGGCCGATCAGCGCGTCCATTTCGTTCGCCCGATCCGGAATGCTTGCCTTTATATGGTCCATCCGTTCAAACAATTGTGTTTTGCTGGTCTCGTAGAAGCTCTGCGCCTTCTTGAAACTCGGGTCCTTTGCGGAATAAACCAGTGCCTCATAAGCGCCGTAGGCGGTCGCAACGAGGTTTCGGTTTGCCCGCGCCATCTCAACGGCGGCGACGTTGTCATTGGCGATAAAATCGGAGTAGGCGGTGTCGGCCGCCTTGTAGCGGCTTGCGACGAACGCCATCGACCCGGCGCCGACCAGGCAAAGCGGGATGATAAGCGACAGTATCTTTGTGCGAATGCTGGCGTTCTTAAGAAATGACATCTGACCTCTGGTGAATGCGGTTGGCAACGAATTCGGCGCATTCACAGGCGATGGCAGGCAATGCCTACCAAGCTGTACAACTCGGAATGCGGGAGATCCGGCGAGATGATAAGGTAAATGACAAACGGAAAGCGCCGTCATGGCTGCCAGAAAATACTTTGTCGACCTGAGTGTTAGGGACGCATGGTTTAAATAAGATTAAGCCCCACACTTTTGCCGATCACCTTGTGGTCACCACGAAGGGCGGTCAGAGCGACTTTTTCATGGCGACGCCTGCGACATAGGTCTCCGCAATCGCACGATCGTCGCCCATCGTCTGCAGTAGGAAGAGTTCTTCGACGAGGCTGTATACGACCTCCAACTTCAATGCCATGGCAGGGGTCGCTGCGGCGTCGAGGACGACAAGATCGGCGTCGCTGCCTGGCGCCAGCGTGCCGATGTGGTCGCTGAGCGACAGGGCCTCGGCGTTGCCGAGCGTCATGTGATAGTAGCTCTCCAGCGGGTTCAGGCGCTCGCCGAGCAGCTGCTGGATCTTGTAGGCCTCGTCCATCGTGCGCAGCATCGAGTAGCTCGAGCCGCCGCCGATGTCTGTCGCAACGCCGATGCGCACCGGTTTATCGCGCCGCGCCAGTGCTTTCAGCGGGAACAGGCCGGAGCCGAGGAAGAGGTTCGAGGTCGGGCAATGGACGGCGATCGCGCCGGCCTCGCTCATCGCGTCCGCTTCGCGTTCGGACAGATGGATGCAATGGCCGAATAGCGTCCTGTCACCGAGCAGGCCATAGCGGGCGTAGATGTCGGTATAGTCGATGGCCTCCGGATAGAGCTCGCCGGTGAACCTGATCTCGTCGTGGTTTTCCGACAGGTGCGTCTGGATGTGCAGGTCGGGGAATTCGCGGGCGAGCGTGCCGGCTGCTTGCATTTGCTCAGGGGTCGAGGTGATGGCGAAGCGGGGGGTGATGGCGACGTGGTTGCGGCCCTTGCCATGCCATTCCGCGATCACGGCGCGGGTCTCGTCATAGCCGAGCTGTGCGGTATCGAGCAGGCCCTGCGGTGCGTTGCGGTCCATCATCACCTTGCCGCCGACCATGCGCATGTTGCGCCTGAGGGCTTCGGCGAAGAAGGCATCGGCGGAGGTCTTGTGGACCGAGCAATAGGCAACCGCCGTCGTCGTGCCGTGGCGGATCAACTCGTCGTAGAAATGCGTGGCGATCCGCGCGGCATGGGCGCTCTCGACGAAACGGCATTCCTCAGGGAATGTGTAGGTGTTCAACCATTCCAGCAGGTTGGCGGCATAGGAGGCGATGACCTGCATCTGCGGAAAATGCAGGTGGGTGTCGATGAAGCCGGGCATGATGAGGTGCGGGCGGTGGTCGATTTCCAAAGCGTCCGCTGCGGCTTGCGCCTTGATCTCGGCATAGCGGCCGCTGGCGACGATCAGGCCATCGGCGAGCAGCAGGCCGCCGTCGCTTTCATAGACATAGCTGCCGGTGTCTGTGAGGTCGTGCGGCGCGCGGGTGAAGGAGAGCAGTCGGCCGCGCAGGAGAGTAGACGTCATTGGGTCTTGCCTTGGTTGACGGCGCTTTCGAACCAGGCGACGAGCACCTTGCGTTCCTCGGGCGTCACGTCGGTCACATTGCCGGGCGGCATGGCATGGCTGCGGCCCGCCTGGATATAGATCTCCCGGGCATGCATGGCAATCTCGGCATCGGTCTCGAACAGCACGCCCTGGGGCGCCCGGACGATGCCCTCATAGGCGGGCTCCGCCGCATGGCACATCGAACAGCGCGTGGAGACGATGGCCTTGGCCGCCGGGAAATGCGCGTCGCTTGCGAATTGCTGGAAGGCCGGGGCAACGACAGCCGCATCCTTCTCGCCGGAGAGGATCTTCGGCACGGTCGACAGCCACATGATGACGATGAACAGGATGACGGTGACGAGCCACGTCCAGGTCGGGCGACCCTTGCGGGCGTGGGTGGTGTTGAACCAGTGACGGATGGTGACGCCCATCAGGAACACCAGGGCGGCGATGATCCAGTTGTAGGCCGTACCGAAGGCCAGCGGATAGTGGTTCGACAGCATGAAGAAGATGACCGGCAGGGTCAGGTAGTTGTTGTGCAGCGAACGCTGCTTGGCGATGACGCCATATTTCGCATCCGGGGTCCGCCCGGCAATCAGATCGGCGACGACGACGCGCTGGTTCGGCATGATGATGAAAAAGACGTTGGCCGACATGATCGTCGCGGTGAAGGCGCCGAGATGCAGGAAGGCGGCGCGGCCGGTGAAGAGGTGGGTATAGCCCCAGGCCATGAAGACCAGTACCACGTAGAGCAGCCCCATCAGCACCCAGGTGTTCTTGCCGAGCGGCGATTTGCAGAGCTGGTCGTAGACGATCCAGCCGACGGCGAGGGAAGCCAGCGAGATCAGGATGGCGACGGGGGCGCTCACATCGAGCACATGGCGGTCGATCAGGAACAGGTCGGCGCCGCCGTAATAGACGATCGCCAGCATCAGGAAGCCGGAGAGCCAGGTGAAATAGCTCTCATATTTGAACCAGGTCAGGTGCTCGGGCATGCTGGCCGGTGCCACCAGGTATTTCTGCACGTGATAGAAGCCGCCGCCATGCACCTGCCACTCCTCGCCATAGGCGCCGGCCGGAAGGTTGGCATGCTTCACCAGGCCGAGGTCCAGCGCGATGAAATAGAAGGACGAGCCGATCCAGGCGATGGCGGTGATGACGTGAAACCAGCGGGCCGCAAAGGCCAGCCATTCCCACGCGATAGCGTATTCATACATGTGCGTCCCCTGTCGTCGTCACCGTCACATTGAAAAATTTTCAGCCCGGAGGGAAGGGGACAGCGGCAAATCCGGCGCTGTTTGTTGCGCCTGCGAACACGCTGTGGAGAGATGTGACGGTTCGGTTACAGTTGGCCGTGCCGACGGGGAAGGCTCGGGCCAGAACTGCGCCGTCGGTCACGGGGCTTGGCCCTTGATCGCAGCCGTGATCCAGTTGCGGAAAGCCCTGATCTTCGGGATGTTGCGCCGGCTCTCGGGATAGGCCAGCCAGTAGTTTCGGCCTTCGTCGCAGACGAGCGGAAAGGGTTGTAGCAGCCGTCCGGAGGCAAGGTCGTCCCGGTAGAATTCCGGGGTCAGGATGGCCACGCCCTGGCCGGCAATCGCCGCACTCGCCTCGAAGGCCTGCGCACCCAGCCGGGAGCGGGGGCGGCTGGCAAGATCCGGGTTCTCTACGCCCGCCGCCTTGAACCATTCGGCCCACCAGGGATCGCCGGCATCGATGATCCGCAGCTTCAGCAAGTCTTCCGGCGCGTGGATGCCGCCCATCTCCTCAGCCAGGCGGG
>Ga0070670_100001102_pt1 | contig 21476 bp, 13 predicted proteins | sample KBSS63metaG_FD_64665 | JGI IMG/M metagenome (GOLD analysis project Ga0070670, IMG submission 64665) | Switchgrass rhizosphere microbial communities from Kellogg Biological Station, Michigan, USA - KBS S6-3 metaG | ecosystem: Host-associated > Plants > Roots > Rhizosphere > Soil ... | reverse complement strand
CCGATGCCGCAAGCTGGGATGCTTTCGTACAGCGCTGCGCTGACGCCACCTTTTTTCATCGCTTCGGATGGCGGGAAATCATCGACGATGTCTTTCGCCATCGCTCCCACTATCTCGTGGCGGAACGTGCGGGCCGGATCGCGGGCGTCCTGCCTTTGGCCGAAGTCAAGAGCAGGATGTTCGGCCATTCGCTGGCTTCGCTTCCATTTTGCGTTTATGGAGGACCGGCGGCAGACGATGCCGAGGCGGAGTCCGCCTTGATCGAAGAAGCGTCGCGCCTTGCACGCACGCTGGACGTCGAATATCTCGAGCTTCGCAATCGCACCGGCAAGCGTCCAGCTTGGGCACGCCAGGACATTTACGTCACGTTTCGCCGCGAGCTCCTTCCGGAGACCGAGGCCAACCTGCTGGCCGTACCGCGCAAGCAACGGGCGATGATCCGGAAGGGCATCAAGAACGGCCTCCGGGGCGAGACAGATACTTCGGTCGATCGCTTCTTCGCGCTTTACGCCGACAATGCGCACCGACACGGCACTCCGCCGTTTGCCAAGGAATACTTCGCCCGGCTGCTTGCAGTGTTCGGCGATGCTTGTGAAGTGTTGATAATCGTCGATCCACAGGACCGCCCGGTAAGCGGCGTCATGAGCTTCTACTTCCGCGACGAAGTGCTCCCCTACTATGCGGGAGATACGGTGGCGGCACGGGACCTGGCCGCCAACGACTTCAAATACTGGGAGCTGATGCAGCGCGCATGCGCGCGGGGTCTGCGCGTGTTCGACTATGGCCGGAGCAAACAGGGCACGGGGTCCTTCGATTTCAAGAAGAACTGGGGATTCGAGCCTGCGCCGCTGGCGTATGAATTTCAACTTCTCAAGCGCGCCGAGGTCCCGCAGAACAATCCCCTTAACCCGAAGTACCGGATGTTGATTGCGCTCTGGCGCAGGCTGCCGCGTCGTGTCGTCAACGGCATCGGTCCGCACATCGTGCGCAACCTGGGTTGAATTCCAACTGATGGAGCCTCTGCTGCTTCTCGTTCATCGCATTCCTTTTCCTCCTAACAAGGGAGACAAGGTACGGTCGTTCCATCTGCTCGAATTCCTGGCATCGCGCTATCGCATTCACCTGGGCACGTTCGTCGACAGCACCGAGGACCTGGTGCACATACCTCGCCTTCAGGAATATTGCGCATCGTCGAAGGTGATCGAACTCCGGCCGGCCCTCGCGCGCATCCGCAGCCTCGCGGGCCTCGTCACCGGGGAAGCAATGACGTTGCGGTACTACCGCGATGCAGCGCTTGCCGAGTGGGTCCGCACGGTCGTGCGCGACCAGGGAATCACCAAGGCGGTCGTGTTCTCGTCCGCGATGGCCCCGTACGCGCTGAACCTGCCGCAGCTGCGGACGGTCGTGGACTTCGTCGACGTTGATTCGGCGAAGTGGAGCCAGTACGCAAAATCCCGGCCTTGGCCCTTGTCGGTCATCTTCAAGCGCGAAGGCGCGCGCCTTCTTGCCTTCGAGCGCACCGTTGCGAGTAGCACCGAGGCAAGCGTGTTCGTGACACCCGCCGAGGCGCAGCTGTTCCGCACACTGGCACCCGAATGCGCCGCGCGCGTCCATCACGCGCAGAACGGTGTCGACACTCACTATTTTTCGCCGGAGCACGAATTGTCCACTCCTTTCCACGCTGATGAGGAGGCTATCGTGTTCACCGGAGCGATGGACTACTGGCCGAATGTCGATGCGGTGAGCTGGTTCGCCAAGGAGATGCTGCCGACAGTCGTGGCGCACCGGCCTCGCGCGCGTTTCTACATCGTCGGAGTCCAGCCGACACCGGCAGTTCAGGCGCTGGCACACGATTCCCGGGTCGTGGTCACGGGGCGCGTCCCCGACGTGCGGCCCTACATCAGGCATGCGCGCGTAGTCGTCGCTCCCCTTCGGGTGGCGCGCGGCATTCAAAACAAGGTGCTCGAGGCCATGGCCATGGCGCGTCCGGTTGTCGTTTCGATCGCAGCCGCCGGTGCGCTGTCGGGCGTCGCAGCAACCGATTTCGACGTGGCGGACGGGGCGCCGGAGTTCGTTCGCAAAACGATCGCGCTGATGGAGGGGGAACGTGGCACGAGCATCGGCAAAGCGGCGCGGGAACGCGTCCTTGCCGATTACGATTGGACGAAAAACCTGACACCTTTCGACGCTCTGCTGCGCGGCCGCCACGAGGTACGGGCCGCCTCCGCGAGCGGTGCGGTGCCCGCAACGATTGGATTGACCGATGCAGGATAAACACGCCGCCGCGGCTTCGCGGCCCACTCTCGCGGCTATCCCTGCCGCGGCAGCACCGCTCCGCGACCTTGGAAACGCGCTGATCGTCGTCCTGTTGCTCCTGTGGGTGCTCCTCCTCTATCTGCCTACGACGCTTTCCATGGCCGCGATCTGGGAGCGCTCCGAAACCTTCGCGCACGGGTATGTCGTATTCCCGATATTTCTCTACCTGCTCTGGCGGGAACGCGACGCATTGGCCGGCATCGAAAGGCAGCGGTACCTGCCCGCGTTGCTGGGCGTGGCCGGTTCGGGTGCGATCTGGTTCATCGGGGAACGGGTCAATGCGGCCGTCGTTTCGCAGTTGGCAATGGTCGCGATGGTTCCGTTTTCGGTGTGGGCGGTACTTGGCACGCGTGTGGCCTCCGCTCTGTGCATTCCGCTGGCCTTCCTGTTCTTCGCGGTGCCGTTCGGCGATTTTCTCGTTCCACCGCTGATGAACTGGACCGCCGACTTTACGGTGGCCGCGATAAAGGCGAGCGGCGTGCCCGTCTATCGCGAAGGCAACAACTTGCTTATCCCGACGGGGCGCTGGTCCGTCGTCGAGGCGTGCAGCGGAATCCGCTATCTGATTGCCTCGTTGATGGTGGGATGTCTTTATGCCTACCTGTCATATCGATCCACGCGACGCCGCCTGCTGTTTATCTTGGCCTCGTTCGTCGTTCCCATCATCGCGAACTGGTTGCGGGCGTACATGATCGTAATGCTCGGACACCTCTCCAACAACACAATTGCCGTGGGCGTCGACCATCTCATCTATGGCTGGGTGTTCTTCGGCATCGTCATGGCGCTTCTGTTCTGGGTCGGATCACGTTGGCGTGAAGACGATTTGCCGCTCCCGCCATCCACCACTCTGCCCGCATCCCGCTCGGTCACGGCCTTGCCGTCCACGCGCGCGTGGCCGATGGTGCTGGCAGTGGTCGCGCTCACCGCAATCTGGCCGGTGGTAGAGGCCTACCAGGATCGCGGCGCAAAGCGCGAAGCATTCACGCTTCCAAGGATGTCCGCGAACGCCGGGTGGATCCCCGCGTCCGGCGGACTGCCGGATTGGCGCCCGGACGTTGGAGGGGCAAGTGCGGAACTGCGGCAGACGTTCGCGAAGAACGGACGCCATGTCGGGCTGCACATTGCGTACTTCCGCAACCAGACCAACGACATCAAGGCAATCACGTCGGCCAACCAGATCGTCAACACCAGCAATGTGTTCTGGGCCCAGGTCAGCACCGAGACAGTCGACATGACCATCGACGGCAAGCGTTTCAGCGCGCAAGCAACGGAACTCGCCGGAAACCAACGGCGCCTTGCGGTATTGCAATGGTTCTGGGTGGACGGTCACGAAACCTCCAGCGAGTATCTGGCCAAGTTCTACCAGGTGCTTGCGGTGTTGCAAGGCCGCGGCGATCCGGTGGCCTGGGTGATTGCGTACACGCCGGCCGAAAACGGCATCGCGACCGCCACGTCGATGCTCCGGGAGTTCACCGTCGACATGCGCGGCCCGATCAATGAGTTGCTGCGCCAAGCAGCAGCCAATCCGTGATGGCGCCGTCGGCCGCACTCGCAAGCGAAGATCGGCGCCCGCTGATCGCGCACGTGGTCTACCGCTTCGACGTGGGAGGCCTTGAAAACGGCGTCGTCAACCTGATCAACCAGTTGCCGCGCGAGTCGTATCGCCACGTGGTGGTGGCGTTGACTGAGGTCACCGATTTCAGCGAGCGCATCCGACGCGACGACGTCGCATTCGTCGCGCTGAACAAGCGGCCGGGGCAAGGCGTCCGGCTCTTCCCCAAGCTGTTCCGGCTGTTTCGTGAACTGCAACCTGCGGTCGTGCATACGCGGAACCTCGCCGCACTCGAAGCGAGCGTACCGGCATGGCTGGCCGGCGTGCCCGTTCGCATCCACGGCGAGCATGGCCGCGACATGGGCGACCTCGATGGAACGAGCCGCAAGTACCAGCGAATTCGCCGCCTGTACCGGCCATTTATCGGACACTACGTCGCGTTGTCGAAGGACCTGGAGCAGTACCTCGGCCGCGACGTCGGCGTCGAGTCAGCGCGGATCGCGCAGATTTACAATGGAGTGGACACCGCACGTTTTTCGCCCGCCGCCAATGGCCGGGCACCAATAGACGGCTGTCCGTTCACCGACGAGGATCTCTGGCTCGTGGGCACCGTCGGCCGCCTGCAGCAAGTAAAGGATCAGGTGACGCTGGCCGAAGCCTTCGTGCGCGCGATCAAGCGCGGTCCGGCCAACGCGCAAATGCGGCTGGTCATGATCGGTGACGGGCCGCTCAGGGCGCGCGTCGAGAAGGTGCTGGATCAGGCAGGGATGCGAGAGCTGGCCTGGCTGCCGGGCGCGCGCGACGACGTGCCGGAAATTCTGCGCGGTCTCGATTGCTTCGCACTCCCGTCGCTGGCGGAAGGAATATCCAATACGATTCTCGAGGCCATGGCGTGCGGCCTGCCAGTGGTCGCCACCCGGGTCGGCGGCAACCCTGAACTCATGGAAGAAGGAATGACCGGGCGACTGGTTCCGCAGGCCAACGCTGAGGCGATGGCAGGAGCCTTGTTCGATTACTTTGACGATCCGGCGCTCGCGCGAAGGCATGGCCGCGCCGGGCGACAGCTGATCCTGCAGCGTTTCAGCCTCGACCGTATGGTCTCCGACTATCTATCGCTTTATGATGTTCTCCTCGTCGGTCGAAAGGACCGCGCGGAGCACGCCCGTGTCCACGGCTGAAGCGGTCAATCGATCCGGAGACGGAGAAACTACCCATGTGCGGCATAACCGGAATATTCGAAACGCGCGGCAAGAATGAAATCGAGCGCGACGTGCTCGCGCGCATGAACGAATCGCAGCATCATCGCGGCCCCGACGAAGGCAGCTTCCACATCGAGCCGGGCCTGGGTCTGGGTCATCGCCGCCTCTCGATCATTGATGTAGCGACGGGACAGCAGCCGATCTTCAACGAGGACGGCAGTGTCGTAATCATCTACAACGGCGAAATCTACAATTACCAGGAATTGATCCCCGAGCTGGTGGCGCTGGGCCACGTGTTCCGCACCAAAAGCGATACCGAAGTCATCGTCCACGCGTGGGAGGCCTGGGGCGAAGCCTGCGTCGAGCGCTTCCGCGGCATGTTCACATTTGCGCTTTGGGACCGGAATCTCGAAACCCTGTTCCTCGCCCGCGACAGGCTGGGTGTGAAGCCGCTGTTCTACGCGTTCCTTCCCGACGGCAAGTTCATCTTCGGATCCGAGCTCAAGTCGCTGCTCGCCCACGGCGGGCTGGCCCGCGATCTCGACCCGCAGGCGGTCGAGGAATATTTCGCGCTGGGGTACGTTCCCGAGCCGCGCACCATTTTCTCCGGCGCGGCAAAGCTGCCGCCCGCGCACACGCTGACGCTCCGGCGTGGAGCCGCGGTCAACGCGCCGAAGGAGTTTTGGGATGTCCGGTTTACGCTGGACAACCCGATTAGCCCCGCGGACGCCAGCGCTGAGCTCGTCGAGCGCCTGCGCGAATCCGTCAAGTTGCGGATGATCTCCGAGGTGCCGCTGGGCGCCTTCCTGTCGGGCGGCGTCGACTCGAGCGCGGTGGTTGCCATGATGGCCGAAGTTTCGGACGAGCCGGTCAATACCTGTTCGATCGCATTTTCCGACGCGACGTACGACGAATCCGCGTGGGCGCAGCAGGTCGCGGACCGCTACGCGACACGGCATTTCGTCGATCGCGTCGAAAGTGATGACTTCGACCTTATCGACAACCTGGCCCGCATCTACGACGAGCCCTACGCGGACAGTTCAGCGATCCCCACCTACCGCGTCTGCGAGCTCGCCCGAAAGCATGTGACCGTCGCACTGTCCGGCGATGGCGGCGACGAGAGTTTCGGCGGCTATCGCCGGTATCGGCTGCACGTGGCCGAGGAGCGACTTCGCTCTACGATTTCCCAGTCCCTACGGCGGCCGCTCTTCGGGCTTCTCGGCCGTGCCTACCCGAAAGCCGACTGGGCGCCACGCGTTTTCCGCGCGAAATCGACCTTCGAGGCTCTGGCGCGCGATTCGGTAGACGCCTACTTCCATGGCGTGTCCATTCTTCGCGACGACATGCGTCGCGAACTCTTCAGCAACTCGTTCAAGGCGCGGCTGGCCGGCTACAACGCGGTCTCCGTGTTCCATCGGCATGCGCAGCGAGCGAACGGCGAAGACCCGTTGGCGCTGGTTCAATATCTCGACCTCAAGACCTATCTGGTCGGCGACATCAACACCAAGGTTGATCGCGCCAGCATGGCGCATTCCCTCGAGGTCCGCGAGCCGTTGATGGATCACCCTCTGGTGGAATGGCTGGCGTCGCTGCCCTCGGATCTCAAGCTGAAGGGCAACGAAGGCAAGCACCTGCTCAAGGCGGCCATGGAGTCCCACCTTCCCACGGACCTCCTCTACCGCGCGAAACAGGGATTCGCTGTTCCTCTCGCCCGCTGGTTCCGCGGCCCGCTGCGGCAGCGGGTTCAGGATGCGATCCTCGGTCCGAGGCTTGCCGCCACGGGCATCTTCAACCAGAACTACCTCCAGCACCTCGTGGAGGCACACGCGTCGGGCGCGCGCGACTACAGCGCACCGCTGTGGACACTGCTGATGTTCGACGCATTTCTCAAGAACGTGATGGAGGGCGATGGGCGGATCTTCCAGGAAAAAGCCGCTGGATGACGGTGCGCATCCTGCACGTCCTGGATCATTCGATCCCGATGCAGAGCGGTTACACGTTCCGCACGCGGGCGATCCTGCGTGAACAGCGCCGGATGGGTTGGGAAACGTTTCATCTGACCAGCCCGAAGCACACGGCGTCTGGCCCGTCCGAAGAGGATGTCGACGGACTGAGGTTTTATCGGACGGCACCCTCCGGCGGATTGATCAATCGCATCCCAGTCGTCCGCGAATTCGCGCTGATGCTCGCGCTGAGGCGGCGCCTCACCCAAGTCGCGCGCTTGACCCGGCCCGATGTCCTGCACGCGCATTCGCCTGTCCTCAACGCGCTCCCGGCGCTATGGGTGGGCCGGCGCCTTGGAATTCCCGTGATCTACGAGGTGCGCGCTTTTTGGGAGGATGCGGCCGTCGATCTGGGAACGAGCCGTGAAGGCGGATTGCGGTACCGCCTTTCCCGCGCGCTCGAGACTTTCGCGTTTCGCCACGCCCGCCACGTCACGACGATCTGCGCCGGATTGAAACACGACATCGTCGCCCGCGGCATTCCCGAGCAGCGCGTCACGCTCATACCGAATGCGGTCGACGTGGATGCTTTCGAGTTCGGGCAGGCGCCCGATGAAGCGCTGAAGGCAAAACTTGGCCTCACCGGAAAGACGGTCGTGGGGTTCATCGGCTCGTTCTACGCTTATGAGGGTCTCGACCTGCTGCTTGCCGCTTTGCCGCAAGTCACGGCCCGGATTCCCGAGGCGCGCGTGCTGCTGGTCGGAGGCGGGCCGCAGGAAGCTGAGTTGAAGGCCCTCGCTGGCAAGCTGGGTATCGAGGACCGCGTGGTGTTTACCGGCCGCGTTCCGCACGGTGAAGTCCAGCGTTACTACGGTATCGTCGACGTGTTCGCCTACCCGCGCAAGTCCATGCGGCTCACCGAACTCGTGACGCCGTTGAAGCCACTCGAAGCGATGGCCCAGGGACGGCTGCTCGTCGCCTCCGATGTGGGCGGGCACAGGGAACTCATCCGTGACGGCGAGACCGGCGTGTTGTTCCGTGCGGGCGATGCGGCATCGCTCGCCGACGCCATTATTCGGCTGCTCGGCCAGCGCGACCGCTGGCCGCAACTGCGCGAGCAGGGACGCCGGTTCGTCGAACAGGAGCGCACCTGGGCAACGAGCGTGGACGGCTACCGCGCGGTATTCGACTCACTCGGCCTCGCGACGCAGTGACGTTGTCCGGTCGCAGAATCGCGCTGGTCGGCCCGCTGCCGCCCCCTGCCGGCGGCATGGCCAATCAGACGCGGCAGCTCTCCGAACTGCTCGAGCGCGAAGGTGCCGCGGTGACGCTCGTGCAGACCAACGCACCCTATCAGCCAAGATTCGTTGCGTCCATTCGCGGTCTGCGCGGCCTGTTTCGGCTCGTGCCGTATGTCTTCCGACTTTGGCGGATCACCGGCCAAGTGGACATCGTCCATGTGATGGCCAACTCCGGCTGGTCGTGGCATTTATGCGCGGCGCCGGCGATATGGGTCGCACGCTGGCGGCGCGTCCCGGCCGTGGTCAATTACCGGGGCGGCGAGGCCGATGTTTTCCTTGCGCGCTCGAGCGCGGCCGTTCGACGCACGCTGCGCCGCGCGGCAGCGCTGATCGTGCCGTCGGGTTTCCTTCAGGACGTGTTCGAACGCCATGGAATGGCGGCCGGGATCGTCCCCAACATCATCGATCTCGAGCGCTTTCATGCTGCACAGGACGCTAACCCCGCCACGCCGGGGCACCTGGTCGTCGCACGGAATTTGGAGCCCATTTACGACATCCCGACTGCGCTGCGCGCTTTCGCGCTGGTTCGCGATGTGCACCCGGATGTCCGGTTGACCGTAGCCGGTTCGGGCCCCGAGCGTGAATCTTTGGAACTGCTTTCCCGCGAGCTCGGCATCGAGAAAAACGTAGTCTTCTGCGGCTTGCGCGACCGTGACCAAATGGCGGACCTCTACCGCGCGGCGACCGTGGTGCTCAATCCGAGTCGCGTCGACAACATGCCCAACTCGGTGCTGGAAGCGATGGCGAGCGGCGTTCCTGTCGTCAGCACCAACGTCGGCGGCGTGCCCTTCATCCTGCGCGACGACGAGACGGGACTCATGGTGCCGGCTGGCGACCCGCGAGCGATGGCCGACGCCGCGTTGCGCCTTCTCGACAATCCGGAGGTTGCGAATCGCATTGCCGCTGCGGCGACGCGCGACGTGCAGCAGTATGCATGGACGCATGTGCGGCAGCGCTGGGCGGATGTCTATCGCGACGCAGCTGCGCGCGGCCGTGATGCGCTCGCCGGGTCCCGACAGCCCGGAACGCGCGCCGGCTTCTATACGCGTGTCGTGTCGCAAGCGATTTTCCCTCTGCATGAGCGCCTCAAGGGTCACTCGACGGTCGCGGTTCGTCGTGCCCTCGAGGTATCGCAGTGGTGGCCGCCCGAACGCCTCGCCGCCGCCCAGTCCGCCCGACTCGCAGCATTGCTGCGCAACGCAAACGACAGCGTGCCGTACTACCGCGACCTCTTCCGGCGCATCGGCTTCGACCCGCGAGGCATGACGGGACTGGCCGATCTCGAACGCCTGCCGTTCCTGACCAAGGCGGACATTCGCGCAAACACCGAAGCCCTGAAGGCGACGAGCGCGACCGGATTGGCGCGCTCGAATACGGGCGGGTCGAGCGGCGAACCGCTGGTGTTCTTCCTTGGCAAGGAGCGGGTCAGCCACGACGTCGCCGCCAAGTGGCGCGCGACACGCTGGTGGGGCGTGGACATTGGCGACCGCGAAATCGTCGTCTGGGGATCGCCGATCGAACTGCACGCGCAGGACCTCGTGCGCAAACTGCGAGACATCGTGCTGCGCACGCGCTTGTTGCCCGCGTTCGAAATGTCCGATGCCAAGCTCGATGACTTCGTCGCTGCCATTCGCGACGTGCGTCCGGGCATGCTGTTCGGGTATCCGTCTGCGCTTGCGCGCATCGCGCGCCACGCCGCGGCGCGAGGCATCCCGCTGAACGCGCTGGGCATCAAGGTGGCCTTCGTGACGTCCGAGCGCCTGTACGACGACCAGCGCGCGGCTATCGAAAGTGTATTCGGCTGTCCGGTGGCCAACGGCTATGGGGGCCGCGATGCGGGCTTCATTGCGCACGCGTGTCCCACAGGCGGCATGCATATCACGACCGAGGACATCATCGTCGAGACGATCGGCGCCGACGGCCGTCCCGTGGGCGCGGGGGAGTCAGGCGAGATCGTCGTAACGCATCTGGCGTCCCGCGACTTTCCTTTCATCCGCTACCGCACCGGCGACTTCGGCGTTCTCGATACCCGGATGTGCGCCTGCGGCCGCGGCTTGCCGTTGTTGCGGGAAATCCAGGGCCGCAGCACCGATTTCGTGGTCGCGGCCGACGGCACGCTGATGCACGGACTCGCGCTTATCTACGTCATTCGCGACCTCCCGGGCATCGCGGCATTCAAGATCATCCAGGAAACTGTTGCGCTGACGCGAGTGCAGATCGTCCCCGGCGCGGGCTTCGAGCCGGCGACGGCGCAGACGATCGTGCGAGGTCTGCGCGCCCGCTTGGGAGCAAATGTCGAAGTCGTCGTCGAGGAAGTCCCGGCCATTGCGCCGGAGTCGTCGGGAAAGTATCGCTACGTCGTGAGCAAAGTTGCCACCTGAACCAACCACCGTGGCGATGGGGGTCGGCCGCCTTCCGAAATACCCGCGAGCTTAGCCCGGTTTTGTAGTCAATATTTTATGGAGCCGGGCGTCGGCCATCTTTACAGGTGTTGTACGGTACTCGGCGTTACGGACACGAACACAGTGTAACATTATGATTATCTTATATAAATAATGTCGCATAGGCGTGGCACGCGGTTTGCTCATAGGGTTGCAAACAAAATCCATCGTGCTGCAGGGCACCGCAGCCTGTAGGAATTCCTTGTAGTGCAACCCTAGGACCCACGCAAATGAAAAAAGCATTCATCAAGGGAGCGTTTGTCGCCGTGGCCGCCAGCCTTGCGCTGTCAGCCGCACCGATCGCCCAAGCCGGCACATTGACGGGCAGCGGCCTCTCAGGCGAAGGCGTCACGATCACCTACAACGGCGCAGCCCTGGCGACGACGGCCGGCGTATTTACTGGCACGTTTGACGCCGACGGCGCCGGCCCGATCCCCGTGGTAAACAATATCCTCTTGTGGTGCATTGACATATTCCAGCGCGTCAGCAATCCGTTTAACTATCCGGACGAGTACACGGCAGCGATTTACCAAAGCGCTCCGCTGACGTTCAGCGGGGCGCGGCAGCAGGACCTGGCCCGGCTTTTCGCCAACAACTACGGCACGGCGCTGACCAACACCCAGACCAAAGCAGCCTTCCAGCTCGCGATCTGGGACATTCTCTTCGATACGGACGCGAACCTGTTGACCGCCGGTGCCGTCGGGTTCGGAGCGTCGGGCAATGCAGGGGCGATCGCTTTGGCCCAGACCTATATTACCGGCCTTGGCAGCGGCACCCCGTCGTTGCTGGCTGTCCAGTTCACCAGCGGAGAGCATCAGGACTTCATCACGCCTGGCCTGATCCCCGGTGTGACTTGTGTAACGTGCCAGGTTCCCGAGCCCTCCCCGCTGCCGCTGCTCATCATCGGCGCGGCCGGAATGCTGTTCGCGATGCGTCGTCGTATCGCCGCCCCGCACCGCAGCTAAGGTCATGAGCTAGGGGGATCCGGCGGCGGCCAAGCGCGCCGCCGGGTCCTGCAAGATGCTTCGAAATAAGTGTTTAAAGTAAGTGTTCATTTTGCGATTGCCACGTCTTCGGACGTGGTTTCTTTTTTTGTGGTGTCGACTTTGAGCATTGGGCTCGCCGGACGTTGAATGGGGGTCCGTGCGGCGCTGCCGCAGACTAGGGTTTCTTCGCCATCGGCTTCCACAACCCCAAATGGGCGCCGGTCGGATCGACGATGATCGCCAGCCAGCCCATGCCCATGACTTCGGTCTTGTCCTTCATCACCGTTCCGCCAAGCGCCCTGACCTTCTTCGTCGCGGCGTCGATGTCGTCCACCAGCACGTAAGCTAGCCACATCGATGGCGCGCCGGGCATCGGGTGTTTCATCAATCCGCCGCCGGTGCCCTCGCCTACGTGAATCACTGTGTACGTCCCGCCGTCCATCGGCATGTCTTCCAGCTTCCAGTCGAACAGCTGGCTGAAGAAGCCCTTCGCCTTGGCGACATCGGTTGTGTTGAGTTCCACGTGCACAAATGGATTGGCCATGCGTGTCCTCCGGTGATTGGGGTTAACGGACGAGATGGCTGCCCAGGCTATCGAGGCAGCCGTTCCAGCCATGTTGATGCCTGTCGCGCGCCTGCTCGTCGGCAAAGCGCTGGTGCGTGAGCAAGAGCTCGGTGCCCTGGCCCGACGGCCTGAACTCCACGGTGACGAGCGACTCACGTTCCGGCGTGCTCTCCCATGCCCACGTGTAGACCAGCCTGCGGTTGGGAACGATCTCCTTGAAGATCCCGCCGACGCGATGCGTCTCTCCGTCCGGTGCATACATGACGAAGCGATAGCGGCCGCCGACCCGCATATCCATGACGATTTCCGACTCGCGCTTCGAGTCGATCGGATGCATCCAACACTTCACTTGTTCCGGGTCCGACCACGCCGCGTAGACGGCGGCGACGGACTGCGGGTAGATCCGCCGGATTTGGAGGCTGGTCCGGTCTTCGGTGGCGACTTCCATGGCTCTTTCTCCTTTCGGTCGAGATAGGCGCCCAGCCGGTCGAGGCGGGCATTCCAGAACTCCTCATGACGGTCCAGCCACTCGAGCGCGCCCTTGTGCGCCCCGCCTTGAAGCCGGCAGTTCACGACACGGCCGACCTTGCTGCGCTGGATGAGACCGGCTGCTTCGAGGATGTGCAGGTGCTTGATGAATCCGGTCAGCGACATCCCGAAAGGATCCGCCAGGTCGCCAACGGAACGTTCGCCCTGGCGCAGTCGCGCGAGCACCGCCCGCCGCGTCGGATCGGCCAGCGCGCTGAAGATCGCGTCGAGGTGGCCGCTGTTATAGTGAACCATATGGTTCACTTTATTCGCAGTGACGAGCGTTGTCAAGCACCCAAGCGCCAGAGCCGGATGCCGGTGGAGCGGCGCTGGTTCACCCGCCCGTTACGCTAAGATGACCGCGTTCGGGGCGCGAAAGGAGGGCATCGGAAATAATGGGTAGCACCAGCCTCATGACGGTTGGCAGTATCCGCGAGCGGCTCCGCGACGCGGGCGCCAAGCCCGCGCACGAGGAGGCCGTCCTCCGCGCCTGGACGCATGCGCTGCCGCTCGACAGCGGTTCGCGCGCCGCGGTGGATTTCCTGCCGCTGTCTCTGCGCTCCGCGCTGCCTGCCGTGGCCGGGGAACTCGACGCCCTCGCGCGCGTGCATTCCGAGCACGCCGGCCGCGATGGCTCCGCACGCCTGCTGGTTGCGCTGGCCGACGACCGATCGGTCGAGAGTGTGCTGCTGCCGCCGCACGGGCTGTGCGTGTCGACACAGGTGGGCTGCGCCGTGGGCTGCGTGTTCTGCATGACCGGGCGCGACGGGTTGCAGCGCCAACTCGGCAGCGCGGAAATCGTCGCGCAAGTAGTGCTGGGCCGCCGTTTGCGCAGCGTGCGCAAAGTCGTGTTCATGGGCATGGGTGAGCCCGCGCACAACCTGGACAACGTGATGGACGCCATCGACCTGCTCGGCACGCTTGGCGCGATCGGCCACAAGAATCTCGTATTCTCGACCGTCGGCGATCGCCGCGTGTTCGAGCGCCTGCCGCAGGGTCGCGTCAAGCCGGCGTTGGCGTTGTCGCTGCACACGACGTCGGCCCAACGCCGTGCGCAACTGCTGCCGCGCGCCGCGCGCATCGATCCTGACGAACTGGTCGAGCTGGCGGAGAACTATGCGCGCGTCACCGGCTATCCGATCCAGTACCAATGGACACTGCTCGACGGCATCAACGATGGGGACGAGGAAGTGGATCGGATCGTCGCGCTGCTCGCCGGCAAATATGCGGTGATGAACCTGATCCCGTACAACACCATCGATGGTTTCGCATTCACGCGTCCCTCGCGGGAGCGCGCGCAACGCATGACGCGCATTCTGTGCGAGCGCGGAATCCTGACCAAGCTCCGGCAATCGGCAGGACAGGATGTCGACGGCGGTTGCGGTCAGTTGCGGGCGCGGATCATCGCGCCTCCCGCGGGTCAGGTGGCACTGCCTCGCTGACCTAGCCTCCCCGGCACTTGGCGTCGATGGCCCTCACCTGCTTGGCCGTCGCATAGGTGTCCTTTGCTGCGGACGACAGCGCCGCCACCGCCGTGCGCATGCACAGCACGACGTGATCGCCGGGGCGCAGGGCCAACGCCTTGTCGAATGCGCGGCCGGCTTCCTGGATTTGGCTCAGTTGCGCGTTCAGGATGCCGATCTGCCTGAAGGCGTCCGCGTCCTGGTCATTGCGAGAGACCGCCTGGTCGAAAGCGCGCAGAGCACCCACCGGATCCCCCGCATCGGCGTACGCGACGCCCAGCTTGTGCCAGAGCCCCGCATCCTCGGGCGACAACCCCTGCGCTTTCTTCGCAGCGGCGAGTGCATCCTCGTACTGCTTCAACGTCGCATAACCCGCGCGCAGCTGGTCCCACGCGGTGGGATTGGAAGGTTCCTTGCGAGTCCACTCCACCAGGTACAGCACCAATACGTTCGCGTTTCCCGCGTCGCGCAGTTCCTGGATTTTCCTGAGCAGCTCCGGACTTGCCCCGGTCGGCTTGGGCAGGGCGACGGATCCGGGCGGCTTGGCCGTCGCGGCGATGCTAGGCGCGGGAGCGACGGCCTTGGTCGTTCCGCTAGCCGGCGAAGCAAGGTTGACCTCGGCGGGCTTGGAATTGAAATAGCGATAGGTTAACCAACCGCCCACCGCCACTGCGACCAAAATGGCAAAGGCGACCATCATGGCCGTCCCGTAGCGGGCAAACGGGTTTCTGTTCGCAAGGCGAAGCGCCTTGTCGACGTCGAAAGTCTCCATTTCCTCGACTTCGTCGACGATTTCCTTGCGGACGCTGGCAGCGACGTCGGTGCGCCTTTGCGTCCGGCGTTCGCGATCGAGCAGGCGCAATGCTATGGCGCGGGCATGCAAGTACGTGTCGACCGCGGCCTCCTTGTCGCCTTTCGCCTGCGCGAACGCGCGGTCCCACAGCGGCTGGTCGAGATGACCTTCCCCGTACTGGAGCGTCGCCTCCTTCAGGAAGCGGTCGGTGGAATCGTCGGGGTTCGCCTCGGGAATCTTGGGCGCGCCGGGGCTCAGTGGGACGATGTCTATCTCCACAGGGGCCTTCGGGGGCGGTGCGTTAGGTTTCGGCACGTCCATCGGCTGTAGTTCAAGGGTCAGGTTCGATGCAATCATGACCTGTCTGAGGCAATTTTGATACCAGCCCCATCCTGGGCCACATTCGTTCTGTACAAACTGATCGTTGCAATTCGTAGCGCACTATGTTCGTTACCGTACAGTGGCCGCCGATGATTGGAGCTTTAATACAGCTCAACGCGCGCATTGGACCCGGTGTGGCAGGGACGTCCTGCCGATCCTGCGCCCAGCGCGGACGGGAATATACCGATGGCCATTGCCGAACTCCTCGATCGCAACCAACGGACCGCCCCCGCAGTTACTGGGCGGGCCGATATCGTCTCGCTGCCGCACCGGCCGTGTTCAGTCCGACGTTTCGACCGCGGCGACTCCCTTTGTTCCGTGGGAGAGTCGTTCCGGGCACTCTTTGTCGTGCGCAGGGGTAGTCTCAAGAGCTTCGTGGTGTCGCGCAATGGACTTGTCCAGGTGACGGGGTTCCAGGTCGCTGGGGACATCGTCGGGCTCGATGGCATCGACAGGTGCGTGTACCAATCCGATGTCGTTGCGCTGGCGGATAGCGAGGTGTTTGTGCTCCCGTTTTTGCAATGGGAGCAGTGGTCGCGCGAGTCCGCCTACGGTCAGCACCTGCTGATGCGCACGCTCGCGCGGGAAACCTACCGCAGTCATCAGCACATGCTGGCGCTAGGAACGATGCGCGCCGATCAGCGCATGGCGATCTTCCTGCTGGATCTTTCGCAGCGCTACGAACACCTTGGACTATCGCGCTCCGAATTCGTATTGGGCATGCTCCGGCAGGATATCGGCGGCTATCTCGGGCTCACGCTTGAAACGGTCAGCCGGCTGCTCTCGCGCATGCAGCGGGATGGCATTCTCCAGGTCCAGGGAAAGGCGATCTCGCTGCTCGACTTCCCGGCGCTTTGGCGACTCGCGGGAACCACCCCGGACCACCACCAGCACTTGGCGCTCGACCCCATCGTCGATCGCGAAGGAAACCTGGCCGTTGCGCATTGACGCAGGACATTGAGTGCAGGCGCCGGCGCGACGCCGACGCGGAGCACAAGCCCTGCCACCGGCCATGCCGCTCTTCTACTGCAACCGCACGGTGCCAGAATAAAGCACCGCCGCCGCCTGTAGCGTTTGCGCCCCGATCCCGAAGGTCCCGCCAGCCAGTACCGCCTGCGCCGGCGTCGTCCCAATGTTGGCCAGCGCATTGCGGTGCCCGTAGTCGTAAGCGAAATCGCCACCGATCGCCGCAGCGTCGCTCCCCGACAGGTAGTAGCTGGTCAGCGCATTAGTCAGGTTCCAGCTGGTCAGCGTGGGACTAGCCAGCAGCGCCGCGTCGAACTGGCTCACCAACGCGCCGAAGTTGAACTTCACCACCTTCTTGTTCAGCAAAGGGTCAGCGCCTGCCGGGTTGAACCCCGCCATGGCGTCCGCGATCACCTGCAGGTTCAGCACGCTCCTGTTGTTTACCGCCCCCTGGTACCAGTTCTTGAACGTGATCTGATCGCCATTACCGGCATTCAGGATCAGGTCCAGCCCAGTCTTGGACAGCTTCAAGTCGCTGTACGCCAGACCACCACCCAGCGTCAGTGTGTCGTCACTGCCCACGCTGGCATTCACCACATCGGCGCCATCCCCCTTGTTGAAGCCGATCACATCGGCCCCGCCGCCCGTGTTCAAGGTATCGTTACCCGTACCCCCGATCAGCATCTCGTGTGCCGCACTCCCTGTCAGCGTGTCTGTGCCGGCGCCTCCGTCCAGCAGGTTATTGCCACCGGCGTCGGTCAGCGTGTCGTTGCCCAGCCCACCCTGCACTAAGTCGTTGCCCGTGTTGCCGAGCAGCACGTCGTCTCCTGCTGCTCCCCATAACGTGTCGTTGCCGCTGCCGCCGTCCAGTGTGTTCACCGCGGCATTGCCCTGCAGCCAGTTGTCCAGCGTGTTGCCGGTACCGATGATCGTCGCCGCTGCGGTCAAGGTCAGGTTCTCGATATTGGCAGCCAACACATAGGTCACGCTGGAGTTCACGCTGTCGATTCCCGAACTCGCGGCTTCTGTAAGCACGTCGCCCGCGTTGTCTACGACGTAGGTGTCATTGCCACCGCCGCCAATCAGGTGGTCCGCACCCATTCCACCATCGAGCAGATTGCCGGCCGCATTTCCCGTCAATGCATTCGCCAGCGCGTTGCCCGTCCCGTTAATCGTGGAAGTTCCAGTCAGGGTCAGGTTTTCCACATTGGCCGCCAGCGTTAGCGTCACCGCGCTTTGCACCAGGTCAGTTCCGCCACCCGCGCTTTCGGATACCACGTCGCCGGCGTGATCCACTACATACGTATCGTTGCCGGTGCCGCCCACCAATGTATCGGCGCCAACGCCACCGTCCAACACATTGTTTCCGGTATTCCCGATAAGCGTATTGTTCAGCGCATTACCTGTACCGTTGATAGCCGATGCGCCGGTCAGCGTCAGATTCTCGACGTTCGCGCCCACAGTGTAGGTAAGCGCCGTCTGCACCCAGTCCGTACCTTCGCTCGCCAACTCCATCACGACGTCACCTGGGGCGTCCACGAGGTACGTGTCGTTGCCCAATCCGCCCTTCATCGTGTCAGCGCCGGCGCCACCGGACAATGTGTTGTTTCCGGAGTTGCCCGTCAGAACATTGTTCGACGCGTTGCCCGTGCCATTGATCGCACCGACACCGGTAAGCACAAGCGCCTCGACGTTGCCTCCGATCGTGTAGGTCACCGACGACTTCGCGATATCTATGCCTTCTCCCGCCAGCTCCGTGATGACGTCGCCCGGATTGTCGATGATATAGGTATCGTCGCCCGCGCCGCCCTTGAGCGTGTCGGCAGCGGCCCCGCCGTCGAGCAGGTCATTGCCCAGACCGCCGCTCAGAGTATTGACGGCCGAGTTGCCCGTCAAAGCATTGGCGAGTGCGTTGCCGGTTCCATTGATCGCGGACGTGCCGGTGAGTACAAGACTCTCGAGAGTTGCGGCGAGCGTGAACGTTACGCTCGACTGGACCAGATCCATTCCCTCGCCGGAGAGCTCCGTGACGAGGTCGCCCACATTGTCTACGACGAACGTGTCGTTGCCGGCACCGCCAATCATTGAATCCGCACCAGCCCTGCCGTCTAGGACATTGTTACCGGCGTTGCCGGTGAGTGTGTTCGCCAAGGAATTGCCGGTGCCGTTGAGGCCTGCGGTGCCGCTTAGCGACAGCGAATCGACATTGGTCGGCAACACATAGCTGATCGAGGACTGAACCAGGTCAATACCAGGGCTCGCGCCGACGACCACGTCACCCGGATCGTCGACCACATAGGTATCGAGCCCACCGCCGCCCGTCATGTAGTCCGCGCCAGCGCCGCCATCGAGCAGGTCGTATCCAAGGCCACCGATCAGGGTGTCGTTGCCGGCCATTCCGAAGAGTTGCGAACCGTAAGCGCTAGCGGTCAAAGTGTCACTGCCCCCAGTGCCGCGCCGTACGTACAACATGTCAGAGATGACCGCGTGATCCCAGACAGTCCCGTCGACAAATCGAACTTCGACGGGGAGTTGCGCTGGGATATAGCGCAACCTTAGAGCGTCGGCTCCCCCGTTGGTGAATATCACCAGATACGTGCCATCGTCCTGATCGTCGCGAGCGACCGAAACGTCTGCTGGATGTAGCGTCGCGTCGACGAGAATGATCGTATTTTCTCCGGCCGGCCACTGCTCACTGACGGTGTCGATGCCTCCACCGCTTTTCAAGACGTAGCGGTCATTGCCAGCGCCGCCCGACAAATAGTCGACACCCGGCCCACCATCCAGCACGTCCTCGCCTTCGTTCCCCATCAGGAAGTCGTCGCCGATCCCTCCATTCAGCGTGTCATCGCCAGCGGTATCCGCTAGCCAGTCATTGCCGGCGCCACCGTTCAGCGTGTCGTTGCCCAGATCGCCGTTAAGGGTGTCATCGCCGTCGCTACCATGTAGTGTGTCGGTGCCGTCGCCACCATAAAGCAGGTCCCCGCCACCGGCTGCGAGCAACGTGTCATCGCCGCTGCCCCCGTCCAGCGAATTGCCATGGTCCGTAAGATCGGCAGAGTTCCCCGCGACCAGACGATCGTTGCCAACGTCACCGAATAGAACGTCGACATCCGCGCCACCATCGATGATGTCGTCTCCATTGCCACCATGAATCGTGTCGCGCCCCGCGTCACCCGCAATGGTATCGCTTCCGCCATCGCCTTGAAGCAAATCGTTGTCAGCGCCTCCGGCAATCGAATCGTTGCCCAGCCCGCCGAATACCTGATCATTGCCCGTGCTTCCGTCCAACGTGTCGTTGCCGGCATATCCGTAGATGAAATCATCGCCAGCGAGCGCGTTGACGGTATCGTTTGCGGCAGTTCCGTACAGTAGATCGCTGTCCCCGGTAGGATGCGTCGACGCGCTGGCGATCATCAATTGAGTGAGCTGCGACGCCGATATAATCGATCCGTCGGCGAACTGCAGATCTGCGTAAACACCGATGCTCAGCTCATCGTCGGTGCCGCGGACCAGCAGCCTCCCTCCATCAAAATATGTGTCCGACGAAGCTATCGAGTCGTCGAGCACGATGTGGTTCGCAGAGCCCGTTGCTCCGTAGGTGGGAAAAATGTCCTGGATGGAGTCGTGGCCGAATCCGTTGCCAAACAGGTAGGTATCCACACCTTCACCACCGAGGAGCAGATCGTTCCCATCGCCACCGTTGAGCGTATCGGAGCCCTCCATTCCCCAAAGCTGGTCGTCGCCCAGCCCACCCACGATGACATTGCCGGACGAATTGCCGGTCAGGATGTCATCGTCCGAATCGCCCTGCAAACCGGATTCGCCGACATCGTCGCCCAGCGCCAGGCCCTCGGCGTTGGCCGGTAGATCGGCCGTCGAATATGTTCTGGTGCCCGTACCATGAAATTCCAAGGTATCAAATCCTTCGTCATAGTTTTCCACGACGACGTCATTGGGCCCGATCCGATACCAATCGTTAGCGGAACCGCCATAGAGCCGATTCGCGGAAGGATTTTGCGAACCGTCCATGACGTTCTTGAGTTCATTGCCCCATGCATCAATGGCCGCGGTTCCAGCCAGCGTCACGCCTTCAATGTTGTCAGGTGCCTCGATCGAAATTGTGCTGCGAACCTCGTCGTAGGATTTCTGAGGTCCGCCAGAAGCGAACGTCGGCTCGAGCACGCGATCGGCCCGATTATCGACAATGTAGATGTCGTTGCCATTGGATCCGCGCATTGTGTCGGCACCCAGGCCACCATCGAGGTAATAGGCAAGGGTAGTGTCGGCGTCGCCTCCATGGCCCAAAACATTGTCGAGGTCATTGCCCGTCATTGAGTTCGGCGCCGAACCGAACTGATTGCTCGATCCGCCAACGTCCAGGGCAATCTCGACATTGTCGGGAAGTGCGAAACTGCCCACGCCATGCGTCAGGAATATTGTGTCGATGCCTTCATTGGGGTTCTCATGCACTTCGCCCCCGAACAAGTAGTCGTAGTAGTAGGCGTCGTTGCCCTTGCCGCCCGACATCACGGCGAACGCGCCGGTCCCCCCGCCACTCAACGAATTCTGCGCGCCACCAGGGCCGTTGAAAGTGTTGTCACCGTCATTGCCTATTAGATAATTCACCGCGTTTGTGGCGTTTCCCCATGCATTGGCGTCGACTTTGCCGGTCAGGACCAGCCTCTCCACGTTATTCGGGAGCGAATAGCTGACCGAGCTCTGGATCGTGTCAATGCCGGCGCTCGGTGTCTCGGTGACGGTATCGAGGTCGAAATCGACGACAAACGTGTCGTCACCGGCAGTGCCGATCATCGTGTTGGCCGCGCCAGCTTCGATCCGCGATGCGATCTGAGCCGCATTCCAGAGAGTCCCGTCGGCAAACTGGAAGCGCTCGATTTTCTGGTCAACGGCGACATCGTTGGGCACGCCGGGGATGCTCGTCTTGAAATATCCCTGGATGCGCACCTGCGCAATTCCGTTCTTCATTAGGACGGCGAGAGAGCCACCGTCCCTGACAAGCCGCACTTCCGCCGGAGAAA
>Ga0070670_100001097_pt1 | contig 21505 bp, 20 predicted proteins | sample KBSS63metaG_FD_64665 | JGI IMG/M metagenome (GOLD analysis project Ga0070670, IMG submission 64665) | Switchgrass rhizosphere microbial communities from Kellogg Biological Station, Michigan, USA - KBS S6-3 metaG | ecosystem: Host-associated > Plants > Roots > Rhizosphere > Soil ... | reverse complement strand
CAGAACGCAACGCGCAAGCTGGAACACTATAATCGCGGCTACAATAGGACCAAACCCCTATACACTTCGAAGCGATGAACCTTTGTGTGATGTCCGCAATGGGTCGAAAGCAGACATAAGCCGCGTATCCGCATGTGTGAGAACAGCCAATTGGAATGGAATGCAGAGAGCTGGCGTAGAACAAGCTCGAAATGTCCTCCAAAATGCCTCGCGGACTTTTCAGGCATGCGACGCTAGGGCAAGTCATGGCTCTACCAGTCGAGACGCTCGGACTTCTTCTCTTCGTCGCCTGCCTTGTCGCGATCCTCTCGCGCCGCCTGCGCCTACCGTACAGCGTTGGACTCGTCGCAGCCGGTCTGACGCTGTCGATCGCGCCGCTCTCGTCGGAGGTGCCACTAGGTCGAGATCTGCTCTTCAACCTCTTGCTGCCGCCGCTCGTCTTTGAAGCCGCGTTGCAGCTCGAATGGAAGCGCTTCGGTCGCGAGCTTCCACTGACGGCGACCCTTGCGTTTTTTGGCGTGCCGGTGGCGGCCACCATCATCGCCGTGTCCATGCATTTCGGCGCGGACTGGAGCTGGATTGGCGCGGGCCTGTTCGGGATGCTGATCGCTGCCACGGATCCAGTCTCCGTCATCGCCGCGTTCAAGGAGCAGAAGGCGGACCCGCGGCTCAGCATGGTGGTCGAATCCGAGAGCCTGCTGAATGACGGCGTGGCGGCAGTCGGCTTCGCTATCCTGGTTGGCATTGCAGTCGGGCAGGATGCCACACCGGTGGCACTCCTTTCCTCGCTTGCCTGGACCGTCTTGGGCGCGCTCTTCGCAGGTGCAATCGTCGCCGGCTTTATCCTACTCATCGCCGGGCGCACCGAGGATCACCTGGTCGAATTTACGCTCACCACGATCGCCGCCTTTGCGTCCTTCATGCTGGCTGAGCACTTCCACGCCTCGGGCGTGCTCGCGGTACTGACTGCTGGACTTATCGTCGGCAATGTCGGCTGGCGCGGGGCGATATCAGAAGGCGCCCGTGATCACGTCACCTCCTATTGGGAATATGTCGCATTCCTGGCCAACTCAGTTATCTTTCTCGTGATCGGAATCCACGAAGCACACCAGCCGTTTGCCCTGCTGAGTTGGCCGATCGCCATAGCGGTCGTCGCTACCCTCATTGCCCGGCTCTTCTCGATAATTCCGCTCTCGATCCTGTTTCAACGAAGCCGCTTGCGGATCGACCGCCGCTTCAAAACCGTACTTGTCTGGGGCGGGTTTCGCGGCGCACTCGCGCTAGCCCTTGCTCTCGCTGTTCCCGAAGCGGTGCCTGAACGGCTGCAGATCATCGTTACCGCCTTTGCAGTCGTTGCCTTCTCTGTTTTCGTGCAGGGGCTGACGATGCCCCCGCTGCTTCGCCGATTGGGCCTGCTTACAGCCAATTCATAGATTACCCTGTTGTTCAAACATACTGACCACCCAAAGTCCCGTCTTTGGGTCGAAGCGGACACGTCGCTATGGCAGGAACGGGTCGAAAGCAGACAAACGGATCCGGGAGGAATGATCCTCATGGTCCGCCCACGGAGTAATCCCGATAGCGCGAACCGCTGGCCGAGGGCATCGGCACCATCATCATGGTATTGTAAGCATACCGGAGCCGCCATGCGTCGACTTGGTACAGTGGAGCAAGCAACCAATAGCTGGTCGTTCCGGCACCCCGAGCGCAACCCGGCCTTGTAAAGGATGTGGCGCAAGGGGGAACTTGCATCGCTTCAGCGTCGGGCTCCACGGAGCTGGAACGGTCTCGCAGTCCGCGTTGCCGTCTCATGCCTCTTGGTTGCACTTGCCTTTGCGATTCTGTGGTTCGATCGCGATGGTTTGAGGGACAATGTCGACGGCCACCTAAGTTTCGCGGATGTCGTCTATTTTACGATGATCACGGTTTCGACCGTCGGCTACGGCGACATCGTCCCGGTAAGCGAGCGGGCGCGCCTTATCGACGCATTCCTCATTACCCCGATCCGCATCTTCCTGTGGCTGATCTTCCTCGGAACGGCCGCGGAATTTCTGATCAAGCACAGGTGGGAGAACTGGCGCATGCGGCAAATTCAACGAACGTTGCATGATCATGTCGTGCTCGCGGGGTTTGGCCGGAGCGGCCAGAAGGCGCTCGAAGAACTGCTCGCTGCAGGCACCGACGTTGGCAAGATCGTTGTAATCGATCCGGATGCAGACAGGATCGAAATTGCGAAGGCGGCGGGTGTCGCAACCATTCGCGGCGATTCGACGCGAGACGAAGTGCAGAACGCTGTGCATCTAGAGCGCGCCAGGAGCCTGCTAGTCAGTTGCGGTCGCGACGATACGTCAATCCTCACGGTGCTTACTGCTCGCCACTGGGCGCCCACGGTGCGAATTGCGGTGGCGATCCGCAATTCCGACAACGAAGCTGTTGCGCATCAGGCGGGTGCGAACGTCGTGGTCAACCCGGTCAGCTTCACGGGCCTGCTGCTCGCCAGCACGAGCCAAGGCGAGCATATTGCCGAATATCTGACAGATCTTGCGACCACCGAAGGCCAGATGAAGCTGCGCGAGCGTGAAGTCACCCAGAGTGAAGTCGGCCTCTTGCTGAAGGATTTAAGCGGTGGTCGAGCGATGCGGCTTTATCGAGGCAAGAAGATCCTTTGCCCCGACGACGTGGACCCGCCGCGGATTGAGCCTGGCGACATGATTGTCGAGATCGTTCGGGTATAGCGCGCGTAAGGAGGTCGACGCCTGCGCTAGTGTCCGCAATGGGTCGAGCAGACACTAGCTCCAGTCCTCGACCGTCCAACCGCGCTCCGCCGCGAGGCGCTTGAGACGGTCGTGCGGATTCACCGCCACCGGCTCGTCGGCCCATTCGAACACGGGCGCGTCGCTGGCGTGGTCGGAATAGAAGCGCACGTGGCCGCGCTCGAACCCGCTCTTCGCCAGCCAATTCTCGACCATCCGCAGCTTGGCGGGGCCGTAGCAATTCTCCCCGTCGATCTTGGCGTGCACACGCTCGTCGAGGCCGATGATCGAGCCGGTGCCGATCACGTCGTCGAAGCCAAGACGATAGGCGATGGCCTCGGCGTAGAGCCGGTAGCTGGCGGTCGCCATCACAATGCGGCGTCCCTCAGCCTTGTCGCGGGCGATCGCTGCGCGCGCTCCGGGTCGGACGTTTGAAGCTATCGTGCGCTCGGCGAAGCTGTCGACGAGCGGCGTCAGCTCCTTCGGATGCCGGCGGTGACCGAGCAGCAGGCGATGGTTGATCTCCTTCAGCCGCGCCCGGTCGATCAGCTTCAGAACGTAGGTAAGCATCGACCCGATTACGAAGGGCAGGAGCAGCAGCCGCCAAGGCGCCCGCCGGAGCGCGCAATGCAGCAGGAAGGGCGTGTAGGTCGCGTGACGCGTGACTGTCCGATCCATGTCGTAGATGGAGAAGTCGGTCTTCACGCTCGGCCCTCGAGGATTGCGGTGACCAGCTCATGATCGGCGGGCTTGTCCACGTCGACTGCTGCGAGCGGATCGGAAAGCTCGACGGCGCGGATCCTAAGGTTGAGCTTGCGTCCCACGGTGTCTAGCGTCTGCTGCAGCGTCCGCAGGCGGAGCAGAGCGCCGACCCCTGCGAACAGCCCGACCGTCAGCAGCATCCGCCACGCCTTCTTGCGGTTCTGCTCGTTCGACCGCCACAGCTCCAGCGTCGAACGGATCTTCGGGCCGCCGAGCAGGAACAGGTTCGCACCACTATAGGCTCCGCCACGAAACCTGAGCCAGGTGCGCTTGGTTTGCGGCAATCGCTTGATGAGCGCGTCTTCGCCAACGACGCCGATCGCAACGTCCGCTCCTGCCGACTTTGCGAGGAAGTCCGCAATCATGGCCGGAGTTAGAAGCGCATGGTCCGCCGTCGTGACGAGCATCGGCCATCTTACGTTTGGATCGACGCACATCTTTTCGAGCGTGGCAGCAATTGTCTCGCCCGAGGGTTCGACCAAAATGCGCGGATCGTCGGGCAGCACTTCGCGGATCCGATCGGGCTGCTGGGCGAGAACGCGGATTACCTCGAAATTGGGACTCGCGAGGAGCGCGTCCACCGGCCGCTGGACCATCGGCTTGCCGCCCACAGGGATCAGCGCCTTGAGGTCCGTGCCATAGCTCTCAGCGAACGGGTCCTTGCCCGACCTCGATCCGGCGAGGACCACCGCAGTCGCGGCCATCAGGCGAGCCAGGAGGTGATCGGCTCACCCCGGTCGTGCGCAATGGTCGCCTGGGTGAGTCTCACGGCGTGGAAGATGCATGACAGCAAGGTCCACAAGCCGACCAGCTCGATCCCGCTGTCGGGATGGCCGAACAGCAAAGCGAGCACCAGAATGACCATGTTCGGATTGCGTCTGGCGGTGATCAGGCGGAACCGGCTGTCGATCTTCTGCCAGACGTGGATATGCATCCGGCCGAACCGGCGCATGAAGATGCCTTCTATCACGCGTTGCAGCACGTATCCGCCGACGATCACCCACAAGAGGACCGTTGCGTAAACCGGTTCCAGCGGAGTCCCATAAGCCTCCAGCCCATGGATCCACGCCCACCACCAGAAGGGCGGGTGGATGAGGTCGATACCGTGGTCGAAGACATTGCCCCACCTGGATGAGCTTCCGGTGCACCGCGCGAGCTTCCCGTCGACCGTGTCGAGCACCATGAACACGAACCCCGCGGCGACGCCCGGCCAATAGCTTCCGATCCAGAACAGATAGAATGCGAGCAGGCAGAAGACCGCGCCGACCGCAGTCACCATGTTTGGGGTCATCCCGACTTCGGCCGCCCAGCGGGTCAAATGGAAAGCGGGCTTTCGCCAGAGATAGAGCGTCAGGACGTCCGTCACGCCCTTGTAGGCCCCATCATAAGCCGCTTTCTCAACGACGATCGGGTTGTCCGGGTCGAGCGGGAGGACGAATGGCCGCTCGCGCTTGCGCAGCTGGGCGTTGTTGAGTTCCGCGCTTTCGGCGTCGATCCTCTCGTAGCCCTCGAGCGATGTGCCGCTGCTCATGGCCGCAATCGCGGGCGCGGCGTCGCGACCCTCGGGCACGTGGACAAGCACCGGCTCTCCGCCGAGCGTCAGCGCTGTGCCTGGTCTACCTTTTATCTCGCGCAGCCAGGCCGGATCCCAGGCATATTTCATGTTGGCAAGCACGGCGGCGCCGTCCGCAGTCTCCGAGCATTCCAACCCCATGTTCTCGGCCAGCCGGCAGGCGCGCGTGCGCGCATCCATCCCGAACAACCGCGCCGGATTGGCGCCAGTGGGAACGAAAAGAGGTTTGGGATCGCTGTCCATCGCGTCGAGCGCATAGAGATGAGAAGCGCGGCAAGAAAGTGGCGGTTAACCGCGGCGACTTGCCCCTCCAGATGAATTCTAGCACTGTCCGCGGCGAATGGCCGCAGCAGCTCCATCCGGTAACGAGCGCGCAATGCGTATCCTCGGCGCGCTTACAATCACGCGCGCGGCGAGCATCAATCGCGAAATCGATGCCGAGGCCGATCCCTTGGTCATCGACCTTTCGGGCGTCGAGCGCATGGACACGGTTGGTGCATGGCTCGTTTATCGCGCAGTGCGGGACCGCAACGCCAAGGTTGTCGGGGCGAGCCCGGAAGCGAAGAGCCTGCTCGATCAGGTCGCGGAGTTCGACAAGCCGGCGAAGGTTCGTCCCGAGGAGGGAGCAAGCTTCTTCCGGATCCTTGCCGAGCTCGGCGAGTGGATTGTCGAGAGCGGCCGCACCTTGGTCGGCCTCTTGGGGTTTTTCGGCGCGACGCTTATCGGATTCGCCAACGTCGTCAGCCGGCCGAAGCGTTTTAGGTGGAATGCCGTCGTCCAGCGTTTCGACGTCGTTGGAATTCGCGCACTCGGCATCATCGGTCTGATGAGCTTTCTCATCGGAATCGTGATCGGGCAGCAGGGCGCGGTCCAGCTGCAGCAGTTCGGCGCCGAGATCTACACGATCAATCTTATCGGCCGCATCACCGTTCGCGAGCTTGGAACCTTGATGACCGCAATCATGGTCGCCGGCCGCTCGGGCTCGGCGTTCGCGGCGCAGCTCGGCACGATGAAGATTACCGAAGAGATCGACGCCATGCGGACGATCGGCGTCTCCCCGATCGAGGCTCTGGTCATTCCGCGCATGATCGCATCGGTGGTGATGATGCCGCTGCTCGCTTTCTGGGCGATGTTGATGTCGCTGTTGGGTGGTGGGATTTTCGTCTGGCTTTCGCTTGGAATTCCGCCGCTGACGTACGTCCAGCGCCTTCAGGAAGTTACGCCGCTGACCGACCTGTGGGTCGGACTGATCAAGGCGCCCGTCTTCGGCTTCATCATTGCTCTGGCTGGCTGCTTCCAAGGGATGCTGGTGGAGAGCAATTCGGAAGAGGTGGGCCTCCGCACTACGACGGCGGTCGTCCAATCGATCTTCCTTGTGATCGTGCTCGATGCCGTCTTCGCCGTCTTCTTCAGCTCGATCGGCTGGGGCTGATGAAAGACTGTCAGCCGATCATTACGGTCCGGGGGCTTGCCAATCGCTTCGGCGAACAGGTCATCCACGAGAATCTGGACCTCACCGTCTGCCGGGGCGAGATTATCGGCGTCGTCGGAGGGTCCGGCACCGGAAAATCGGTTCTGATGCGGTCGATCATCGGCCTCCAGACGCCCGACGAGGGCGAGATCGAGGTGCTCGGCGAAAATATGGTCGGGCGAACCGAGGACGAGGCGAAGAATATTCGCAGGCGCTGGGGCATATTGTTTCAAAACGGCGCGCTATTTTCGACGTTGACGGTGGCCGAAAATGTGGAAGTCCCGATCCGCGAATACTTCCCTTACATCAAGCCGCCGCTCCTCGATGAGATTGCGTCGTACAAGATCGCGATGGGCGGGCTTCCGCCGGATGCCGGTCCCAAATATCCTTCAGAACTCTCCGGCGGCATGGTGAAACGCGCCGGCCTGGCTCGAGCGCTCGCGCTCGATCCGGAGCTTTTATTCTTGGATGAGCCGACGGCGGGTCTCGACCCGATTTCTGCCGCGGCCTTCGACGAGTTGATCCTGGGTTTGCAGAAGCGGCTCGACCTCACCGTCTTTCTGATCACGCACGATCTGGATACGCTCTATGCCATCTGCGACCGGGTTGCGGTGCTTGCGGACAGGAAGGTCATAGCGGTCGGAACGATTCCGGAACTATTGGCTTTGGATCACCCTTGGATACAAGAGTATTTTAACGGGCCGCGTGGTCGGGCGGCAGCGGACACGGCAAGGGAGCACGCTGAAGCCTGATGGAAACGCGTTCGAACTATGTGATGGTTGGCGCCGTGACGCTGGCGATGCTGGTTGGCCTGTTGCTGTTCACCGTCTGGATCGCGGGCCTGTCCAACAAGGAAACCAAGTGTTTCGATATCTACTTCGCGCAAGGCGTGAGCGGCCTGAACAAGGGCACGAACGTGACCTTTTCGGGCGTTCCTGTCGGGCAGATCACGCAAATTTCGCTTCTTCCGGCGCGGCCTGAGTTCGTCTGGGTACGGATCGAGGTCGATAACGAGACTCCCGTACTTCAAGGTACGACGGCGGAAATCCACGGTGTCGGTTTCACCGGCGTCAGCGAGATTCAGCTTGGCGGCGCGGTCAAAGGTGCGCGTCCGATCGCGCAGAGTGGCCCCCAGGGCTGCCCGGTCATTCCGGCGAGTGCGAGCGGCATCAACGCTCTCCTTAACAGCGCGCCGGAGCTGATCGATCGCATTCAGCGGCTCACCGAGCGCCTGACCGAGCTCCTCAATGATCAAAACCAGAATGCGATTTCCGACATTCTTGAGAATGTCCGCGACACGACGACGGTATTGAAGGAGCGCGCCCCTGAGCTTGCGGATGCCATGGCTGATGCGCGGGTGGCCGCACGCAACGCCGGCATTGCTGCGCAGCGCATTGCGGTGCTGACGGACAACACGAACAAGCTGATCACCGAGCAGGGTCAGCCGGCTGCGGAAGACCTGCGTAAGGCGATTCAGTCCGTCGAACGCGCTGCGAACAATCTCGACGCGGTCATTTCCGATGCGCGTCCGGGGCTGCAGAATCTCAGCAAGTCCACTTTGCCGGAGGCCAATCGCCTGATCCGCGATCTTCGCGAATTGTCGCAGACGCTCAGGGGCGTTTCGGAGCGCGTCGAGCAAAAGGGCGTCGGCGGCACCCTGGGACCGGAACAACTGCCTGACTACAAGCCGAGGAAGCAGAAATGAGATTGCGAGCGCGTATACTTGGCCCAGTGGCGATTGCGCTCGCGATCGGGGGCTGCTCGGTCGGCAGCTTGCTTGGCGGTGGCGGCAAGGCTCCGGCGTCGCTTCTGACACTTACGTCCGAAGCCCCGCCGACCGGTGAGTTCACGCGCGCGGCGCCCGCGGGTCAGGCCGTCACGATCAACACGCCGGTCATCTCCAAGGAACTTCGCACGATCCGCATTCCTGTGCAGGTGTCGCCGACAGACGTGCAATATGTGGCGGATGCGCAATGGGTCGACACGCCAGACCGGCTGTTCGCCAACCTGCTTGCAGAGACGATCCGACGCACGACCAATCGTGTGGTGCTCGACCCTGCAGTGACGGGCCTTGACCCGGGCCTGCTTGTCTCCGGCCAGCTGCACAGCTTCGGCTATGATGCCGCCACTGGCCAGGCCACCGTGCGGTTTGATGCGACGCTTTCCACGCAGGGCGGAACCCGCGTCGAGACACGACGCTTCGAAGCAGGCGTTCCTTCTGCCGGTACCGCACAGGATATCGGTCCAGCGCTGAACCGCGCGGCCAATCAGGTCGCGACGCAGGTCGCGGCCTGGATCGGAAACGGCTGACTTAACCGAGCGACTTGCTGGCCTGCTCGTAAGCGTCGCGCGAAAGGCCGGGCGTTCGGACGATCCGTTCGAGCTGCTCGCGCATCAGTGTCGACCTCTTCGGCTCGAACCGCCGCCACTTTCCGAGAGCCGGAACAAGCCGCGCCGCGATCTGCGGGTTCAACCGGTCGGCCGCGATGATCATGTCCGCTACGAATCTATAGCCGCGGCCCGATGCATGGTTGAACGCCCAATGGTTCATTGCGAACTGACTGACCAGTGCGCGGAGCCGGTTGGGATTTGTCATCGTGAAAGCCGGATGGCCCGCCAGCCTCTCGACCTCATCGAGCGTCTCGACACGTTGTGCTGCCGCCTGGATCGCAAACCATTTGTCGATGACCAGCGCGTCGTCGCTGAAGCGATCGAAGAAGGCCTGCAGCGCCGTCTCGCGCTCGGGACCGTCGAGCGATGCGAGTACCGCCAGCGATCGCTGTCTGTCGGTCATATTGTCCGCTTCATCGAACTGGGTTTTTGCGAGCGTTGCTCCTTCGCGGGCGTCGCCAGCCGCGATAAGGTCGAGTGCTACCGACCGAAGCCGTCGGGTGCCCTTTGCCAGTGGCGACTGATCGGTGCCGACAGTCGTTCCGGCTTGCGCGCTCTTTAGCTCAGGCAGCAATGCCTTTCCGACAGCCGCCCGAAGGGCATCCCTCGCCCGGTGAATCGCGTCCGGATCGACCTGATCCATGCGCTCCGCAACCATCGCCTCCGGCGGGAGCAGGATCGCTTCCGCCTTGAAGGCCGGATCGAGCGCATTCGAGCCAAGCGTATTCCCCACTGCCCGGATCAATGGCTCGGGATCGGTATCCTCGCCGCGCGCCGCTGCAGTCAGCAGGCTCATCGCGAGCTCCTGCATCGCCTCGTAGCGGGCAAATGGATCCGTATCGCTCTGCGCCAAGCGTTCCAGGTCGTGGGCGCTCCGTTGCGCTCGGACAATCACCGGCGAAGAAAAGCCGCGATTGATCGAGAGCATGGGCGCTTCCGTAACGCCTTCGAAGCGGATCGATTTGCGCTCTTCGTCGAGCAGGATCAGCTGCTCCGGAGCGATCTCCGCACCGCTTTGTTCGCCGATCAGCGCAGTCTTTAGCGGGATCGGCATCGGCTTTTTGTCGGGCTGACCTGGCGTCGGCGCTACGCGCTGTTCCAGCTCAAGGGTCGCGGTTCTGGTCGCGGCGTCGAAGCTCATCCGCGCGTCGACGAGCGGCGTGCCGGCTTGCGAGTACCAGATTTTGAAAGCCGAAAGATCGACGCCGCTGCCGTCCTCCAACGCTTTCACGAAGTCGTCGCAAGTTGCCGCCTGACCGTCGTGACGCTCGAAATAAAGGTCGGTACCCGCGCGGAACTTCTCAGGACCAAGAATCGTGTGCAGCATCCGGATCAACTCGGCACCCTTGTTGTAGATGGTCGCCGTGTAGAAGTTGGAAATCTCGATGAAGCTTTCCGGCCGCACCGGGTGGGCCAGCGGTCCCGAATCTTCCGGGAACTGGATCATCCGAAGCGAGCGCACGTCCTCGATACGCTTCACTGCAGGACTGCCCATGTCGGCCGAGAAGCTCTGGTCGCGGAAGACGGTGAAGCCTTCTTTCAAGCTCAGCTGGAACCAGTCCCGGCAGGTCACGCGATCGCCCGACCAATTGTGGAAATATTCGTGCGCGACGACACGCGCGATATTGTCGAAGTCGACGTCCGTCGCCGTATCGGAATCCGCGAGAACGTAAGCCGAATTGAAGATGTTCAGCCCCTTGTTCTCCATCGCGCCCATGTTGAAATCGCTGACGGCGACGATGTTGAACAGGTCGAGGTCGTACTCGCGGCCATAGACCTCTTCATCCCATGCCATGGCGGCTTTCAGGCTTTCCATCGCGTGCCCGGTTTTGGGCAGGTCCGCCTCGCGTACCCAGATGGCAAGATCGACCTTGCGCCCGCTCATCGTCGTGAAGCTGTCGCGGTTCGGCTGCAGGTCACCCGCGACGAGCGCAAAGAGGTAGGAAGGCTTGGGGAACGGATCTTCCCATTCGGCCCAGTGCCGCCTTCCTTCGAGCTTACCGGTAGCAGTCGGATTTCCATTGGTCAGCAAGATAGGGAAGCTGGCTTCGTCGGCCTCCATCCGGACGCTGTAGCGACTGAGGACATCCGGCCGGTCTGGAAAGAAGGTGATGCGGCGGAAGCCTTCGGCTTCGCATTGCGTGCAGAGCATCCCGCCCGAGGCATAGAGACCCATCAGCTTGGTGTTCGCCGCCGGATGGATGACGACCTCTGTCTCGACGGTTGCGCGATTCCCGGCGATGTCGATCACCAGCAACGGTCCGTCCATTTTCCATGCAACGTCGGCTCCATCCACGGTCACCTTGACCGGAGTCAGCTCGTCGCCGTTGAGCTTGAGCGAGCGATCGTGATCGCCGTTGCGCTCGACGCTGAGTCTGGCACGGACGCGCGTCGAATCCGCATCGAGCTCGAAGTCTAGGTGGATATCCGGAACCAGCCAGTCGGGCGGACGATAGTCCTCGCGGCGAATAGTCAGGTGGGTCGGGGGCGGCGGGGCTTCGGGCGCAACTTCGGCGTCCGGCAAGGTGCGAACATCGGCCATCCGCGCGGTCTAGGCAGCGTGCCCTCGCTGCGCAATGCATGAACCGCCGGACGGAAACGCCGCCCTTACGAAGCGTTGTTCCTCCGCGAGGAGCGCCTCTGTGATGAAATCAATCGGTCCCATGGTCATGATTGGCTGCGCATTGCTGTCCGGGTGCGCGTCCCAGGCTGCCCCTCAGGCAGCCGCAACGTCCACGCCGCAACAATGCTTTTCCGCCAAGTCCATCTATAGCTTTCACGCGATTGGAGACGACGCGGTCGATGTCGAGATCGGATCGCACCGAGTCTACCGACTGGATCTCGCGGGGGTCTGCCAGGATATCCGCTGGTCGAATGCGATTGCGGTGCGGACGCTGGGAGGCAGCTCATGGATTTGCCGGGGTGTCGATGCAGAGGTCATCGTCCCGAGCCCGTCGGGAACACAGCGTTGCCTAGTCACCGGCGTACGACAGTTGAGCGACGCCGAGGCGCAGGCGCTGCGCTACTATCGCTGACGCTCAGCCCGCGTCGGGAGGCGTTACGACGTTGCGCGGCCTGCTCAATGCGCCGACCATCCCGCCTAGCGCAAGGATCGCGCCAGAGATGGCGAGCGGTTTCCAACGATACCCCTCCAACGCGGTCGAGAATGCCATGGCGATGATCGGAACGAGCACGCTCGAATAAGCGGCCTTCGCAGGGCCGATCTTGCGTACCACAGGATAGTAGAGACTGAACGTGAGCACCGACGCGGGAAGTGCGAGGTACAGCACGCCGATCCAGTAGCCGGGCCGCGCGTCGAGCACTGGCGCACCACTCATGACAAAGGCAAAGCTCGCGTCGAATATTGCGCCCGCGGCCATCGACCAGGTCAGCATGCTGTACAAGGGAAAGCGTCGGACCTCGTCCCGCGCCTGACAGACGTTCGCGGCAGCGGCTCCGACCATGCCGCACAGGGTCAAGCCGATGCCTGTAGTGATCTCCCCTGCCTGGGCGGCGTGCTGCTGAAACTCATGGACGAATAGCAGCGCGATGCCGGCGATTGCGACCAGGGAGCTCCACAGGAACCGGCCCGTCGGTCGATGGCCGAGGAAAGCCCAGGCGAGCAGCGTGCTCGGGATTAGCAGCAGTGCGAAGATGGTGGCCACCACGCCCGACGTGATGTGCCGTTCGGCGAGGTAGACGGCGTTGAAGTTGATGCAGAATTGCGCGAACCCGAGAAAGAGCGCCGGAAGAAGGGCGGCTCGCCCCAGCGCAAGCTTCTCGCCGCGCCACTTGGCGACGAGCGCCATGGCGATCGTGGCGATGATGAAGCGGTAGGCGACCGACCATTGCGGAGGAACGGTGCCGAGCTGGTCCCGAATGACGATCCAGGTCGAGCCCCAGATCGCGGTGAAGATTGCGAAGGGAACAGCGACTTCGGTCGCCCGGCTCCTCGTCACAGCGCGGAGATGGCAGCGGCCAGACGTTCGACGGGCTCACCCGACTGGTCCCAGCTCGTCACGAGCCGGATTTCGCCCGGGCCCCAATCGTAGAAATCAAAACCCTGCTCGCGAAGCCCGTCAGCCTCGTCTGCCGTCGCGCGGATGAAAATCTCATTCGCCTCAACCGGATAAATGAGGCGTTCGCCCGCAGCGTTGCCGATGATTTGCGCTGCGCCGTTCGCGGCGCGGGCATTATCGAGCCACAAGTCGTCCTTCAGCAGTGCAAGGATCTGCGCTGCGAGCATTCGTCCCTTCGACGAGAGATGGCCGGCTCTCTTGCGGCGAACAGCGATCTCGTCGGCCAATTCCGTCCTGAATAGAATGATGGCTTCGGCGTTGAGCCCACCATTCTTCACGAAACCGAACGACATGGCGTCGATCCCGGCGCGCCACGTCAAGTCCGCTGGCTTCGCTCCTGTACTTACGGCCGCATTGGCGAAGCGGGCCCCGTCCAAGTGAAAGGCGAGGCCGTGGCGCTCTGCCACTCCCCCGAGCGCGGCGACTTCTTCGCTCGAATAGGTCAGGCCGTATTCCGTGGCGTTGGTGATCGAGAGCACCTTGGGCTGGACCTGGTGCACGTCCTTGCGCACCCGGCCGACCGCCGCTTCGACCGTTTCCGGCGTGACCTTTGCGCCCGGCCCGTCGACGAGCATGAGCTTGGCCCCATCGGCGTAAAAACCCGGCGCGCCGGCCTCGTCGACCTCGATGTGCGCGTCCTTGTGGCAGACGATCCCACCATACGGCGGACACAAAGCCGCAAGCGCGAGGCAGTTGGCGGCTGTTCCGGTGCTCACCCAAAGAGCGCGGACCTCGCGCTCGAACAGATCCGAGAAGGCGCCGTCGAGCCTTTGGCTCCACGCGTCCCCATCGTATGCCGTATCGAGCCGGTTCGAGGCGGAGATTGCCTCGATCACCGCCGGATGCGCGGGCGCCGCATTATCCGAGAAAAATCTCATGTCGGACGTTTCACAAGCCGAACACGGCTCGCAAGGCAAGCAGCGGGTGCTAGTTTTGATTCCAAGACTCGGGAGAGGTCGAGTGGACGGCCAGCAATTCGATACACCCGCAATCATGGGCGGTCTCTACGGAGACGGCATCATTGCCCTGAAGGGCGCCTTCTCGACTGACTGGGCGGACCGCCTGCACGTCGAGATCATTGCCCTTTTCGAAGCGGCGAGGGCCGTTCAGGGAGGCGCTCTACCGCGCGGGCCCGAGCGCTTTTACGTCGAGGTACAGCCGGAGCGCATCAGCGGCTTCGTCGACATTGCGACGCATCCCTGGTTCGTCGCTGTTTGCGAGTCCGTGCTCGGTCCCGACTACCGCATCGTTGAGATCGGCTTCGACATTCCTTTCCCGGGGGCGGCCGACCAGCCGTGGCACCGTGACTTCCCGGCGCCGGAAGCGACACTAAGGGGACGGCGCCTCAACAGCCTCGCGTTCAACCTGACGGCGGTCGACACGAAGCCCGAGCATGGCCCGTTCGAGATCGCGCTGGGAACGCAATGGGACGACATCACCGGGGCAAAGCAGGAGATGTTCCCCGATAAGTCGCTGTGGGACCGCTACGTCTCGCGCGCGGTGCAGAAACTGCCGCAGCGAGGTGATATTTCGGCGCGCTCGGCGCTGACCATCCATCGCGGCACTGCGAACCAGTCCAATCAGGCGCGGCCGGTGCTGGTCGTGGGAGTCGATGCTCCGGACGCCACGAATGCGAACCATCACGATTTGCAAGTTACGCAGGCCTATCTCGACGGCCTGCCGGCCCGCGTTCGCGATCATCTGACGTACAGGGTGACCGACGAGCTTCAGCAGGTCATCCAGCACCACGTGATCGAAGGACTGCTTGAGCCCGACTACGGATGAATGCGCACCCCGCTTCGCTACGAGATCGCCGTCCTCGCCATGCCCCCAGCATGCCTGGGGGCGGCGATGGTGCTGCCGGTGAGGATTGAACTCACGACCTCAGCCTTACCAAGGATGCGCTCTACCACTGAGCTACGGCAGCACTGACCGGAGGAGCGGGCGCTATGGCCAAGCGGCTCGCGGGCGTCAACCCGACCCTTGCCCCTCTAAAGATTAAGCGCCTAGTTGAGAGACATGGGTGAGAAGGACAAAGGCAAAGAAGAACGGCTTGCAGCAGCCCTGCGCGAGAATCTGCGGCGCCGGAAGGCCCAGGCGCGCGACGCTGAAAATCAGAAGAAAGCGCCGACCCAGGCCGCCAGGGAATAGCCCGCGTCGAGCGCTCGGTTCACTGCCACGCGCGGGCCCAAAATCCACAATGATGCAAGTGCCGCGCCGAGCGCAATCCAGCCTAGTGGCTTAGCGGCGCGCATTGCCTTTCGAGCCATGCCTTGTCTTCCCCCTCCAGCCGGTGGCCGATCCTGGCCAGCACCTCGGCGTGATAATCGTTGAGCCACGCAAGCTCTGAATCACTGAGCATGGTAACGTCAATCAGCCGCGGCTCAATCGGCGCGAAGGTCAAAGTCTCGAAGCCGAGCGTTTCCTTTTCTGCGCCCTCGACCGGCTTGTCGACGACGAGAACCAGATTCTCGATCCGGATGCCGTACTCGCCGGTCTTGTAGTAACCCGGCTCGTTCGAAAGGATCATGCCCGCCTTCAGCGGCTCGTCGCCGCCCGACTGAGCGCTCCCCACCGGGGATATCCGCTGCGGCCCCTCATGAACCGACAGGAAGCTGCCGACGCCATGACCGGTGCCGTGGGCGTAATCGAGACCGGCCTCCCACAACGGGCGGCGGGCGAAGCTGTCGAGCTGGCTTCCCCGCGTGCCCTTCGGGAAGATCGCCGTCGCGACCGCGATGTGACCCTTCAGCACCCGCGTGAAGCGGTCGCGCATCTCCTGCGTGGGCTCGCCGATGGCGACCGTGCGCGTGATGTCGGTCGTTCCATCGACATACTGGCCGCCGGAATCGACGAGGTAGAGCTCGCCCTTCGCAAGCTTGCGGTTGGTCTTCTCGCTCGACTTGTAATGGACGATCGCGCCGTTCGGGCCGGCGCCCGAGATCGTGTCGAAGGACAGGTCGCGAAGTTCGGGATTTTCCTTGCGCAGGGCTTCCAGATGGTCCGAAGCAGTGAGCTCGTCGATCTGGCCGCCGGGCGCCTCGGCCTCGACCCAGCGAAGGAAGCGGCTGATCGCTGCGCCGTCGCGTTCCTGGGCCGATTTCTGGCCAGCGATCTCGACCGGATTCTTGATCGCCTTTGCCAGGATGGTCGGGTCGCGGACGGGGACCACCTTCGCTCCCGCCTTGTCGAGCGCTTCGAAGATCGCGGCGACGGCCCGCTCCGGATCGACGGCGACTGTCTGACCCTTCAGCTCGCCCAGAGCAGACTCGAACTCGTCGCGGTCGTGCAGCCGGACGCCATTGCCGAGATGCTGCCGGACCTCGGCGCTCACCTTCTCTGGGTCGACGTAAAGATCGGCAGTTCCGTCCGATCGCACCAGCGCAAAGGCCAGTGCAACGGGCGTGCGGGATACGTCCGCACCGCGCACGTTGAACGCCCAGGCGATCGAGTCGAGTGCGGAGAGCACAGCCGCATCCGCGCCCTGCTTCTCCAGCCAGTCGGCGATCTCGTGGCGCTTATCCGCGGACGATCGGCCGGCATATTGGTCCGGCTGGACGATCAGGTGCGCCTTCGATGCCTCCGGTCGATCCGACCAGACCTTGTCGATCGGGTTCTGTTCGACCGCGACCAGTTCCGCGCCGCGCGCGGCGAGCGCTTGCGTCGCCTTCTTCACCCAGTCGCGGCTGTGCAGCCATGGGTCGTATCCGATGCGTCCGCCCTCAGGCGCATGTTCCTTCAGCCAGTCCGCGGCGCTCGTCTCGGGCACCGACTGGTAGGACCAGTCCTTGCCATCGACCTGGCTGCGGACTTGCAGCGTGTAGCGGCCGTCCACGAAGATCGCGGCTTCCTCGGGCAAGACCACGGCCGAGCCGGCCGACCCCTGGAAGCCCGTGAGCCAGGCGAGCCGCTGGGCATAGCTGCCCACATACTCGCTCATATGTTCGTCGGTGAGCGGCACGACGAAGCCGTCGAGCTTGTCGGCCTTCAATTGCTCGCGAAGCGCCTTCAGGCGGTCTGCATAACTGGACATCAGCGCTACCTAAGCCCGCCAGCGCGTCTCAACAAGGCTCGCAAAGAGCGTCAAGTCCGAGGTCCAGGGGACCCGAAACTTGTCTTCCCTTGCTAAAATCGGTCGGAGCTCTCGCCTTTAGCAAGATTATTCGCTCAAATGAGATGTGCTCTAGAAGTCCATCTCGCTCGGTGTCTGGGGAAACATCGAGTGAATCGGCTTTACGGTTTGGATGCGCTGCGCGGTATCGCCGCGTTAGTGGTAGCTTTACATCATAGTGCGGCGATATTCGGCCTCGCCGTTCCACCCTTCCACCCGGGTCTGGCGGTGGATCTCTTCTTTATTCTTTCGGGGTTCGTGATGACGCGGACCTATGAGGATAGGATCCGAAGCGGGCTCAGCACCGCCAGCTTCCTCGATATTCGTTATCGACGGCTTTTCATGCCTCTGGCGATAGGGTCGACCATTGGCCTAGGATGGGCCGCTACTGAGCTTGGGCCGTCACCTGAATTGCTTGTCGCCTGGGTGCTGATCCTCGCATTCCTGCCCACGATCGGCATGGACCACTGCTTCCTGTTAAACGGGCCGGCTTGGTCGCTCTTTGTTGAAATCACAGCGAACGGGATTCACTCATCGTGTTTTGCACGACTGAGCGATCAGGTCCTTGTCGGGGTCTGGGCTGTCCTGACAGGAATTGCTGTAGCTATGCTCTTTGCGGGCATCTCTCACTGGGCCCCTGGGATTGGCGGTATCATATCGCTCATTCCGCGCGAGCTAAGTTGTTACGTCGCGGGCATTCTCGTTTTCCGACGGTTCGGCGATGCGCCTCTTGGCAACAAGCCGCTGTTGGCGATTACCTTCTTTTGCCTTGCGCTGGTTGTCGCGACATTCAACATCTACCTGGAGATCGCAGCGACATTCATTGCTGCTCCACTCATCATTCGCGGCTCAATCGGTCTTCGACGGATGACGTGGGCGGTATGGGCTGGATCTTTGTCCTACCCGCTCTACGCAGTCCATGTTCCAACGATGAAGCTAGCGAAGCTATGGGGGTTACACGCGCTCGGCAGCTTTGCGCTCGCTGTTGCGGCTGCGATCGTGGTTACGGTCCTATTCGAGGTGCGGCAGAAGGCCCAGCGAATGGGTTCGCGCGCGAATGCGTGATGATCGCGGGCGGGCTCGGGCTAGCTAATTCGTCCGATACGCGACTTCCTCTTCCCGTAACGCACCATGGCGCTAAGACCACAGCCATGGATAAACCCGTCGCCAATCCCGCACCGCCCGTCGCCGAGCAACGCCCCTACAGCTACGAACGCCACGGGGTCACGATCGATGACCCGTATCATTGGCTTCGCGATCAGGGATATCCGCAGGTCACCGACAAGGATGTCCTGACCTATCTGACCGCCGAGAACGACTATTTCGAGCGCTGGGGCGGGGAGCATCGCGAACTTCTCGACACTTTGTTCGAGGAGCTGAAAGGCCGGATAAAAGAAGACGAGTCCTCGGTTCCGCTCCGCGACGGCGACTGGCTCTATTGGTGGGCGTTCAAGCCCGGCGCGCAATATCGCACCTGGTACCGGCGTAAGTTCGCGGGCGGGAACGACGAGGTCATTTTCGACGAGCCTGCCGAGGCGGGGGACAAGGACTATTTTCGCCTGGGCGCGCTGGACGTTAGCCCGGACGGAAGACTCGCGGCCATCTACGTCGACGACAGTGGCGCCGAGCGATTCACGCTGCGCATCCGCGACCTCGCGAGCGGCAAGGACGTGGAGACAATCACCGACGTCGCCATCGGCCAGCCGGTCTGGACGAGCGGCTCGGACGGCATCGTCTTCAATGAGGTCAACGAAAACTGGCGCAGCTACCGCGCGCGCTACCACCGGCTGGGCACGCCGACCGATCAGGATGTGACGCTGTACGAGGAGACGGAGGAACTCGGCTTCTCCGTCGGTATCGGCAAGTCGCAGGACCGCAGCCTGATTTTCGTTGCCACGGGAGACAATGCGACCAGCGAAGTACGCTTCGTTTCAGCGGACGACCCGACGCAGCCGCTGACGCTCGTTTCGCCGCGCAAGGAGAAACGCCAGTACGAGGTCGACGCCGCACATGGAAAGCTCTGGATCCTCACCAATGACGACCATGTGAATTTCCGGCTTGCGGAGGCCGACCCGGCCAGACCGGCCGAGTGGCAGACCGTCATCCCGGGATCCGACCGCGTCTATTTGCGGCACGTCACGTCCTACCGCGATCATCTGGCGATCCAGCAGCGAGTGGACGGCCTCGATCAGCTGATCCTGCGCACGTACGCCGGCGAGGAAGTGCGCATTCCGTTCCAGGAAGCGAGCTACAGCACGGCCTTCCTAGGCAATCCGGAATTCGCGCCCGAAGCCTATCGCCTCGCCTATTCATCGCTGGTCACGCCTGCGACCGTCTATGACTATCACCCGCGGGACGACCGGCTCGAGGTCCTGAAAGTCCAGGAGATCCCATCGGGCTACGATGCTTCGAAATATGAGACCGAGCGCCTGATGATCGATGCCCGGGATGGGGTGAAGGTTCCGGTTTCCGTGGTCTATCCGAAGGGCTTTGCGAAGGACGGAAGCGGCAAGCTCTTCCTCTATGCCTACGGCGCCTACGGCTATGCCGTGCCGCCGGCGTTCAATACCAATCGAATCAGCCTGCTCGATCGCGGATGGGCCTATGCCATCGCCCACATCCGCGGCGGCGACGACTTGGGATACCAATGGTTCCTCGACGGCAAGCTCGCGAAGCGCACCAACACGTTCAACGATTTCGTCGATGTCGCTAAGGGCCTGGTCGCCCAAGGATTCACGGCGAAGGGTCGCATCGCGATCAACGGCGGTTCCGCCGGAGGCGAATTGATGGGAGCCGTAGTCAATTCCGATCCGGATTTGTGGGGCGCGGTCGTCGCCGACGTACCGTTCGTCGACGTGCTTAACACCATGCTCGACGACACGCTTCCGCTGACGCCGGGCGAGTGGCCGGAGTGGGGCAATCCGATCACGGACGAAGCCGCGTTCCATCTGCTCCGAAGCTATAGCCCCTACGACAATGTGAAGACGCAGGGCTATCCGCCCATGCTCATCACGGGCGGTCTCAACGATCCGCGGGTGACCTATTGGGAGCCGGCCAAGTGGGCGGCGAAGCTCCGAGTGACCAAGACCGACGAGAATCTGCTGCTGCTGAAGATCAACATGGGTGCCGGGCACGGCGGTAAGTCGGGCCGCTGGGAGCGCCTGCATGAGGTGGCCGAAACCTACGCCTTCGTGCTGACGCAGGTCGAATGAATCGCCCGACCTTCGAGCTCGCTTTCACCGCGCTTCCCGAGCACATCGACGAGCTCGGCCACGTCAATAATGCTGTGTGGGTTCAGTGGATCCAGCACATTGCGGTCGCGCATTGGCACTCCGTCGCCGACCCGGCCCATGACGAAGCCTATTTCTGGGTCGTGACCCGGCACGAGATCGATTACCTCCGCGCCGCCTTCGAGGGCGACCGAGTAGTCGGCAAGACATGGGTCGGCGACGCGCCAAAGGGCGCACGTTTTGATCGCCATGTCGAGTTCACCGGCAATGACGGGCGAACTTGCGTTCGGGCCAGAACGAGCTGGGCCATCATCGACCGCGCATCGAGCAGGCCGATCCGCGTACCGCCCGAGGTTATCGCGCCATTTATGGAGGCGCGTCAGTCGTAACGCGACGTTTTGCCGGAATTTGTCGCCGTGTGACTTCAATAGGTGACAATCCGCACTTCCATCCGGCGCGCATCCACTGCTTAAGGATGTGCGTTGACGGCAGTGAGTCGCGAGTGACGGATGGCCAAGCGCAACGACATTGCGCCGTACGAACGGCCCGAAGCGCGTAGATGGACGCGCGTCACGGACTATGTCCCGGATGCACAGGCGCATGTCGGAAACGTTCATTGGCCCACACCCGGCGCCCGTCTCGCGCATTCTGCTGCCGCCGCGGAGCCGGTCCTTCGCAAGCCGCGGGGTGGGATGATATTGCCGGTCGCGGCCGTAGTCATCGCCGCTTTGACCGCATTGTGGGGCAGCGGAGTCCTGGGAGGTCGGCAAGAGGAGCGATCGGCTCTTTCGACCACGAGCAGGGGCCTGGTGTTCGGATTGTGCAGCGCAGGCGGGGTCAAGAACTGCGTCCAGAGCGGAGACAGCTTCTATCTCGGCGGAAAGACCGTTCGCATTGCAAGTATCGAGGCGCCCCAGCTTTACGGCGCGGAATGCGCCAAGGAAGCGGACCTCGGCCGGGCGTCTGCATTGAAGCTGCAGGAGATTCTGAATTCGGGTGAGCTTGAGCTGACCCGGACCAGACAAGATCTCGATCGTTACGGACTCTTGCTCCGGAACGTCTCGGTCAACGGAAAGAGCGTTGCCCAACAGATGGTGGCTGCCCGGCTCGCGCGCGAGATCGGGGACACGGCCCG
>Ga0070670_100001092_pt1 | contig 21546 bp, 5 predicted proteins | sample KBSS63metaG_FD_64665 | JGI IMG/M metagenome (GOLD analysis project Ga0070670, IMG submission 64665) | Switchgrass rhizosphere microbial communities from Kellogg Biological Station, Michigan, USA - KBS S6-3 metaG | ecosystem: Host-associated > Plants > Roots > Rhizosphere > Soil ... | reverse complement strand
GGCATCGGGATCGACATCGATTTGCCCACCGCGCCTTCCGACCCGCAACAGCCGCTATTCGGCCTGTCGCTCACCGGCTTGCAACTGCCGGGCGCGACGACGGCGAAAGATCTGCGTGTCGCTGCCGACGGCGCCGGCGCGCTCGACGACGCGGTGCTGGAGCTCGTGCTGGGCCTCGTGAAGGCGCAGGCAGACGCGGCGCTCGCGAACTCCCCGATCGCCGCGCTCGGCGGCCTGCTCGGTCTGCGCAGCGGCGATGCCGTACCCGATTTTCCGATCACCGAATTGCCGGTGCGCGGGCCGATCGCGCTCGCAGACTGGGTGCGCGGCATCCTGACCCAACCGGCAGGCCGCGCCGACTGGCTCGGCTACGTTGCGTCGCTCATGGGCGGCACGCGAGTCGACGAGACGGTGGCGTTCGCACTCGGCAGCGCCAAATTGACGCTCCGCCTCGTGCTCGACACCGGGCCGAGCGGCAATCCGCGGCTCGCGCCGACCATCGGCGTCGAGCTCGGCGATTCCAATGCGCGAGTGGAGGCCAACGCTGCGCTGTTTCGCATCGACCTCGTCACGGGCGAAGCGTTCGCGCTGCCGAGTCTCGCGCTGTGGGCAGCGGCCGGGCGGCCGGGCGCGGGCAATCGCGTTCTCGACGTCGCCGCACCCACGGTCGCGCGGGCCGACACGCTGCGGCTTGGTTTCGCGATCGACACCGCACGACGCCTCAACTTCGTGCTCGCAGCCGACGGAGTGCAGCTCGGCACGCACAGCTATCCGACGCTCGACCTGACGTCGCCCGACGCGGTCATGGACGCGGTCGGCAACACGGTCTCGGACATCGCGAGCCAGTTGCTCGCCGGACTCGGCGATGCGCTCGGCATTGCGCAACAGTTGCTCGGCCTCGATCCGCCGGCCGGCGTGACCGCGGTGACGCTGCCCGCATTGATGGCGAACCCGGTCGATGCAGTGGCGGGCTACTGGCAGCAACTCATCGCCACTCCCGCGAGTGCAAGCGAAGTGCTCGGCGAGCTCCGCAGCGCGATCGCGGACGCGAGCGAAGCGGTGTCGGGCGTGCAGGGCAGCGGCACCGCCGACGACCCGTGGCGCCTCGCGCTGATCGGCCCGCTGCAGCTCGAGGTATCCGCGGATGGCCCGAAGTTGAATGCAGGTCTTGCGGCCACGACCAGCGTCGACACGCTCGGCGAGCGCTGCACCGTCATCACGACGCGCTTCGCGGCGCGTCTCGCGACGCTCGACTTCGCTGCGCGCAGCGCTCAACTGTTGCCAGGCGTCGAAGCCGTGCTCGCCGGGCGCGAGCGCGGCGTCAATCCTCCTCGCGCACGCCTCCCGCTCGGCGGGGGCGCTGCGCTGCGCGCCGATCACGTCGGCTTGCGACTCGCGTGGTCGCCATCGTCCCGCCTGACGGCGGAAGTGAGCGCGCCGAACCTGACGCTCGAGACCGAGGGCTTCGACGTGCCCGTCGTGTTGCCGGTCGTGGCTGCCGACGGCAACGTCACGCTGCCGCCCGAGGCGTGGGACGCCGTCGAGGCGCTGGTCGGGCATCTCGCCGAGATCACCGGCGGGCTGCTTGCGCGCGTCGTCGCCGCGCTCGGCTGGGAACCGGAGCTCGCGTTCGCCGGCGGCGACGCTTTCACGAGCGCGCGCCTGCGCCTTGCGGATTTCGTCGCGGATCCGCAGGCCGCGCTTTCCGCATGGCTGCCACGCATGTTGCAAAGCGACGTCGGGCGCGAAGCGCTCGACCTTCTCGCCGACATGTTCGGCGGCGCGGCAGCCGGCTCGGGTTCGTTCGCGCGCGGCTTCGTGGAGGGGACCGGACACCCCGACGATCCGTATCGATTCGTGCTCGCGCCGGAACTGCCGTACGTCGCAGTGTGGTTCCCTCCCGACGGTCTCGCGCCGCGACTCTTCGCTGCGCCCGAGAACCTGCGCGACTGGCGGCCCGGTTTCGACGGTCTGTCGCCCGGCGCGCTGGCCGCGGCGCTCGCCGCCGAGGCAGCGGTCGCGCGCGACGTGCGAGAGCTGATCGAAGGGCGCGACATCGAGGGCGGACTGATCGCGCTCGCGCAGCGCTGGCTCGGTGGCGACGGCCGCATCGTCGTGCCGCCAAGCGCTCCCGCCGGCGTCACACTGCGAACGCGCGGCGTCGGCGCGGAGCAGCTCCTCCTCGAGCTCGATGTGGCGCGCACGCTGGGACGCACGCCGGCAATCACCGTGCATGTCGCGCTCGGCGCCGACGCATGGCCCGCGGCACGGCCCGAGCGTCGCGTCGACCTCATCGCGCCGGGTCTCGCGGCGGCGATGTTCGCAGCGCCGGCGCCGGACAGCGGGGATTGGTTCGTGTGCCTCGGCACGCGCGCCGATTGCCGTGCCGCGACCAGCAGCACCGACGGCACGCCCGAGCAAGCGGCGCGTCTCGCACGCGTGCTCGACGCACTGGCGACGGTGTCCGACGACATCGCGCTTGTCGCGTATGCGGGCGCCGGCCACTCGGCGCGCGTCGCCGCCGAGGCGCAGCCTGCGGTGCGAGACCTGCTGCTGCTCGGCACGCCGCTTTCGGCGATCTCGCTGAGCGCCCTTTCGATCCAGCCCACCGCCGATGCGCTGCGGTTGTTGCAGCGGCTCCTTCCGCCGGTCGATGCGGCGGAGCCCGACGATCCGGACCTTGGCCTCGGGCGTGCACTCGTGAACGCGCTGATGGAGCTCGCGCCGCTTGCCGATCCGGCGGCCGACCTGCGTCCGCCGGTGATTGCCCCGCCCGATCCGCGCGCGGGACTCGCCGTCACCGCGCTGTTCGGCGAAGTGGCCGACGTCCAGATCGCCCGCGCGATGACGGCGATCGTCGCGTCCGGTCTCGCGCGGCGCGCGCAACTTCGCGCCGACTCACCGCCGGGGCGGCCTGCGGGCGCGTCGGCGGGGCTGCGTTTCGTGCTGCCCGCCAACACGACCGGCACGGTGGCGATCACCGGCCGCGCGACACTCGCCTTGTTCCAATTCGACGATGCCGCAGGTGCGCGCACCGACCGCACGCTGCGGATCGAGTTGCGAATCGCCGACCGCATCGGCTGGCTTGCCGCGACTTCCGATCTCGAGCTGCGCGCGATTTCGGCCCATCTTGCGCTGCCGCTCGACGGTGCGGCTGCCGGCAGCGCGCGCATCGTGCTCCACGACGCGCGCGTATTCGGGCAGAGCTTCGAGCGCCTGGTCATCGGCAACGCGCCCGATGCGGTGGCCGTGCTGCCGGAGGCGCGAGTGCTGCTTGCAGCCGGCGTGCAGCGCGTGACCGCCGACCTGCAAGGCAGCGCATCGCTCGCGTTCGCCAACCTGCTGAACGCGCTCGGCCTCACCGCAACCAACGGCAGCGTGATTGCAACGGCGGTCGATCAGCTTGCGTTCGATCCTGCGGGTTTGGTGCGAGAGCGGCTGGCTGCAGCCCGCGCGCAGATCGAGGCCGCGATCGCGTCGCTGCTCGGCCCGCTCGCGTCAGGCATCGACCTCGGAGCGCGTCGCGTGCGCGTGCAGGGCGGCGGAGCGGCGAGCGGGCGCTTCGGCTGGACCGCCGACGCGACGGCGACCCTGGATGCGCCGGCGCCCGCATTGAGCGGCACCGTAACGATCGGCCCCGACGGACCGCTGCCCATGGTGGGCAGCCTGCAGTTGCGCTGCACTTTCACGCCTGGCGCACCGCCGTCCCTCGCGCTCCACTGGCACACGCCGGGCAGCAATACCGCCGATGTCGCGTCGCTGTGGCCGCACCCCGACGCGAGCGCCGCGATCCGCATGCTCACGACGGCCGCGCCGAGCCTCGCCGCCCACGTCGCGCTCGAACTCATGCGCCGCGCCGACGACGCTGCGCGCCCGGTGATCGACGCCGTGCTCGACGCGCTTGGCATGCTTGCCGGCATAGCGGGCGACGAAGAGCGCGCGCTGCGGCCGCTCGCCGGGCTGCTTGCCGATCCGGCCGGCTGGCTGCGAAGCGAAGGCTCCGTCGCCGCCAGCCCGCTCAAGATCCAGCATCTGTTCGACGCGCTGCGGCCGCTGCTCGGCGTGGCCGGGAGCCCCGGCGACCCGCTGGCGCTGGCGACGGGCGTGTCGCTTGCGGTGAGCGCAGAGGGCACGGGCGCGCGCCTTTCGCTTGCGGTCGATCCGACGCTCTGGACCGCCGCGCAAGGCGTCACCGCACGCTTGTCGGCGGGCGTCGCAGCGAGCCTCGGCGTGTCCACGAACGCAGCGCCGAGCGCAGGACTCGAGGTGTTCCTCGGGGCGCCCGGACCCGGCGTTGCCGCGGGCCGCCGGGCAGTGCACGCGCGCATCGGCGCGCACGGCCTCGAAGTCTTCGCGCGGCCCACGACCGGTGCCGACATCGCGCTCGTGCCGTTCGCCGGCCTGGGCTCGCTTGCCGCCGCGGCGGAAGCAGCGCTGCCGTTCCTGCTGGATAAGCTCGCAGGCATCGCCGGACCTGTCGGCAACGTGGTGCAGGGCATCGGTGACGCCCTCGGACTGCGCAGCGGCAATCCGCGCCGTTTCGACTCGGCCGCGCTGCATGCGTGGGCCGTGAACCCATCGGGAGCGCTGACGCTCGCACTGCCCTCGGTCGCGTCGACTGGGCTCGCGACACTCGCGCCGCTCGTCGATGCCTTCGTGCCGGCGAGCGTCGACGTGACCGCCAATGCGAACGCGCTGACCGTGACGGCGTCCGGTGTATCGCTCGCGTGGAATCCGTCGAGCGGCGTCGTCACCGTGCACGCGGCGAACCTCGCGGCGCCGGGAGTGAACCGGCTCGGCTTTACCGTCGCGCTCGGCGCCGCGGGCCTGAACGAGCTCAGCGTGATGGCCGGCCCGGCGGAGATCGATGCCGGCGGCGTGACGATCCGTCCGTTCGTCGCGGTTGGCGCGGGCATCGCGCCGGCGGGCGGTCGGCGCCTTGCCGTCGGCCTCGCGGTCGACGACACGCATCGCTTCGGTGCGCGCTGGTCGCTCGACGGCGGCACGTTCGCGCTGACGGCAAGCGATGGCACGCTCGCGGCCGCCGTCGAGACCGTCGACCCGATGCAAGTCGCGCTGCGCGCTGTGGAGGTCGTTGCCGACCTCGTGGCCGCCGTTGCGATGGCACAGGCGCAAGTGCAAGCTCTGCTCGCTGCGCAGATCGGTGCGCTGCCGGCGAACAACGTTCGCGCGCTGTTGCGCGGCGTGCTGCTTGCCGACGCGCCGAATCCGACGGCGCTGATCGCCGGTGTCTTCGACCCGTCGACGCTCCTCTCCCGCGTGCATCGCCTGTTCGTCAACCTGGCCGCATCCGACATCGAAGTGGACCTGGGCGATGTCCGCATTGCGTTCGCGAAAGGCGGCGCGGGCAACACGGTGGTCGGGCTGCGCGTGTCGATCGGCGATCGCTTCCAGCTCATCAAGAGCGACGTGTGCCTGTGGCTCGAAAACGACGATCGCTGGATCTCGCCCGCTCCGGGCGGCCCCGGCGGGCTGTTCGTCGGCTTCCTGCCTGACACGCTGCCGCTCGCATTCAAGCCGCTGCTGGTCGTCGAAGGACTGGGACTGCGCATCGGCAAGTCGTCGGGGCCACTGCTCGACGCCGGCCTTACCCTCGAATCGATCGCGCTGCACGCGTTCGCTGAAATCGATCCGGCAGCGTCGCAGCCGTTCCAGGGCGCAGGCGTGCAGATCGAATTCTCCGGCCTCGCCGTGGGCGCGACCGGCGGCGGAGGCAGCAACGGCATCGCGCAGGGCGTGATGCGCGACACCGGCCCCACGCCGCCGAAGCCGGCGTTCTCGCCTGCGCTCGCGATTCAGAAGCACGGCAGCGGTCCCGTCGCCGTCACACTGAGCGCGGGCGACGGCGCGGGACCATGGTGGATCGCGATCCAGAAGGGATTCGGTCCCCTTTACCTGGAGCAGATCGGCTTTGGCGCGACGATGCCGAATGGCCGCGTCGAGCGCGTCTCGCTGTTGATGGACGGCTCGGTGTCGATGTTCGGCCTCACCTGCGCGGTCGACGATCTGCAGATCACGTATCTCGTCTCGAACGGCGACTTCTTCGACCCGCACAACTGGGCGGTGGATCTTGCCGGCCTCGCTGTGTCGGCGAACATGGCCGGTGTCACGCTGGCTGGCGGGCTGCTGAAGCAATCGGGGCCGCAAGGCATCGAGTATCTCGGGATGTTGCTCGGGCGCTTCGCGGTCTACGGGCTCACGGTGTACGGCGGCTACGGCGAAGGCGTCGATGCGAAAGGACAGAAGTTCACGGCGTTCTTCGCCGTCGGCGCCATCAATGGGCCGATCGGCGGACCGCCGGCGTTCTTTCTGACCGGCATCGGCGGTGGCTTCGGCATCAACCGGAAGCTCGTGGTGCCGTCGGATCTGTCGAACTTCGGCAATTATCCGCTGATCCAGGCGCTCGACATCGCCGCCAAGCCGGTCGATCCGATGGCGCAGCTGCGGCAGCTCGGCCAGTACTTCCCGATGAACAAGGGTACGTTCTGGTTCGCTGCCGGCTTGTCGTTCAACAGCTTCGCGCTCGTCGACGGCATTGCGGTCGTCGGCGTGCAGGTCGGCGACGGACTCGACATCAACCTGCTCGGCCTTGCGCGGATGGCGCTGCCGCGGCCGCAGGTCGCGCTGGTGTCGATCGAGGTCGCGCTGCTCGTGCGCTTTTCCAGCAGTGAAGGCGTGCTGTGGGTGCAGGGGCAGCTCACCGACAACTCTTGGCTGCTCTATCCCGACGTCAAGCTCACCGGCGGCTTCGCGTACGTCATCTGGTTCAAGGGCGAGCACGCCGGCGAGTTCGTGTTCACGCTCGGCGGCTTCCACCCGGATTTTCACCGCGACGGCTACCCGGTAGTGCCGCGGCTCGGCCTGCGCTGGAGCATAGGCAACACGATCACGATCAAGGCGGGCACCTATTTCGCGCTGACGAGCGAGGCGCTGATGGCGGGCGGCGACTTCGAAGCGTCGGCTTCGTTGGGCCCGGCGTGGGTGGAGGTCAAGTTCGGCGCGCACGGCATCGTCTACTTCGATCCGTTCCACTACGACGTCCAGGCGTACGCTCGCATTGCGGCGGGCGTCACGATCGACACGTGGCTGTTCGGCGAGATCACGTTCCACGTGAGTCTCGGCGCGCGCATCCACGTCGAAGGGCCCGACTTCCGCGGCAGCGTCACGTTCGAGGTCGGCCCGATCGAGTTGACGTTCCGCTTCGGCGGCGACGACAAGGCGCAGATCGAGCCGATCTCCGGGCCGGCCTTCATCGCGAAGTACCTCGATGCCGCCGACAGCGGCAAGGCGCGCCCGCACGGCGTGATGACCAACGCCGGCACGTTGCCGAGCAAGGGCGAAGAGAGCACGCCCGACGGTTCTTCTTCGCGGCCGTTCGTGGTGGTCGTCGAGTTCTCGATCACGCTCACGAGCACGGTTCCCGCCACCGGCGTGCGGCGCGTCGGCGCGCCGGCGGCGATTACCTTCACCTCACATCCTCCGAGCCGCGCGTTGGGCGTCGCGCCGCGCAACGTGGCCAACGTGACGCCCGAGATCAGGCTCACGTGGCTGCGCGGCGGTGTGCCGCAGGCCTACCCGTTCGTCGATCGGGCGCGCCCCTTCGGCCGCTTCCCGGTCGGCGTGTGGGGTCTGCCGCAGGACCCCAGCAATCGCAAGATTCCCAAAGGCGAGATGATCGAGGCGTTGAACGAGCTCGACCTCGCCTGCGTCGCGCTGCCGTCAGCGGGCGGTCCCGAGATTCCGTACTACCAGGTCGAGATCGGCAAGCGACGGCCGTTGCCCTTCACGCGCAAGGACGCGGACGTTTCGAAGCTGCGCACGCAGGCGGGCGCGGTGACGGCGCTCGTCGCGCCGCCTGCGAACGTTGCCGCAGCGTTCGCGGCGGCGAGCCGCTTTCTCGGGAAGAGCGCGTCGCCCACCGCGCTCGCGGCGCTGCGCGGCGAGCGCCAAGCGCCGCCGCTCACCGGCACGCTGACCGAGGGACTCGAGACCGCAACCGCAACCGTCGTGCCGAGCACTGGCGACACGCCACCCGCGAGGGTCTACGATCATTTCATCGATGCGCCGGTGGCGGTAGGACGGTTGTCCGCCGCGACGGTCGGCCTTGCCGCGACGCCGGGCCGCGCGGCGGGCGGCACGACCGTCAAAGGATCGGAGAAGGCGTGGCGAGTGGCGCCGCCAACGCTCGCCAAGGTCGACGCTGAACGCAGCCGTTCGATCGCGGCTCGGCTCGTGCTCATGGACGATCCCGCCATGCGCTTCGGCGGCGTGTCCACCGGAACCACGGTGTCACTGCCCGCGGGAGGCACGCTGATCGCCGCACGCAGCGTGCCACCCTCCGCGGTGGGCCACGGCGCCACCGCGGTCGTCGCCCGCTCGGGCGCCGGACTCGTGACGCCCCTCACCGAATTCAGCAGCGCGCTCGTGGCGCCGGCGCAGCGTTCGCCCGGCAGTCGAGCTGCCGCGGCAGGCAAACGCCGACGCGCAGGAAGCGCTTCCAGGGACACCGCGGCGGGCGGCGCAGCGCTGCCAGCCGGCGACACCGTCGTGCTGCAGATGCCGAACGCCGACGCCGACGCGGCAGTCGACGTCACGCGTCCACAGCTCGCGGTCGCGAATGCGCCCGCGCGCGTGGTGCTGCTCGGTCACGGCGGGCAGAGGCTGGCCGATCGCCTCGTCGGCCCAGGCAGCGTCGAGCGCATCGACATCGTGCGGGGCACGCAGCGGATCGTCGCGATCGGGCAGGGCGCCGCCGCATCGCTCGCGTCCAGGCGCAACACTGCTGCGACATCGGGCCTCTCCGGCTGGCATGCGGGCACGCAAATGCCCTACGCGGGCAACGCCGTCGCGGTCGGACCGGGCGTAGTGGTTCACGCCTCGGGCGAACCGCTGACGCTGCACCGCGAGCGACGCGACGCCGGCTGGGTGAGCGGCGCCGAGCTCGCGCGTGGTGTCAGCACCGTGACGACGACCTTCACGGAACCGGCGCAGTGCGTGCTGATCGCGCTGGACGATCCTGCGGCGCTGGGCGATCCGGTCGACGGGCGCCAACTGCTGCTTGGACTCGACGGCGCCGCGCGCGCGCAGGACGCAACCGGTGGTGATCGCGCGCCGGTGCTTCTCACGATGGACAACCGCAGCGTGCTCGCCTACGACATCCTGCCCGCCGCGCCCGACGCGAACGGCGCGCGCGCGCCGGTGGTGGTGACGATCGCGAGCCAGCGCGGCTGGGCGCTCGTCGGCGTCATGGGCTCGGTCGATCTGGACGCCGCTTCCGCCATCGCGCTCGTCGCGGCGCGCGGGCTCGACGCGGCGCTGCAACCGCTCGCGCCGACCGACGCCGCAACCGTGCCGCCGGCGAGCGTGCTGACGTGGATCGGCCCCGTACGCAACGCGACCGAGCGGCAGCGCGCGAAGGCGCGGGCGGCCGCACGACGCGTTCCCGAACCTGCCTGACTCTGTCCCAAAGCCAAATGCCCAAGACCGGACACTTCGTACTGCATTCGAACGTGATGCCGCCGATCACCGCCGGCAACTACGAGTTGCTGAGCGAGATGAGCGGCGTGCCCTTCGACGTCGAGCCGGAGCACACGCACTTCCACGTCGCGGCTCCGCGCTACACGATGCCGACCGAGCAGATCCTGTCCAGCTTTCCGCCGGCCAACGCCGAAGGCGCGTTCGGCGACCGGCTGCCGCAGATCGTGCTCAAGCGCCGCACGCTGCCCTGGGAACGCAATCCTGCCGGGTCGCCCGCCGTGTCGCCGGTGCCGTGGCTTGCGCTCGTCGTCGTCGCCGAAGGCGAAGCCCAGCTGTCGACGGCAGTGCCCGTCGCGGACTGCTTCACGCCCGGCACACCGCTGCTCGACGCGACGGACAAGGACGTCGAGCAGGGTGTGTACCTCGCGGTGACGGAAACCGTGGTGAAAAAGATCTTCCCGTGCCAGCAGGACCTGCCGTTGCTCGCGCACGTGCGCGAGGTCGACGTCAACGACACGGAGCTCGCGAACGGCGACGACGACGGCTGGCTCGCGGTCGTGCTCGCGAACCGGCTGCCCGTCTTCGACAAGGCCAACGGCAAGTCGGTGCGCTACATGGCGTGCCTCGTGAATCTGGAAGGACAGCTTCCGGCGCTGCCGCCGGCGCTGCCGCCGGCGCCGACGTTCGCATTCGAGCTGGCGCAGGACTGGAGCGTGCTCGCGAGCGCCGATTTCTCGGGTGGCCCCGACGTCCAGGTGATGGGCGGCAAGGGCCAGGGGCCCGGCGCGGGCGTGATTGCGGCGTTGAATCGGGACCCGGGCTCGCGCGCCGGACCGGCGGCAGCGTTCGCGAGCTTCGCCGCGACCACGCCGGCGGGTGCGTCGCTCGACGGAGCCGGCGCGATGCAGCAGGCCGCCGTCGCCAACCAATGGGTGCAAGCTGCGCCCGTGTCGCAGGCCACGCAGGCGGTTGCCGCTGCGGCGCTCGATCCCGATGCCAAGATGCTCGTGCGCGACACGATGAAGATCGGCTTCCGCTACCCGATCGAGCTCTACGCGCGCGAGAAGGTGTTGCGCTTCCCGGTGCTCGCGCACTGGTCGTTCACCACGAACGAAGGCGCGACGTTCGAGTCGCTGATGCACGACATCGACGTGGGACTCCTCGGCACGGTGCCCGAGGTCGCTGCCGACGCGCCCGGCGCCGACGCACAGCCCGAGGTGGTGCAGACCGGCCACATCGGCGTTGGCCACCGCACACGTCGCGGCGACCCGGTGCGTGCGTGGTACCGCGGGCCTTGCGTGCCGTTCCCGACGCCGCGCAACGGAGGCACCGACAACCAGCCGCTGCCGCTCGCGCACAGCGCCGACCAGTTGCGTCGGGTCGTGCCGGACGGCCGCGAGGACCTCGCACTTGCGGCCGCTTTCGAGATCGGGCGGCTGCTCGCACTGTCGCAGCTCTCCGTGGTCTCCGCGCTGTTGCGCTTTCGCGGCGAGCAGTTCGGAGCGGGCCGCGTGCGCGAGTTGCTCTCGCAGGTGCTGACTTTCCCGCTGCCGACACTTGGCGGGCTCGCCGGCGAGCGGATCGATCTCGCGCGCTTCGTCGCGCTGCAGATGGTGGGCGTGATGGCGGCGAACTCCGATCGCATCGTGGGTCCGCGGCGTCCGGTTGCCGACCCAGGCCGGCCGCTGACGGTGGATGGCGACCTCGACGCGGTCATCGCCGTGGGCTTGGGCCTCAACGTCGATGCGTTGCGCAAGCGTGCCGGCAGCGTCGGCGTGCTGGCTGCGCTGCAGGAGACGCCGGTGCCGCTCGCGTTCGCACCGGGTCAGGCGCCCGGTCCCGATGTCGCGCTGCCGGCGCTGCGCGCAGCGCTGCAGTCGGAGCTCTTGCGTACCGTCAGTATCGCGCTGCCGGCCGGTGGTGCAACAGGTGGTGGGGGCAGCATCGGTGGCGGTGGCGGGGGCGGCATCGTCGGCGGCGTGGGTGGAGGTGGCACGGTTGTCGGAGGCGGCGGCGTCGTCGGCGTTGGTGGAGGTGGCACGGTTGTCGGAGGCGGCGGAGTAGTCGGTGGTGTCGGTGGCATCGGTCACATCGGCGTCATCGGCAACGTTGGCGGCGTCGGAATCATTCGCGGCAAGAGAGCGCGCCGCACGAAGACTGCGCCGCAGACTCCAGCGCCGGACGCGCTCGACCGGCTCATTGCGGCAGCGTTCGATCCGGACGACGATGGGGGCACGCCATGAAGTTCATGAACTCGGACGCGGTGCTCCAGGCCGTGACGAAAGCGGCGCTCGACTACGCCGACGTCGCAACGGACAACGACCCCGACGACGGAAGCCACGTCGTGCCCGGCGAGCTGCGTCGCTTCCTCGCCCGCCTGCGGCTGCTGCAAGGCGTGCCGTTCAGTTACCTGGTGCCCGATGCCGATCTGCTGCCGGTCGAGTCGATGCGCTTCTTCTACATCGACCGCGCGTGGACCGACGCGCTGGTGCAGGGCGCGTTGAGCGTCGGCACGATCTCGAGCACCGACCGCACGCAGCTCGAAGCGGTGTATCCGCACATCCGGCGCGAAGTCGACGCGGCCGAGCGCGCGATCCGCCGCCCGCAGGGCGAAGCGCGGCTCGACGGGGACGGCGGTACGATCACCGGCTTTCTCATGCGCTCGCGCCTTGTCTCCGGCTGGCCGAATCTGCACGTGCGCGCGTACGCCCGAGACGTGGTCGCCGACGATGCGCTGACGACGGCCGCCGAGTCCGATCCGAGCCGCATGAAGGTGCTGCGCATGGAGCGGCTCGCGCCCGCGGTGCTGCTCGTGCTGTTCGATGGCGTGCCGGCGGTGGTTCACGTGGAAGAGCCGCGGCAGGGCATCCAGTTCGGTGCGCGCATCGACCCCAACGCGCCGCCGGGTCAGCGCACCGCCAAGGTGCGCGTTCGCAACCGCAGCACCGGCGACGTGCTTGGCCAGCCCCAAGACCCGATGACCGCGCAGAACTCGGTGGATGTGCCGTTCCGCCCGAACGCGCCGGGCGTCATCGATCTCGCCGCGCTCAGGAAGCGTCTCGCGGCGAAGGCGCCACCCGTAGTGCCATCGCTCGAGCCGAACGAGTTCGCGCTGCAGATGCTGCGCTTTCCATACCGTCAGGTGTTCGGCGACCCGCAGAACACGGAAGGCCAGCGTTTCTACGCGCTCGATGCATTCAAGGCCACGGTGTCGCTCGTGCAGTGGAAGGCGGACGTGGCGAAGGGACTCGGGTCATGATCCGCCGCACGCCGAAGAAAGTCGCGCGCAAGATAGGTGCCGGCGTGGCGAAGAAGCGCGCATCACCCAAGACGGGCGCGTCCAAGAAGACTGCGCGGAAGTCCGCCACCGGCACAGCGAACAAGACTGCGCGCAAGACCGCCGCGGGCGCAACGAAGCGCGCTGCCATGCTTTCCGCTCCACGCGCTGCGATCAGCCCCGACGTCGTTCGCGAAGCGGTGCGCGGCAAGCGTTTTCTCGCGGCCGACCGCGCGGCGCTCGATGTCGCCGAGATCACGACCTGGGATCCGTACCTGCTGCGCGAGCACCGGCTGCTCGTGCCGATGGACGTTCAGGCGCTGTACGTGCCGCCCGATGGTGCGGAGCCGATGGTGCGGCTGCCGATGCTCGTAGCGGGCGCGGGCGGCGTGACCGTCGACGATCCCGAAAAAGGAATGCCCGACCCGTTCGATCCCGGCACACCCCGTCCCGCAGGCGTTCATCTGCACTGGGCGATGCCCGACGCACTGTTGCGCGGCAGCTTTGCCCAACGCGACGACGGTGCCGCGAATCGCCTCGCGCTGCCGGCGCTGCCGGATCGCTTTGTCGTGCTGCGCATCGTGCTGCCACAAGGCGCGACCGAGCCCGTCGTCGCCGGCTGGGTGCTCGAGTCCGATCGCGCGGTGGCGGTGCCGCTCGCGCAGTGGGCGGAGGGCAACGCCGCGTCTGCGGGCGCGAAGCCGGCGGGCGCGACCGTCGCGCGCGGTGATCTCACCGGCACGGTCGGTGGCGCGATCACGTGGGCTGGTGTCTACGATGCGGTGCTGAACCGCTTCTCGTTCCACGATCCCCTCGCCGACATCGCGGCGCTCGCGCCTCAGGGCGTCGATGGCGACAGCGCCGCCTACGTCGTCGCCGGCTGGTGGAGCGCCGCTGCACTCGATCCGCTCGACAAGGCGCGCAGCAACGACAGCCTGCACGAGCTGCTCGACACGCTGCGCTGGCGGCTCCTGTACGAGTGGGGCGACGAATCCGCCGAACTGAAACAGCAGGAAGCTCAGGAGGAGCTGCGCCGCTCGCTCGGGCTCAACAGCGAGCCGCGCTGGTCGGCGGCGCGGCCCGTGAAGGTATCCGCGCGGGCGGCTGCGGGCGCGGCGCCGTTCGTGCCGATCGACAAGGGCTTCGTGCTCCAGCAGGACGTCAAGGCGGCGTCGGTGTTCGCGACCGACGCCGGGCAGCGCTTCACCGCCCCGGCGTGGCACCTTCGTTCCACTCTGTTGCACGGTGCGGTCTACGGCGTTCCCGTGCGCGGTGCGGTCACGGTCGACCGTCGCCCCGCTGCCAAGCAGCTGTCCGTCGCGCTCGGGCTGCACGACGACGACCTCGTCGCGTCCTTCGCCGCCGCGCAGGAGGCAGCAGACCAGCGCCGCGCGACCGAGCGGCTGCTCGCCGCGTTCACGTCGCAGAAGGTGAATCGCCTGGGCTCGGCCGACGGCATCGTCGAGCTCGAAGAGCACGAGCACGCGGTCGCGTTCGCATCGGTGCCGTCCGGGTCCGCGGGCACCGATCGCTTCCTGCAGCGCGTGCAGACGGGGGGCACCGGTGGACTCGGCATCGGCAGGAAGCGCGCCGCCGATGTCGTCGGTCTCGCGTTCGAAGGCGCCGCGGCGGCGCGAGCGCCTGGCGAGCGGGCGGGTGCGAAAGCAGTGTCAGCGGAGCTGCTATTTGCGCTCAAGGGCAAGCCGCAGCTCGTGCAGGCGAGCACCGCCGTCATCAACGACCTCGCCCGTTCGCGCGTGGGCGAGGTGCTCGCGCCGACCGAGGCGCGCATCGTCGACCGGCCGGCACCGCGCTGGACGTTTCCCGCAGAGCCGATGGTCGCGGTGCGCGGCGCGGCGCGCAGTTTGCGTCACGGCGGTGACGGCCGCGGCTCGGCCGACGGCAAGCTCACGTGTCGCTGGCCGACGCAGACGATCACCGAGATCAGCGGCGTGATCGCGAAAGACCGTTTCATCCGCTCGCTCGGCAACGGCTCCCTGCCGGACGAAGTGCTGCTGCTCGCGCGCGAGGCGCTGCTGCACGATCCCTACCACGACGAATGGATCGCCGCTGCCATCGCGCCGGCTGGCGCCGCGCGCGTGACGGTACTGACGCGGCTCAAGGCCGAGTCGGTGCTGCGCTTCGGCAAGGACGCGACCTACGATGGCACGACGGTCGCATTCAAGGGCGGCGTTACCCGCGATGGCGCGCCCGCGCCGCGCGCCGCCGCCGGCGCGGTCGAGCCCGGGCTGCGCGAGCAGCAGTCGCTGGTCGCCGATGAGATGCGCAAGTATTCGCTCTACAGAGGCGCCGACCCCGACCTCGTCGCCGTCACGACGTGGGCCCAGCCGTGGGTTCCGCTGTGGCTCGAGTGGGAAGTGCAGGTCGAAGGCGTCGATCCGGCAACGCTCGACGCGTGGCGCCTCGCGGAAGTGGACCTCGATCTTGTGAGCGGTGCCATCGGCGGCTCGACGGTCACGCTGCGTGGACGCGCGACGCTTACGACCGGCGCGGCGAAGACGCTGCACGACGCGATCGACGATTGGCTCACGAAGGAAGACGCGCTCGATGCGAAGAACGCCGGCCTCGTCGACGAGGCGACCGAAGCCGCCTATCGCACCCTCGACGCCGCGGTCGCGGAGCTCGACGTCGTCACCGCCGCGCTCGACGGCGTGCGCACGCAATTGCTCGGACTGCGCGTGACCGACGGCCTCCGTCGCTCCAACGCGACCGGCAGCGTCACCAACCCCGCCCCTGTGGCGGCGCCGCACATGCTGTGGGCTGGCGCGCTGAAGCTCACCCGCGCGCGGCTGCTCGACGCCTTCGGGCGCACGCTCGAGGTTCCGGCGGAGAAGCTCGCGCAGGCGGTCGCGCCGACGCGCGTCTCGCTTGCGGAGCGTCCTGCTGCGCTGGCGCTCAGGCCACGGTTGATGCGGCCGGCCCGCTGGTTGTTCCGCCTCGTCGACGCGTCGACACCGGTGGGCGCCGAAGGCACCGAAGCCCGCGTCGATCAGATCGAAGCCGCGCTTCAGGTCAACCCCGTCGCCGGCTTCCTGCTGCCCGATCATCTCGACGAGAGCCTCGAGGTGTTCGGCATCGACGGTTCTCCCATCGGCGAGCTGCTGCACGAAGCGGTGAGCGGCGGCGTGGTTTGGGAGATCGCAGCAGGCCGCGACGGCCCAGCGGACGCAGGGCCGCACTACGGCCTCGCGCCCGCGCAGCGCGCGCTCGGCGACTTCGCTGCGGCGCTCGTCGCCGCCGATGCGGCAGCGCGAGGAGGCGGGCCGCTCTCCGCCAGCGGGTTGAACGAAAGCGCGCTCTCGGCGCTGCTGCGCGCGATCGACACCACGCTGTGGACAGTGGACACCTTTGCGGCCTTCGGCAGTGAGCACATCGTCGGTCTCGTCGGACGTCCGATCGCCGTCGTGCGCGCACAGCTGCGCCTCGAGTTGAAGCCGCCGACGGACATCGATCTCGCCGACGCGGCGCGCGCCGCCGAGTGGGCCGCCGCAGAGCAGGACGCGATGCGCTTCGCATTCCCGGTGCGCATCGGCGAGTTGACGCGCAGCGACGACGGCGTGCTCGGCTTCTTCGTCGACGACGACTACGCGCACTTCCGCCTGGTCGATAAGGTGATCGCAGCGACCGCGGCCGAAGGCGGGCGCAGCCGCGGCCAGCTCGGCCTGTACGACAAGCAGAGCGGCATGCCGTCGCCCAGCCCGATCGAGCACCCGTACATCGCCGGCACCGACGATGCGGATACGCTCGCGCTGCACATCGGGCAGACGGTGACCTTGACGATCCTTATGCATCCGGCGAGCAAGGCGACGCTGACGTCGGGCCTGCTGCCGCGCAAGGCGCTCGCGCTCGCGCGCGACTGGGTCGGCAAGGGCCTCGCCGCGATCGCGCCGTCGCTGCGCACGGGACCCGTGCTGGTGGAGACCGATCTCGACACCCAAGGCGAGGTGCGGCTGCCGAAAGTTTCGGTATTCGGCAAGGACCAGAATTTCCTCTGGCGCGACACGCCCGCGACCTGGCGCACCGACGCGATCCTTGCCGCGACGCAGACGGCGCTGCTGCCCGACACGCCGGCCGAAGCGAGGGAAGGCTGGATTCGCGTCGCGCCGTCGAAGCCGGAGCCTTCCACATGAGCCGTTACGAGTGGCCCGGCCTCATCGAGGCTGAAGAGCATGAAGACGACGCACGCGCCCGCGGCCGCTACATGTCGCGGCGGCGGCTCGATTTCGATCCCGAAGGCGCGCGCGCTGCGTCGCGCGGCGCGCCGCCGCAGCCGGGAGTTCGGACCAGCCGAGGCGCCGTCGCGCGCGCTCCCGCGAGCTCGCGCACGAATCTGTGGATTCCGCTCGGACCGCAGACCGTGGTCGGCGGTCAGGCGGAAGGCAATCCGCGCATTACCGGCCGCATCGATGCGCTCGCCGTGCACCCGCTCGGCGAGCGCCTGTACGCGGCGTCGGCCAACGGCGGCGTCTGGTACTCGGGCGACGGCGGTGCGAACTGGACTTCGCTCGCGGGGCTCGCATCGACGCCCACCGCCGGCATCACGCGTCCCGCGCATCGCAATGCGTGCAATGCGATCACGGTGGTGTGGGGCGCCGACGAAACGAGCGACGAGGTGTGGGTGGGCACGGGCGAAGTGGACCACGACGTCGACGGCGAGCCCGGCTCGTCGCTCGGCGGCATCGGGATCCTGCACGCGGCGCATCCGGCCGCGCCCGCAGAGCCCGACCCGTGGAAACGCGAGGCCAACAACCTGACCGGCACCGGAATCTACAAGATCGTGATCGAGCCGGGTGGCACGACGGTGATCGCCGCGACACGGATCGGGTTGTTCCAGCGCCCCGCAGCCGGCGGAGAAAACGTCGATTGGGTGCGCGTGCCGAGCGCGCCGTTCGACACGCAAGCAGTGCGCTGCACGGACGCGCTGTGGACGCCGGCCGACGCCACGCATCCGGCGCGGCTGTGGGTGTGGGTGCAGACGGGTGCCGAGCCCGGGCTCTGGGTGCGCGACGCCGGCGCCGTGCCGTTCGTGTTCAAGCGCGTGCTGAACGCCACTGTCGCGGGTGCGAAGCCCGGCGGCGAGCCGGCGCTGCGCGGGGTGCTCGCGGCATCGACTCCACCGACGCAGGTGTGGGCGCTGTACGACCAGAACCGAAACGTGGCCCCGGCGCTGCACCGCGTGACCAACACGCTCGCGCCGCCGCAAGCCACGGCGGTCACGAACGTGCCGCAGATCCTCGGCACGCAGGGCTTCTACGACATCGGAATCGACGTCGATCCGGCCGATGCCGATCGCGTCGCGCTCGCGGGGAGCTTCTTCGCCTTCACCACGCCGGAGAACGTTTCGCTGTCGGGCGAGGCGGCGATCGTCGTCGCGCACGTCGCCGTCAACGCGGGACAGCTCACCTACGGGCAGCCGCAGCCGTTCGCGATGCTCGGCGTCGGCGTGCACGCCGACGTGCACGGCGTCTACTTCAGCAACGGCGGCGCGCGGCTTTGGGCCGCCACCGACGGCGGCGTATTCCGCTCCGACCGTCCGCAAGACGGCGCCGGCGGCGCGGCGCCCACGCCCGCCGGCTTCTACGCGCGCAACAACGGGCTGCAAGTGGTCGAGAGCAATTTCATCGCGGTCAACCCGCGCTGCGAGGGTCACATCGCGGCGGGACTGCAGGACAACGCCTCGGTGATGCGCCATTCCGGCAGCGTTTGGGTGCGCGTGCCGCGCGCTTCGGGGGACGGCGGCGGCATCCTGCCGCGGCCCATCAATCCGCAGCACCTGCTGTACCAGTACGTGCAGGCGAACTGGTCCACGTCCGACGGCACGCTCTCTGATCCCGACATGCTCACGCGCGGCGCGGCCTACAACCGAAGGGAATCCAAGGCGAGCGCCTTCTACTCGATCGCGGCAGGCATCGCGGGGAAGCGCCCGTCCGCCGCGCCGACGCACGAGGTGGGACAGGTGATCATTGGCACCACGCGCGTCTGGTACACGGAGGAGACGCGCACGATCACTGGCGCCGTGGTCCAGACGCAGCTCGGCAAGAACTGGTTCACGCTGCCGAAGGGCACCGACCCGCTGCCTGCCGACACCGATGCGAAGCAGGATGCGTTCGGCGAGCGCGTCACCGTGTGCCGCTGGCAGAGCCGCGACGTCGCGTGGGTGCTGGGGGAGGGCAGGCTCATGCGCTACGCGCGCGTGCCGGGCTCCGACGACGGCGCCCCGCCCGGCACGTGGAGCCGCGAGACGATCCTCAAGAAGGGCGTGAAGAACAAGAAGGACGGCGCGCAAGCCGACGGCCCGGTGCGCGACTCGCCGGTGTGGACCGACGTTGCCGTCAACCTCGATGTCCCCAACGCTGCGGGGGAGGCGCCGCGACAGCACGGCACCAAAGGCGCCGTGTACCTCGGCACGGTAGGCAAGCCGGATAGCGACGCCGTCGACACGCTGTGGTGGTTCGACGGCACGTCGAAGCTGTTCAAGACGGGCCTCCGCACCGATGCGAGCGGTGTGCCGGCGCCGGTGACAGCGGTCGTCTGCGACCCGAATTTTCCGGAGGAGGTCTACGTCGGGACGACGGTCGGGGTGTGGCGCGGGCTGCGCACGCAGATCGGCGACGCGAATCCCGCGTGGACCTGGAGCGCGCGCCTGAACGGGCTGCCCGAGGCGGCGGTCGAGGACCTCGCGATCTTCAGCGACGACGGCGTGCGGCTGCTGCGCGCCGGCATCGCGGCGCGCGGTGTGTGGGAGCTGCGGCTCGACCAGGCCGACGTCGCGGACGTCACCTACCTGCGCTGCCACGACGACGATCTCCGCTATCGCCTGTCGGCCGTGCAGGTGCAGCGCGATGGGCGCACGGCCCGGTCATGGCACGGCAGTCCCGACGTGCGGCCGCGCGCCGCGCCGGCCGCCGTCGCCGCGCCCGCCACGCTGCCGTGGGGTGCGCAAACCATTGCGGCATCGGGCATCACGCGCTTCCAGTCCGCACCTCTCGCGCGCTTTCAATCCGCCCTGCGCTCGAGCCTGAACGATCCGCGCATCATTCCGACCGGCACCTGGGATGCGTACTTCAGCGAAGTCCTTCGCGACATCGGCGCTCCCGTCGTGATCGTTCCCGCAAGCGGAGCGACGCCGCAGCGCGCGGTGCCGACGATCGACGCGACGCTCTGGAATAACACGATGCAGCCTCCGCACGCGACGCGCGAACCGTGGGGCGCAGGCGTGCCGACCGAAGCCGACCTGATCGAGTTCACGCCGCCGCTCGTCGAAGGCAGCGCCAACATCACGTCGTGCACGCTGCCGCGCGGCCCCGCGCGCGTCGACATCGTGGTCCATCATCGCGGCCTGCTCGATCGCGACGGCACCGACGTGCGCGTCGCGCTCCTTCGCTGGAGCGATCCTGCGGCGAACCCGAACAACGCCGGAACGTGGGCGACCGGCGACGCGGTCAACAACGTGCCCTGGACGCTCGCTGCAAACGAAGTGCTGAACAGCGCCGCCGGCACGACGGCCATCGCGTTCGCCGGCGGCTGGAGCTTCGTGCCGACGGGGCAGGCGCGCTTGTGGCGCGACCTCGGCGCGCAGACCCTCGACGCCTTGCACTCCGGCACCGTGAGCTTCGATCTCGACTTTACCGGCCTCGCCAACAACACCGTCGTCCTGCTGGTCGCGGTGATGCGCGCGGGGGTGGGCGCGTCGAGCGACCTCGCGTTGCCGGCCGCCGCAACGCTGCGCGAGCTCGCGTTCACGAGCCCGAGCGTCGCCGTGCGCTCGATCAACGTGTTCGGTTGACCGACTTGCGGACGAAATGCGACCGCTCGAGATAACCGTCCGCAAGCCGGGGCAAAACGGCGACCGCCGGGTCGTCCTGCGCGGATTCGCGGCCATGCTGGTCAGCGCGGTTTTGACGGTGGTGATCGTCGCAACGATCGTAGTCGCCGTGATTCTCGGATACCTGGCCGTCGGCCTGTTGCTGTTGGTGCTGCTGATCGCGCTCTTCCTCGCGGTGCTACGCGGCGCCTTGCAAAGCTTTCGCCGCTAAGCGCGCCGCGATCGCATCCCGCGGAGACCAAGCCCTTCACGCCAATCCCAACCTGCGCATGAGCGCGGGCCAGCGGGGGTCGCCGTGCAACGAGCGCAGCCACGGGTACGAGACGGATTCACCCAGTCCCGGATCGCGAACGGCGTAGGCATGCTCCAGCGAGGCGAAGGCGGCGTCCGTATCGCCGCGCCACGCATGCACGGCCGCGATCTGGAACGATACGGCGTCGCGGTGATCGTCGATGAGTTGCTTCAAAGCCGCGTCGGAGTCGGACGCATCGCCAGACGTGTGCCGCACCAACGCGAGGCACAGCAGGCGCAGGTAGGAAATCGGCTCGAGCTCCGCCTCGCGCAGCGCTTCTTCCGCACGTCCCTGCAGCAGTCGCGCCGACGACAAAAGATAGTGCGTGATGCCCGCATTCGGAGCGAGGTCGAGCGCGGCTCGAAGCGAAGCGACGGCCTCGTCGAGGCGCCCGGCGCGCAGGCAGCAGTCGCCGAGCACGACGTGCGCGGGCTTGCTCAGCGGATCGAGCGCGACGGCGCGGCGGGCATGCGCGATCGACTCCTCGGCGCGCCCGAGCTGCATCGAGAGACTGGCGCACGCACGGTGCACATCGCCATCGCCCGGCGACAGCGCAAGCGCCCGTTCGAGCTCGCTCTGCGCGCCCCGCCAATTCCAGTCATGGTCGGCAAGCACCCACGCGATCGCGATGTG
>Ga0070670_100001090_pt1 | contig 21558 bp, 22 predicted proteins | sample KBSS63metaG_FD_64665 | JGI IMG/M metagenome (GOLD analysis project Ga0070670, IMG submission 64665) | Switchgrass rhizosphere microbial communities from Kellogg Biological Station, Michigan, USA - KBS S6-3 metaG | ecosystem: Host-associated > Plants > Roots > Rhizosphere > Soil ... | reverse complement strand
AAAATTCGGGTGGCCCCAGGCGGCGGTCTCGTTGGATTCCGGATACGACAGACAGAGCTTGCGTACCCCGGCAAGTATCTTATCCGGCGAAAGCTTCACGCGTCACGTTCACCAATCAGGCGATAAACAACAGCGCCCAACACGGCACCCACGATAGGAGCAACCCAGAATAGCCACAACTGGGAAATCGCCCATCCTCCGACATACACCGCCACACCCGTGCTGCGCGCCGGGTTGACCGAGGTGTTGGTCACGGGGATGCTGATCAAATGAATCAACGTCAGGCAAAAGCCGATGGCGAGTGGGGCAAAGCCCGCGGGAGCCCGCTTGTCCGTCGCTCCGAGAATCACGATCAGGAACATCATCGTCATCACCACTTCGCAGATCAGCGCGGCATGAAGCCCATATCCGCCTGGCGAGTGTTCGCCGAAGCCATTGGAAGCAAATCCGGCAGACACATCGAATCCGGCTTTTCCGGACGCGATCAGGTACAGCACGCCTCCGGCAGCAATCGCACCCAGAACCTGCGAGATAATGTATGGCAGCAGCTTGCTCGCGGGAAATCTTCCGCCCACACACAGCCCGACGGAGACGGCAGGATTGAGATGACAGCCGGAAATATGACCAATCCCATAGGCCATGGTCAGGACGGTGAGACCAAAAGCAAGCGAGACACCAAGCAGCCCAATTCCCACGCTGGGAAACGCCGCAGCGAGTACTGCGCTTCCGCAGCCTCCGAGGACCAGCCAGAACGTTCCAAAAAACTCTGCGCCGTACTGCTTCATATCGAATCTCCTGTGAAATTGGGCCAGACCCCGGTTTGTGCGTCCAAAATGCGACAACACTATAATCACGGAATGGTTAAGGAGCTAAAGAAAGCGGAGAGGACTTTTGATGACCCGTTATCCGAGTACCTGGCCTGGCTCATGGACTCGTCCATTCAGGTAGGGCCCGTCTCGTTCGGGCTCGATGGACTGATTGGACTCATTCCGGGCATCGGCGACTTCGCGACCAGCATTGTCGGCGCCGTGATTATTTTGCGGGCGATGCACCATGGAGTCCATCGTGCTGCGATACTGCGCATGCTGCTGAACGTCGGATTCGATACGCTGCTGGGTTCCGTCCCGGTGGCCGGCGACATCTTCGATTTCGCCTTCAAATCCAATGCCCGAAATCTGGAGATCTACAAAGAGTCGCTGAGCGGAACAAGAAAGCCCATCAAGGACTGGGCGTTCATCGCGGTGGTTGTTGTCGTTCTGGCCGCGCTGGCGATCCTTCCGATTCTCGGGTTGATCTACCTCGTCAGGGTCATCATTTCGTAGCGGTCACCCCGCGGAGCCGGCGGCAATCAGATCGGTGATGGATTCGCGGGGAAGAACAGCCGGCCACTCGCGTCGATCGTCATACCAGGTGGCGATTACGGAATGAATATCGGCAAGTGTCCGGGTGTTGATAAAAGCCTGTCGGACTTCGGCGCGAAAGGGATGCAGATCGGCATACGCGATTCCAAATTTTCGGAAGATCGCGCCGGCGCGCACGGGATTGTGAAGTTCGAGAAGTTCCCTCAAATGCAAATCCATGGCTTCGCGTTGCTCGGCTACCGATGGCGGGAGGATGGATCTCCCTTCCATCAGCGCACGACATTCACGGAAGATAAATGGATTGCCGATGGCGCCGCGCGCAACGGTGACACCGTCCACACCGGTTTCATTCATCATGCGAATCACCGCGCCAGCGGTAAACAGGTCCCCGCTGCCGAGAATCGTTCGCGAGCCCACGTGGCGCTTGACTCGCCGAAGAAAATCCCAGTTCGACGGACCGACATAGCGTTGCTTCACCGTTCGTCCATGAACCGTGATCGCGGCCGCACCAAGCGCCAGCGCTCCGTCGAGAATCGTAAAGAAATGACGTTCGCTCTCTGCCGAATCATCGAACCCGCGCCGCATTTTCAGAGTTACCGGGCGACGACCGTCCACCGCATCGACCACCGATTGCACGATGCCCAGCGCAGTCTGCGGATCGCTCAACAGATACCCGCCGCGGCACCGGCCAAGAACCTTTTTTACCGGACATCCGAAATTAATATCGACAAGGTCGTAGCCGGCATCTACGAGGTCGGCAGCCGCTTCGCCGAACTGTTCCGGCCGGCTGCCCATGAGCTGACCGCCGATGGGATGATCGTCCTCACCAATCCTGAAGATCCGTTCTCGAAGCTTGCCATGGACGAGCACGATCTCGTCGAGCACCACTTCCGCCATTGCGAATTCGGCACCGTAGCGCCGCGCCACGATGCGCATCGGTCGATCGGAAAATCCGGAGAGCGCTGCAGCAACGGCAGGAAGTCCGATTTGAAGGTCACCGATTTCGAGCACGCATAGATCCTACAGCAGACACGCTTGATCCGTCGCATTGTTGGTGCTCTACTAGCGACACTGTAGTCGTGTCAAAGAGGTGAAAAGTCATGAAACGAGCGGTCAAATGGATTGCAATCGTTGCCGGAGTTCTCATTGTGGCCGCTGTCGCTCTGGTCTTCTTCTTTGACGCGAACCGCTTTCGCCCCACGCTCGAGGCTCGCCTTACCGAAGCTCTCAACCGCAACGTGAAGCTCGGCAATCTGAGCCTTTCGATCCTTTCCGGTTCGGTGGAAGCCAACGATCTGGAAATTGCTGAAGATCCATCCTTTGGAAAGGTGGCCTTTCTCCGCGCCAAAGCCTTGCGCATCGGTGTGGAATTGAAGCCGCTGATTTTCTCGCACCAGCTCAATGTCACGGGAATCACCATTGAAAAACCCGAGATCATCCTGCTGCAAACGCCCGCCGGAAACTGGAATTATTCGACGCTGGGAACCTCGGCGTCCGTGCCGGCAAAGACGTCTGTGCCCGCGAAACCGGAACCCAAAGCAGCGAACGCCGATGCAGGTGGTCTGGCTTTGACAGTACACCGTTTGAACATCACCGATGGTCGATTGACGATAGGTCGGACAAGCGGCAACTGGAAACCTCTGGTACTGGATGGAGTGAATCTCGAAGTTCGCGAGTTCTCTCCCAAATCAAACTTTCCATTTTCGCTCACGACGAAAGTCAAAGGCGGAGGCGCCATCAAGCTGGATGGGAAGGCTGGGCCTATCAACGAAACGGATGCGTCGATGACGCCGGCAACCATCAAGTTCGATATTGCGGGCGTCGATGTCGCCGCCACCGGACTCGCCAACTACGTCCCCGATATGGGCGGTCTGATTTCATTGCAGGGAAATGGAGAAACCAACGGCAATTCCATGAAGCTGAATGGTGCGATCAAGGCGGAGAAACTGAAGCTGTCCAAAACCGGCACACCCGCAACGGTGCCGGTGGAATTCAATTTCGATGCAGAACACAACATGCGGAAACATTCCGGTGTGCTCAAGCGCGGCGACGTTCGCATCGGCAAGGCTCCAGCGAAAATTACGGGCAACTATCACGAACAGGGACAGGACATGATTCTAAATATGAATCTCGACGCACCCGACATGCCGGCTTCGGATATTGTCGCCATGCTTGCGCCGCTGGGAATCGTCCTGCCCTCGGGCTCGACGCTCCAGAACGGTACGATCGGCGCCAAACTGGCAGCGAATGGGCCGGCAGACAAACTGATAATGGATGGCGCCATCGGCATTCACGACACCACTCTGGCTGGATTCGACCTGGGCAAGAACATGGCGCTCATTCAGCAGGTCGCCGGAATGCAGACCGGACCGTCGACTGTGATAAAGAATGCCAGTGCGAATGTCCACGTATCGCCGCAAGGAATAGCCGCAAAGGATATTCAGCTGAACGTCCCCGCAATGGGCGATCTGCGGGGCGACGGAACCATCAGTCCCACCAACGCACTGGACTTCAAGATGAGTGTGGCCCTCCACACCTCCGGAGCCGCATCCATGATCGCCAACAAGAACATCCCATTTTTCGTGCAGGGGACATCCGCCGCGCCGGTATTCAAGCCGGATCTCAAGGGCCTGGCAAATGAGCAGATCAAGGCGGTGACGAGCGATCCCGCGGGCGCAGTCAATACGATTAAAGGACTCTTCGGTGGGAAGAAATAAGGAGACGACGTGACAAATCGTTTTTTTGCGAACTGGGCGAAGATTTCACTGGTGCTTCTGTTTGTCCTCGTGGTGGTCTTCGGGTTATTTGTTTTCAGCAGATAGGTTGACTTTCCCGAAACTTCGCGTATCGTGGTGACTGCAGCAATTACGCTGCACATAAACCAATGTTCGGACTTTCCTGTCCTGCCTCGGTCGGTTTTTTAATCCCTGCCGCACAGCCCCGGAAGTTTCCTTACAGAACAAGGTAGATACAATGGCTAAGAAAATGTTTGTCGGAAATTTGTCGTTTCAAACCACGGAGAGCGATATTCGCGCCGCGTTTGAACAGTACGGAGCTGTCGAGTCGGTAGCGATTATCACGGATCGTGATACAGGCCGTTCGAAGGGTTTCGGATTTGTGGAAATGAGTGAAGAAGACGCCAACAAGGCAATTGCCGGTTTGAGCGGTTCCGAGCTCGATGGCCGCGCTCTCACGGTCAACGAAGCCAAGCCCATGGTCAAGCGCGACTTTGGCGGCGGCGGCGATCGCGGTGGACGCGGTGGTGGCGGTGGTCGTGGTGGTGGCCGCTACTAAGTAGTTCCACAGGACTTCGGGTCCTGCGGGAACTTCCCGCAGGACTTTCCTCTTTCTTCAGCAGCTTCTCCGTTTGCTCCTTGTCTCCCAACTTCCCTTACGCTATAACTCGTCGGTGACGAATCTCCTGCGATCGACCGTTTCCACCTCACTTTGTGTTCTCGTGATTCTCGTATTTGTTCCGGTCGCTTTCGCCCAGGTCGACAATCCATCGCGGCCCGCACTGGATGTGACATTCTCCGTTTCCTCGCTGGGATTAGGCGTTCAGGTGGCGAAACCACTGCCGCATCGGTCGGATGTCCGCGGTGGTTTCAATTTTTACACGTACAAGACCACCTTCACCGAGGACGGCGCAGACTATACGACGGATGCGAGATTGCGCTCGGTGAACGTCCAGTTCGACAAATATCTGTTGGCGGGACTCTTCGCGAGCGGAGGCGCACTGGTCTGGAATGGAAACAATGGGGACGCCACAGTATCCGTGCCGGCTGGACAGCGCTTTTCGCTTGGCAACGTGACGTACTTCAGCGGAGCTACGGATCCGGTCCATGGCGATTCCACGCTCACGTTTCAGAAATTTGCTCCGCTGTTGGCGCTAGGATATGGAAATCTGACTTCCAAAGGACACTTCGCCTATACGGTGGAGGTTGGTGTGGCTTTTCATGGGACGCCGGAGGCCACTCTTTCTCTGACAGGGAGTGCGTGCACCGGCACGCCAATAGGGGCGATTTGCCGGAACATCGCAACAACCCCAGGCATCCAGAACGACGTCGCCGCGCAGGAGCAAAAGATCAACGACGATATTTCGAATTTCAAGTACTACCCGATTTTGCAGTTCTCGATCGGATATAAGTTTTAGTTGCGGCCTCCTCCCGAGGGAGAAGGTGACCCGAAGGGTCGGATGAGGGGTACCTTCATGCATTTCATTCACACCTGCTTAATCCTGATTTGATTCAGAACTGATACGTCAGAAATGCGCCGCGAAGATCGGCATTGCTTGCTGGTTTTGTCATCGTCGGGGCGTGACCGAAGGCATCAACAAACTTCGGGTTCGCCACGAAGCAGGCCCCGCGCCATCCGTTGAAGCGAGCGAAGGCACGGCCCATATCCGAATATAGGTCGAGCAAGGGCTGATCCCCGACGCCCACCTCTTCCTCCACACCCATTCGAACTCCGTATGGCGGGTTAAAGCAAAAGACACCCGGTTTCATGTCGCGTGACGCAGGCAACATACGCAGGACGAATTCCGGAGTGAGCGTGCGCACATCGTGCTGCGCAATCACGATCGACGCTTCGTGCGACGGCCCCGTCAGTCCGGCGGCACGGAGATTTCCGACCATCGATGGAATGCGCCCAGCATCAATATCCAGCGCGAGAATGCGCGGCACTGTCCCCGGGAAAAGATCGGGAGTTTGCATCGGCAGGTCTTCGAAGGCCGTGAGATACCTCATCGGAAGATCCCGTGGTTTGCGAATCGCTGCACCCACGGCAAGACCGGCAGCTTCGATCGGAATCGTACAGCCTCCCGCCATGGGATCCACGAACGGTTCGCTTCGCGCATCCCAACGTGAAAGCATGATCAACTGCGCCGCCATGGTTTCGCGCAGCGGCGCCGGGCCCATGACGACTCGAGCACCACGAACATGACGGGCACCGCCACCGATATCGATTCCGACAACCGTGCGGCGTGCATCCGGGAGCCCGGCGCGGCGGACCACAAATACTATTTCCGGAGATTCCGAATCGACGGTCGATTCCACAGCCCGTGAGCGTAGCGCATCGACAATCGCATTCTTTACAACTCCGCGGAGCTGCAGCGGCGATGCTTCGAAATCCGATGCGGCCCCTACCTCCACCGAAAACCGCAGAGGACCCTCAGCAGGAATCCGGCTGTCGGACGAGAGCATAGGAACGAGATCCTCAAACAGGGGTTCGAGTCGAACCGCGTCGCTTGAACCCAGATCCCAGGTGATCCGCGACGATGTGCGATGATGGCATGCCGCCACCCATGCGACGCGTGCATCAAACGGGAAAAGGAGAGTCGCGTCCCCTTCGCGTTGCGCTCTTTCGAGACGAACATCAAACGACGATCGCATCACGAGCCGCTTGAGTTCAGCCTCCATCACGCGGTTGGAACCGCCCGATCCGGTCAGACGTAACAGATCGCAGTGTTGTGAGGTCAATCCTTTCTCGCCATCGCAATACTTTATCAGGGGAACGCTGGGGGAAGACTCCTCGTTCCCCTCATAAAGCAAGTCTTGACTTAAAAATTTTATGGGCCTATAGATGTGGGCAGATCCATTCAGCGTCGCTCGGCGCAGGGGCAAATGGATCTATCACCGAATTGCCCTGATTTCTGAAAGGAGGTTTTCGCAATGCAGAATGATGTTCCCCCTGACGATTCAAGCCCACTTTCCGGTGGCGTCATCTCTTCTGGAAAAGCGGGCCTCCTCACTTCGGAACTGTTGTAACCAGACTCCACTGCGTTGCCGGATGGCAATATCGCTGCGGCGAAAAAAAAGTGAAGACTCTTCGAGTTACGAAATCCCGAACGATTGAGCGGCCCAGACTCCCGACAGAGACAACGATCGCTGGTGGGCGGGCGGAAAACAAAAGCGTGGAACGCACCTCAGCGTTTTAGCGCAGAAAAGGCACCTTCCATCGAAGCCACTAGCCTCGATGGAAGGTGCCTTTTCAGTTGAGGAGACTCCCTATTTAAGCAACGTACCGGCAAGGATGACGCTGGCCACTGTGAAATAAATGATAAGTCCCGTGACATCGACCAGTGTGGCCACGAAGGGAGCCGAGGCGCTGGCGGGGTCCAGTCTCAACAATCGCAGGATGAAGGGAAGTGTGGATCCGGCAAGCGTTCCGAACAAGACCACTCCCACCAGACTGCACGCCACCGTCAATGCCACGATCTGGAAATGGACACCGTAGTCATACCATCCGAGACTCTGCCAGAGCAGTATTCGAATGTATCCGATCCCACCAAGGATGAGACCCAGCGTCAAGCCAGATGCGAACTCCCGGTGCACGACGCGCCACCAGTCTCTCAAGCGAACTTCGCCCAGTGCCATGGCACGTATAACCAGCGTCGTCGCCTGCGACCCGGAGTTGCCGCCGCTGCTGATGATGAGCGGAATAAATAACGCCAGGACGGTTGCCGCAGCGATTTCCTTTTCGAAGTGTCCCATTGCCGTTGCCGTCAGCATTTCTCCGAGGAATAGAGCGGCAAGCCAGCCACCGCGCTTGCGCACCATTTGCAGAAAGCCCACTTCGAGATAGGGTCCATCCAGTGCCTCGGTGCCGCCGATCTTCTGAATATCTTCGCTGGCTTCTTCTGTGACGACGTTCACGATGTCATCGGCAGTGACGATTCCCTTCATGTGCCCGGTTTCGTCCACGATGGGAATTGCGAGGAGATGTTTTTCGCTGAACAACTGCGCGAGTTGCTCCTGGTCCATATCCTCGGACGCCTTCGTCAACTCGGACCGCATGATGTCCCGAACAATTTGACCTCTCTGTCCGGAAAACAATCGGCGGAACGTCACCACACCAAGCAGACGTTGCTCGAAATCCAGTACGTACGAATAATGAACGGTCTCCACCAGACCGGATTGCGCCTGCCGCCGCACATACGCGATTGCCTCGTCGATCGTCATTTCAGGCCTCAGCCGAGCGAAGCGCGGACTCATCAGTCCGCCTGCATCGTCTTCCTTATAGGCCATCAATGCCGTCACTTCACGGCGGGCTGTATCGTCGAGCATCGCCATCAACCCGGCACGCTCTTCCTCCGGCACTTCCTGGATCACGTCGGTGGCGTCGTCCGGAGCCAGAAGCCGCAGCCAGATCCTGCGCTCACGAACGGGCAATGCGAGGATGAGAGCGGCCTGATCGCGTGGCTGGAGTTCCAGGAAAAAGTCGTCGCTTTCGGCGCGCGGAATCCGTTCGAAGGCTTCGAGACGTTGTTCGGGCGTCAGCGCTGGCCAGGATTCCAGCAGGGCATTTGTGGTTTGAAGTTCGTCATCCATGATCGTTCCACCGGCATTTGATTATAAGTGGAGCGCCGTGTCGTGACACCACAGCGAATCGACTATTGATGAAGATGGTGACGAGATATTTCCGCATGTCGCGGCTAGCGTGTGGCTCCATTGAAGGGATTGTCGTTGCGGCAGTTCGTCAACGCCGGTACCGAGTAAGCCCACACCGAGCTAAGGCAGCATCAATGCAAACGCCAGTCCGGTATCTGAATCGAAAATCCAATCATGTTCCATTCCGGGTCATTCAAATCCGCTTGCCGGATTGTGTGCGGTCATAGACCGCGTCCAGGACGATTTCGATTCTTCCACGATGCCTTTTTCCTATACTCGGGCAATGCGGAAAACACGAACAACCCGTGCCCTGATTGCTGTCGGCCTCTTCGTTCTTGGTTCGACCCTGATTGGAGCGGGAACCGCCGAGGACGCGTTCCACAATCATCGCAGCGGCGTGATGGTAACGGCGGAAGGCAACGTCATTCGTCTGCTTGCCGACGACAATGATGGCTCCCGGCATCAGCGCTTTATTATTCGACTGCCGTCCGGACAGACCTTGCTGGTCGCCCACAACATCGATCTATCGACCAGAGTTCCTGTTCAACAGAATGTTCTGGTGAAACTCCACGGCCAATACGAATGGAGCGACAAAGGCGGCACGGTTCACTGGACCCACCGGGATCCGCAGCAGAAGCACGAAGCCGGCTGGATCGAAGTCGGCGGCCGAAGATACAACTAGAGGATGTCGCGCGTCCCATTCCTCATATTGAAACTTCACAAAAATGTAGGACGTCCCATCAATTGCGGCTAAGCCGTTCAGTCTAAAACCCGACAATTCTGGTGCCTCAATTGCCTACGTGACGGCTGCCGTCTTTACAAACCACTTAACAAAGGGAGTGTAAATCCATGCTCACGTCTCATCTTCGCCGACTTGGAACTGCTGCCGTCGCGAATGCCCTTATATATGCAGGCATCGCCATGTTTATCGTCTCGTCTCCGGCATGGGCTCAGGACTCAGATTACGCTGCCACCGGCCCATCATCTCAGGACCCTGTTTATCCTGGAATTCCACCACAGACCAAAGCGGAAACCACCGTGGGTTCCCAGTCGCTTCGTATTTACGGAACCATTCTTATGAACGCGTCCGTTTCCGACTCGATCGAAGTCGGACAGGATCTTGTGCTCTGGCCCTTGCCCAGCGGAACCACGACGTTTCCCGACGGAACCACAAAACGAAACGGGAACATCCATGATGTGATTTTTACAGCACGCCAGAGTATCGTCGGTTTCCAGGTGAAGCCGGCCGATCCTTCTGTCGACAAGTGGAAACCTTCCGGAAGAATTGAAATGGACTTCTTCGGCGGAAGACCGTTCGACGCAAATAATCCCCAAGGTCGCGTCTTCAATGAACCGCGTCTTCGTCTCGCTTACCTTCAGATCCAGAATGGAAATTGGACGCTCCTTGCAGGTCAGGATCGAATGATCATTTCGCCGTTGGATCCGGTATCGCTCTCACATGTCGCGGCACCGCTGGGCGCAACGGCGGGCAACCTGTGGGGATGGCAGCCTCAAATTCGTGCAGAGTACGCACGAGGGATGGGCAAAGCAACGTCATTATTTCAGATTGGCGTCATCCGGCCTCAGTTTGCGGATGTCCGGCTGGAGACTCCTCCGGCTTCCGGGTCCGCGCTCGACAGCCTGACTTCCGGTTTGGGCGAACGAACCTCCAAACCCATGTATCAGGCGCGATACTCTGTGACCTTTCCGATATCGGACTCCAAGGCAACGTTTGGAGCCGGAGGACACTATGGCCGTGAACGCATCGGCGCTGAACGGGATATCGATTCCTGGGCATTTGCATTCGACTTCAGTGTGCCCATTCATTCTCGTGTTCGATTGCGAGGAGAAGGCTTTGTAGGGGCAAATTTGATTCCGTTCCAGGGCGGCGTGATCCAGGGGGTTGCGGTTTTCAATCCTGGCGGAGGGGCGCCGATCCAGTTCAACAAAGTCGGCAGCGGTGGCGGATGGGGCGAAATGATCGTGAAGATCACCAACGACAACAATAACGTTTTCTATGCGGGCGCAGGAACGGATGACCCGAAGGACTCCACTTTGCTGCCCTTATCCGCAAGATCGAAGAACACCTTCGCCTGGGCCAGTTTCTTTCACAAGGTGACCACCAACGTGACGGCGGCAATCGAATGGTCCAACTGGCAGTTCAAAACCAGAAATTTTGCCGGCACTGTTCCATCGACGAATGCCCCTGCGGGTCGCGGCAACGTGTTCAATCTGGCGTTCGCCTATCAGTTCTAGGTTCTGAAAAGGGAGAAGGAGTCTCCCTTTTCAGAACCCCCACTTTCATCAAAATGACACATGACAAATCCCCGTCTGTCCCGACGAAAGCAGACGGGAATTTAGTAGAGGCGGAGAGTCTTTACATCGAGGCGAATGTCTTCGTCGCCCACAACGATGGGCTGAAGGACATTCGAATGTCCAAAGATCCGCACTTCAAGGTCATACGTTCCCGGCAGCAATCGCGAGAACTCGAATGCTCCGCCAGTTCCCACTGGCACTGTTATGGAATCGCGGCCTATCAGCCGGATCGTCCCCTCTTCGATGGGGGTTCCACTGGCTTCTTCAAGAATACGTCCTCGAAACGACGCCAGCGGGAGCACGGTGCCTGGAGCAGGCTTCCCTGTAGCGTCGGGAAGCGCGGGCTGTTTCGTATCATTGCGTAAAACGGCGGGCAAAACAGCAATGGTCTCCATCTCAATGCCTTCCATATCGCGATCACCAACCACAATCGACGCGCCAAGCGACGGCGTTGGCAATGAGCCCATGGCGGCGATGCTGTATCGGCCAGGAGCCACACCGCGAAATTCAAATGTCCCGTCGGAGAAAAAAGTCCCGGGATTGCCGGACATATAGATGGATCGCGGTTCCGTGTCTTTTGCCCGACCCGTCACGCGCGCGCCGGATACTGCCGAAACAGGAACTGTCGCCAGTGTGATCGTCAGTTCCGGCACAGGTTGTCCGGCCGGCGGAGCGGGCACGTTGGTCACCTGAGTGATTCCGTTCGCCGTTACGACCGTGGGGCGTGGGAGAAGGGCTGCAGGAATCTTCAGCGGATTTGACGTGACATCCGTTGTGCCAAACATGATGGACTTCACGACGTATCCGACTGGAAGGTTCACGACATCGACTCGGAACTCCGGCGTATTGCCCGAAGGTGAAAGGTTAAAGACAAACGAGTCCTTGATCGTCTGCGCCCTCTGAACTCCGGTGGAGGTATCCGTAAACCGAACCATTGTGAACGAACCGGCTGCAAAAACAGGCAGCTTCGCGGCGGGTTCCATTCGAACCCGGATCGGTATTGTCATTTGAAGCTGAAGCAGGCTGGAGTTCGCAATTCCGAAAAAAACGCCACTGGAGCCAGCAGAGCGGATGCTGTTGTCCATCATGACAAAGTCGATACCGGAAACAGCACCGCCCGGCGTAATCGCGAAGATCCTCGCGTTGGAAACATCCGCCGTACCCGGATAGAAGGTCGGCAAATCCACACGTCCCGCAACAATGAAGTAGCGACCCTGGGGAATTCCCTCCAGACGATATCGGCCCTGTTCATCCGTTTGAGCCAGAGCGGCGAAAGACCCTGCTAATGCAGCCTCTGTCCCCGCTTCGGGAGGAACCATCGCCGAAACGCGAACGCCGGCGGCTGGAGTTCCTGCGGAAGTGCGCACGATGCCGGACACCGTGCCGCTCTGTCCGGGCAAGGCAGGAATTCCCTGAGCCATCAGCAATGTCACTAGAAATGCAATCACGGCCGCTCCTCGGATTCTGCGAGGAGCCTATCATCGAAATCCACTTCGACGCGAATATCGGCGCGGTCTGTTCATTCGCAGCTCCCGCAGGTTGCTTGACCGGGATGCAAGGTTCATGGTCGAATTGCGATGCGAATCTAGAGGTGATACCCATGGTTTTCAGCTCCCGGCGGAGTACTCGGACGGCACTGAACTTGTTGTTCGTTGCAGTTATGGCAGCTTCCATCGTTGTGTGGATGCAGCCGGACCGGCCTGTAAAGGCCGCGGCACTGGCACCTTCCCCAACACAGGCGGCCGCGTCAGGGAACCTCCCGCGCACAGCGGACGGAAAGCCAAACCTGGCTGGCATCTGGAAAGCTTCAAACAAGGCGGCAAACGACCTGCTCGATCAGACTTCAACGCCGGGGAAGAGCGTGGTAGAGGGAAACCAGATTCCTTATCTTCCGGCCGCAGCCACGAAACGCCAACAGAACTTCGCAAACCGCAAGACTGCCGATCCGCTGGAACAGTGCTTCATGCCCGGCGTCCCGCGCATCATGTACATGCCTTACCCCTTTCAGATTTTTCAGACGAAAGACCATGTCGCCATCACATTCGAATGGTCTCAGGTCTATCGGCTGATCTATCTCACCGGCAAGCCGGCGCCGGCAGGACTGGAATTCTGGATGGGCGATTCGCGCGGAAAATGGGAGGGCGACACGCTGGTTGTCGACGTCACTAGCCACAACGACAAAACCTGGTTTGACGCGGCGGGAAACTTTCACAGCGAGGCGCTGCGATTGACCGAGCGGTACTCCCTGCTCAACGCCGATACTATTCAATATGAAGTGACCGTCCATGATCCAAAAGTATTCAGCAAAGACTGGAAGATCAGCATGCCGCTTCAACGCCAGAAAAATATGACGCGAGTGATGGAGTACCAGTGTCAGGCTGAACGCGAAGAAGCCAACGGCGCGTTCGAACGCGACCCGCGCACCTGGTATCCGAAAAAGTGAACGGAGACTTCCGATGAACACGATTAAGAAACGAAACGCAGTGATTGTGGGATTGATGATCGCGGCGATCTCGCTGGTGTCGTTCCTGATACCTGTCGCGGCAAGTCAACGTGGCCGCGGAGGCGCAGCCGCCGCGCCGACACCCATACGCCGCACCCCCGACGGCAAACCGGATCTAACGGGTTTCTACGGCGCCGATTCCGGTGGCGCGAACTACGGTCTGGAAAAACATCCTGCCGACTTTCTCACACCGGGCACACAAGGCGTCGTGGTCGATCCTCCAGATGGGAAACTGCCCTACCAGCCGTGGGCGAGGGCAGAACGAATCAATCGGGAACTGCCCGAGCGAGGATACGACGATCCGACAGCGCATTGCTTTGTCGCAGGCGTCCCGCGATCCATGTACACGCCGTCCCCGTATCAGATCCTTCAACCGCCGGGTTACATCGTGATGCTGTTTGAACGCATGTCCTGGCGACAAATCCCGCTCGACGGTCGCCCCCATCTCCCAGAGTCCACTCGACTGTGGCAGGGAGATTCGGTTGGGCACTGGGAAGGCGACACGCTGGTCATCGATACGACGAATCTGAACGGCAAGACCTGGCTGAACGAAGTCGGCGACGTCATGAGCTATGACGCTCACATCGTTGAACGGCTTACACCAAAGGATGGCGACAACGTCACCTATCAGGCCACGGTAACGGACAAAATTGCGTTTACCGCACCGTGGACGATTCAAATGAATTTACGTCGTCAGCAGGACGAGATTCTCGAAGTGGCGTGCCACGAAGATAATGGCGACCTGCAACATTTAAAAGACGTCCGGGATGAGGCACGCGCGAAAAAGAACGCTGCACCGAAGCCGTAATCCGAACCTTAATTGAATAAGGAGAACATCTTCATGAACGCAATTTTCAAAACTATCGGGCTTACGGGTCGAATCGCCGCTCTTACCATGATCGCGATTCTATTGTTGGCGGCAACGGCGCTGGCGCATCACTCCTTTACGGCCGAGTTCGATCAGAACAAGCCCGTCAAACTGACCGGCAAAGTCACTGAGATGAAGTGGTCCAACCCCCATGCCTGGATCTATATCGATGTGACCACCAATGGAAAAACAGTGAACTGGGCCTGCGAGACGGGTGGTGCGAATTCACTGATCCGCCGCGGATGGAGAAAAGAAGACCTCAAGTTCGGCACTGTGCTGAGTATGGATGGCTGGCAGGCCAGAAATGGAAGTCCGACCGCAAACGTTCGAAGCATCACACTTCCGGATGGGAAGCGGCTGTTTGCGGGGTCATCGAATACCGCCGTCGAAGAGAAATAGAAAAATTTGTCGTTTGTCATTCGCGGAAGGAATCAAATTCCTCCTTCCGCAATGACAAATTCCCTCTGCCTCGCTCATTGCCCGCTCCTATAATTCGCGTTCAGACAAAGCCGATTTTTTCAACCCCACCGGATTTTGATGGGACAGGCGCCGTCGCAGTCAGGTATCATGCTGGGCCGTGACTACACCAACTCCCGACACCAATGCCTCCAGCTCTCCGGAAGCCGAGGGCCAGACAAACTTTCGATTCTTTGACAATCGGCAGAAATATCTGATGTTCGTCAACACCTGCAGTGAAAAGTGGGCTGTTGCGAATCGAGTTGCCATGGAACTCGACAACATCACGCCTCATCCGCCGGCATTGCGCCTGTTCGATGCGGGCGTTGGCGACGGCACGGTTCTGACGCGCGTGATGCGCGCCATGCACCGGCGCTATCCGACAATGCCGTTCTATATTGTCGGCAAGGAAATCAGCCTTGAAGATGTTCGGCTGACACTGGAAAAACTTCCGGATCGTTTTTTTGAACATCCATCGTCGGTAGTGGTGTTGACCAATCTCTATTACTCCGAAGCACCCTGGCTGACGCCAAAGTCGCCGAAAGCCACCCAGGATCTGGTTTGGAAGGAAGTCGAACTCAACGGAAATTCTTCTCACGAGTTTGAAGAGCAGCTGACCGAGTTGCAGTCGTTTCTTTCGTCACATTGGAAAGCCAATGTCAGCCCCAAAACCGGCAATCCGACATACGAGCGCCCCATCGTATTGACGTTGTACCGCAAGGATCACAAATTCCTGCTCGATTCGATTGTGCCGAAAAAGGGACACGCGACTGCCGATTACGACCTGATCATGGCATCGCAACCCTATCGGGCAAGTGCTTCGGCGGAATTCAAGGCCAGCCGTGTCATTGCTCCGCTGGCGCGTGCCATTGGGCCGGGAGGCCGTCTCATCGGTATTCACTCCATTGGTGGCGATCCAGCGCTCGAGATCGTTCAGAAAGTATGGCCCGGCGAAAATCCATTCATGGTCAATCGACATGTGTTGCTCAAGGCGGTTCAGGCAGAACTTGGGGACGCTGGACGAGGCCTGACCTTTGATCCTTATACGAATGCGCGCTCGATGTTCCGCTACGACATGCACACATTGCCCGGCGAAATCTCCAGCGCGATTGGCACATCCACGTTGTTCGCAGCATGGAATGCCGCCATCTATGTCGCACAAATCGAGGATCAACGACTCTCGGAAGTCATCAAGAACGACCGCTATCTGGAAGCCACCCAGGAAGTGCTTCAGGAGCGCGGCGGCCTGTGGTTCAACGATGAGTCGTATGTGATTTCACGTCCCGCGAAATAGATTCACGAGTGGAGGCCGGTACGAGTTCTCTTGTTCCGGAAAAACACGGCAGCCCGGCAGATCCTTACCGGATCTTCTTCCCGCTCGGCATTCTCCTGGGAATTGCGGGAGTCTCGATCTGGCCTTTGTATTACTGGGGCGTGACATCGGGTTATTCGGGCAGAGCCCACGCCTTCGTCCAGACCGACTGCTTCCTTTACGCGTTCATCGCCGGCTTTCTCTGGACCGCAATTCCAAAATTCACGGGAACATCCGCGCCATCACGCGCCATCCAGTACTTCCTGGCTTCACTGCTGGTGGCACAACTGATTGCCTTCGAACTGCAGTACTTCGCGGTCGGTCACCTGCTGTTCATCCTCGCGCATGCGACATTTATTTCGATCGTTGTCCGATGCTTTATCAGGCGCCAGCATCCGCCTCCGGAAACTTTCGTGTTCGTCGGCCTGGGATTGTTCGCCGGAATGGCCGGGGCAATTATCAATGCGGGTATCGCACTGGAGGTCCTGGCACCCGCGCTGGACCTGCTGGGAAAGCGCCTTCTTACCGAGGGAATGGTTCTGTTGCTGGTGCTTGGCGTCGGTGGTTTTCTCGGACCGCGTCTGCTGGGATTTGCCCAACTCCCCAACTTTCAGAACCTTGAAAAACTTTCAGGACAGGTAAAGCCGCCTCGGATCGTTACCCTGCGGCGGGAGATTTACGCGACCGCTGGATTTCTGCTGGTGATCTCGGTCATCGCGGAATATGGATTGAAATTCCCGAATCTCGCGTGGCTGCGCGCCTCGATTGCAACGCTGGTAATTCTAATGAACATCCGACCGTGGCGAACACCTGCGACTCGCACAACGCTCGCATGGTGCGTCTGGACGGCACACTGGCTGCTGATTGCAGCATTGTGGCTTGTCGCTGCCGCCGCGAAATACCGAATTGATTTTCTGCACGTGATGTTCATTGGAGGATTCACGTTGCTGATCCTGGCGGTTGGAACTCGTGTCGTGCTGTCGCATGGCGGGCATGCGCTGACGGAAGAGCGCAGATCGTGGCCGCTTCGCATTGGCCTGGTCACCGGCATCATCGCGATGCTCGCACGCGTCGGAGCGCCTTTCAGTCCGGATTCGTATTTCGGTCATCTTGCGTGGGCAGCGGAATTGTGGATTGTAGGGATCGGAGTCTGGGGCTTCTACCTGCTTCGCCGGATAATCAGATGAGGGAACTGCCCTCCTGAGTCAGGAGGGCAGCGTCATCGCGTTCTTTGCGATGACGCGAGGGGTGGTTCCCCAAACGAAATATTTCAGAATGCATTATCAAAGAATGCGGCTCGGGAACCACCCCCGCACGATCTCGATTGCTGTCTCGATCGTGCTACTTCGCTGCTTTCAGCACAGCGAATACCCATGCCCCCAGTTTCGCGAGGGACCACAGCAGAAAAGTCGAAGCGATTAAAAACGCTGGAATACCGAGAATCAGCGGCCGCATGGAATGCAGCAATTCCCTACTTCTCGGGTTCATCGGCAGCAGTGTCATGATGACTCCCAGTGTGAATCTTGTCTTCAAACACTTCCAACGCATCGATATCGTCCTGAATTCGCCGCGCCTGAAACTTTCTCACGGCCACCAGCATGATCAATCCTGCGGCCGCAAAAAGGACGTACGGCAGCATGAGCCGAAACGGATCCGTGCTATTGCGTGCCAGTGCATCGCGCGTCATCCACCCGATGATCGCAAGCACCGTTACCAGTTGCCACGCCGGAACTCCGGCGTACGCCAGATACCTTTCCAGTTCGCTTCGATAGAATTCAATGCACGAAGTCATTGCCGCATTCGGAGCCGAACGGTTCGAAGACCAGGGACTCTCGGCACTCCGGTACACGCGTAACACGTTCCACACGGTGCTTATCAGCAGCGTCGCCATTACTATTCCCGCAACAAATCGCAGCGAGGTGAACCGGGAGTTCGACAGGAATATTCCGATCGACGCCGCTGCGAGTACCACAAACGCGGATCGAGCTATCAGATCGCGCTTCTTCCTGCGCAGGTATTTCCGAGCATTCAGGCGCACTTCTTCCACCGACATGATTGCTTCCTCCGTTTCCTGGTTCTGCCAGATTTTCTTAAGATCCGGTTCATGAGGTTGCAAACTCATGAGTGGCCTCCTTTGTGAAAACGCCGGGTCAGGATCACTTTGATCCGATGAATCAGGACGCGGACATGAACCGCTGAAATTCCCGTAATCTCCGCAATCGACGCCGCATCCAGATTTTCGAGGTACAACAGCATCACGTCTCGCTCGAGAGGTTTCAGCTGATGGATCAATTCGAATAACTTCTCGATCGCCAGTCGGTCGCCGGCGTCCCGTGCCGGATCCACGCTGTCGGGCATGGCTTCGATTTGTTCGAGACTGAAAAGCTCCCGGGAATTTGTCCGGTGCTGCCGAATGACGTGAGACGTTGCCGTATTGTGAGCCACCCGATAGACCCAGGTTCGAAGCGAGCAACGCGCCTCGTATTTTTCCAGGCTCAGCCATAGAGCGAGGTGTATGTCCTGGAGCAGATCCCTTCTCTTATCTGGATCGGACTCGTAAGCCCGCGCGAGCCTCTGAAGGGTAGCGCCATACGTCCGCGTCGCTTCCCCGTAGAGGTCTTCCTGAGCGCTCACATCCATATAGTCGTTGGCGGAAGGGGTCTGTTACAGAAATTAGAGTCCCCCCTTTGCGCAGGGCCGCTGTGCGACTGGTCGACAGGGGACGATTTCACTTTGTCCTCTTCACTCTTTTCTCGAACAGGGGATCGATTACATCCATCAAGCCGCGGACGTCAAACACGGTTGCGTTGGTCATCACCAGCGACGACATTCCGGACTCTGGATATAAACGCATCATGCAATGAAAACCGCCCCCGCCCCCTTCCTTGTAGAAGCAGGGCCTGCCCGACAGAGTTTTGATGTGCCATCCGAGACTCATCGGAATGGTGACTCCACTGGTGGTTTGCTGCGGGGCGTAGAACAGTTCCCGCGTCGGATCATCAAAGATTTTCGAGTGTGGCCTTAACTGGTCCTGGAGGAACTTGCCAAACCCACGGGCGGTACCGACCAGACCGCCAAAGGCCGGACCGTTGAGAAAGTGATCGTGAATCTGCAGCCAACCGTCTTCGTAATGGCCGATCCACTTCGAGGCAATCACAAATCGCTTGATGACGTTCATCAGGGAAAACTTTTCCAGATATCCCTTCGCGTGAGTGGCGCCGGGTATTCCATAGTCCAGTTCCTGTGTCGCGATATCCAGAGGCGAAAGGATCTGTTTGCGGACGAATGTCGTGAATGGTTCGCCAGTCACCCGCTCGACGATCGGGCCAAGCAGCCAGTACCCGATATTGGAGTATTTGAATTTCGCCCCCGGCTGGAAAGCCAGTTTCGAATGCTTTCTCAATACCTCGGCCAGTTCGGCACGCTCATCAAACCCATCGTGGTCGGCTCGGGAATGAATCCAGGCCAGAGGAATGGGATTCGGAATACCCGACGTGTGAGAAAGCAGATGCCGAATCGTGATGCCCGGCCCATAGGGATGCCAATCGATATAGTGATCGATCGTTTCGTCCAATCGCACTTTTTCTGCCTGAACCAGTTGAAGAACCGCGGCTGCCGTGATGGTTTTACTCATCGAATAAGCCATCAGAGTTGTTGCGGCATTCATCGGATGTTCATTTGCAATGTCCGCCCAGCCACCGCTGGATTCGAAGACCGTGTGGTGAGAATCCAGCACCAGGTATTGGATTCCCGGCACCTTCGAGGTTCGAACGAGCGAATCCAGGATGGATTGGGCTTTCACCGATGCGGATCGATCATTCATAACGACAAACTGTCTGAGCAAACCCTGAATGTTCCGGATGCAAATGACGGAGTGCCTCGAAGGGTAGCGTGCGAAAGGTGCGAGAGGCAAATCTACTTAACGGTTTAACCCTCTGGAACACTACGTGCACCGCATGTGGGAGAGGAAAGAAATATGCAGACTCATGAGCAGTTGGACCTGATCACCGATTTCATCCGGTGCCGAAGCATTGCGGTGGCTGGGGTATCGCGCGGACCGGGCAGCGCCGCCAACGCGGTTTTCAGAAAATTGCGGGATTCGGGCTATGCCGTGTTTCCCGTCAATCCCAATGCATCCGAGATCGAAGGCACAAAATGCTACCCGAACCTTGAAAGCATTCCCGGAGGTCTTGATGGAGTCGTCATCGCAACGCATCCCGACGTGTCAGCGGAAGTCGTGAAGCAGGCGATCCGGCGAAAGATCCGCCGCGTCTGGCTTCATCGATCCATTGGTCGTGGGAGCGTTTCGGATGATGCCATCAAGGAATGCGAATCGAATGGTATCGACTGCATCGTCGGTGGGTGTCCATTGATGTACTGTGCACCGGTGGATTTTGGACATCGATGCCTGCGGTGGTGGTTCGCTTATCCACGTCCATAACCGTCAGAAACGAATGTTCGGAACCGGTCCGCAATCCACCGCGCCAGCCGCGATAAAGCTTTCGTGAAATGTGCGTTGCGGTAGAAAGTCGGGAATGTTCGCAACTGTCCCGGTATCGCTGATCGTCAGGCTGTACGGTATCGCGGCCGAACTGGAGACAAGTGCATTCCAAACGGTACGATTCGTGAACTTCTGCTCGTGAATGCAGAAGCGTCCGCTCAGCGTTCCCTGGAATACGAAATCCGGAATCATGTCGATGCTGAACGAATACGTGACACCCGCCTGATACGTCGCCGCCGCCTGATAGACAATGACGTCCCGCAGCGACTGAACGCCGATCATTTGTGGGGTTGGCGTGATAGTACCGGTTAACGGCTTCATCGTTACCATTCCGCGCCACGTTGTTTCTGAATACACCGGAAACACGTGAGGCACTGCGGTGATGGTTTGCCTCTGCGGAAACCGAATCGAATAGCGCAGGCGCATTCCAATCGGATTGCCGGATGGTGAAGTCAGCGGCTCATAGGCGATCGCTGAAACCTGCGTGCGGGCAAACACGATCACTCCACCCGGATGGTCGGCGGCAGCCTGGGTTGCCCGTGCCCGTATCTGCTGACGATATGTATTTACCATTTCCTGGAGTTGCCCAATCTGACTTGCGGAAATTCCCGCCGGAAAAGCCTGTGTATCGGCAGGTCCGTTGATAGCGGGCTGAAAAAGGATATTGAGCGCCGCGCGAAATGGAGTGCCGCTGATGGTCGTCCCGCTGATTGCCACACGAAACGGCTGGTTGGGCACCGTAACAAAGCCGTAGAACTCCCCGTCGGTTGAGCTGTCGGACCCCTTCCACATCGCCACTGGCTGCAGGGATCGTCCATTGGCATCGAGCAATTCAAAACGGACACTTGAGACG